>ENA-UOUZ01002077-UOUZ01002077.1-mixed-culture-metagenome-genome-assembly--contig:-NODE-2077-length-11585-cov-88.270772_pt1 | contig 11585 bp, 6 predicted proteins | sample MGYA00238154_ERZ761575 | MGnify/ENA primary metagenome ERZ761575 (study PRJEB28896, sample SAMN07631632) | mixed culture metagenome | isolation source: Freshwater growth medium | place: USA...
AGGGAGGCAATCCATCTAATTAGGGAGGCAATCAAAGGCCATGCTGAGCTCGAGCATGCTCAGCTCGCCTGATGAGGGAGGCAATCCATCTAATTAGGGAGGCAATCAAAGGCCATGCTGAGCTCGAGGGTGCTCAGCTCGCCTGATGAGGGAGGCAATCGAGATGCACTCAGAGATGCACGCAGCCAAGCTGGACGCCTGCCCACACGAGAGCACTCACTCGACTCACCAGTGGCCGCCTCGGCGAATCCACTCGCCAGGTCCGCGTACAACCTCGCTGCGCAGGCGACCTTGTCCTCGGACGCGCTCAGCACGGCGCGAATGGCCGTGATGGTCGCCGCGCCGTCCGATGCGAGCAGTTCCCATTCGGGTCCAAACTCGCGCCGCATTTGGACTTCGCGCTCGTCCTCGAGCGCGAGAAGCTCGCCCACCTGATGAGGGAAGCAATCAATCGCGTCATCAGAGGTCATCCGAGGTCATCCGAGGTCATCAGAGGTCATCAGAAGTCATCAGAAGTCATCCGAGGTCATCCGAGGTCATCAGAGGTCATCAGAGGTCATCAGAGGTCATCTCGAGAGTGTCGCCCACTGATGAGGCAGGCAATCGGGCACACTCACCAGTCTGATGAGGGAGGCAATCGGGCACACTCAGCGGCAATCATCGCTCGTCAGCAGCTCGCTCACCTCGGCCGCGCGCGTGGCGCACTGCTTGATGAGGAGCGACGCCTTGGCCACCTGATCATGGAGGCGATCAATGGCGTCATCAGAGGCAATCAGTTCTCATCGGCCACCTCCGTTCGCAATCAATGGCGTCATCAGAGGCCATCAGTGGCGTCACCAGAGGCCATCAGTGGCGTCATCAGAGGCCATTTTCTCATCAGCCACCTCCGTTCGCAGCGCAGGCACGCCGCCGTTGGCATGCGCCGCCCCAATTGAATCGCGAAGCTCCCTTGGCAACCCCTCGCCTGTGGGGAGAGGAGGGGGGGGGCGCCGTGGTGAGCACTTGCATGCACGCCAATTGAGTCGCGAAGCTCCCTTGTTGACCCCTCGCCTGTGGGGAAGGCGGGGCGCCGTGGTGAGCCCTCGCCTGTGTCGGCCTCCACGGCTTGCAACGCCCACGGCAGGTCGTTGTCTCGCAGCACGCCCTCGCCGTGCGCGACCGCCTGTGCGAGCTGCTCCTGCAGCGCGCTCACGAGGGCGCGCTCGAGCTCATCGTACTCGACGAGCAGCGCGCGCGTCGCCTGGGGCACGATGAAAACGAACGGATCCTCCGTCGCTAGCAGCGGCGCGGTGAGCGCCGTCGTGGGCGTCGGCTTGGACACTACGAGCGGCTGGATATGCTCGAGCGTCGACGCGGCCGGCACGACCTCCAGATACAGCACGTCGTTATCCTTACACGCCTGCGCGTACGCCGACGCGACCTTCGCGAACGAGTCGCGGTAGTTGGCGCGAATAGTCTCGGTGGCGCCCCGAGAGCGCTCATCACGGCGCTCGGACTCGTCCACTACGCCCTGGAGCAGGCCGTGCGCGAGGGCGAGCCGGCACACCTGCTTGCCGTACCGGAACTCGTCCGCGTCGATCGCCGCCGCATGCAGCTGCGAGAGCGCCGCATAGGTCCGACGGTTCCAGCCCACCACCTGCGCCCACACGGGCGGCGTCACCTCCCGTAGAGGCGTCGTGTTGAGCGCATGCGCGACCTCAGCGTAGGCGACGGCGAGCTGCGCGGCGATGCGCGAGAGCAGCTTGGGCGACATGCCGTCCAGGCTCGCACGCTCGTAGAAGCAAAGCTGTGCCTGCGCGAGCATGAGCCTCTTGAGCATCGAGAGTGACTGCGGGCTCAGGTCGATCGTCGTGCGAGCGGCCCAAGGGCAGCCCCTGATGTAGTCGCTCAGGTGCTCGAGCAGCCCCGCCGCCTGCTGGTACAGGTTGCACGCCACTCGGAGCCCCTCGGCGACCAGCTGGTGGCTCCGCACCGCGTAGAGCGACACCTCGGCCGCATAGTTGAAGAGCGCGACTGCCGCCTCGAACTTGATGTCGGACTCGCCCTGCTTGACGACGTGGCTGTACGCGTCGCGCCAGACGAAGTGCATGCGCAGCTCATCAGCGTCGAACCGCAACTCCATCGCGCACAGCAGCCGAAAGTACTCGGCGAGCGCTCGCATCTTGGCCTCGCTGCCGACCGTGGTCGTGGTCGTGGTGGTGGTGGCGCGGCGGTCGGAGCTCGTCTCCTCGCCGAGCGTGGTGGCGCGCATCGTGGCCACCTGCGCAAATTGCTCGCGGTGCTGCTCCGCCTCCTCGGCCGAGTACTTGCGCTTGATGTACTTGTACAACGATGCCTCCCAGTCCAACCGTTTCGTTAGGGTGAGCGTGTCCTGTGCAAAGCCTCCCCGATCGGGACTCTGCGGCAGCGGGTGGCGGTGATGCACGGTGGCCCGTGGGCGGACGACGAGCACAAGGGGCTGGGAGAGGCGGTGGGCTTGGTCGCGGCGGCGTGCGGCGCACCTTGGCGGGGATGGCAAGCATTCCAAGTTCGTGTTCACAAACCGTTCACACTCGGATTTTCCATGCCAAGGGTCCACCGGGTACGGTACCCCAGCGGAAATTCTCGAAGCACGCATGTGAGGTATCACGCCGCCCCTGTAAGCTTCGACTTGACGAGACTTGACTCTCAACACAACAGGGCAGCAGCAGCACAACCCAGGGAAGAAGCCGCAGCTTCGACCATCTCCACCCACGTGCGCTTCACTACCACTTGACTGCCCAGTCCTGAGACCCCGAGCTGGGCTGCCTCTCTCAAGGGCATGTGACTCTTCGTTCGCGAAGAGCTTCGGAGCCACATGCCGCACTCATCCTTGCGGCACGCTGTTGGCTGTTGCATGTCTGCGCCTTTCGGAACTTGCAGCCGCGCTGTGCTGTGATCCCATATCTCCACGCTGCCAAATGCACGCATGCAGCCTAAGCATCTCTTCTTCTCTCTTGTTCGCAGGATGATCGCGACGCTCATCAAATGTGTAACGGAGAAGACCAGCGCCCACAGCGGCGCATCAATCGATTGGGTCGCCTTTTCCCAAGACGGGACCAAGCTTGTCTCGGGATCGGATGACACTAGAGGGAAATACAGTAGGTGTCCCGGGATCAAAGTCTGGGATTCGGGTGCGCTGTCCCCTCAAATCGCGCCTCCTTGGCCAAAACTGACCCCTGCTGGCTTGTCTGGCAGATGCGCTGGGGCTGTTGAGCGAGAAGACGAACGTCCACAGCGTTATCCACAGCGCGGACCTCAGCTCGGTCGCGTTCTCCCCGGACGGGACCAAGATTGTGTCGGGATCGGCTGACAGGACGATCAGAATCTGGGACTTGGGTGCGCCGCGAGCCCTCAAAATCGCCCCTCCTTGGCCAAAACTGACGACTGTTGGCTTGCCTGGCAGATGCCCTGGGGCTGTTGAGCGAGAAGACGAACGCGCACGGCTACTCCATCAGGTCGGTGGTATTTTCCCCGGACGGGACCAAGATTGTGTCAGGATCGTCCGATGGGACGATCAGGGTCTGGGATTCCGGTGCGCCGGAGCCCTCAAAATCGACCCTCCTTGGCCAAAACTGACCCCTGCTGGCTTCTCTGGCAGATGCGCTGGGGCTGTTGAGCGAGAAGACGGACGCGCACAGCGCCCGGGTCATGTCAGTGGCATTTTCCCCGGACGGGACCAAGATCGTGTCTGGATCGGCTGACAAGACGATCAAAGTCTGGGATTCAGGTGTGCGCCGGAGCCCTCAAAATCGCCCCTCCTTGGCCAAAACTGACGACTGTTGGCTTGTCTGGCAGCTTTGGAGCTGATCAGCGAGAAGATGAATGCCCATAGCACTTATATCTTCTCAGTGGCGTTTTCCCCGGACGGGACCAAGATTGTCTCTGGATCGGGCGACAGGACGATCAAAGTATGGGATTCGGGTGCGCCGGAGCCCCCAAAATCGCCCCTCCTTGGCCAAAACTGACGCCTGTGCTGGCTTGTCCGGCAGATGCGCCGGGACTGTTGAGCGAGAAGCCGAACGCGCACAGTCTCTACATCCACTCGGTGGCGTTTTCCCCGGATGGCACCAAGATCGTGTCCGGATCGGCCGACAAGACGATCAAAGTTTGGAATTTGGGTGCGCCGAGCCCTCAAAATCGCCCCTCCTTGGCCAACACTGATGCCTGCTGGCTTGTCCGGCACAGATGCGCTGGAGCTGGTGCTGATGAGCAAGAAGTCGAAAGCCCATAAGAGCACCGTTAATTCGGTGGCGTTTTCGCCCGATGGGACCAAGATCGTGTCGGGATCGAACGACGGGACGATCAAAGTCTGGGAAATGGTCGAGTGGTCTCGCAAAGATCATTTGATGTTCAACATCGCCACCCAGCGATTTGTCTTGCGGCTGCTGTGGCTGAACAAGTACAGCATGAAGTTTCCTGATGATGTGCTTGATCTGCTCGTTCGAGCTTGCTTGCAAAGCAGGTGAGGCGGGGTATAGCTGGAGCCCGCGACGCTCGTGCAGCACGGCGCCGCCGTGATAGGCGTCGTTGTGGGCACGTCCAAGCCCGCAAATGACTCGCCCCTCAACCCACACGCGAAGCCTTTCCAACCGACTACGGGAGGCGCGCCGTTGTCGGCCAAGGCGGCCACTGGCAGCGGCGGAGGCGGTCGCAGTGGCGGCGCCGGCGGAGGCTGAGGCGCTGCCGCCGGCGCAGAGCGGAAGCGCGACCTCAAAGCTCAATGCGAGGCTCGAGCACTAGAAGTCTAGGGCGTGCACCCCGGTGGCGGTGGCGGTGGTGGCGGTGGCGCCAGACCGTGGTGGAGACGCTCGGATCCTTCGGGACGACGGTGACGGGAAGTTTGGTCAAAAGCGCCTCCGACATGACACCGATGTGCGAACTGCGATGAACCCGTGTGCTGTGTGAATGTCATTGTCAATGGGAACGTCGTGTCGATTGGTTTCTCCTATTTAACACAGAAAGACCCTACACAGATGTTCACAGCCATCGCACGACATTCGCCAAGTTCTACTCCCCTTGCTCACCTCACCATGCCCCCTCAGTCTGCGGTTCTTGCCCACACTTCTCACTTGCGTGCGCCCTGGCTATGGCGCCCATCGCGCCTTAGGCTGCTGCTGCGGCCTGGACCTCCCGTTGACGCCGCTCGCGATTACGGATCGTACGCTGCAGCCAGCGCACCGCAAACTTGCGAGCCTGCTGTTCTGCGTGCTGTGCGCGGATAGAGCGACCCGCCATGCGAGCATGCAATTTGCTCAGCGTCTCCTGCCGTGTGCGCTCCTGCTGTCGCAGGCGCGCGGCCGCCTCGGCTGCCTCCTTCGCGGCCGCCTCGGCAATCGCCTGCTGCTCGTTGCGCCGCCTTGCAGCAGCGTCCCTTGCGGCCGTTGCGGCCGCCGCGCGCTGCGCCGGCGTCTCACCCTGTCTGACCGCCGTCGTCGCCACATCAGTCGGCTCGTCAGTCGCCACGTCAATTGCAAAAGAAAGTGCCATGTCAGTCGGCTCGTCCGCCGCGCACTGCACCGGGACATCGCTCTGCACGTCTGCCGCGGCCGCCACGTGCTTCGCACCCGAGTCATCCACCCCCGCCATATCCGACGCACCATCCACATCTTCAACGTCTGCGCCGAGCTCGGTCGCGTGCGCTTCAAGGTCGATCACGTCAACCCTTGAAGCGGAGTGTGCAATTTTGTCGACCCTGTCCGCGCGGCCATCGTTGCGGCCATCCCCGCGGCTCGAACGCCCGCGCGCCCGCGATTGCAGACGCGTCGCCGCTGCCTCCTTCTCGTCCATCCCCGCGCCACCCTCATCCGCCTGATTGCCACCCTCATCCGCCTGATTAGGGGCGTCATCCGCCTGATTTGGGGCGGCGGTCCTCGCATCTCTGCTACTGGCAAGCCGCTGCGCGTCGGCAAGCCGCTGCGCGTCGGCAAAGTGTTGCGCGTCGGCAAAGTGCTGCACGTTGGCAAGGCAGCCGCGCGCAAACGGATCAAGTCTCGGGTCGTTGAGCTCGATGATCGCCTGCAGCCGCTCGAGCCCACCACAGCGCTCTAGCTGCTCGACACACGTGATCTCGGTGCACAGGTTCTGAAGGGCACCTAGGGCGTACACGAGGGTCAGCCGGTCCTGATCATCAGCGAAGAGGTGCGGCAACACGAGGCTGAAGGCGCCCGCCGCCCTGAGTAGCGCCTTCGTCTCCTCTGCGTGCGGGTCGACAGCCTCGCATGCAAGGTCGGCCACGAGCATGAGGGCCATCCGATGCACCTGATGAAGGAGGCAATCGTGAGTCATCAGTGATCATCAGAGGTCATCAGCCACGAGCATGAGGGCCATCCGATGCACCTCGGCTGAGGGGTTTCCAAGCAGCCCGACGATGAGCTCGACGCCGCCCGTGGCGCGCAGGCCCTCGCACAGCGCGATCGCATCGTCGCCGTAGCTGCCGTTGGCAAGCAGAGCGAGCTGGTGCAGCGCCTTGCCCTTGTCCGCCTCGCTGCTGCTGCTCAGCCGAAGAACTCCGACGAGACCCATCAGCTCCCGCGCGGGCGTCTGCACGGGGGGTAGCTCTGGTCGAGCTTCGACCGCTTCCGGAAGACGAGCGGTGCTTTCCACGGCCGTGTGCGCCGCAGCTGCTTGCATGATCGCCCATCCTCGCTTCCATTCATCCAGGTCAATGTCGCCGTTGTCGTCGATGTCGAGTTCGGCGTCGAGGCTGCTAAGCACCTCCTCCTTCACGTCGCCGCGCTGGCGCAGGTATTCCTTCATCGATTCGATCGGGATGCGGGCCGATCCCTCGGCCACGACCTTGAACAGACTCTCAGCGACCAGAAGATCCATTTCCGAGGCGGGTGGAACAGGCTCTGTTTCGCCCTTGGGCTTGGCAGACGGTGCTACGGCCACCGGCGCGGCGCCGGCGGCGGATCCCTTAGGCAGCTGCCGCGCGGGGGGGCGAAGGGCCGCTGCGGCGGAGGCGGGTGTGGCCACCGCCTGCGCGGTGCTGATTGGCAGCACGAGCGGGAGGATGCGTGGCGAGCGGGAGTGAATCTCGGAGTGTATCTCGGAGGCAAGCGGGAGGATGCGTGACGAGCGGGAGTGTATCTCGGAGGCAAGCGGGAGGATGCGTGGCGAGCGGTACACTCCCTCGGAGCCGCCGTGCACGTGGCCGAGGGGTAGGTCGAGGGGCGTGCCGTCGGAGGCGATCGGCACGATCTGAAAGGGAGCGTACTTTCTCGTGATCGACGGCGGAGCTGTCCATGCGCCGTCGTGAGCGCCGTCGTCGCCGTCCACTACGTCCACGCTCTTCGTCCGATTGCGACATCGCTTGGACACAAAGAACCACGAGAGGAAAGCGACAGCGAGGAGGACGATCAGGCCCAGGATCGCCGCCACGCTCGCCGGCAGCTCCTCGGGAGCTACGTCGATCTGACCGTACTCGGCCGTTAAAAGGGGCATGCCCAATACGGCGCTCTCGCCCCCAGGGAATAGCCACGCGGAGGCCGCGCTCGCACTCGCGACGGCCGGGGCGAGGGCCCCATACACAAGCGCCGCCGCCGGCACCGAGGAGACCGTGATCGTCGCGTCGATGACCATCGAGGCAGCGCCGAACCTCAGCTGGACGGCATCGCTTGGCACGGAAGCGGTGGTGGCGATGGTGCTTTGCATGTCGCTCCGCCGCAGCTCATCGAACGCGCTCAGCTCGGCGTCGCACACGACGCGCAGCCGGATGAGTACGGAGCGTAACGTCTCCCAGCTTCTCAAGGGCGGCAGCGTGGCCACCGTTGTCGTCGGGCGGCTGGCCTCGCCCGCCGCGCGGCAATACATCGGCTCATGGATCGTCACAGGCGGCTCTGCGCGTGTCGCAACGGCAGCCGCGCACCGCGCCGCATCGCCCTCCCAGCCAGCGCACCCAAAGTTGACAGCAGCACGGTCGAGGCAACCATACACACGCGCGTAGCAGCTGCCGTCATTCACGGTCGCGTGCGCGTCGAAGTTGATCGCCGACGGCGTCGTGCATCCGTACCGCTCCCACCGGCACATCGAGGGCACATGCACCGTCGCCGCCGCGTTGTACGTGGCGGAGCCCCCAAAGTCGACCCTACGGCCGACGCTGCTGCGTGCCGCCCCTGCCCCGGAACCAGGCATCATGCAGCCGCGCACGCTCGGCACGCACCACGTGCGTGTGTTGAGCGTCGCGTCAGGGTCGTAGTTGGCGGCGCTCGAGTCGGTACATCCCTCGATGCGGAGGACGCAGCCGGAGAGCACGGTGGCAAAGTCGAGGTAGTTGAGCGCCGGAGACTCCAAACCCAACTCCCCCGGCCGTCCCATGGGAACCGCCGACGACGCGTTGGTCATCAGAGGGCTGAACACAGCCCTCTGGCTGGCGCTGGGTTTGAGGGTGCACCCAGCGATGGCCTCGACGCAAGAGCCGTCGTCGTGCGTAGCGCGCGAGTTGAAGTTGACTGCTGTGGCGCTCGTACAGCCCGGCGTCGCGTACCGGCAAAAGGAGGACTGTCGCGCGTCGGGCTGGTAGTTGAGTGCCCCTGGGAAGAGGCAGCCGGGGAAGAACGGAGCGGGCACCGCGCACAACTGGGGCACGTGCACGTCGGCACTCGGCTCGTACTGCGCATCGGTGGGCACGAGGCAGCCGGCGAAGGGCAGGCGAATCGTGTGGACCACCGTGCCCGTCGCGCCGCCGTGTAGGACGGGGCTGCCACGGGGGCACCTTCGCGGCGCATTCGCGGTGTTGATCGGGGCGCCCGTCGCGCTGCGCGGGTAGGTCGCGATGGTGGTGCCGCACTCAACCTGACCCTCCGCCGACTCGTAACAGATTCCTCGCCCTCCGTGGCAGAGGGAGCCGATGTACTCTGCGGCGCTGCGGTTCGAATGGATGGCGCACCGGCCGAACGCGAGGCAGCGCGAGAAGCCGTAGTGGAGCGAGAGGCTCGCGGCGCGCGGCTCGAGAGTCATGCCCCCGCTCTGATATGAGGCGACCATTGTGACGTTACGACTCACCCAATGAGAGCCATGCCCCCGCTCGGAGACGGCGTACGTGCCGAGGGAATAGTACGAATCGACCCGCACACGACGTGCGTTGCGCGCCTCGGTGCTCACGCCGAGGTATTCCTCATCGAGCGCGCCCACGTAGCCTGCCGCACCGCGCGCATCCGTGCCCACGATGGTGTCGGAGATGGGCGCGTTGGCCATGCCAGGGCGCGACGCATAGATCCAGTGGCGAGCGCCAAGGACCTCGTCGGTCATGGCAGGGTGCACGTACCTGTGGGGAAGGGCGAGGCGCCGTGATGAGCACTTGCATGCTAGGTCACGGCAGGGTGCAAGTATGTTGGCATCGACGAGATTGACGAGATGGCATCGACGAAACTCATGGGAGGGTGCACGTACGTTGGCATCGACGAGCGAACGTCGGTGGCGTACAGACACATGCGTCGGCAGTCTTGCGCGGGCGGCGGCGGCGTGGGCGGCGGGAAGGGCGGCGGCGAGGGCGGCGGCGAGGGGGGCGGCGGCAAGGGCGGCGGCCGCCTGGGGGGCGGCGGCTTGGGCGGCGGCCGGGGAGGGAAGCCTGGAGGATTGGGAGGTGCGGGTGGAGGTGGCGAAGGCGGGGGCGGCGAGGGCGGGGGCGAGGGCGGCGGTGATAAGGGCGGCTGCAACGGCGGCGGCGGCTCTGGCGGCGGTGACGAGGGCGGCGGCAGCGGCGGCATCAATGGGGGCTCCAGAGGGGGCGGCGGAGAGGGTGGCGGGAAGGGTGGCGGGGAGGGCGGCGGCGAGGGGGGCGGCGGCGAGGGGGACGGCGGGGGCGGCGAAGGTGGTGGCGGTGGCGGCACGCGCGGAGAAGGCGGCGGCGTGGGCGGCGGTGGCGAAGGCGGCTCCGAAGGCGGCGGTGAGGGCGGCGAAGGCGAGGACGGCGGATCGGGTGGCGACGGGGAGGGCGGTGGCGGGCGCGAGGGCGGCGGCGGGGGAGGCGGCGGGGGAGGTGGCGGCGAGGACGGTGGTTTCGGCGGCGGCCGGGGAGGCGGTGGCATCGGAGGCAGGCTGGGCGTCGGCAATGAGGGCGGGGGCGGCGAAGGCAGCGGCGGGAAGGGAGGAGGCCTCGGCGGCGTCTTCGGGGGCAGCGGCGGCGAGGGCGGCGGCGAACGCGGCGGCGGCGAATGCGGCGGGGGTCGTGGCGGTGGCGATGGACGCAGCGGCGAAAGTGGTGCTGGCGGCGGACGCGGCGGCGGACGCGGTAAGAACGCGGCAAACGAGACTAGTGGCGGCGCCCTCGGCGGGCGCGGCGGAGGTGACGGTGGTCGCCCGGGTGGCGGCGAGGGAGGGGGGCAGGGCGGGGGCGTCGAGGGCGGCGGTGGCGGTTGGGGTGGCGGGTAGGGCGGCATCGGCGAGGGTGGCGGCGAAGGCGGCGGGAAGGGTGAATGGTACGAATACGGCACGCACGTGGTCGCTTCGGCCACAAAGTTAAGCGCACGGGGGTCGGTGCAGCCCACGATCACGAGCGGCCACATGCACTGGGACCAATCATCGTCCGTGGCGGTGATATCGTAGTTGAGAGCGTCCGGGTGCGTGCAGCCCGCGTAGCGGCAGCAGGTGGTGGGCGGTCGGGGCGGCGGCGGCGAGGGCGGCGGCGCGGACGGTGGCGGGATGTACGGCGGCGGCGCGGGAGGCGAAGGGGGGCGTGGGATGGCAGCAGGCGGCGGAGGGAAGGGCGGTGGCGCAGGCCGCGTTCGCCAACAACCACCTGCGACACCGTCGGGATGGCACGACCACATAAATGAGTCCGGCGGTGGCGGAGAGGGCGCCGGCGAGATCGGCGGCGGCGCAGGCGGCAGCAAGGGTGGCGCCGAGGGAGGTGGCGAGGGCAGCGGCGGCGGCGGTGGCGGAGGCGGCGGCGGCGGCGATGAGGCGGGCAGAGGGGGGAATGGCGGCGGACACGGCCTTGGCGACGCGATCGGAGGCGGCGGCGAGGGCGGGGGCGGCGAGGGCGGCGGTGAGGGTGGCGGCCTCGGCGGCGGCGGAAAGGGAGGCGGCTTGGGCGGCGGCAAGGGGGGCGAGGGGGGCGCTCGCGGTGGCGGCGGAGCGAGGGGCGGCCTGGGCGGCGAGGGCGGGGGCGGCGAAGGTGGCGGCGGCGAGGGCGGCGCCGAAGGTAGCGGTGGTGGCGAGGGCGGTGGTGAGGGCGGCGGCGGTGAGGGTGGTGGCAAGGGCGGTGGCGAGGGCGGCGGCGGCCTGGGAGGCGGCCTGGGCGGTGGCGAGGGGGGTGGCGGCGAGGGGGGTGGTGCGGGCGGCGGCGATGGCATTGGCGGCGGCGAAGGTGGAGGTGGTGAGGGCGGCGGCGATGGCGGAGGTGGAGAGGGTGGAGGTGAAGGTGGAGGTGGTGAGGGTGGGGGCGGTGAAGGCGGCGGCGAGGGCGGTGGCGAGGGCGGCGGCGGCGATGGTGGCAGCGCGGGGGGCGGGAGCGAGGGGGTCGGCGGCCTCGCCGGGGGTGATGGAGGTGGTGGACGTGAAGGTGGCGATGGCGGCGGCGAGGGCGGCGGCGACGAGGGCGGCGGCGAGGGCGGCGGCGAGGG
>ENA-UOUZ01002078-UOUZ01002078.1-mixed-culture-metagenome-genome-assembly--contig:-NODE-2078-length-11580-cov-127.850846_pt1 | contig 11580 bp, 9 predicted proteins | sample MGYA00238154_ERZ761575 | MGnify/ENA primary metagenome ERZ761575 (study PRJEB28896, sample SAMN07631632) | mixed culture metagenome | isolation source: Freshwater growth medium | place: USA...
GAGATAACCACGAAGAGCCAGAGGCGAGGATTCGTGAGGAACCAATGCAGAACTACGAGGATAGAGAGCGCGCCGTCCTTGTCGCGATTGAACGCATTGAACGCCAAGAGCTCCTCGATGAATCGAATGGCCGGGTCGATGAAATACCCCACGGTGGCACACGGCTTCGCCCACTGGCTTTGCTTCATGGCACCCAACATGCCATCAAGAGAGCAAGTACGAGAGATGAGCCCCATCGCAGGCTCACGCGTCCACTGGATGCCATGGGCGGTGAAATCGGCGGGGAAAGCGACGCCGCTGCTTACCGTGGCTGCTGCCGCAGCAAGCGACGAGTTGTAGGGCGGCGGGGCTGAACAACGGGCCTGAGTGGCATTATCGCCGGCCAAGCCGATCATTGGGGTCGAAACCTTGCCCAGGAGCGGATCGAGTCGAGTTGAGACCGTCAAGAGCGCGAGGAGTGTGCTCGTCGCCATTGACGGCGCGCAAGCAGCTTGGTGTCCGGGCCGAGGGAGAAGAGCTTGCGTTGCCGAGGCAGCAGGAGAGCAAGCTGAGCGCGTTACAGTATGATCGTCAACCAATTGAGGAAACAATGACGTGACACATGATTGCATGTTTCATTACATGTGGGATGATTGCCGCGAAGGCGCATGAAGGCGACGAACATGGTGTCAGGATTGCGTCTCTTAATCCGAAACCCGATTGACAGACAGAGTGGGCTGTTCACACCGTTTGCGCAACGAAGGGGTCGGGGACTTTGCGAGCGTACGGGGCGATGGGGCCTGCTCGTGGCGACAACGTAGTACATCGTGTTTACATCGTGTTAGTGTAACGACGGATTGACATCTCGTACAGTACGGCTGAATCACGTCAGCCATGGGAGTCGGGCATGTGAGCCGCCAGTTCATGTAGTCGGCATGGTAGGTAGCTCTCGTCTGCGCGGCAACGGCTGCGTGCACAGTTTGTGCACCCTGTCGGTGCAGCTCGACTGCTCACGCGACTGGGCCAGGAGGAACGCGCAGAGCATATGTTCGTTTTCCCCGGCGCCCTTCGAACAATATTTTTATTTACTTCTCCCGTGGGAGCTTTTACTCATTACTGATGGCCGCAAGCGCAACGAACCGCGCACCACCCCGAACCTGAAAAAACGTCTTGCATGTAATTTGAAACGGTGTGAAAAAGGCTCAGCCTCCTTAGACCGTGCGTCCACATGCGCGCAATGCACGCTCACAGCCCCCTCGCCCACTCTGGTCGCAAGCGCACTTCGCCCCGTTGTGCCGCGCTCAGCTCGTCGAGCAGCCGGCCACGATCGCGCGGCAAGTTACCTTTGAGTGGTAGGTAGTTAGAGGCGTGGTCGCTCCGGAAGATGGTGCCTCGGCTGCCCATGGGCGGCACCAGCCCCTCGAGCGCCTCGAGGAGCCCTCGCTGCTCACCGAGGAGCTCGCTCGGTGAGAGTGGCTCGAAGGGGCCATGACCCGCCGCCTCGAAGCCCGAGGCGTGGCGATCGAGGCCCAGAGGGAAGCTGACGACGAGGGTGGAGAGGTAGTGGGGCGGCGCCTCGAGGATGAGCTGTGCGGAGCCGCGCACGTGCTGCGCTGAGAGAGCCCGCCCGCCGAGCCCGTGAAGGATCATCACCGACGTCCTGAGCCCGGCGGCCTGCAGCTTACGAAGCGCCTCGACCGAGCTCTCGCGCGTCTCGCCCTTTTGCACGCAGCGCAGCACCTCGTCGTCGCCGCTCTCGCAGCCAACGTACAAGGTCCGCAGGCCGAGCGCGCACAGCGACGCGAGATCCTCAACAGATTTGGACCGCACGTTACGAGGCAGACAGTAGGATGAGACACGGGACACTGTGGGCAGGCTCTCGCGAATGAGCTCCAGGATGCTGCGCAGCCTGGCGGTGGGCTGGCCCATGGCATCGCCGTCGGCAAGAAAGACTCGCCGAACTGGCGCGCCATATGCCGAAGCCAACTCCGAAGCCAGGCGCAGATCTGATGCAATCTCCTCGAGCGGCTTCTGGCGGTAGCTTTGCTGCGGCTGCGTGTACATGTCGCAAAAGCTGCACTTGTTCCATGAGCACCCGACGGTCACCTGGAGGATGAGCGAGTCTGCCTCCGCCGGCGGCCGGAAAACCGGCTGAACATACGGCAGCGGAAGGAAGGAAGGACAATGGAATAGTGCCAAGGCGAAGAACATGATGTCACGCACACAGTCATGTAAGCGCGCCCCCCGGGGACGCGCCTGCATGAGCGCCGCTGTACTGTGTGGTCCTGTTTCTAATTCACACGTTCACGTTTATTTGCCTTCTCGGCAAGTGAAGATCATGATGTCAGGATTGCGCCTCTCATTATTCCGAATCCTAATGACAGACGCTCGCGGCGCGCGCCGTGGAAAGAGGGCTGTTCACACCGTTTGCGCTACGAAGGGAACGGGACTTAGCGATCGGGCGGCGACGGGACTGAATGGCGGCGGTGAAGGAGAAGGCGGCGCTGCGCGAGCTGGCGCGCCTGCACGACAACTCATTCCTGGGCTCGAACGCGCAGTCCAAGAAGGCCTCGGTTGACCCGACGCTGCCGCAGCGCCTGCGCACCCTCTTCCACGGTGAGGGTGGTGCGCTCGAGGAGGCCGGTTGTGGCGGCGGTCGGCGGCTCGTGCCCGTGTACTGTGATCCACCAATATACGTGGTGCCTAACTTTCTGACGGCACGCGAGCTCGACCACTTTGACGACCTGCTCACGCGCCGCCGCGCCGCCTTCAAGCCGTCGCACACCGACGGCGATGGCGAGAGGCTCATCTCGAAGGAACGCACGTCGATCTCGCTCGCGCTGCCCAAGAGCGGCGACGCGGTGCTGCGCGCCATCGAGGCGCGCGCGGCCGAGCTCGTCGGTCTGCCCTCGGACCACGTCGAGCCGCTCCAGATCGTGCACTACAGCCGCGGCGCCCGCTTCGACATGCACCACGACCTCGCGCCCATCCGCATCCGCGGTGAGGGTGACGCTGAGGAGGGTGGCGCTGAGAGCAGCAACAGCAGCAGCAACAGCAACAGCAACAGCAGGGACGGCGTCGACGCCGTTGTCGTCGGCGGTGGCCGTGGCGGCAGCAGCTGCAAAGGTGGCGCCAAGGGCAGCAGCGCCTGCGGCGACGGCGACGGTGGCGGCGTCAGCCGCAGCGGGAGCAGCGGGAGCAGCAGCAGCAGCAGCAGCAGCAGCAGCAGCAGCGGTGGCGGCAGCGGCGACCAAGGCTTAGGCCGCGCGCCGTGCGCTCAGGCCCCGAGCACTCGCCGTCTCGGCGACGAGGCGTTGGCCGCGCTCAGCGCCAAGGACGTAACCGTCGAGTTGACCGACGGGCCTCGGCGGCTGGCGACGCTCTTCTTGTACCTGAACACCCTCCCGGAGGGCATCGGGCACACCGAGTTCCCACTGCTACCTGCCGAATTAGGCAGGCACACCGAGCTCCGGCGCCGTGGCGGCGGCGGCGGACCCTTCTCGGTGCGCCCGCGGTGCGGCACAGCCCTGCTCTTCTGCAACGTGGACGCCTCGGGCGCCCCCGACGTGCGCCTGTGCCATCGCGCTTGCCCCGTGCCCGACGGCCATATCAAGTTTGGGGTCAACGTCTGGGTACGCGCCACGCACGCTCCCTGCCATGCCTCTCCCCCCAGCCCGCCAGCTGTCGGCCCTTCCTCTGTCTTGGGCCCAGCGGGCGATGCGATGCCAGGTCATCGTCCCGTTGGTCTCATGAGGGCCCAGATCTCGGCGCTTCTCACGGTTGGCGTTGTCGCCCTATCGCACGCTGACTCGGTATAAGACCCCGACATCCCGCCTCCCATGCCGACGGCCCCACTTTCTTGTCCCCCGCGGGTGCTCCCATCGCCTTTGCGGGGGTCTACCTTGGGGCCTAGATCGCCGGCACTTACTAAGGCTTTGCGTCGCGTCTCTATCGCACGTCGAGTCGGCACAAGCAGCCTTCATTCCGCCTTGCCCCACGTGTGCCCCCCTCGGGGCCACTCCCTCGGGGGCGCGTCGGCCCACCTCTCCCTCTCTCCCTCTCTCCCTCTCTCTCTCTCTCTCTTTGGCCATCACTGAGCCCGCCCCCTCGCGCCCCTTGTCCCCCTTCTCCCCCCCCCGGCAGCTGAGCGACGTATCGCAGCAGGCTCATGTGCTCGAGGCGGCGCCCAAGTCCAAGGGCGCTCAGCGCTCGGGCGCTCAGCATGGCAAGGGGATCCTCGCACCACTCCTGTTCACCGATCCCGACGACCTGCCGCCGCCGCCTGCCGCCGCTCTCCTCGGCGTCGCCTTCCGCAAGGCCTTTGGTCGTCAAGGGACTTTCGTGGGCACGGTGGTGGCCCACGACAGCGCGCTAGGCTACCACCTCGAGTACGAGGATGGCGACGAGGAGGACGTTGGCCTGGATGAGCTCGTGCGCCTGCCACTCGCCAGCCCGGACGCCCTCGTCGGCCGGCGCGTGTCCAAGCACTTTGCTGGACACGGGCGCTTCGAGGGGCGCGTGGCGGCGTATGAAGGTGCGCGCGGCTTCGAGCTGCACTATGAGGATGGCGACCTGGAGCATGTGGACGCCGCCGAGCTGCTGCGGCTGCTGCTGCCGGCGCTCAAGCCGCGAAAGCGCAAGCGCGCCGGTGGCAGCGCCGCGCCCGCCGAATGATACTGTCATGGTACGAGGATAGCTACAATCTACAGACTACACCCGGCGGTAGAGTAGATCAGGATTAGTAGTACAATTATTATCTGGGCAGTGAGCTCCAGTCGTACAATGTCGCGATTAGGCACTGTATATAGTGAGTAGGTAGTGAGTACGTAGTCTGTTGAATATTACGGCTTAAAGCATAAAGCCGTATAAGCTCGACGCCGTCATCGCCTCATCGCTCATGGCTAACGTAAGCTTTAGGAAGCGCTTTATAGCGCTAAGCTTTCGTTTAGGGGCACAAAATCAGCTATTAACGTCTCTCAGCGACTCGATCTTGTACCTATAGCCTCTTGCGGTTCGTGCGCGTGTCGGGCTTGGTGAGCCAGAGGGTGGCACGCCCGAGGAGAAGCGCCGCCCCGCCGATGAGCAGCATCGGCACGAGCGGCAGCGGCTCATGTGTGCGCACCGTTCGGACGTGACAGCAGCCGAGTGCCGCCTCGAGGCCCTCGACCTCATCCAGCGCACGCGCGCTCGCGAGCGCGGCCAGGCGCACGAAGTCCCCAGCGCTGTCGTGGGCGCCCTCGAGGTCGGCGTGGCCGAGGGCGGCCTGCGTAGCATTGCGCGCGGCCTCGGGGCTCTGCAGATGTGCATAGAGCTCGAGAACCGCGTGATGGGCGATGGGGGAGGAGAGTCGCAGATGCCCGGCACGGAGCTGATCCATCAAGCGCCCCTCCATCAAGCGCCCCTCCATCAAGCGTCCATGATGAGTTTCGTCTGCGCGCAACGCCGCCGCCTTGGCCACCGCCATCGCCCCGGCCGCAGCCTCGGCGGCGAGCGCCGTCAATTCCGGCGCGTCTAGCTCCGTGCCGGCTGCATGCAAGTACCGGGCGCTCAGGCTCTCGAGGGCGCGAGTCGCCCCGCGCACCAGGCGGAGGCCAGTAGCCACGCGGCAGAACACCACGTGACGACGCGCCGAGTCGACCATCACCTGTGGCAACCCCGCCGTCCGTGCAAATGGTCCGAAAGGATGGCGACCCGCGGCCCAGCTGAAGTCACGGGCGGGTGCACCGCCCGCCCGCACGCTCTCAAATGGAGCGATGAGGGCGCCGAGGGCGGAGGCGAGGCCTGCGAGGGCGGCGGCCGTTGGAATTCGAAGCGAGACTGTGTGCATTTGCGCGCGGATCGAGAGGGGCGAAGCCGGCATCGCGTGGGGGGGGGGCGCGTCCGTCGCCGTCGCCGTCGCCGCCGTTGTAGCGGTGTAGTAAGGGACGGCGAGGTGGGAGGAGTTCGTCTGTAGGACGAGGACAGCCTCGGAGGAGGCATGCACGACCGATCCATGGTCGAGGAGCAACTCCGAATGCATGCCAAGCAATGAGAGCACGTACACCGGAAGCACGCGGTAGGGACGCACGCCGCCGACCGCCGCGCCGGCGTTGGCGTCGGCCAGGGCGTCGGCCAAGGGTTCAAGTCGCAGGAGAGAGGAGCTGAGCGGGTGCGTCATCGCAGCGGCGTCCAGGTACGTGCGGCTCGCGCTCGCCGACGCCCGCCCGCCGCGCCCGCTGTCTCGTGCCGTCGGTGCGTCGAAGAGAGAGGCACGGCTGAGCGCCACCGCGAGCGTTGGGTGTGCATGCAACTCGTGGGTGGACGGGAGGAGGCGCAGCGTCTGGCCGGGGAGCAACAGGCGCTCGAGCTGCGCCTCGAGGCGAGTGAGATCGAGAGAGTGCTCATGCCCCGGCTTCAGTGGGTCGAACAGGTTGTGATTGCGCAGCGCGATCAGCGGCACGCGCAGCTCGGTCGTAAAGTCAGGCAGCGTGCACGTGCGCAGGTCGGGGGCAAGGACTTGGCGCGCCGCCCCGGTGAGCAGCGCGGCGAGGCGGCCGATGAGCTGCGAGTGTGCGGACGTCGTCACTTGCGGTACGGCACCCACCGTTAGCGCGCCCTCAGACGCATCGGTCGCTCCGTATGCGCATGGGTTTGCTGCGAGGTCGAGGACGAGGAATCGGCCACTCGAGAGCCACAGCTGCGTGGGCACGCCGGCCGCACCCGCCTCCACGACCGATGCGCCCACGCCGTCGGTGTAGTGATACCCAAATGCGCTGATCGCCTCGTCTGGGAGTCCTGCGGCTCGCCGAGCCGAGGCGGTTAGCGCGCTCTGCAAGGCGGCACGCTGCGGATTAAGCACAAGGATGCTGTAGGCAGCGGGCCCGGCCGTGGTCCCGCTCGCCGGCGCGTGCTCAAAGTACGACGCGTGGATGCGCTCAAGGTGCGGCTCGATGTCACCCATCGGTACCTCGAAGTGACCGGGCGGCGAGGCCGCCGCCGGGCGCATCGCCGCGGCGAGCGCCTTGGTGAGCGTAGGAAGACCCGTCTTGAGCTGCACGACATTGTACGTGAACTCGTACGTCACGTCCGCTGGCGTGCTATCCGAGCCGCACAGCGGCTGGCGCCGCGGGAGCAGCTGAGAGAGCAGCCGGTGCAGTTCCCCAGCGTCGAGTTCCAAGCCGCTGGCGCCATCGCCCGCAAAGCCCATCAAGCCGATGTTGATTTCGAGCGGCACGCGTATGCCATCCGCACGCACGATCGCTCCAAGCACCAGGAGTGCTATCGACAGCCATCGGCGCGCAAGTGGTGGACCTCGCGCAATCCGATTCCCGCGAGGAAGCATGCTACCTCGCGATGGCCCCTGACGAGCACGGCCTCACGCCCCGCCGTGAACTTTTCGAGTTTGGTTTGCAGGGTCGCGCAAGCCGCATGCAAACGGTGGGAATAGGGGGAGGGGGGGGAGGTGATTTTCGTCGGAAGTACCGGGTTCTGAAGCTCAAACAGGAGTGGACAACCTCTCTGTGGTGGGGGGTGGAGAGCTGCTTCGCTGCAGATAAGCGCACCTTCAAAGCTGCTCTCTGGCCGCCGGAGGGCACTCGGGAGGTCCATCTGGCCGCCGTGGGCGTGGCGGAGCGCAAGCTGCAGGCAGCGGCACGCGCCCTCTTGAAGAAGAAGGCAATCTTGAGGTGCTCGCGCTCCGACTCCGGTATGACGGAGGCGCGCGCGGATCAAGAAGCCGGAAGCGCCGGGCATTGGGCCGTACTTGAAGTGCTCTCTCGATCCTCGCCCACTCTGCGCGCCCCCGTTCTACATCCGGCCGGACATGCTGGGCGGCTCCTCATACGCCGGATCGTACTCGTCTCCGTACGCCTGCTCGTTGTCCTCCGCCGCCACGGCCAGCGCGGACTGCCACGCCAAGGCAGCCGCTGCGACACGCGCGAGCAGGCCTTGCTGGCGAGCCTTCTCGAGGAGCGCGGCCGCGGCCTTCGACTTCGGGCTCTTGTTGAACTGCGGATGCGTGATGACGTGCGTGAATCTCTTCTCCATCGCGGTCTCCGACTTAGGGAGGTCGCCCAGTGCCTTCGCCTCGAGGAGCGGTTTGAGGAAACCGACTATCTGCTGGAAGGCCCTCCTCGCGGCGGCCGCCCTCGTAGTACCGCGCGAGGAGGGCGGCGCGCTTCGCATAATTGATAATACACGGGCGCCGGCCGGCCCACGACCTTGGTCGCGACGCCGGCCACATGGCACAGATCGAAGGTGAGCTGCTGCAACTCGTCTCCGTACGCCTGCTCGTTGTCCTGTGGGCCGTACTTGAAGTGCTCTCTCGATCCTCGCCCACTCTGCGCGCCCCCGTTCTACATCCGGCCGGACATGCTGGGCGGCTCCTCATACGCCGGATCGTACTCGTCTCCGTACGCCTGCTCGTTGTCCTCCGCCGCCACGGCCAGCGCGGACTGCCACGCCAAGGCAGCCGCTGCGACACGCGCGAGCAGGCCTTGCTGGCGAGCCTTCTCGAGGAGCGCGGCCGCGGCCTTCGACTTCGGGCTCTTGTTGAACTGCGGATGCGTGATGACGTGCGTGAATCTCTTCTCCATCGCGGTCTCCGACTTAGGGAGGTCGCCCAGTGCCTTCGCCTCGAGGAGCGGTTTGAGGAAACCGACTATCTGCTGGAAGGCCCTCCTCGCGGCGGCCGCCCTCGTAGTACCGCGCGAGGAGGGCGGCGCGCTTCGCATAATTGATAATACACGGGCGCCGGCCGGCCCACGACCTTGGTCGCGACGCCGGCCACATGGCACAGATCGAAGGTGAGCTGCTGCAACTCGTCTCCGTACGCCTGCTCGTTGTCCTCCGCCGCCACGGCCCGCCTAGTGTGATCTAGAGAGTGTCGCTCATTGTCGGCAGAGCTGGTGGGGGTGCAGGGTTATGCCCAGGCGAAGACATACCGCCGGCCCCAAGAGTGGACCAGCTCGGCGGTGCCGGTGAAGCGCTGCAGCGCTCCACCTTCACAGCGGTGAGGCTCTGGCCGCCAGAGGACACTGCATAGGAGGTCCACTTGGCCTTCAGCCATGCGCGTCGTGGGCGCGCCGCCGTGCCACTTCAAGTACGGCCCAATGCCCGGCGCTTCCGGCTTCTTCCGCGCGCGCCTCCGTCATACCGGCACACTGACACTTGATTCGCGCGTGGATTTCGACCAGTACATCAGCTCATCATGCCAAAGCATTACGAGAACGCGCGCGATTGTGGCGGCAACCGCCCATACGAGTACGACGAGAAGCGGGGCTACAAGCGGGCATTTGCCGAGGACAAGGAGATCGACCTCTACGAGGCCTGGAAGCAGGCCGAGATTCTCCAGCCCAAGCTCACCTTCCAGCAGATAGTCGGTTTCCTCAAACCGCTCCTCGAGGCGAAGGCACTGGGCGACCTCCCTAAGTCGGAGACCGCGATGGAGAAGAGATTCACGCACGTCATCACGCATCCGCAGTTCAACAAGAGCCCGAAGTCGAAGGCCGCGGCCGCGCTCCTCGAGAAGGCTCGCCAGCAAGGCCTGCTCGCGCGTGTCGCAGCGGCTGCCTTGGCGTGGCAGTCCGCGCTGGCACGCATAGATAGAGCTCCGGGGCGGATGGTATGCAGGGTGGTACAAGTACATATGCACCCTTACATTCTCGATGCTATATCCCACCCCTGCATGGCAGAGATCCCCGCGGAACACCAGGACCCCTCCCGGGTCCAGGCGGATCAAGCTCGGCCGCTCATCCGCCCGCCGCCAGACCCAGAGCCTGGCGGCGGCCTCCAGCGCCACCAAGACAGACAGGGGCATGTCGACGACCGTCCTCCCTGGCTGCTTCATGAAGGTGGCCACGTAGCTGGGGGACTCGTCCATGTGCTTCGACTGGTCACCGTCCTGGGGCGAGGTCTCCGACTCGTCGTAGGCCGTCGGCGAACGAGGGCGCGACGGGCGCGGTGGGCGCGACGGGCGCGACGGGCGCGACGCCGACGGGCGTGACGGGCGCGGTGGGCGCGGTGGGCGAGGTGGGCGCGACGGCTGGGTAGTCGGTGGTGGAAGGGGCGAGTCCAGCGACAGCCGTGGCGGGCACCTGCAGCACGCTCGCATCGGACGTGACGGGTGCGCCCGCCACGGCGCCAGGCAGCGCGGCTAGAGTGGAGTCACCTGCATCTGCACCTGCTGCTGCTGCTGCTGCTGCTGCTGCTGCTGCTGCCAGAGAGTCCAGAGAGCACAAAGAGCCCAAACCGGTAGGCGCGACGGGCGCGGTGGGCCCCTCGGCTGCGTAGTCGAGCGCGAGCTGCGCAGGCTCAATGGCGAGGCCCAGCAGGCTGGCGCCGTCGCCGAGGAGCGCGACGGCGGACGGCTCCCTCGTCAGCTGCCAGAAGACGTGGTGCTGGCCCTGTCTCTTCTCGTGGAGCAGCTTCGCCTTGGAGCCGTTGATGCACTTCTTGAACCAATTGTCTTGAACGTCTCGTACTGGCACGAGGCGCCGTGGTGCTCCGTGAGCGTCCTCCACATGTCGCCATACGAGCCGACGAGCGGCACGGCGGCGGTGGTCCCGTCGAGGACCACCCACTTGAGGTGATGACGCAGCGTAGTCCTTCTTTGTGCGTCGACACAACTCCTTCGCGGATCGCGCCTTCCGAGGCCGATGAGCTCCAGCATGTTTTGCCAATGCGTCGAGTCCACCGACTTCGCGAATGCAATGTAGGCCTCGTGAACTGACGAAACTAACCTCGATTGTGAACGTTTAGTCAGCCTGGCCCGCTCCGCCAACTAAGCCAAGCCAAGCCATGCCCATTGTGAGCCAAGCCAACCGAAAAGAAGCGCATTTAGCCCACACATGTCGAGGACATGTGACGATGTCTCAGCCCCCTACAGCGCGCGCGTATAGTACAGTTGTGCATGGAGCGCCCACCGCACATCACACCACGACCCCTGCACGCTGCGCCTTGCACAGACATGGTTGTACACAATTAATACGTCAGGAATCGTCAGCTTTGTTCTTGGCTGACCGCACCGGGACACACACATTTCGCGTCGCCTCGTTTCAAACTTTCTTCTTAAAAGAACATGGCGCATGCCTTAAGTCCCGGTACTTTGCCTGCGGTTCGCAGGTCGTTAAATATGCTGAGCTGCATGCAACGTTAAAACGTTATATCTAAGCTCCTTGAAAGATATAATTTTGCATGCATCTCCATAGAATTTTAACGGACCCGGATCTAAGAAATGTGCCGTGCAGGCAAGCGTGTGGTCGTTCCGCCCGCTCGCTTCGATGACTTCGTCGACGACAGCGGCGACGACGAAGACGCGATGCCTGCAGCTGGTGCGATCGAGGGCGTGGTCCACCACGCCAAGAACCGCCGCATCGGCGGCGCAAGTATCAGCGCGCACGCGCGCGCACACTTCCAGAACGGCGTCGTCGACAAGGCGCCCCTCAAGAAGAAGAAAGGCAAGGTGGAGCCCGGCAAGCGCGTCATCGCCGAGTGGCTGCCCATCAAGGGCGCGCCCTTGTGCGTGACACGGCGGAGCGCTGCGGGTAAGCCTGGTACGCCAATCTACCACATCGACGAGAAGGCCATCAACAAGTTCTCACTCGCACAGTCCTACGCGCAGCG
>ENA-UOUZ01002081-UOUZ01002081.1-mixed-culture-metagenome-genome-assembly--contig:-NODE-2081-length-11548-cov-139.658401_pt1 | contig 11548 bp, 11 predicted proteins | sample MGYA00238154_ERZ761575 | MGnify/ENA primary metagenome ERZ761575 (study PRJEB28896, sample SAMN07631632) | mixed culture metagenome | isolation source: Freshwater growth medium | place: USA...
GCATGGCTTTCGCCGCAGCCGTGAGGGGCTATCACGGGGCATGTGTATGCTCAGTGCGCCAAATCGTCCCTTATACGGAAGTACTTGTTAGTTTAGTCAGGTTTAGTCAGTAACCACTGTGGGGAATTCCCTGTGGGGAATTAGTGGGTACGTGGATGTTTGTGTTTTGTTGTTGAGTGGAGCCATGGTGTCTCTTGCTCTCTTTCTCGCCGTGTTTGGCCCTGCGTCCACGCGATATCCTCCCAGACTGCGGTCGACTGGTGCGGCAGACTGGCCCTGGTTTCCTGCAGCTGCATGAAGGCTTTGTTGTTGACGCCCACATCTTCTTCGCAATACTGTACCATCCACTTGCCATCGGAGGCCCATGCGATCCATCTGTCCCCCGTCGCAAGCTTCCAAACGGGCTTCCCGTGGGCGGTGAGTTGCGGCTCCAGCAAGTAGGTGCCCAGGCACGACGCCATGCGCTCCAGCTCTCCACAAAGGCTCAATGAGGTGGGCACGTCCCCGAAGCACTTGCAGCTGGGGGCCTTCTGCCACTCCTTGCCATCATACTCCTCCCAGACCGCGGTCGACTGGTGCGGCAGACTGGCCGTCGTGTCCTCCAATTTCATGAAGCCTGCGTCTTCAACGCCCACAGCCACGCCCTCCTGTACCTTCCAAATACCAGTGGAGGCCCATGCGATCCATTTGTCTTCCATCGCATGCTTCCACACCGGCTTCCCGTGGGCGGTACGTTGCGGCGCCAGCAAGTAGGTGCCCAGGCACTCCGTCTTGTGATCCAGCTCTCCGCAAAGGCTCAACGAGGTGGGCACGCCAGTCGGCAGCAGCTTCTCGCCCCCGCCGAAGAGGGAGCTTACGCTGGTGGAACCCTGTCTCAGCATCAACTTTGCCTGCGCCAGCACGCTCACCATGGACGCCGTCGCGGGCGCACCCAGCAGCGCAGCCTTTGGCGGCAGCGTTGCCTTTTGGCCCCCGCCCAAGAGGGACCTCAGGCTGACGGATCTCAGGCTTGGCCTGAACGCGGCTCCGCGATCGGGCTGGGGCGCGGGCTCGCTGACCTCGCTGGCAGGGCTCGCTGAGAGCTCGACGGAGATGGCACCAATCCACGTATGCATCAAGACCTCGTCGTGCGGCTCGAGCTTGAAGAGGTACACCTTCTTGTACCCCTTCATCACAAAGGTCGGGACGCCGAGCACCTTCTCGACTGACTGAATATTTTCGAGGTCGATCAGGCCCCGGTCGCCCACAGGCTCGCCGTTTTGCATGCCGTCATAGAGGCACATTTTGCGCGTGTCGTACAGCACAACGTAGCGAGTCTCCCACTCGAGCTCATCCTTCGCCGTCGGGGGCTCTTCCTGACCGTACACCTTCGCGAGCTTGAGGCTGCCCGAGAGGAGCTCGAGTCCGAGATCGGCGAACGCGTCCTCGTCGTTATCGTAGTCCGAGTCGACGGACTCGTCCTCACCTGCGCCAAACGAGCTCCGACGACTCGGACGTTGTCGGAGCTCGCCTTCCACGTTCTCAGGTGGACCTGCCAGTGCAACATTTTCCGCGTAGAACCAATATTGATCTGAGTCCGGGAATTTCACCTTGAATGGCATGTTGGGGCTGCCGTCGTCCTCGATGAGGGTGCCCGTTTCGCCCAATCGATGTTCACCGCCGACGATACGCACGCTTTGCCCGACCCGTGGCCGGGGACCCGCAGCGGGGTTGCTCGCAGTCTTGTCGAGAGGAACGAGCAGGCCTGCCGAGCAATATGCTATGGTATCCGCTTTATCGGCCATATCTCGTTGGATCTGGTATGCCCCCTCGTCGATACTCAAGATCCTCACCGTGTCGCCTGCGACGATGCCTGAGGACAACTCCCTCTCGGGCACCGCCGTGATGCGGCAGAGCATCCCTTGCTCCAGCGCCGTCGTTGTTGAGGGCTCTCCCGCCAGTGCAACCTTTTCCGCGACGAACCATCTCGTTTCAGAGTCTGAAAACTTGACCTTGAATGGGACGCCGGAGCCGTCGTCCTCGATGAGGGTGCCCGTTTCGCCCAATCGATGTACACCGCTGACGATACGCACGCTTTGCCCGACCCGTGGCCGGGAACCCGCAGCGGGGTTGCTCGCAGTCTTGTCGAGAGGAACGAGCAGGCCTGCCGAGCAATATGCTATGGTATCCGCTTTATCGGCCATATCTCGTTGGATCTGGTATGCCCCCTCGTCGATACTCAAGATCCTCACCGTGTCGCCTGCGACGATGCCTGAGGACAACTCCCTCTCGGGCACCGCCGTGATGCGGCAGAGCATGCCTTGCTCCAGCGCCGTCATTGAGCCCGCCGTGAAGGTGGGTGTCTTGCCCTTGACAGGCTGTGGGAAGTACTTGGACGCGCACGCGAGGCAGGCGTCAAAGTCGCAGTTCCTGCAGTCATAGGTGATGTCCCCGTTGCTGAAGTGACGGCGGCACACGTCGCAAGTATAACCCGACGACACACAGCGGTGAAACTTGAGAACGTGCTGATGCTGGGGCACTTTGACGTCATCCTCGCTTGCGAAAAGCACCAGGCCATCCTTCAACATAGGAAGATACTTTGAACCGCTCCCGTAGACGACTTGGAGCCAATTGCCATCCACTCCAACTCGATCAATTACAGTGACGCTGCTGCCGTGGGATGGGCCAAGATTCCCTGTATCGCGATCTTCCATAGAGGGTGAGTTTCGATATGCTACTCCAGCTGGATCCACACATTGCCACTTCGATCCGACCCCATTGGCTGTGGTGACAGCGCCCCCACCAGCAGGGCCCGCCGGCGCAACGTTTGCCGTGACGAACCAGCTTGTTTCCGAGTCTGAGAACTTGACCTCGAAAGGGACGCCGGAGCCGTCGTCCTCGATGAGGGTGCCCGTTTCGCCCAATCGATGTTCACCGCCGACGATACGCACGCTTTGCCCGACCCGTGGCCGGGGACCCGCAGCGGGGTTGCTCGCAGTCTTGTCGAGAGGAACGAGCAGGCCTGCCGAGCAATATGCTATGGTATCCGCTTTATCGGCCATATCTCGTTGGATCTGGTATGCCCCCTCGTCGATACTCAAGATCCTCACCGTGTCGCCTGCGACGATGCCTGAGGACAACTCCCTCTCGGGCACCGCCGTGATGCGGCAGAGCATGCCTTGCTCCAGCGCCGTCATTGAGGGCTCCTCGCCGGCGTCGAGATCATAGTCTGAGTGGACTTCCGAATTCTCGTCCTGGTCCTCGTCAACCGGCGTGGCTGAAACACGTTCGTATCCATGCGCTGCGAGACAGCGCGTATACTCCGGTGTCTCATCATTGTGTAGCAGGACAAGGCCGTCGTCCGCGATAGTGAAATTCCATGGACCAAACGTGGTAGTGGAGCCCAACCATGTGCTCAGCGGATGAGCGCCAGGCGAATTCATGAGCATGCCAAGCAATCGGCGCTCCACGTCCCCCCACGCTTCTGGATCAGTGTTTCCAGCTGACCACTCATTCAGTTCAGGTCCTGTATCACCTTGCTTAAGAAGTAGCCAGCCGTTTGAGCCCTTGTAGAGAGCAACAGCGTGACCTGTAGCGTGGTGTCGAAGCACACCTGTATCTTCGTCAGTGAGGAAATCCCATCCACTACCATTCGATGAGGAAGTCCCATCTCTGCAGACCTCCGTCATCAAATAGGAACCTATTGAGTGCGCAGCGTCCTGCGCACAACCAGAAGTGGGCATCTATGAGTGGATGCGCGCGGACACGGAGAGGAGCGCGCGCGCGCTGCGCACCAAGGAAGTGTGCAGAGAGGAAGTCGACGAGGAGCTCGCGCCCAAGCGCCATAAGCCAAGTCTTCGATCAATGGAATTCAGGTTCGTCTCTTCGTCAACCGATTTCGTCTCCCCCGGAGTTTTTGAACCAGAACCGTACCTCCGGGGACCGACCAGAGGGTCCAGAGTCCGGAACTCACAGAAGGCGCAGACACTGAAGTCGTGGGGCGAGTAGCAGGATGTGGCAGAGAGCGCTGTGGTATGTGGAGTGTGAAAGGCCGCAAGTTGAAACTTCGTGGCCTTGACGGTGACGCCTGAGCGCCCTGTGGCACTCCGCTCTCCTACGTCCTAGCACGCTCGTCTACCCTGGTCCTGCCGTCAGCCTGACCCGCCCCGCACCTGGTGGTGAACGACGTGATTTGCGAGTGGTTCTCGTGCGCGCGCGTCCCACGCAGCCAAAGGCATTCCCTCCACACAATTGCCTCCTCAAATGTCAAAACAGCCCCCCCACCACCCACGTGGCCAGGTCGCGGTACGCCCGCACGGGAGCTGGCTGGTTGAGGCTGTCGCCCATCATGGCGCCGGTCAAGCTGGGTGTGGGCGGTGGCAGAGCGGCGGCGCGGCCTGCGGGTTGCAGCCCGTATTGCAGCCGTATCGCCGCCAGGTGCCACGCCAGCTGCGGCGAGAGGTCGGCCATCTTGCCACCGCTCGCCTTGCTGCCGTCGAGGGTCTGAGAAGCGGCGCGCACTCGACGCTCCATCTCCTGAAAGACGCGCTGAAGCTGATGAGGAGTCCAATCGGCGGCAATGCCGCCACTCGCACTCGCTCCGTCGCAACCGCCGCCGCTGCCGCCCCCAGCGCCCATCACGGCGCCCCCTTGGGATCGCGCGCCCGAGGCGCCCACGACGGCGCCCTCCTTGTCCTTCTTGCCGACGACGGAGCCCAGGACGGCGCTCGGTCCGAGGCGCACGTTGGCGGCCAGCGTAACGGCCGCGGCACGAGGGAGGAGCGCGCACACGGGCGGCGGAGGGGCCGTGAGCGTCGTCGTGAGCGTCGCAAGCCCCGGGAGCGTCGTCGTGAGCGACGGGCACAGTTCTCTGCCCTTGTCGTGCACGCCCTCGTCGTTCTCGTCCGTAACGTCCGGCGGCGCCGTGGTGAGCGCTTGCATGCCCGGAAGCAGCGGGCGCGTCGCGTCGAGCCACGCGCAGAGGACGAGCAAAAAGTGGTGACACGGCTCGAAGAGGTCGGCCAGCCGGCGCTCACTCATCGTCGAGAGGCGCGCCTGACCCCCCAGGAACGGCTGTACGTCATCCCAGCGAGGGGGAGGGGGAGGGGGAGGGGGAAGGCGACTCGGCGGAGGCGCGGGCGCCGAGCCGGCGTGATTGGAGCTCGCGATCTCGGCCGCGGAGCTCGCGATCTCGACCGGGGAGCTCGCGATCTCGGCCGCGCCCCAACGGTCGAGCTCCTCGGTCGCGAGCTCGGCCGCCAGCCAGAGGGCGGCTGTGAGGCGGCCGGCATCCGCGCCCTCCCGTTCCCCAAGCACGTCGCTGAGCGCGCCGAGGGCAAGCGCATGTCGCGGCGCCTCCAAAGCGTATTGAGCCTCGAGCCTCGCCCGCGACGGCGCCTCGACCGCCGTGCCGGGCTTGTCCGCGTGGAGACCGCCCGGTACGGCGCGGAGCGTGCCCGGTACGGCGCCCGCCCCGCCCGTCACGGCGCCGACGGCGATGGCCAACGGCAGGAGCCGCGCCTCGAGCGCACGCGCCACCTGAACAGGAGGCGCTGGGCGCATGCAATTAAGGAGGCAAGCAGTGGCACTCAGTGGCACTCAGTGGCACTCACCTGAACAGACGCCGCTCGCCTCGCGCCCCCCTGCGGCAGCGCAGCCAGCGCCGCGAAGACGTCCCACGCGTGCGGGGGCGCTGTCGCGGGCGGCTGGGGCGCCGTCGCGGGCGAGTCGTGCGCCCGTGGCTCGGCATACTCGGGGATGGCGCCCGGTACGGCGCTGAGCCGTCCGAGGAGCGCACGCGCCGCGAGGGGGCTCAGATCCCAGGATGGCTCCGTGGACGAAACCGCGCCCGTGGACGAAACCGCGCCCGATGACGAAACCGCGCCCGTGGACGAAACCGCGCCGGATGACGAAACCGCGCCCGATGACGAAACCGCGCCCGATGACGAAACCGCGCCCGATGACGAAACCTCGACGGCGGACGAAACCCCGGGCGACGACGAGGCGAGTGGCGCGGAGAGGGTGCCCGCGACGACGCGTCGCAGCGGCTGGCCGGCCTGGGCATGGGCGACCAGGATCAAGGTGCCGTTGGCCGAAAAGCACGCGAGCCCGCTCGCCGCGACGCCCGACACGGCGCTCGCCGCGACGCCCGACATGGCGCTCGCCGCGGCGCCCGAGGCGCCGTTGACCGAGGGTGCGCGCGCCGTCGTGGGCGTCCCGTCGCTGAGCCTACGGCGCTTGCCGTCGGGCGCCGCGTCGGGCGCCGCGTCGGGCGCCACGACGGGCGCCGCGTCGGGCGCCGCGTCGGGCGGTGAGGGCATGCGAGGCCCCAGCCCGCACACCTCGATGGCCAGCGAGGCAGCGCCGGGCGCCGAGTCGGGCGCCTCGGCGCGGGCGCCCGCGCCGATCTCGAGGCTCGAGATCATCGAGATCATCGAGATCGCACCGCTGCGGTGGCTGAGCAGCGCCCGCTCGCCCTCCGGACTGACGCACAGCGCGGCGGGGGTGCGAGCGGCGGGGCCACAGCGTGTCGCGACAAGGTGGGAGAGCGCCATCGCGGGCGCGGAGGGGGGGGGAGCGGCGGCGGCGGCGGGGGCGAGAGCGGCGGCGGCAGCAGGGGGGGGAGCGGCGGCGGCAGCAGCTGTGCGTGTAGTGACGTCGTCGGCGGCGCTCATCACGGCGCTTATTCGGCCTGTCCATAGCTGCACAGCCGCGTCATCACTGCACGCACCCGCCGCTGTGTTGGGCGCTGGGACCGGCGCTGTGGTGAGCACCCACAAGCGCACGAGCGCGGTCGCGTTGACGCCCATCACAGCGCCCATGGGCACAGCGCCCACCGCAGCGCTGTCCGCCAGGCGTAGGGCCATATGAGTCACCGGTGCACCTGGCGCCACGTGGCAGAGGGTCATCAGCGGTCATCAGCGGTCATCAGTGGCAATCAGTGGCACTCAGCGCACCTGGCGCCACGTGGCAGAGGACGACGGTCTGGAGGCGCGCGGCGGCACCCATCAGCGCAGCTGTTGAGGACGGCAGCAGCACGCGCTCAAGCACGACCGTGCCCGCGCTCGAGATCGACGTGGTGGCGACCATCAGACTTCCGTCTCTCGTCGAGCCCGCTGTGAATGAGCCCGTTGTGAACGAGCCCGCTGTGAACGTGCACAGAGCGGCACACTGCACACCACGCTCAGCCTCCGATAGGAGACCTTCGGTGCGTCTCCAGCCGCAGGCCGCTGCATCGGGCACGAGATGGCCTTCGCCCGCACTGGCGTATGTCTCATCAGCCAGCTCAGCGCCAAAGGTCCGGCGCCAGCACAGCACGAGAGCGCCCTCGCCGCTCACGCTCACAAAGCCCTCAAAGCCCATCGGTAGGATTGTGAGCCACTCGACTGCGCGAATTGCAGCTGGCGAGTGGAAACGCGTTGCACAATGCAGCGCCTGACGATTGCCCAGCTGCACGAGTATCGATATGCTTCCCTGGCCGGCCACGGCCAGCAGGATGGTGCGGTCCGTCGGCGCCCACCGCAGCGAGTCGACCGGCTGCTGCAGTGCAGCTGTGGCGATCGACCGATTGCAACGCACGTGCAGCACGCGGATTTCGTGCCCACGCGCGATCGCCAGCAGCGGCAGCGAGGGGTGACAGACCACGCATTGCATTTTGAGCCTAAAGGCGCAAGCCTCGGCGTCCTGGGCGCTGCTGCTGCTGTGAAACACACAACGCGCGCGCTCTCCGGACCCCCAAGCACGGGGGCCGCTATCGCAATGGACGGAGGCGTGGCCGACACAGCCTGCTATTACACAGGCCGTTAATCGGCGGCGGGCGGGGGAAGGGGAGACCCTCCCCCCTAGCGCGATTTTGCGCCCACGCGCTCCTGTACGAGCCGCGCCAGAAACTTGTGGTGCCAGGTCGTGCAAGATGTGGAGTTGATTTCTCGTTTAAAGGATAACACGCCCAAGAAGACGCGCTCGCCATCACGCAATTCACGCAGGGAGCGATCCAGGGAGTCCTGGCAGCATGCCCATCACGATGGAGCGGCTGCTCGAGATCCAGAACGAGTGCATGGCCGACGACATCGAGATCCCAAGGGAGGCGACAGCGTGGGTCGAGAGCGAGGCGCGTGCCTTCTTCGAGTCTGGTGGAAACGAGCTGCCGACCATCATGGCGGGCTTTGAGGGCGCGGAGATTCATGCCTTCTATGAGATATCGCAGCGCCGCTTAGAGACCACCGACCAGGGCACCATGATGGACGCGCTCTCTGCCGCTCTATTCAAGACAACAGGCGACGAAAAGTTTAAGGTAGAGGAGAAGCCCAAGGTGGAGGACATGCGAGACGTGGGCACACGCAGGCGCGAAAAGTACGAGCCGACACTAAAGTACGCTGTACAGCAGCTTGGCGAGAAGTGGTCGCACGCCGCGGATGACGACTGCATGCCATGAAGGCTAGTGATAGAAGTTAGTCTCAACGAATGTAGGAATCCAAATCGTCGCGCTTTCGTTAATGTGGGGCATGTTTGGTACCGCCGCCCCGACCATGCCGCCCACACGCCACAGCACACTCACTCACACTCGACACCGAACTACCCTAGGCCTATTCAGGGTACTTGGACTTGTACTCCCGCTCGAGACGCGCACGCTCTTTTGCCGGTACCAAACCCTGGTTCTCGCCCCAATTGTACATGGGCCTAAAGCGCGGATCGACCAGAAATGGCCGTCCGGTGCGCATGCCCCAATGGCTCAGCCTGAGATTCATAGGACGGTGCTCGTTAGAGAGCAGAAATGACGCGTATTGCTCATCCTTCAGCTCAAGGCGCATTGCTTGGTTCAAGATTGCCATGTGATCATTCGCATCGGACGCGTTCCACCAGGTGTAGCTGGGTTTGGGTGAAGCCTCGCGTAGGGCATCGGCAAAATAGATCGTTAGACCGCCAAAAGCGCTGTGAATCCGACCGAAGCAATACTTCTTGATCGCATGGAAAGGTGCTTCATAGGGGACGAGGGCGGATAAGTCATAAGCTTGGCAGTCTTCCCGACTGTTACGGTACATGCTTTGCCCGGCGATCGCTGCGGCGCTCAGTCGGCGTCCGGCGTAGAACATCTGCAAAAAGCTGCGGATGTCCACCGAAAGGAAGTCGATGTCGACCATGACGAAAGCATCCATCGCACCCAGCAGCCTTAGCGCCCTTTCATACACGAGCTGACGCATCCGAGACAGCAACTTTACGCGAGCGAGGCAGTTTCTTCGACTTTTGGTGCAGAGCCTGACCGAAGAAAGGTTAGACTCGCCCTGGAGCAGGTCGCCCTGCACCTGCGGGTAGCGTCGTCCATACTCGGTCAAAAACTCCTTCGTCCCGTCCGTGCTGTCGTTCTCGCTGAAGAGCACCCAAAACCGAGCAAACATGGAGCCCAATCGCATCATGAAACCAAGGTTGCGCTTCATATAGTCCATCCCGTCTCTCGTAATGAAGCCAAATGCCACGCTTGAATTGCGGGCTGTAAGCTCGGCCTCCTGGTCGTGCACGTCGAGGCATTCTGTCTCTTCGCATGGCATTGGTATGGAGCTCGGCCAATCCATGGTATTGTTGTTGCTTTGCAAGTTTCTCGCTAGCTTATCGAAGTAGAAGGTTTGTAGACTGCTTGACCTCAAGCCCGCGCAAGGGTAACGTTTTTGAATTCCTTGGTAGTCCACTCCGCCTCGCTCCGTTTGAAATTCGCCGCCTTGCTCGATTCGAGCGAGTCGAGTGCACTGCTTTATGGCTTCAAAAGGAGTGATGTCCCACACGCTCACCCTTGCGCTCACGTTTGTGTCGGAAGAAGCCATGCGCGCGCGCGACATGGTCATTTGAGTTAGAGGCGGCACCCAGTTCGGCGCGCGCTACGCGCAGGCAACGGCGGTGTCGCGCGCCTCTTCGCGTTCGGGCGCTTCTCACATCGCACACGCGACGCGCGGAAGCAAAAAACGCCCGCGCGACGCGGCGGTAGAAAGCATGGTAGAAAGAGAGAGGAAAACTTCATTTAGAATTGTTACCCCCCCACTTCATTTAGAAAAACCTTCAGCTGATCGGTCGTATGTCATGGTTAGGGCGCGGAAGTGCGGTAACTTCGATTCTAGTATTCGTAAGTGTTTACCGCCAGATCGGCCTCGCGTCCGTGTACCGGCCGAGCGTCAGTGCGAGCACCGCGTCGGGCCCTTTGGTCGCGTCCGCCACTTTGGCGGCTTGTGACGCGGGCGCGTCGGCGGCGGCGGTGGCGGATGAAGACGAAAACGACGACGAAGGTGCAACCCCCGCTGGCGGGAGCATTGGACCTGCGACCGTGCCAATCAGAGGTCATCAGAGGTCATCAGAGGCCATCAGAGGTCATCAGAGGTCATCAGCGGGAGCATTGGACCTGCGACCGTGCCAAGCCGCGGCGCAAGCGGCTGAGCACCGGCGTGCTTCGGAAGTGCGCCGACGCCGCGCAACGGCTTGAGACCGAGGAGAGCGCGCACGCGATTCGTCTCCTCAACGCTCGCGGAGATCTCGCCGTTGTTCTCCACCGTGAGCATCTGAGGTATGATGCCGCCGCCGCCGCCGCCGCCGCCGCCGCCGCCGCCACCACTGCCGCCGCCGACACCACTGTCGACGCCGACGCCGACGCCGTTGGCTTGGCTCGAGCCCATTACGGCGCGCGGAGCCAGTGGAGGCGAGGGCGGCGCCGCTGGGTCCGGTCGGCGTTCCCGGTCTTCCCCGTCCTTGCGCCGTCGATCGGCGTGGCGCTCCTCGTCGTGCCGCCCGTGATCTCGATCTCGATCTCGGTCGTGATCTCGATCTCGATCTCGGCCGTGATCTCGATGCCGCCGTCGATCTCGGTCGCGGTCGCGGTCGCGGTCGCGGCCGCGGTCGCGGTCGCGGTCGCGGTCGTGGTCGCGGTCGCGGTCGCGATCGCGGTCGTGACGCTCGCGGTGCTCGCGATCGTCACGATGGTCTCGCCGCCCATCGCGCCAGTCATCATCCTCTCCGCGGTCGTGGTCACGTTCGCGGCGCTCACAGTCCCGGCTACGGTCGCGGTCTCGGTCGCGGCGCTCGCGTTTTCGGTCGCGGTGGTCGTATTCTCGGTCGCGCTCTCGGTCGCGCTCGCGTTCGTCGATTCGGCTACGCTCATGCTGCCGATCACGCCCGTCGTCCTCCTCGTTGTAAAGGCCATGTGGAGGCGGCGGCGGCGGTGGTGCGGCCGGTGGTGGTGGCGCAGGAGCAGCGCTCGCCGGTTGCTTGCTGCCGTGCTTGGCCTGAAGCTTCAGACGCTTGTACATGAGATTCTCCATCATGCGATTGGCAAAGCCATCAGCAGCCGGGTCGTCGCCGGAGGCGGCGGACGAAGACGGCAGCGGCCGGTTGGGCACGGCGGCGATCGGCGGCGGCTCTTCACGCTTTCCGTCCATCTCAGAGAGCGACCAGCGGCCGATGCGCTCGCCGGTGGTCAGCAGGAGGCCCGTGCCGGCGCTGCCCATTGGGGTCATCGCGCGCCTTGCGGAATCGAGGCTGCCGTGAAAGACTAACGGAAACCTCTTTGATCACACTGACCAAGCGCGTCAAT
>ENA-UOUZ01002088-UOUZ01002088.1-mixed-culture-metagenome-genome-assembly--contig:-NODE-2088-length-11497-cov-141.210715_pt1 | contig 11497 bp, 15 predicted proteins | sample MGYA00238154_ERZ761575 | MGnify/ENA primary metagenome ERZ761575 (study PRJEB28896, sample SAMN07631632) | mixed culture metagenome | isolation source: Freshwater growth medium | place: USA...
GAGTGGGTGGCGGGGGTGGAGGGCGGCCGGGACGGGCTCGGCAAGGGGGTGCTCAAGGTGGACAAGGAGGAGGGGCGCGTGGGCGGGCTGGAGCTGCGCGGGAAGTGGAAGGGGGAGGCGCTGCCGGCGTCTGTGGCGAGGCTGACGGCGCTGCGAAAGCTCACGATGCGAGACTGCACGTCGCTCAAGTCGGTCGCGGACCTCCCCGCGTCGGTGACGCAGATTGGTGAGGGCGCCTTTGAAGGCTGCAAATCGCTCGCGTCGATCACGCTCCCCGCGTCGGTGACGCAGATTGGTGCGAGCGCCTTTTACCGCTGCACCTCGCTCGCGTCGATCACGATCCCCGAGTCGGTGACGCAGATTGGTGAGGGCGCCTTTTCCGGCTGCACCTCGCTCGCGTCGATCACGCTCCCCGCGTCGGTGACGCAGATTGGTGAGCGCGCCTTTTCCGGCTGCACCTCGCTCGCGTCGATCACGCTCCCCGCGTCGGTGACGCAGATTGGTGAGCAAGCCTTTCTCGACTGCACCTCTCTCTCGTCGATTACGATCCCATCATCGACCGTCGTCGAACGGGGGGCCTTCAGCTCGCACACTCATGTCAACCGCGCATAGGCCGGCTCTGGAGCGCGCTGCGCGGAAGACCAGCAGGCCCCACATCTCTCTCTGGCGTGTGCCCGCCGCGCGCCGTGCGATGCCCCGGAGGCATCAGCCGCGACCGACTCATCGGGGTTGCCCCGCGCGGCGGCGTGGGCTCGGTCACTCCAACGGACGGCGGGACACAGGCGTCGCGAGCACGCGCTCCCCGGTGGCGCCACACACGGCCTCGCACGAGAGGGCGCCCGCCGCACGCACATGCATGTGGGGCCGCGTTCGGCATGCGCGGCGTTTCCGGAATGCCTCGTGTGAGCGGCCGCGCGCATGGTTGAAGAGAGGGGGGGGGAGAGGGGGCATGAGGCTTGAGAGGGGGAGGCATGCGTTCTGGGAGGCCACACGGAGGTGTGTGCGGGGCGGGGTGCTACTAACATTCGAGGTCATCGGTATGTGACCATGGACCATGCCATGGACGCTTCTATATGAGTACGTGAGTTAAGCGTTCTTGTATGTGTCTTCCGTTCATTGCGTTGACATTGTCGTGTCCATTCGATTCACGGCGCTCCGCTCGGCTGACCGCGCTCGGCTAGTACCTTCTGCACCTTCAACCGCCTCGTACGACTTCTCAACGCAAGCCGAGTCAAGGCCGCCGCAAGGGGCTAATAGGGCGTGTCGTGTCACGCCGCACGGCCCAAGCGCGTCAACACACGACAGTCGTCACACGCTCTCTCATCAGGTCCCTCCGTGCGTCACACCCTCCTATCTGTAGATGATCTTCTGTACTCTGTAGATCCGCAGTGCGTCGCGCGTGTGTGCGCTCACGTGGGCCTCATGCTCCACACTGCTAGCTCACATCCAACTCTCATTCACATTCACATCCAACTCACATCTGCGACTGCGTGGAAGAGGTGTGAATGAGCGCGAGCGCCTGCCAAATTAGGAGCGCTCACATCTGCGTGAATAAGTGCGCGACGGGAGCGCACGAGGCAAGCAGCGCGAGTGGCGAGTCGACCGCCTCCGTGATGCGACGGGTGATGTCGGAGGTGTCGACGCTCGGCTGCTTGTAGGGTCGGAGGACTAATGAGCCGCTGCATGGCACGTGGCACGAGGAGCCGCTGCTGCACGGGCCGCCGCTCACGGGAAAGCTCATGATGCCGCCGCCGTTGGTTGCGCCGTTTATGCCGACCGCGGCGCTCTCTCTCGTGTCCCCCGCCACATCCGAGGAGCATGCATCCGACGATGACTTCCTAATATGGGACGAGCACGACGTGGCCGCGGGCGGAAGCGTCGTCTTGAGCGGGGGATCAGGGGCAAGGGGCGGTGCAACAGGAGGGTCGACCCCTTTGATCGTGGTACGGAGAGCGCAGGGGGAAGGCAGGGGGGAAGGCAGGGGGGCAGCACGGGTGAGAGCACGACGGGTGTGAGCGCCGAGTTGGGCGCCTCGAGCGCCGAGTTGGGCGCCTTGAGCGCCGAGTTGGGCAGCACGGGAGGGAGCACGAGGGGTGCCCCCAAAGTACCACCCCCCAAAGTACCATGCCCCTGCATGGGGGCTCGATCTCCGTCACGATCTCGGTCACGATCTCGGGGTGATTCTCGAGGCGCAGCCAAGGGCACCCCTGAAGTACCGTCCCCCTGCATGGAGGGGCTGCCATGCTGACCATGCCCCCCTTCGCCTTCGAAAGCGTCGTCTTGAGCGTCCCACGCCCTGTAGAGCTTCCCACTCAGACCTGAGTAGTTGCCTAATATGGTCGAGGAGCTACCCTCTTCATGTTCAGCCAGCCGCGCGCGCTTGGCATACGGCGGCGGCTCCGGCAGCTCCGGTTCGTGGAGCTTCTCGTGGTGCCGAGGCAGCTCCGGTACATTAGGCAGCTCCAGCGCTGGTCTCTCGAGTGCTGGTACATTAGGCAGCTCCAGCGGTGCTCGCTCGAGTGCTGGCCCTTGCTGCTGGCCCTCATAGGCCACGAGCCGCGCCTGCAGCACCCATCGGATTGCGAGAGGTGTTATAGTAGTGAGGATCAAATCAAGAGGCAATCAATAGGCGAATCAACGCGCACTCTCGCCTGAGGTCATTAGCGGTCATTAAAGGTCATTAGAGGTCATTAGAGGCGAATCAACGAGCACTCTCGCCTGAAGCCGTTGGATCATTCTCGATGGCCGCGTGCACGAGGTCATCAGGGGTCATCAGAGGTGACATCAGAGGTGACATCAGAGGTCATCAGAGGTCATCAACAGTCATCAGCGGTCATCAGCACTCGCCTGCAGCCGTTGGATTTCGATGGCCGCGTGCGCGCGCTCGATGCTCATCATGCGCTGAGTGCTCTGAAGCTCGAGACGCGTGGCTGCATGCGCTGCCATCTCAACCTTGAGCCCTTCATGAACTAAAGCCTTGAGCCTCCGCTCCATATCAGGCAACTCGAGACTCCGCTCCATATTAGGCAGTTCGAGCGCACGCGTGGCTGCATCTTGAGGCGCACCTCCCAAGATCTCAGTTTGGAGGTGCCTCGGCTCGAGCTGCTGCACCCTCGGCTGCGCCCCGAGATTCACCCCGAGATTCACCCCGAGATTCACCCCGAGATTCACCCCGAGATTCACACCGAGATTCACACCGAAATCGAGCCCGAGATCGAGCGGGTCGAGCGGCATGTTTATAAATGATAGGAGGTCGCCGACGGAGGCATCGGCGGGCTCCGAGGCGGCGAGGAGCAGATGCAGCGTGGAGGCACGGCTGGTTTGGGGCGCCGTGACGGGCGCCCCACGTGATCCACGTGACGCCCCACGCTCGGTGCTCCTGCCCTCCCCCCACCTGCCCTCCCCCTTACCACTTCGCATGGAGAGCTGAAGGGACGCGATGGCGCCCTCGGCGGCGGCGACGGTGGACGCGAGGGGCTGCGCCTTCGGCACGAGCGCCTGGAAGGTCGGCGAGTCCCACGGATAGGCGAGGATCCTTGCAAACGCCGACTTGGACGCGGAGTCGGTGCTCGTCTTGCATTTTCCCTTTCGCTTGGCGAGCCTGCTGTCGATGATCGCGGCGAGCACTCGCACGTCGTTCTCGAGCGCCGGCAACTGCTCGGGGAGGGCGCGGAGCGACGCAAAGATGTCCAGGAGCAGGGCGAGCGTCGTCTCCTCAATCACCTTCCAAGCTCCGTTGAACACGCCAACGAAATGGTCGAGAAGTTCCTTGCACTGAGCGACGAAGCTCCCTCGCTTGGCACCCTCAGTGCTTTCGTTGGGCGCATTCTTCTTCCTCTTCTTTGGTGAAGATACTCGTATGAGCATGATTGTTGACGCCGGATCAGTCTCCATGCCCGAACGGCGGCAAAGCTGGTGGGCCAAAAGGGAGGGTCAGGGAGTGTGACACTGCAGAAAAGGAGAACTTCGAGACGCACCCGCTGTTACTATCGCATGTTGATACGCATGCAAACGTTCTTAGGCTGAGTAAAAAGTCCCCGACTGTGCTTCCTGTTTTTATTGAAATCTTCCACGAACCTTTCGCCACTAGCACGACGATCCACCGACCTCGATCGCGGCCGTCTCGGCAGGCTTTCGACATTTCAACAGAGCGTAGCCCAGAGCGCGTCGTCGCGAGCGGTGCCCCTGCGTTTCAAGTGCGCGCCCCGAAAGGGCGCCAGCGAGCGGACCGGCCGCGGACCCTGTCGCCACGTCTTCGACCCACATGCCCCCTCGTTGGAGAACATGCGCGTGCGGCAATCTGAGAGGGCCGGTACGATGGTAAAAATAGCAGCGGCACGCGGGGGGACGTGGGAGGCGCCCCAAACGACGCGTGTCGAGTGAGCGCGGCAGTTGGGGCATGGCGCGGGGCAAGGTGGCGGCGAAAGGCATCGGCACCGACGCGGCAATGCTAGTGCCCACAACGACGCGGCTATGCTACCCGCTAGTTTGCCCACAACGACGCGTGTTCGACGATGCAAGTGCGCTTCGCCTGAGTGAGGACCACCAGGGCGAGGGGCGACGTAGACGGCGAATCTATTGGGCAGTCCGGGGCACTCAGGGCGAGGGGCGACGTACACGGCCAAGGCATGGGGCATTGCGGTGCAGCTCACTCAGACTGGAGCAGCTCGGGAGAGGTGCTCGAGTCGATGACGAGGGGGAGGGCGTCGAGGGCGGATCTTGGCGACAGGCGATAGGGACGAGCGCATAGTGGAGGCCGCATGTCGAGCCAATCGGGAACTGAGATATATGTAGTATGGAGCTATATCCTACGGAGCTATATCTTATCTATGTCTCGGCTGCGATGGCCTGCATCGCCTGTCAGTCGAGAACATGGTCGAGAAACGGAAACGAAAGAAGATCGTTCACTGTTCAGAATGTCCCTCAATTTGACGAGCCGGTGACATAGATGGTTACCACAGTGGTGGCCTCGATCGGCGCCGGCTGAATGATTGGTAGTGAAATCGTCGACGATGTGGAAGCGCAACCATCTGCTACGTCTGTGCGCATACTACGTACACGGCTGTCCCACGCCAACGCACCCGGCTCTACGCACGTTTTCCTTCGTCTCTCACCCTCTCAGCACGGCTGTCCCACGCCATGCTCACACTGAGTAGCACGGACAGCGCTGTCAGAGAAGTGGCCATCCCTGGTTGGTTCCGTTCGACCAGCCAATGCCCGATGCCCACCTGTACCATCCACGAAACTAGCCAGCAGATTGCCGCAGCGGCGAGGACGTGCGCACCACCGCAGACACCGCAGACTCGCACGGCGCAGTCCGAAAGGGCCGCCAACGGAATCTGCGCACCGGCGAGCACCATAGAGCGCGTTGCGGCGAGCACGAGCAGCGCGATCCAGCTCTGCAGCACGTAAGGCAGCCACCAGGCCACGAGCCGTACGAGGATGAGCCACGAGGTCCATTCCACAGGGACTGCGCACGCGTGCAACCACCAATTGAGGCGGTTGCGATGGTGTGCTCGGTAAAAACTGAGCTCGGCCGATGCTGCAGCTTCCAGGCGCAAGAGCGCGTCGGCAGCTGCCGTTCGCACGCGCTCTTCTAGATAGCGGTCGTGGTCCTTGTGGTCCTCGGCGAGCAGAGAGGCAGAGGGCTCAATGGAGCGCTTCCTGCGCACCTCGGCGAGCTCCGCCAGCTGCTTCGCGGACCTACGAGCCGGAGAACGAGCGTGTCTTGGCATCGATGCAGCAGTGTCCCTCCTGTGTACCTGTCGAGCCTGCCGAAGACTCACATCGGAAATCCATCACAACCCAAATGCGGGGTGCACGCGTTTAGCCAAGTTTCGTCAGACAAGTGACGGAAACCCCATTAACGATCTCCCGGTTAGACTTACTGTCGTCCGAAGCCGCTGTGCTGCGTGCCGTTCGAACAATGGTGTGAACTTGTTCTATCCCGCGAAACGGAAAAAACAAACCTGCTTGGCCTTTCCGACGCACTCAGCCACACATGCTCACCCCTAGGCGACCCAGTGCCACGGCGCTGCGCGAGAGCTCTGCCGAGTCTCCCCCGAGTAGCCCTCGCAGTCGGACTGCAACAACCCCGGGCAGCAACGAGCGTTTTGCGGTCGGCCGCTCGCTGGTGACCCTCCCTCGCTCAGGCAACCGCGCGCCTGCGCCGGCCGCGGACGCCGCCTCGAGCCACGCCGTCGGCGAGGGTCTTCGCGTCCAGGTCCTGCAGCGGCCCGCACGCTTCACCATCTACGCGTGCGACCGCCATCGGCACCACCTGCGCTCCGGCGGCGATGCGTTCACCGTGTCGATCCGCGGGCCGTCGCTCGTGTGGCCGTCGATCGTGGACAACGAGGACGGTACGTACGAGGTGGAGTGGCAGGCGACCGTCTCCGGCGTGTACCTCGTCTCCATCATGCTCGACGGCGAGCACATCGCCGACAGCCCGTGGCCCGCCCGGAGCATCGCTCCCGGCGCCGACCCTCATCAGTGTCGGCTCAAGGCCGGCACGTCGCCCGTGCACGCCGTGGCCGGCGAGCCGGCGTGCTTCGACGTCGAGTTCTTCGACGCGCTCGGGCAGGGCGTCGCCATGGAGCCGATGGAGCTCGAGGCCGTGCTCCACGCCGCCGAGGCGTGCGCCGTGCCCGTGAAGCAGCCCAACCTATTTAGGAAGTCGACGGGTTCGTCAGGTTCGTCGCCGCGCGACACGTCGCCTTCGAAGAGGCGACTCAGCGGCGGACCTGGCGCGATCTCGCTCGACGACGGCAGCCGCACGCACCTGCTGGTGACGCCTTACCTGATCACCCTGCCCGGCGACGACAAGACGAAAGCACGCGCCTCCGTCACGCTCGATAAGGTGACTACCACTGATGACCTCCGATGACCTCTGATGACCTCCGATGACCTCTGATGACCTCTGATGACCTCTGCTCGACAAGGTGACTAGCACTCGCCACACCTCTTCCCTCTTCCCCACGCCCCATTCACACCCACGCTCCTCTTCACACCCACGCTCCTCTTCACACCCACGCCCACGCAGGTTGGCGAGTACTCACTTCACGTCCTCATGCAGCCCAACCACGTGCCGCTCCTCGGCTCCCCGGTACGTCTGATGGCCTCTGATGACGTGTGATGGCCTCTGATGGCCTCCCTCATCATGCAGCCCAACCACGATCCGCTCCTCGGCTCACCGGTACGCGTGCTCACCACGGCGCCCTCGCTTCCCCACAGGTACGCGTGCTCATCACGCCCGCGCCCCCCGATGCCGGCCACTGCCGCGTCGTGGCGCCCGCGCCCGAGTGCCGTATGCGGGCGGGGGAGCGCCGTGCCTTCACCGTTCACACCTTCGACCGTTTCGGAAACCGATGTGATCACGGCGGCGCCAAGATCGCGGCGTCGGTGCCTGAGACCGTTTCATGCGTGGTCCTCGACCTGGGTGACGGCACGTATGAGATCGAATGGTCGTCGACCACCGCCGGCTTCCACACGCTCTCGGTCCTACTGGACGGCGTGCCAGTAGGGGAGGGCTCACCCATCAACCTCGCTGTGGAGCCGCATGAACTCTGCGTCGCGCGCACGCAAACCTCCGGCGAGCTCAATCGCGTCGTCTCGGGCGAGCGCGGCGTGATCCGGCTTCACGGCTACGACGAGTGGTGCGCCTCCTGTGAATGACCTCTGATGACCTCTGATGACCTCTGATTGCGACTCTCATCAGGGCTTCACGGCTACGACGAGTGGTGCGCCTCCTCCGATGACCTCTGATGACCTCTGATGACCTCTGATTGCGACTCTCATCAGGGCTTCACGGCTATGACGAGTGGTGCGCCTCCTCCGATGACCTCTGATGACCTCTAAATGAACTCTGATGACCTCTGATGACAACTGATGACCTCCAATTGCCTCACTCATCAGGGGGAACGCGGTGCTACCGTCGTCGGCAATCGGCTTCGGCATCAGCCTCCGTGGCAAGAATAGTCGTCAGCCGATCGCCCTCACCTGCACCGACTCGAGCGATGCAACGGTCGGCGCCTCGCCCGGCGCCGTCGCGGGCACCGAGGAGGCCGAGCCGCCATCCCAAAATGCAACCGGCTTCGCGTCGCCACAGGCCACTCTCAGTGGCTACTGGCTCACCGGCGGCGTCTTTGAGCTGCAGTACTCGTGCTCGGGCGCCGGCGGTTATTTGCTCCACACGTGGTTCCGCGACGCTTCCGGGCAGGTGTGCACGAGCCCCTCGGCTCGCCCCGACCCGCTCCGCATGCAAGCGCTCGCCACGGCGCCAGTTCTGCTCCTCGCATGCAAGCGCTCACCACGGCGCCCGGTCCCGCCCCTCGCATGCAAGCGCTCACCACGGCGCGCCCACTACCCCCCCCTCTCCCCACAGGTGCACGAGCTGCCCGGCTCGCCTCACGCGCTCACGGTGAGCTCGACCGCGGCCGATGCGCGTGGCTGCACGCTCTTCGACGCGGGCGCGCGCATGCACAAGACGACGCAGGTCGCGGGCACGAAGTTGCACGCCTTCATTCAGGTCGCCGACCGTTTCGGTAACAGCTGCCTTCCACAGCCAGGTCAGTGCTAATGACCTCTGATGACCTCTGATGACCTCTGATGACCTCTGATGCCCTCTGATGACCTCTGATGACCTCTGCTGACCACTGATGACCACTGATGGCCTCTGATGGCCTCTGATGGCCTTCCTCAGCCAGGCGAGCTCACCGTCCAGATCGAGGGCCTCCTCGGCTGATTGCCCTCTGATGGTCTCTGATTGCGCCCCTCATCAGGCGAGCTCACCGTCCAGATCGAGGGCCCCCTCGGCTCCATGCGTCTGCCGGCGACCCCCGCCTTCGACAGCGAGCTCCCGAGTGACGAACCACAGCCCGTCGGGCTCTTCACAGTGTCCGACGAGCTGTTAATCGCCGGCCGTTACAAATTAAGCGCCGCGCTGCTCGGCGAGGAGATCGTGGGCTCACCGATTGAGATCGTCATCATCCCGGCCGCGCCCGACGGCGACCATTGCTTGCTCGTGCCGCCGCCCGCCGCCGCGATCGCGCACGAGCCTGTCACCTTCGTCGTGCAGCCACGTGACAGGTTCGACAGCACGCCGCCTCCGCACGCGCGTGATGGCCTCTGATGGCCTCTGATTGCCTCTGATGGCCTCTGATTGCCTCTGATCGCCTCGAATGGCCTCGAATGGCCTCTATGACCGCACGCCGCCTCCGCACGCCGCCTCCGCTCGCGAGCCTCCATCCTCCTGCCCTGCATGCAAGTGCTCACCACGGCGCCCACCCCCCTCTCTCTCTCTCTCTCCTTTTCCCCACAGGTTTGACAACACGCTGCCTCCGCACGAGCTCCATCTCGCGGTCGCGCAAGGGGCGGTCGTCGCCCGTGCGGACGGACCGACCCGACCGCGCTGTGCCGTGCGCGCCCGCGGCGACGGCTCGATTGACGTAACCGTGATGGCCAACCTGTCGGGAGATTACCGGCTGCACATTTGGGTCAATGGGGCCCAGGTGCCCGCGTGCCCGTACCCGCTGCGCGTCTTTGCCAACCGCGCGCTGCTACGCGATGCCGCCGAGGCGGCGCGGGAGCTGATGGCGGCAGATGGCGATGGAGGCGGGCCGCGCTCACCGCGGCGCTCGGGCGACGGCGCCGTCGTGGGCGCGATCGGTGCGTCGCGCCCGAATGTGCCCCACGCTCACGACAGCGCGATTCGCATCCAAAAGGGGAGTTTTGGGCGGGGCGCGCAGTCCAAATTAGGCAACCTCGAGTCGCCGCGTCGCGACTCGCCCAGGACGGCGCTCCCCCGCGGAGGTCACTCGCCCCGATCGTCGCCCACGACGGCGCCCCGATCGCCCCAATCCGTCACGGATCTCTACGAGACCATCGCGCCTCATCAGCCGGTCTTCACACCACGCACCACGCGTGACCCTCAGTTCATCACCGCAGGCGAGGCGCCGTACGAGGGGCCGGTGCCCACGACGGCGCCCGCCTCCTCCTACCACACTTCGCACGGTGCCCACGACGGCGCGGCGCTCGCGACGGCGCGTCAAGTTTCGTCGGCGGCGGCGGCTTCGTCCGCCGCGTACCTCGCGCGCCTCGCGCGGGCCGCCGCGACGCCGCGCGCCCGCGACGCCGCGCGCGCTGTGTCGGCGGAGCGCCGTGATGAGCGCCACGGGTCCAAGGGCCTCGGCGCTCATCACGGCGCGGTGGTGACGACGGTTTCGTCATCGCCCCAATTTGGAAGCGAGACCGCCTCCTCCTCGCGGCGCAAGGCGGGCGCCGTGATGAGCGCCACCCCGAGGACGTCGACGCTGCGGGCGCGCGCCCGCTCGCTGCTCCGCCGCTCGTCCTCGACGGGGGAGATTTACCCGAGCTCATACCCGAGCTCATACCCGAGCGCGGACTGGGCGAACCAGTTTGGTGGGGTCTCGGTGGGCCAGGCCGCGGTTCGTCAAGGGCTGCACGGGGGGGCGCCTTCGCCGCGTACATACGGCGAGCTCATCGCGCAAAGGGGCGGGCCGACGTCGCCGCGGGCGTCGCCGCTACGGTCGGCTGCCGTCGCGTAAGGGGGCGAGGGGGGAGGGGGGAGGACACGGGAGGGGCCCCAATGGGAGGGAAGGGGGGGGTGGGTGGAGCCGCACGCGTGTTTCTTCCCGACGATGGGCACGTGGTCTATTGCTGTGAGGGAGATGACGTTGATGACGATGATGACGATGATGACGATGATGACGATGATGACGTTGATGACGATGCCATGGTGCTCATGATGATGGCGACTGGGTAGCTTCGCGACGGGCGCTCCACACAGAGTCGCATTGGGCACGCGGCGGCGCCCGACGCGGCGCTCCGAGCTCCCCGCACCGAATGTGTGGTGACGTGGCTGTTACAATGATACTCGGTTGACAGTGGAAAGGCATTCTTTTGATGTGGTGTGGTGTGCTGGAGTGGTGTCGTGCTCGTGCGGGTGGTGTGTGAAGTGGTGTGTGAAGTGGTGTGTGAAGTGGTGTCGTGTTCGTGCGGGTGGTGTGTGATACTCGGGTACGGTTCATGCGCGGCGCGTCGGAGACGTCCGGAGCTTTCTTGTATGTCGCGACGCGCGTGCTGCTCGCGCCGGGTCGCAGCCGTCGGCCCAGCCCGCTCTTGTTTATTTTGAGCGTCGAATCGCAAACGGTCACGGTTTCGCGCGTGTGTATCGCGATTTGAATACTATAATTACGGATTACGGATACTATAATTACTATAATTACGGATCCTCTAACGACGAAAAATCGACAACAAAACGTCTTCAGATCGGATCAGCACCACACCGCCCGTTCTCGGATGGATACCGTACGCGACGCAAACCGTACAGCAGCTGTCGAACACCAGTACACCCATCGGGCACACAGTCGCGCATGTCGGATCCCAGATGCCTTGGGCCATCCCTGTGAAGCGCCCACCACGGCGCATCGGATCCCAGATGCCTTGGGCCATCCCTGTGAAGCGCCCACCACGGCGC
>ENA-UOUZ01002098-UOUZ01002098.1-mixed-culture-metagenome-genome-assembly--contig:-NODE-2098-length-11445-cov-86.708955_pt1 | contig 11445 bp, 13 predicted proteins | sample MGYA00238154_ERZ761575 | MGnify/ENA primary metagenome ERZ761575 (study PRJEB28896, sample SAMN07631632) | mixed culture metagenome | isolation source: Freshwater growth medium | place: USA...
TTGATGAGCCTTGATGAGCCTTGATGAGCCTTGATGAGCCTTGATGAGCCTTGATGAGCCTTGATTGACCTTGATGAGCCTTGATGAGCCTTGATGGCAGGAGGGCGTCGCACCCGCGCCACGTGTCACCTTCCTCACGGGCGCCTCCCGCCTCAAGCCCGAGAGGACGCGGCGCTCAACACGGCGCCCACCGGGGAGCGAGCGGCTCGGGATGCGGGTGGCGCTCGACACGGCGCCGGCAGACGCGCTCCGTGCGGGCGCCGTCCCGAGCGCCTCCTCGCGCGTGCGCTGGTCGCGCGCCGTCCCGAGCGCCGAGGACGACGCGGGCGAGGCGCGAGCTCACGACGAGGAGCGATCTCGCCCGAGCTCGCCCAGATTCGATCTCGGAGCGGCCGCGGACCAATTAACGAACCGCGAGGCCGCCGATCTCGTGCGCCAGATGCTCGGCTCGATGGCCGATGAGGACGAGCGGATCCAGCTCCTTTTCTGCGCTCTCCAGTGTGTGCTCGAGGTCGAGGTCGAGAAGGTGCCCGCTGATGAGCGCTGATGGCGTCCATCATCAGCTCTAATGGCCTCTCTGATGAGCGCTGATGGCCTCCATCATCAGCTCTGAGTGCCTCTCTGATGAGCGCTGATGGCCTCCATCATCAGCTCTGAGTGCCTCTCTGATGAGCGCTGATGGCCTCCATCATCAGCACTGATGGCCTCTCTGATGAGCCCTCTGAGGGCCTCTCTGATGCCCACGCCCGTATGCCATAGGTACTCGCACATGGGCACGCGCTGAGTGAAGTCAACCTGCTGCTGCTGCGCGGCATGGCGGCCTTCGAGGCAGTCTGCGACGGCAAGGTGCGCGCGCTCACCACGGCGCGCGTCGCCCCAACCCAAATGCGGCCTGATGCCATATCTCCATATTTGGCAGGTGCTCAGTGTCGAGCAGTTCAAGGCACTCGATGAGTCCGAGTCCCTCTGGCGACCGTACGGCGAGCGCGCGCTGCTGGCCGTCGCCCACCTCGACCATGCCATCCCGGGCTACTGGAACCAAAAGCTACGCGATCGCTTCTATGTCAAGCGGCGCAATCAGAAGGTGGAGATTAAGGTGGAGGCGCTCTGCCAGGTGCGATCTCCCTTGATGGCCCTTGACTGCCCTTGATGAGCCTGACGATCAAGGACGAGGCGCTCTACCAGAATGTGGATGAGATCGCAAAGCTCGAGCATCTCCCTTGATCTCCTTTGTTCTCCCTACCAGAATGTGGACGAGATCGCAAAGCTCGAGCACGGCAAGATGCTCAAAGTGTGGACCCGGCAGGCCCAGTGCAAGCGCCAGATCGCGCAGTGGAAGGCCAATCTGGACCTCGAGGTCAAATAGAGGTCAAAGGAGCGGTTACAGCCCTCAAGCAGGCAGGCAAGGACCCCTTCGAGCTCCTCGTGCGCCCAGGTGCGATCTCCCTTGATCCCATCTGATCTCCCTTGATCTCCCCATATCTCCCCATATCTCCCCATATCTCCCTACAGATCTCCTCGAGGGCTACCTGAGGCTCATCGACTCCGTCCCCGCCGAGACCGCCGAAAAGGTCTGCGTACCATGCGGAGCTGCCTCGGACTGCCTCGGAGTGCCTCGGATTGCCTCTCTGATGACCGCATGATTGCGCTGTTCTTGCGCGCAGGTGCGGAATGGGCACGCATTCTCGGCGGCGGAGATTGATGATCTCCGACAGCGCGCCGCGCTCGCGCGCGGCGAGCTGCCGAAACCTGCGCCGTCGTGGGCACCTGCGCCGCCCGGCGCCGAGCCGCTCGACACGACGCGCACGGACCGCGTCCTTCAGCCGGTCGCCCACGACGGCGCCGGCGCCCACGACGGCGCGCTCTCCACGGAGCCCGGGCGGAGGCCGAGCCCCCGCTACCTGCAGCGAGGGATTTCGACCGAGGTGCCGCCGCCGCCGCGGATGGCGATGGCGCGCGGCCTGGCCGCGCGCCGCATCACCGCGCACCAGCCTCGCCAGTTTGCGGAAGGGGTTCTGCGCCGCGTCTTCGACCCGAAGCGCAAGCGAGAGACATTTGGCGAGAGGATGGTGGAAAGGGAGGTGATAGGCCTGCTGAACGAGCGTGGCCGCGAATTCGATTCTTAGGGGGCAGGTTGAGCCGACCCTTTGCGCCCGGTTTCGATGGTCTGTGAAGTCGAAAAGTTCGTTCGCAACAATTTGCGCAGATCCAACGCAGATAGAGCTATTCTCTCTGTGCGATCGCTGCCCACCTTCGCCTCGGCCCGCGCCGTCGCGCGTGCCTGTGGACGCCACGCGCCTCGCGTCTGACGCCAGCCGCGGCTGCGTACGGCGCGGCTCCTGGCGACTCGCACTGCCGCACAGCGGCGGCAGCGCTGTCGGCTCGAGGAGTGCGGGCTCCGGACGGCTCGGCCATCGAGAATCTCTGCGATGCGCATGCGGCTGCTGCCTCTGGCCGCGCGGCTGCCTGGTGGATCGGGCAGCCTGCGCCCACGTCGCTCACCCTCCGAGCCTTGTGCGTGCTCCGCAGGTCACAAATGGCTGCCTCGATGATGATGATGGCTCCGATGGCGTTCAACGCCCCCGCTCTCGCTGCCAGCCGCGTCGCGCCGTCGGTCGCCATGTCGGCGATCACGCCGGGTGACGTTGGCACGACGCGCCCGCTCGGCGTGTACGACCCGCTCGGCCTGATGACCAAGATGCCCGACAAGTACCGCCGGTGGCAGGAGATGGAGATCAAGCACGGCCGCATCGCCATGGCGGCGACGCTGCACGTGATTCTGACCACCGGCGGCGTCCGCTGGCCGGGCTACCTGTCGTTCGCCGAGGACATCAAGTTCTCGGACATGCCGGGCGGCACCATTGCCTCGTGGGCGGCGCTCCCCAACCTCGCGTGGGCGCAGATTGTGCTCATCGTCGCGCTGTTCGACAACTCGGTCTTGGCTCAGCGGCCCGATAAGGCTCCCGGCGACGTGATCCCTTTCTTCTGGGCTCGCTACCCCGACGTGCCCGGCTTCGCCGGCAAGGAGTTCAAGCTCAACGCCGAGCGCAACAACGGCCGCGCCGCGATGATGGGCATCACGGGCATGGGGATCCACGAGTCACTCACGGGCAACCCGGTGTGGCCCATCCCGATCCCGCCCCAGCCCGTGCTCGATGCGGCGCTCGACGACGTGGAGAAGGGGCCCGCCCGTGTGGGCTCCTTCGTGCTCGTGTCGCTCGGCATGGCCTTTGCCGGCATCACCGCCGCCATCCCCGAGCTGACCTACAAGAAGTCGATGGGCAAGTAAGTCACGTGCCCATATTTGGGGGGTAGAGACTACGATGTCCTCGCCAGGCGCGGTGGTGGCGGCGGGGGGCGTGGGGGAGCGGCTGGCGAGTGCGGCGTGGGCCGCGTATCGCCACCGCGCACAAGAGCAGGGGCGCTGGGGTGAGCACATGTGATGACCTCCGCTCTCATGTGCTGTCGCGCCGGTCCGCGGGCGACTTGGTGCCCGTGTGTGTGATCATGTGAGGCTGTGAGACCTGCGTGTCTGGTGTTCCCCTTATTGCAACTTCGATCGTTTTGGCTCATCGCGATGATCACATTGGAGTGCGGGCCAGAGGCGCACTCCGCACTGACCCCACACCGGCTGTGGTGTGCCGGTCCGGCCACTCCCCACTGCACGCGCGCCACGCCGCTCCATCATCGCGCGACCCACCGGGCGCGGCCGCCCGAGCCCCGCGCCCGCCCCGCGCGAGCCGCTGGAGCAACTTGCGTTGAAGCATAATTATAGTGCTCGGTGCAGCAGTATTGAGCATAGAGGCCATGCCACATTATAGCCGTTGGCGTTGCACCCCTAGTCCCCTACGACCCGCCTGGGCGGCGCTGCGGCACACGTTCACGCGCGGAACACGGCCCGCGGGGCTAGTATACTGTTTTAAGAAACACACGAGCCGGTCAGTGTCAGACCGGGTCACTCCGAGACCGTAACACGCCGCCCGGCACGACGCTGGAAAGGGTCCATGTGACCGGCCACACCGCAGCGCTCCAACGGCCCGTGGCGCTGGGTGGACTACCGCCGCGAGGCGGAGCTCCGGGGTTCGTCGCTCCGGGGTTCGTCGCTTAGGGTTTCGAGACGATGCCTACGGCCGCTGGCCGGATGCAGCGCTCGTGAAGCACGTAGCCGGCACTCGCCACGTGGGCGACGGTGCCGGGCGCCTTGTCGGGACTGGGCATCTCAAAGAGGGCGTCGTGGAATTTGGGGTCGAACTTCTCGTCCATCGGCCAGATCTTCTTCAGCCCGTGCTTTGAGAAGGCAGTCTGCAGCACAGTCTCCGTCATCACGACGCCCTCGTAGAGCGCCTTCAGCTGCGGATGCTCGTCGCTGGCGCGCAGCTCGGCGGGCACAGCGTCCTGCGCGAGCTTGAGGGTGTCGGCCACCCCGATGAGCTCCTTGGCGAACCTGCCCACCGCGAACTTGTGCGCCTCCTCCACGTCGATTTTGGCGCGCCGCCGCGCATTCTCCGCCTCCGCGAGAGAGCGCAGCACCTGGTCGTGCTTACCCTCGAGCTGCTGCTGGAGCTCGGCGATGCGCGCTTCGAGCTCTTTGGTGTAGTCCGCCGCTGCCGCGCCCTCCGCCCCAGGCTCCGCGGCGGCACCCTCGCTCGCTGCGCCTGCTCCATCCTTTGCCTTCGCATCGTCCGGCGGCGGCGGCTGCGCGGTGGACGAGAGCGCACGCGTCGCGCGGCGCACGGCGGTCAGCGACGATGACGCCGCGGTGACACGCGTGCGCAGCGGCGCATGATGCGCCGTGACACGCGTCGCGAGCGCGGCGGCTGGCTTGGACAGGAAATGGCCACGGTACATCGACCGACGCCGCGTCGACGTGTTCCGGGTTTTTGCTGGAAGAGAGTCGTGTGAACCAAGCATCAAAGATAAACTTTTACACTCCTACCCCAAGGAAGGTGAGCGTGAGGCTTTCCATGAGAAGGTAGCTCGCCATGGTGAAGGGCGCGTTGCGCACGTACACCGGCAGCAGCCCCTTCCACAGCGCCAACGGTCCCTCGATGCGCACGATGCTCAACATACAACGAAGCATGTTTGGGTACGTGGGCGCCGTGACGGGCGTGAGGGCAGGACGCGCCATGATGAGGTCGTGATGAGCGGTAATGTGCTCGTTCATCATACGTGTCTTGGCGACGTCAAAAGGCGTGCCCGCCAGCGAAGTCATCACACCGCCGATCATCGCCGCCGCAAAGCGCGCTCGCAGTGAGTCCGTCTCACCCAACGCTCGCTGCACCACCTGGGGGGGAGGGGGGGGGAGGGGGGGGGAGGGCATGAGGGGGGGAGGGGAGGCACTTTAAGCAGGCACTCAGCATGCAGCCAGAGGCCATCAAGGGTCACTAAGCATGCAATCAAGGGTCACTCAGCATGCAATCATGGGTCACTCAGCATGCAATCAGGGGTCACTCAGCATGCAATCATGGGTCACTCAGCATGCAATCATGGGTCACTCAGCATGCAATCAGGGGTCACTCGATGATGGCACTACACCTGTTTCGTGTGGTCGTACGCGGAGACACCGACGCCGCCCACGACGGCGGCACGCGCCATGTTGGGCATCGCGCCCCTCCAGAAGCTGCCAAGGCCCTCAGCAGCGCCGATGGCGCGGAATGCATGCAGCGCTCCCTCGTATCGCGGCGCCGTGCCGAGCAGTTGACGTAACCGACCGTCCGCTTGCATGCGCACCTTGACGACGTCGGTTGGGTTCGCGAGCGCGCTGGCCGCCCCGCCGGCGGCCACTCCCGCGGCCACGCGCGTCCAGAGCGGAGCGTCCGCCGAGGTCGCGTGCGGGTTGCCCCACTGGTTGATCACGTCACGCACGCGCGTGTACATGGCGAACACAAGCCCACCGTATGTCGCCTGGCGCAGCATAGCCGCGGGCCAGCCGGCGTAAAAGGCGCCCAGGCCTTCGCTCCGGCTGATCTGCAGCGCCATGGCGACCACGCCGAGCCGCGGCTCCGTCGGCGGGAGCATCTCGTTCTGCAGCTGCATGCGCACCTTCAGAAGGTCGAGCGGCAGGCAGAACGCGTCTGCGAGGCAACACGCTGTCGAGGCGCACGCGAGGTGGACGAGAAAGTCGCGGGCGCTGCCGGTGGTGGCGGTGGTGGCGGTGTTGGTTGTACTACTTCGGTCGCTGCCAAAGGTGGTGGTGGCGGCCACGGCCATGGCGCTGCCGCTGATGCTCATCGTGCTGCTGGCACCACATGTCGCTGTGCTGCCTTCACTGGTGGTGGTGCTGCAGCTGGCAGCATTGCCACCGGCGGCGTTGCCACTCCTACTGGTGATGCCACCGTAGACGGCCATTCTGGCGCCGACGGTCATTCGCAAAGGGTGTGCGGGAGCGCCGACGGGACGGACGAGACCGCTGTGAACGCCGATCCTGAGCACCCTTAGTTCGACATTCCTGTACAATTGTACCCGTACTCTGTCTCTGTCGACAGTCGTAAACACTGTACAATCGTGAATCAAAAGACCGCCTTATAAACACTGCGGTCCCGGGTGCGTGGCGGAATTGGCTCGGTGTTAACACTCCGCGGCGTTACCGCGGCGTCGTCGACGTCGTCCAGCATTGCCAAGATGGGCAGATCCAAACCCTCAGGGGACGTGACGGTCCACCCCGGGGGCGGCGCGGGGAGTTGTTGTTATTTCTTTCACACATCACCAGCTAGATCTCTCTCTTCGTCGCGTTGTGGTGATCACTCGTTCTGGGCGGGACGAGCAGGCGAACCTTTTTGGCGGGCGGGGGCTGCGTGGCCGTGGGGGGGGGCTCGTGCGAGAGGCGGGCATGGGGGCGGGATTGCTGGGCCGGCACGGAAGCTCGCATCGCGCTCACGAGCGCAGCCGTCGGCCTCACCGTCGGAGATGTGATCTCCGTCGGAGATGTGATCTGGAGGGGCACCGCCCGGCCTGCCTCGCGGATGGGGCGATCTCCTGTGATCTCCGTCGGAGATGTGATCTGGAGGAGCACCGCCCGGCCTGCCTCGCGGATGGGACGCCGCTCCGAGGGCGAGGTGGCGATGAGCATGAGCAGCTTGCCCAGCCCGCGAGATTGCTCGAGATGATGCGAGTGCACCTCGGGCGCGAGATTGCGCAGCACCCCAAAGATGGAAAGGCGTAACCGCTCGCACAGCTCGGGCTTCGTCAGCCGCGTGTCGCCGGTCGTTTGCAGGATGCGCCGAACAGCCCCGAGCACGCCCGCCCGTAATAAGGGTTTCGTCATCGAAGGCTCGAGCACCGCGGCGCCCAGCTCGGGCAGCAGACGCTCCCTCGCGTGGCTCATCGGCGTGACGATGTCCGCCGCGGCGGCCGCATGCAATCGGCGCACCAAGGCATGCGCACGGGCCTCACGCTCCTTTTGGAGAGTGAGCAAGAGCGCGGCCGAAGGTGGCGCCAAGGCCGAAGGTGGCGCCAAGGCCGAAGGTGGCGCCGGCCGCGGGGCGGCTGCTCGGGCGGCGGCGGTGGCGGAGGAGGCGGCGGCGGCGGCAGAGGCGGAGGCGGAGGCGGAGGAGCTCGGCTTATCCCCAGAAAGGAAACGACCGTCGAGCAACCTCGAGATATCATCCGAGATATCATCCTCCGCAATCGGCGCTCTGGCGCTCGCGACGGCGCCGTGGCCGTTGGCGCTCGCGACGGCGCCGTGGCCGTTGGCGCTCGCGACGGCGCCATGGCCGTTGGCGCTCACGACGGCGCCGTGGCCGTTGGCGCTCGCGACGGCGGCTTGCCGGCGCCGTACGAGCTGCTCGACGCGCACCTGTCTCAACTCTTCTTCTTCCCTCGCCGCCCTCTCCCTCGCTGCCGCGGCGGGCGACACCCACGCGTCCTCCAGAGCCGCCATCTCGGCGCGCTGCCAGCCAGGCACGTGGCCCGAGGGGCGTGTAACGGCATTCGTCGCCCTGTAGCTGTGGAAGGGCTGGCCGGCGGGCGCCAGCAGCGAGGCCACCCTGCGTCCCTTGCCCACAAGCTTGGGCATCCGCCGGTCCGCCCCCGCCGCCCCCGCCGCCCCCGCCGCCCCCCCAGGGCCAGCCTCCGCTGTGAAGCCCCCTCTGCTGTGAATGTGACTGTGAATGCCCCCACTGCCCCCACTGCCCCCCTCGCGTGCCCGTTCAAACATGGCCCATGCCGCGTCCTCGTGGGCAGAGGCGTCGTGTTGGGCACGATGGGCGTCGTGTTGAGCACTTGGGGCGCGCTTGGGGAGCACAACGCGATCTCCCTCGAGCTCAACGCGATCTCCCGCGAGCTCGGCGCCCGGCACAGCGCCCGATCGATCGGCATAGGACGCCGAGCGCTGTGCCGAGCGCATCGTCGCTCCGCCCTGCCCGTACTGTCTGCCCGTACCGCCGACGCTCGCGGCCTCGTCTCTTCTGACCGCCCGCTCGCGCCGCAGCTCGAGGTGGGCAGCGGCCACCATCGGGTCGTGGTACACGCCGACCATCTCGGCGAGCAAGATTCCCCACAGGCGGAGCGCCGCCGCCGTCGCGGGGTCGCTTGGCGCGGCGCCGTCGTGGGCGCTTGGCGCGGCGCCGTCGTGGGCGCTGGGCGCGGCGCCGTCGTGGGCGTCGCGGGAGGTGCCGCGGGCGGCGGCGGTTACGAGTTCAGTGGAGGCGGCAGCGGCGGCAGCAGCGGCAGCGGCGGCAGCGGCGGCAGCGGCGGCAGCGGCAGCGGCGGAGGTAGAGCCCGATGCAGCGCGTTTGAGCGCCTTACGAGGGATCGAGATTGACGAGATTGACGAGACTGACGAGACTGACGAGACCGACGGCCCCGCCGCCGGCTCGACCGTCGGCGCTGTGGGAGTCGCCGCCGACAGCGGCGGGGCGTGCGCCTGCGACGCCGGCGGTGGCGGCGGCGGCAGCGGCACGTACAGCGGGGGCGGCAGGTTGGAGGGAAGGGCGGCCGCATTCGAACGGCTTGGGAACTTGCCGCCAAAACGGCTTGGGAATGCGCCGCCAAAGCGTGCGACGGCGCCCGCGACGGCGGCCGGGACAGCGCCCGCGACGGCGGCCGGGACAGCGCCCGGGACGGCGCCCGGGACGGCGACGCTCACAGCTGCAGGCGCAGCCGGTGGAGCCGCTGTCGAGCGAGGCGCCGTCACGGGCACGGTCCCGGGCACCGTCACGGGCGCTGTCACGGGCGCCGTACCGGGCGCGGCTGGGACTGCGGCTGCAGAATGCGGATGACCCTTTGGCTGTGAATGTGAATGTGAATGTACTGCGGAGTGCGGATGACCCTTCGGCTGTGAATGACCCTTCGGCTGTGAATGAACCTTCGGCTGCGGCTGCTCCTCCGACGGTTGAGCGCCGCATTGGGCACGTGCATGCAGGGTTGCCCCTGCTGGTGCTGGTGCGGCCTGCCTGCCGTTGGTCCGTGCTCGCGGGGCTGCCGCTGTCGTCAGGTGAGCTCGCAACGCCGCACCGAGCCCCCCCTCCTCCCCCTCCTCCCCCTCCTCCTTATCCTGAATGAAGACCTCCATCTTGATGACCTCTCCTTCTTGATGAGTGTCCAACTCAATGACCTCCTTCTTGATGACCTCCTTCTTGATGACCTCCTTCCTGATGACGACCTCATCGGGCCGAGGTTCTGAGGCGCGGCGCTTCTTCGCACCCAACGGCAACGGCGCCGTCGCGAGCGCCTTCTGCAACGGTGCATCGGGCGCAGTGGGCTTGGCGGCAGTGGGCTTGGCAGAGCTTCCCTCGAGCCTCCCCACAGCAAAGGATTCCCCACAGGCGGCAGCGCTTCCCTCGAGCCTCCCCACAGCAAAGGATTCCCCACAGGCAGAAGAGCTTCCCTCGAGCCTCCCCACAGCAAAGGATTCCCCACAGGCAGCAGAGCTTCCCTCGAGCCGGAGGACGGCCAATGCCGCAGAGCATTCCCCACAGGTCTCGCCGCCCTCGCCACCGCCGCCGCCCTCGCCACCGCCGCCACCCTCGCCGCCCTCGCCACCCTCGCCGGGCGTGCGAAAGGATCGCAGAGGGCGCCAGCGGGAACAGATCTGGCAACGGCGCAGCTCGTCATCACCCTCCTCGAGCGCCCGCTGCATGCAGGTGCTCACCACGGCGCCCTCCTCGTGCGCCCGTTGCATGCCAAATGACGGAACCTCCTTGCCTAATTTGGAACCTCCTCCAGTTGGACCCTCGGCTGCGCATGTCGCCTTCTTCGCCAGCGCCGCCGCCTCATCCACATCCTCATCCACATCCTCATCAACGTCCTCATAGAGCTCTTGGGCCCTCACACTCGGCCGCTCGTCACAGCGCCAGCGCCCGTCCCGAGGCAACTGCACCGCCATCGGCACCGTGAACTCGTACACAATGTGCGAGGCCGCATGCCACGCATGCAGATCTTGCACCAGCTGAGCCGCCAGATCGCCCTCGCTCAGCTGCTGCCGTGCCCAAAAGTTGAGCGCCTGCAGCGTCAGGCATCCAGCGTCAAGCCCCTCAGACGCACCCAGAGGCACTCAGACGCACACCGATTCCAACAGTGGTCATCAGTGGCAATCGGCGCCCATCAGTGCTCATCAGTGCCCATCAGTGCCCATCCGCGCGCTCATCACCTGCTCGCCCAGGTCGGCCTGCGCGAGCAGCACCGCCGAGGTCGCCCGCATGGAAGCGGCGCGCGCGGCGAGGAGTGCCTTCAGGCCGTTGACGAGGCGCGTGCCGTGGCCGTGGCCGCACACACCGCGCCTCTGGTCCACCGCCAGCGTGAGCACGTCGAGCACGACGCATCCGCCGCCGCTCCGGCCGTCGGTCCGGTCGAGGATCATGCGAAAGGTCGTGCCGCCGACGACCGTGCCCGCGTGCGTGAGCACGAGCGAGCAGTTGGTCTTGTGGCGGTAGAGCAGATTGTACAGGTGCCCACGTGCGCGCAACTCGGGCAGCAGCTCGTCGCACAGCCGCTTCCACCCTCGCAGCACGCGGCCGGCCGCGGTGCTGATGCCAGCCGCGCTCGCCGCGGGCAGGAGCGAGAAAGACCACCGGCTGCTGCTCGCCGCACCGTCCGCGCTTGCGGGCAGGTACGCATCCAGCGTGGCCGCGTCCGACGGCTCTGGCGGTGCGCAGTTGCGGAACCGCGCCATTTTCATCCACTTCGCCAAGCCCAGGCTCTGTGTGAACGTTAACACGACAGACGGTGTGAAACGGCTGTGAGCCGGTGCGTGTCCCCGCACCAACTCACAGTTGAAAAGGTCGTGCCTGTGCCAAGCCAACGAAGTCCAGGCCGTGAATACGTGTACTATACTTGTATGTGAATTCACATTCGGAGCTCCCAAGTCTGTGACAGACCAACCCATAGTGCCACACTGCACGAGTTTACGGCGCATGCAAATCCAACACCGTCGGACGTTGTGCTTTCCACGACCTAGGAAGGTCGGAGGTACCAACCCAGAGTGACAGACCAAGTCAGAGTGCCACA
>ENA-UOUZ01002100-UOUZ01002100.1-mixed-culture-metagenome-genome-assembly--contig:-NODE-2100-length-11427-cov-101.052234_pt1 | contig 11427 bp, 10 predicted proteins | sample MGYA00238154_ERZ761575 | MGnify/ENA primary metagenome ERZ761575 (study PRJEB28896, sample SAMN07631632) | mixed culture metagenome | isolation source: Freshwater growth medium | place: USA...
GATTGGGTCAACGGCTCCCTGAGTCGCCTGGATGAGCTACTGCTCCCTGGGAGTTTTACGTTGTTGCACGAGGGCGAGTGCAAGAAGGGGGCGTGCCGGCTGTACGTGAACGCGCGCTCGATCGCACTCGAGTTTGGGATGCTCTTCCTCATGGGCAGGTGAGTGTCGTTAATTGCCTCGGATTGCCATTGATCGCACTCGAGTTTGGGATGCTCTTCCTAATGGGCAGGTGCATCCGGATGCGGGCCATCCGCTGACCATCTGATGGTCAGCGGATGACCATCGGGTGACCATCTAATGACCATCTAATGACCATCTGATGACCATCCGGTGGCCATCGGATGACCATCGGGTTGCCTCTTTTACAACTAGATTGCCTCTGATGACCATCGGATGACCATCGGGTTGCCTCTTTTACAACTAGATTGCCTCTGATGACCATCGGATGACCATCGGGTTGCCTCTTTTACAACTAGATTGCCTCTGATGGCCATCGGATTGCCTCTGATTTCAAGAAGACTGTCCCTGATTTCCTCTGACTCTCGATGCCTATCGATGTGCTTTCGGACGGTGCGCAGCTACGTCGCGCTCTACACGCGCGCCGACATGGAGTGGGCGCTCGCGACCGATGAGCAGGTAGCGGCGCTCGTGCCGGTGAGCGAGCCGACGGTGGTGCCGATCGCGCCGGGAGCGTGGGTGAGTACTGAGCGACTCCGACGCTTGTGGAGCGACGGCAGCTCCGTCGGCGATGCGGGTGTTCAGTAGTGATTATAGGCGCCTGTACAACTCATAGACCCCGAGTAGAGGGGTACAGGCCTGTACCCTGTACCCTGGACCCTGGACCCCTGTACCCGCTGGACCCCTCCCCTGGACCCCCCTGGACCCCCTGTTCCCCCTGTACCCCCTGTGCCCCTCACTCCGGGGGTACAGGGGGTACAGGGGGTACAGGGGGGCACAGAGGGTACAGAGGGTACAGGGCAAGGAGGATCCAGGCAGGTTCTCGGAGGGTACAGGGGGTACAGGGGGTACAGGGGGTATAGGTGGTCCAGGTTGGAGGATTGTGTCGGTCGAAGAGTTTTCACAATTCTCACAGCCTAGAGGGGTACAGGTTGGGGGTACAGGGTCCAGGGGTACAGGGGGTCCAGGGGGGTCCAGGGGTCTAGGGGGTCCAGGGGGTCCAGCTTGAGGGGTCCAGGGGGTCCAGGGTCCAGGGGGGGGTCCAGGAGGGGTCCTGGGGCTTAGGGGGTACAGGGGGTGTCCTGGGTCCAGGAGACAGGGGGTACAGGGGGGTCCAGAGGGAGGGGTCCAGGGTACAGGCCTGTACCCCTCTACTCGGGGTGTGTCAACCAGAAACAGCAGGAATATTCGTGGTGGGACCGCGCGATGGGCAGGAATATTCACACTTGAAATTTGACGATGAGCAATGCCCCCATCTACCTGGCTACCGTGGCGTCGGCGGCCGCGGGCGCTGCTGTAGCATACGTACTAACTCGGCGCCGGGTGCGACGCCAAATACATGAGTACATTCCGGTCAGCGGCAAGGCGCTCGAAGGCCTTGTGATCGTCGTGACGGGCGCCAGCAGCGGCATCGGGAGAGCCATAGCATTGTGTGCTGCGGCCAAGGGTGCGCATGTGGTGATCGTCGATCAACGTGACACACCATTGGAAGGCGGCGTACCAACAACGGCCGCTGATTCAAGCATAGTCTTTTGTCGAGGGGATGTCACGCGCCGAGACGACCTTCGAGAAGTAGTGGCAGAGGCAGTGCGCCGATGGGGACGGCTTGATATCTGGGTCAACAATGCATGTGTGGACCTGACCGACCCGCCTCATCACTGTGCGCAGCGACTGCTGGATGTGAGTGAGGAGCAGTGGGACAGAGTGCAGGCCGTGAACCAGAAGGGCTATTTCTTGGGCGCTCAAGTGGCGGTCAAGCAGTTTTTGGCTCAGGAGAAGTCCTTGGCAACGGGTCTTCGCGGCAAGGTGATCAACGTCACGTCCCAGCACGGAATGGTGGCGTGCCCTGGGAACATTCCATACGGCACATCCAAGGCTGCGGCTGCCTACATGACAAAGCAGATCGCCGTCGATTATGCAGTGCACTCAATTGCTTGCAATGCGGTCGCGCCCGGTAAGATCGTTAAGGACCCCGCTCGTCCCGTTGCGCAATACTCCTTACAGCGCACGCCATGCGCGCGTCTGGGCCAACCAAACGACGTCGCCACTGCCGTCTGCTGGCTCGCGAGCCATGAGGCAACCGAATACATCACGGGCGCCACGATCATGGTGGACGGTGGCTGGATGGCGTTTTAGGATTTTTTGCGGTCGGGCCAGACTAGGTTCGAAGATGTCTGACAAACGACGCATACGTTTGGATACGAGTCCGTCGAGCGTCGGCCCAATTGCTCAATGGACATGCACAACGGGCAGGGGGGTCGCGCATGCCCGCTTCTGAGATGCTCTTTCAATAGATATCTTGGAGAGACTCGCACCAGAAAACACACTCAACCACAAAAACTGTAGACGCGTGATCAAGCTGACTCATTCTTGGCCGCTGCGGCAAAGCAGTCTGAGAAGGATGCGGTCGTTCCGGCAAAGAAGTAGTCCGAAGAGCGAAGTAAGGAGGCGGCCAAGGTTAGGGGAAGCGATGCAAGGCACCGCCGTCGCGGAAGAGGCAGCCTTCGGCGCGGTCCTCCGGGTCCTCAAGGGTCTTGGCACGGTACGGCGCACTATCCTCCTGCTCAACGAGCGGCCGCCAAAACGTGTGGAGTGAGCGTGCCGCGTTGGAAAGCGTGCCGCTCTCCACTTCGGCTGTCAGCGCCTCGAGCAATGGCCTCTTGTATCGGTGGAAGCCGAGCTCGCCCAACGAGATCAGGATCCTGCTGATGCGCAGGTAATTGTGACTCGACATGTTGAGGTTGTCGATGCCTTTCTCGAAGACCTCGGGGTCGCGCTCGAGGCGACCCGTGATCTCGTCAGCGAGTTTAAAGCCGTAGAAGTTGAGCATCAGCTTGTATGACTTAAGAACACGTTGTTGTGCTACCTCGCTCTCTCGGATCTGCTTGGCGGCGTCTTTCGTGAGGGGCGATGACTCCCAGTTCATTCCGGCCGCCTCGAAGACCGGGAATAGCCACTGAATGTAGCCATGATGCATCTCAAGCCGGTCAAAGTCGCCCCACCACTGCTCATGCATCATGTCAATGAGTGCGCCATCCGGCCTGGATTCGATCTCGTTCATGTAGAACAGCAGATTTGGATCCGGGTCGTTGGGGTTAGGCGCGGATTCGGGCAGTCCCATCATCCTGCGCATGAACTGGGCCATGTTAGTTTCCATGTTTGCCCCGTTTTCCGCGCTAGAAGGAGATTTTGGACGAAGTGAACGCGATCCATTTTGGAGGGGCTGCGGATTGTGGCTCCCTTCTTCGTACCGGTATTCACGGCTCCCCCCGGTGTCTTTTTACCGGTATTCACGGCGTTCTTTTGCCACTTCTTCACACTTCATGGTGGACGACGAACTCGCCGCCCTAGACGCGGAGCTGCGCGCGCTCGAATCCAGCACTGCCGAGCCAAAGCCTGGGCCGCGTGCACCCAAGGTCATATCGTCGGCGCCGGTGCGCTCATCTGCGGTGTCTGCAGTGGCCACTGCGTCAGCGCCAACGATCAACGGAGCGCGCTTACCACCGTCGCAGTGGGCAACGCCGGACCAGATTGCGGCCCAGCTGCGCTCTGAGGGCTTGGTCGTTCCGCTTCCACCGCCACAAGTCATTCTACCCGCGCTGTCTGCGTCAGACCCATTCATTCCGTCATCCACTTTCACAGGGCCGAAGGCGGGCTATGTATTCAAAGCTGGTCCCAAGGGCGTGGGCTACTACCTCGAGGGCGCGTCCACCAGCGCCGCAAGCAGCAGCTCCGCGCTCCCGCACGCATCCGTGCACTCGAGCGCCGGGTCCTCGTCGGCACTCATGGCTCCCTCGTCGCACACTTACACGTCGGTGGCCGCATCGTCGTCCAAGTCGCCCGTAGGCCACGCCAAGGCCGAGACGTCTCGGGCGCCAAATACTATGCGCACCATCGCCGGGATGGTATGGGAGGACAAGTCGCTCGCCGAGTGGCCCGAGGACGATTTCCGCGTCTTCATCGGCGACCTGGGCAACGAGGTCAACGACGATGTGCTCACTCATGCGTTCCAAAAGTACCCGTCGTTCCAAAAGGCCAAGGTGGTGCGTGACGGCCGCACAAATAAGTCCAAGGGGTACGGGTTCGTCTCCTTTCGCGATCCTTGGGACATGACCAAGGCATTGCGCGAGATGAATGGCAAGTACGTGGGCAACCGGCCCATTAAGGTTCGCAAGAGCACTGCGGCCGACCGTATGGTGACAGCAGATCATCAGCCGCTGCAACTCTCTCACGCACTCGGTGTCCACGACAAGTCGATCGAGCGACAGCTCAAGCGCGGCGGTGCCATCCACACCGAACCCGGGTGGAAGAAGAACAAGAAGCCAAAGAATGGCATGCCGTGGTGACGACCCGAAGACGGACCAAGGAACGTGAGCACAGGCGCTGCAAAAGCGACACTTACCAGGTAGACCGGACGTGTGAACTTCCGTCGCTCTCTGGGTTCCTTTGCGTGTTTGTCCCGCCCACCGCAGCCCGCACGGAGCGCGAACACGGGGTGGTACCGTAGTATCGGGACGAGTGAAATCGGCCGCGCATGCCACACTTGCTGGACGCGCCGTTTTCCGGGCGTTTCGCAAGTGTACGAAGTAGGCCGGAGTACCCGTCTAGACGAGTATAGAATCGCGCAATCGGACGACATGCATGTCCGCGCCGCTTGGTGTTCAAGAGATTCATCGCTACTTCGCATCGCATCGCCAGGAGGGCATTGCATGCATTGTGGTGGGATTTGTTGCATTTCGTTAACCGTTTTCGCATTTGAGTTTGACGCGCGACGATCCGTCGCAAGTCGCCGATCTTGAAACGTTCATGACTGACGTGCAGAACCCGCTGCTCAGTTTGGAACACCATCAGGTGCAGAGAATGGTACGCATGCTGCGTTCGGACGCGAGACTCGCACGCAGATACGCCGAGACTCCGAGCTGCCCTAACGGCGATACGCTCCGTGATGGCCCGGCCGCGCTCAAGGTCCGCGGTAACACACAGGGACTTGGTAATCGAATCGGCTGGTACTTGACGGTTGCGGCGATCGCAGAAACTCTTGGCCGTCCATGCGTGTACACCACCTGGCCCAATTTGGTCCGCAAAGGCCATCTTCAAGCCGGCAACCGAGACTATGACTTTGATCTCGTCGATGAAGTCATCGCGTGGCCTCGTGCGCTGCGCTTTATCAATGACACGGACGCGTCTGAGAGATGGCTCAGGGTGGCGAAGGCTAGTGCTACCCTGAGGCTCGACGACAACAGAACCGTGCTCCAGGCAGATCCCATACCGTTCCATCCTCGGCCCTACGTGAACGACTATGTGCCCGAATGCGCGTGGCAGATGATTGTGAACTGGCAGCAGCGACGGCTGACGAATCTTCCCATTTCGTGCATGTCGCGCGCAGCGTTTTTGGCTAGCTACCGCCGTGTGCAGCGTGAATTTCGACCTAAAGTGCCGCTCTGCTATCCGCGTGCGAAGACGTACATAGTGCTGCACATCCGGCGCGGCGACAAGGAAGCGTGGGCCAAGCGTGCAAAGCGCTCGGAGCTGGGCGAAGCTCTACGGAACGCGACTGCGCTTGACCAAGTGATCAAGGGTGCCCTGCTTCCCGTGGTCAATGCTACAGGCCTGCCCGTCCTGCTCCTTACCGATGGGGGCCAGCAGTACAAGGAATATGCGGAGCAAACGTTGATGGCGGCGGGCGTTTCGATCGCTCGGCCCAGGAAGACCATTGGCCGCGAGTGCGGCCGATTGAGCCTAAACCTGACGCATGCCGAGCGGGGTGCCGAGACGAATGCATCGGCTACTCTCGCCACGAACCCGAAGCTGCCAGGTGGTCGCCATCGAGCGGCGCTTACGGATTTTTTTGCCATTGTCGATGCGGCTGCCGTCGTTGTGATCGCACCCAAAGGCGTCGGCCCTGGGCAAGGGCTGCAAGAGTCCTCATTCGCCAGCGTCTCCGCCTTGACTGGAACCACGCCGCACCTCACGCCGGTGCCATTCGCTCTGGGAGGCAAGATGGCCGCTTACCAGCGCTTGGGGAATGAAGGCGGAGCGCCGTTGCGAGGAATTTTCTTTCTCGATGACTTGGAGACGTTCATCCATCGCGTCCGTCATGAGCTCGACCACTCCTGGACTAATACGGTTGACTAGCAAATCCGAGTTTTTTCTGATGTGAATTCATAGCCAATTCACAGATTTCATCATGCATGGATTCCTAAACCGTCGACCGCCACCAGCGACCGCCGCCTAATGCCGTGGCGATGGTGGATAACCAGTAGGGCTGGCCCTCAGAAGGAACAGCCAAAGAAGAGAGAAGAAAACTATTCGAGTGCACCACGAAAACCTTACATCCTGTGCTGCTGCCCTCCGTCCGACGATGACGAGGACAAACCCATCTTCAAGAAGAACAACGAGCGCCACTGCACCGACGTGTGCTGCTGCCTTCTCCTGTTCTTCATGGTCGTCGTGATGGTCGTCATAGCTGTCTACTCGCTCATCCATGGCGACATCAAACGTATCATATACCCGACCGACTACCTCGGCCAATTCTGTGGCCTCACTCCTGGCGTCACCGACCTGACCAAGGGCTTCTTCCCGAGGCTAGATAAGGACATCCAGACCTTCCTGCCACTCTTCCTCAGCAGCCCATACGCCGTCGTCTCGTTCCGGCCGTACACGCTGTGCGTGCAGGAATGCCCCCGTGCGTTCAGCCTCGCGAACCCGCAGGCCTTTGGAGGGCCGAGCTATCCGGGTGCAGACCACAACCGGACTGCCCCGATCTTCTACAACCTGCGCGCGACCGAGACGGTGCACCGCTTCTGCCTGCCGACTACGAAGCTGGAGACTGCTGGGAGCCGCGTCGTGTGCGGCCAGCCCGCGTGCGACAACGAGATGCTCTTCGAGCGCCTCGACCCACGCGGTATCCCGCACCCCAACTGCACCGTCGGCGTGAACCGCATCATGTCGCACCCTCACGTGGTGACAGCTTGGGTGGTCACCGAGGCAACGAGGCCGTTCTGCGACATGCTGGTGCACGAGAGCACGAATCAGCAGTTCCTCCCCGACGGCGGCGACGATCCAGCCACGCAGAAGTACGAGGGCCTCTTCGCTGCCAACGTGGCCGTCGCACATGCCTTCATCGAGGACCTTATCGTGGCACGGGAGCAGGTGTCCTGCCGCGCCGCCGCCCGCCTGTGCGCTCATCGCGGCTCGCTCGCGTGCGTGTCGGCCACCTCGTGTACCCCCAGCTCTGAGCGCGTCTGCCTTGCTCCTGCAGGTCTTGGTCACGGGTCTCTTGCTTCCTCTCATCTTGGCACTGAGCTGGTTCATTCTGCTCTACTTCTTCGCCGGCCTGATAATCATCCTCGCGATCGTCCTCTTCTTCTGCTGCATGCTCGCCGCGTGCATCTGGCTCTACGGAGAAGCCGGCCTATACACGCTCGATGCGCTCGATGGCTGCGCACGCTCGCTCCACAACTGCACGATCTCAACGTTCGCCGCGTCGGGCAATGGCAATGTTCAATCAAGCTATCTAGCCGTGGCGGTGGTGTGCAACGTGATCCTCGTGGCGTACGTGCTCTGCTTATGCTGTTGGCGACACCAAATATCGCGCACCATTGCCATCGTGCGCGAGTGCACTGCGGTCTTCCGAGCCGTCCCGCTGCTGTTCCTCTGCCCATTCATCGTCATGTTCTGGTATGCGGCGATGTCCGTCTACCTCTTTGGCATCGGCGGGTATATCATCACGCAGGGCGCAGCCGTCTGGGACCACCTGACGGGTCTGATGTCCAGCCAACTCGGCAAGAACTCAACGCTCGACGAGAGCCGCGCCGACTTCGTCTCAAACGCGGCCGATTCGCTCGTCAGCCGTCTAAGCGGCCTCTCGACCGAGGCGCAGGTCGCCGTGCTGCTCACGATTCATGTAGTCGGCTTCGTCTGGAGTATCTTCCTCATCCACGCGTGCTACTACACGACGATCGCGGGCACGGTCGCGCGCTGGTTCTTCGCCAGCAAGCGCGACGACAAGCCCAAGAGCTTCGGCTTCGGCTGCGGCGTCATCTCCGTCTCTGCGTGGTGCGTCTTTTATCGCCACCTCGGCTCGATGGCCTTCGGCTCACTCGTAATGACCATCATGTGGTTCGTCCAGGCGGTGCTCCACTATCTCGACAAGCATACTAAGAACCAGCAGGCAGCTAACCCGGTGCTGCGTGTCGTGATCAAGTGCTCGCGCTGCCTCGTGTGGATGCTCTACAAGTCGATCGAAGCGCTCAACGAGTTTGGGTACATCTTCATCGCGATCGAGGGCTGCAGCCTGTGCCTCGCGTGCCGCTCCGTCTTCCAGCTCCTCGAGCGGAAGGGCGCGCAGGTGGGCACGAACAAGATGGTGGGCGGCATCCTCTCGCTTATCATCTCCTTCTCGATCCCCTCGCTGTGCGCGGTCATCTGCTTCGCATGGGTCACCATCGAGCATGGGGACGTGATGCCCCTTTGGCCGGCTGTTGCCGTGTTCGCGTCGGCCTTTCTCATCGCCTCGGGCGTCACAGAGATCCTACGCTGCTCGATCGACACCATTTTCGTCGCGGCCTTCCTTGACCTCGACGCGCACGGTGAGCCCCTGTACATGTCCGACAGGCTCATGCGCGGCTTTGGCTTGCCCTCGCAGTCCAGCAACGAAGAGCGCAAGAAGCTGAACGTTCCGCACGGCGTGACGTGCAGACGGCGTCGACCGACGACCGGCGTAACGCGCGCCGGGCCTGAGACGTACTCCGCTGACGACACACGAGACGGACGAGTGAGCCACTCGCCACACGCTCTCCGCGTTACCTCGTTGTGATTCACGTTGTGATCCGTTGTGATCGGGGGCATGCTCCCACTTCCTAGTGCCACTTGCACCGCGCATAGTGATCACAGGCGAGAGGATTGGGCACCACGGCTAGCTGGTACTGGAGGCACTACGTGTCGCGACACGCCGGACATGGCCCGGACCTTTTTCCCCGGGTCACGCAATGCGCAATGCCAATGGCGCGTTTGGCGCGTCTCCGTCTGTGAGTTCAGAGTTGCGAACCGGTTGCGGTCTTAGGCGTATAGGTTCTTAATTTATATACAAATAAACGCGTCGATCATTGCTGTTTCGTGTTTGCTCCTCCCAGCACCTCCCTGGCGTGGCACTACAAGTACAACCCTGGACGCTGGAGCCTCGTCCCTGGTCCCTCAGCAGTGCCCTCTGGCTCTGGCCTCTGCTACTTCCTAGATCCTTCATCCTACTGCTTTCTGGTCCCGCCGCCTCGTATACCCCTACGCTGAGGTGGTAGCCTACTATGAAGTCTATAATGGAGGGTCGCCGGCTCGCGATAAGATTACTGAGCGCGGTAGTTTTTACGTGTTTCGTGGGCGCCGTGTAACTACCGGTACCGGTACCGGTATCGTTTTACCGGTATCGCTGCATCGAGCGCGTGTACCGGTAGGCGATCGGTCTCCTGTTTCGGCCATGGCGCAAGGGCAGCGCTCGTCGTCGCTCACGCTCGACCTGAACGCCACGCAGTGCAATATCGCTCACTTGCCTGAGCCGACGGATAAAAAGAGAAGGCCGTTCAGTGCGACAGTCCAACCTCCGCGGGTCTACGAACCGAAGGTGTCGTCGCCGCTGACTCCGAAAGTCGCAGTTGCTCGCCCCGTGCCTGCACCATCGCCCACCAAGGAGCCGCTCTTGCCTCCACGAGTTTATGAGCCGAGGAAGGAGATGTACTCGCCTCCACGAGTTTATGAGCCGAGTAAAAGAGAGCAGCGGGCTTTCGCAATGCTGCAAAGCGCTGCCGTTCGGGCCACCTGGTCGACCATCAAACACGAATTCGTTCCCAGTGAAGCCGTCATGAGCCGAAACCAACGCGAGCTGCTGAAAATGTTTGAGGAGACACAGCGATTTCGAGCGGCTGTCGAGCAAGAGAGATGGCGAGTGATTTCCGCGGCGCAGCGAGAAGGAAGAGCGCCGCGGGTGTATGAGCCGCCAGCTCCGTCAGCAGCCAGCTCTCGACCATCAACCGCAGGAGGCTCTCGACCGTCGACAGCCGGCTCTCGACCGCCGACCGCCTCGCTCAGCCGAGGAGGTCGTCAAGATGCCATCCCTGGCATCGCACCTGCGCAACCGTCCGTTTTCTCCTTTGGCTTCCTCGGTGTGCCTGAGAGGCGACAGCCACGGTGGGACGCTCGCGTCGACCGTACTGCAGGCGGCTCGCTACCTGTACCGAGCGACTCGCTGATGAGGCATCCGATGAGCGGTGCAGGTAGGCCCTCCATCGTACCCTCATTTGCCACTGTTCGGTGAAACTGTCAATCGCGGTGACAACGAAGGAAGGTGCCGTTTCATAAGGTACCGAGCGGGTTCCGTAGCTTCTACGTAAAGAAGGTCAAAGATCCAACTTCCAAGTTTCTTCCTAGTAAACCGTAAAAACGACTAGCTACCTCCGGGCTTGCAACTAGCTTCCAGCTACTAGGTTAACTAGGTATCTATTTGTGGGTGGGAGTGCAATCCTGTTTCCGAATAGAAAAGAAGCGCCGTTGCATGCGTTTTCGAAAACAAAGCACAAAAGCGATCACAAGAGCGGAGGCGGGGGCAATTTGGCACTGCAGGAAAACCGGAAACTTGCATGCTACGTTTATATTGTGATGTTTATCTATCTATCGAACCGTTTTCCTCAAAGCGCCCTTCACAGGCGTCGTCAGCCCAGGCACCCCGCTACGGCCGCGTCCCCGGGCCGGCCGGCCTCGACGTCCATGCAGGCACCCTCCACTCGATACGTCCATGCCGCAGTGGGCGTCGGGATCCAGCCCAGTCGCAGATCGGGCTGTTCCGAGTCCACGCCTCGGCTTGGTAGCTTGGTCAGTTACAAATCTCTCTCTCGGCTTGCCCGCCTTCTCTTCCTCGTCGTGACAACTGGCATAACTGCGCTGGCTCTCTTCTGTCCTGTCGTGCTCGCATCGCCAGTGGTGTTGAGACTACCACCTCTCGAGCCAGCGCTGCCGCCACCTGCATCGTCATCAGGTAGCCCGACTCTCAGGCAAGCCGTGGCTCGACGCACACAGTCGACAAACGCGAACGGGTGCCAGTGCGCCAATACGTGTCAATATGCCCGTGACAACCTCTGCGACGACGGAGGCCCGACGGCCCCCTATGACGCATGTGCCTTAGGGACCGACTGCGCTGACTGCGGTGAAAGATGCAGGCCACCGCCGTCGCCGCCTAAGCCGCCTCGGCCGTCGCCGCCGCCG
>ENA-UOUZ01002102-UOUZ01002102.1-mixed-culture-metagenome-genome-assembly--contig:-NODE-2102-length-11417-cov-101.790266_pt1 | contig 11417 bp, 13 predicted proteins | sample MGYA00238154_ERZ761575 | MGnify/ENA primary metagenome ERZ761575 (study PRJEB28896, sample SAMN07631632) | mixed culture metagenome | isolation source: Freshwater growth medium | place: USA...
CAGTGCCCATCAGTGCCCATCAGTGCCCATCAGTGCCCATCAGTGCCCATCAGTGCCCATCAGTGGCCATCAGTGGCAAATTGCGATGGCCATCACCGATGGCTCAGAGCGGCGCACATCTGCGGTGGCTATCAGCGGTGGGCATCAGCGGTCATCAGCGGTCGTCAGCGGCCATCAGCGGCCATCAGCGGTCACAGCGGCCATCAGCGGCCATCAGCGGTCATCAGCGGCCATCAGCGGCCATCAGCGGTCATCAGCGGCCGTCAGCGCACCATCCGCAGCTGATGGAGAGCGGCCACCGCCTTGTCGAGGGCGCCCAGCTCCGAATGGCACCAGACGAGGCTCTCAAGGACCTCGATCTCGGCGGCGGGCGTCTCGGCCAGCCGCAGCGCCGAATCGTAGCAGCGCGACGCCTCGAAGAGTGACCCGAGCATCACCATCGATGTCCCCATGTTCTGAAGCGCGGTGCACTCCTGTTGCCTGTCACCTGCCTGGTGGGCGGCCTCGGCGAGGTAGTAGAACTTCTCGCCCGCGTCGTCATACGCGCCTGCCTCGAAGAGCTCGACCGCCTCCTTTTGGATCGCGTCCGTGAGTGGGTTGCCCTGCTTCTCGAGCTTGAACGACGGCTTCGCTGCCACCGCCTCCTCGTCCACGTAGCCAGTGTCTTCGACCGCAGCAGCGCCCCCGCCGGCGGCCGGCGCCACCGCGGCGCCCCCGCCGACACCACCCGCGTTTGGCATCGCATCCTCCTCCTTCTTCTTGCCACCCCTGTTGGCTCGGCGCGAGAAGGAGTTGGAGCGCTTCGTCGGCTTCTTGGCCGCCGCCTCCTCGGGGTCAGGCGCAGTCATCGTCGGCTTCTCAGCAGCCGGCGTCTCGTCGGGCGTCATGTCGATGGCATTCAGCGTCGACGACATCGCGAGCGCGGTCCGTGCCTATATCTCGATGTCGCGGCGCGAGTGTCCGCGACGCAAACGTCGGCGCTTCGCTGCGATGGTCGGGCGACGGCCGTTGCCTCTGAGCGCTGCGTTGAGCGTTTATGGAGCTCAATGTAAGGTTAGGTCTGTTGTGTGTGCATTCTCCGTCACACGCGAGACACAAGACAGCCGCAATGCACAAATCTCAAATGAAGAGAGAGCAGGGGAGGCTGCGGCCTATTCCGGCACTTGAAGATAGTGCCGCTACACGCACATCGCGTCTTCGCCTCATGGAGCCTTCTAATTGGCGCCCGGAACGGCGCCCGGAACATGCTCTCTAACTCAGTCCGCCTTCTTCTTGGCGCCTGCCACGGCGGCGCCACCGCCGGCCGCACTAAGGTCAATGTCTTCGAGGGCGACCCCTTTGGTCTCCGGTAGGCACCCGAAGACGAGGGCCCACGCCAACACGCACACCGACGCGAACCCAAACAGGATCGGCTGCATGCCGAAGCGCGCGCTCGCAATCGGAAAGAGCGCCGCCACGAGCATGTTGGAGAGCCATTGCACCGTGGTCGTGGCCGACACACCGGCGGCACGCACCTGTGCCATTATGAGGAGGACCCCATCAGAGGCCATCAGAGGCCATCAGAGGCCATCAGAGGCCATCAGAGGCCCTATCAGAGGCCATCAGAGCCCCTATCAGAGGCCATCAGAGCCCATCAAAGGTCATCAGAGCCCATCAGAGCCATCGGAGAGTCAGTGCACGATCGAGGCCGCTGAAATGCCCGCGTACCGCTGTGGGGAAGAGCTCCGCGGCAAGGGATTCATCAGGGATTCATTAGGGACTCATAAGGGACTCATTAGGGCGGTCCGCGTACCGCTGTGGGGAAGAGCTCCGCGGCAAGGATGTTGGGGAGCGGCCCCAGGGACATACCAAAGAACACCCCAAATAAGGTAATGGCGGCCGTCGCTGCTGCTGCTGAGAGAGCCGAAGGCGCCGTGCCGAGCGCCGTGCCGGCGGCGGCAGCGGCGGCGGGAGCACCGACAGTGAGGGCGAGTACTCCGAGGCAGATGGCAAGGGGCGGTATGAAGTGGAGGAGCATCCAGCGACGTCCTTTGCGATCGATCAGATAGGAGGCGAGGAGGACGGACGGGATCTTGGGAAGGTAGGTCAGTACCTGCCATCGGGAGTGGCCAGGCATCGGGTTACGTCATTTGGAGTGGCCATGCATCACGATCAGAGGGCCCTCAGAGGGCCCTCAGAGGGCCCTCAGAGGGCCCTCAGAGGGCAATCAGAGGGCAGCTGTGATGGCGTTCATTACCGTCGCCAGCATCGCCGCCACGTCTGGTTGAGTGACGCCGAGCGCCGTGAACATGGCGGGCGCCCCGGCCTTCTTGAGGATTGAGGGTGTGAAGTACACGATCGCGTTCACGCCGCAGAACTGCTGGCAGAGCTGGAGGGCCGAGCACACAAGGAGAGCGCGGCGCGTGCGACGACTCTGCCAGAGCAAACGGAGCGTCGTCGCGGGCGAAGCGTTGTCCTGAGCACGGGCCACGCCGCCGGCGCCGTCGCGGGCGCCGCCACCAGCGGCAGTCTCCTTGGCAAGACCGTCCTGGATCGAGCGCAGCTCGTCCTCCACCTGTGGGGATCGAAGACGCTCGAGGGCAATCAAGGGTGATCAAGGGTGATCAAGGGTGATCAAGGGTGATCAAAGGTGATCCAATCGTAAGGCTCAACCACCTCCATGTGCCCACGAAGACGCTCGAGGGCCACCCTCGCACCGGCTTCGTCATTTCGCTTCGAGAGGAGCCAGCGTGGAGATTCCGGAAGGCTGAGGACGACGAGGGCCTGGAAGAGCGCGGGCACGAGCGAAAGGCCGAGCATCACGCGCCACGAGTGCCCGAGCACCAGGCCACCGAGCCCCACGAGGTACGAGAGCAGAATGCCGGACGAGACGCACAGCTGCGGGAGCGTGCTCAGGGCGCCTCGCTGCGCCGGCTCGGCGCACTCGGCGATGTAGGTGGGCACGGCGGAGGAGACGATGCCTGCGGCGAGGCCGACGGTCATGCGCCCGGCCACGAGCACCTCGCTCCCCGGAGACCATGCCATCAGCAGCCCGCCAAGCACGAAGCAGGCCGACGAGAGCACAAGCGTTCGCTTCCGGCCGACCCAGTCGCAGAGCTTTCCCGAGCAGGCGGTGCCCACGACCGCACCCATCGTGGTCGACGACGCGATCAGCCCCGTCACCGCCGGTCGCGCCGCCAGCCCAAACTCGCTGCTGATGCCCAGAAGCGCGCCCGCGATCACGCCCGTGTTGAAGCCCTGGAGCAGCGAGCCGAGCGCGGCGCCCGCCGCGACCTGCAGCCCGGCGCGCTTGCGGCTGCTTGGTACTACCATCGCTGTCGTCGCCCTGCGCCCAGCTGACGGCAGCGCTGCCTCTGTGTGGAGCGCGAGGAGGAGGACTCCGACGCTGATGAGCAGCGTCGGCCGCTTCATGTCTTCGGAAACAGAGGTTCGTCAATTCAACTCCGCATGCCAGTGAACACTCGGCCGCCTACTCGGAATATGGAGGGCACGCAGGATCGTCGATGAGGTGTTGATTGTCTTTACCCGGTACTGTGAATGGACGTTGCCTCGTTGCACTGTGGCGGGAGCCCCCACCGAGAAGTTGCATATCGCGATGTCGGACGAGGCGCACCGGCTGCGCGAGCAAGAGCTGCGGTGCGCATCGTCATCACTAAACCCCCCTTCGTGTCAGCAGCCGCCGCTCACCCACGAATCGCACGCGCTCCAATGTCGCAGGGATCTCAACGAGAAGCTCGACAAGCAGAAGGAGCAGTTTATGCGGCAGGCGAGCCAGACAGCTCGCGAACAGGAGGAACGCCTCGCGCGCATGGGCACGCCGAGCGTGGATTCGATGCGCCTCTCGCGTGAGCTGCGTCGCTCCGAGGCCGCGGCCGAGGCAGCCAGCGCCTCTGCCGACCCGGAACCGTCGACGACTCCGACGGATCCGGGCTCTGCGCGCGGCCCTCGGCCCTCGGCCGCCGGTTCGCGTCCGAATTCTGCTCGTGGCAGCGGCGGCGTGCCGACGGCTGCTGCGCGTCTGGGATCCGCCTCCTCGGTGCGCCCGCCGTCGACCTCGACGAACCGCCTCGCGAGCGCGAGCGGCGGCCCCAGCCTCGGCGCGGAGCCGCCGCCGCCACTCCCCGTGGGCACCGCCGTGGGCGCCGACGCTGCCGGCCTGGGGAGCGCGGCGGACCTGCGGCTGCAGAAGGCGCAGCTGACCGTCACGCTGGAGGAGGTCGAGCGGCTTCGTGCGCAGCTCGCCGACAAGACGAGCGCCCTCGCCGAGGCGGAGACGATGGCGCGCGAGCTGCAGCAGCGTGTCGGGCGGGCCGAGCGTGCGGAGCGCTCGACGCAGCACACGCTCGAAAAGGAGCGTGCGGCGATGGCGGAGGAGATGAAGCGTGCAGAGGCGCTCGAGAGGGAGCTCAGCCTTCTGCGCAAGGACAGTGACGAGAATGCGCGGCGTGAACGGAGCCAAGCAGGCGACCAACGCACCAAAGACGTGCGGCTGAATCGAGTTTGACGAACCCGGAGCGCTCGAAGAGCTCCCAAACTTCCCCCGCCCGCCTCGCATGCAAGTGCTCACCACGGCGTCCTCTCCCCACAGGTGCGGCTCAATCGAGCGCTCGAGGAGCTCCAAAAGGCGAAGACGCAGCTGAAGCAAGCCGAGGAGCAGCGCGAAGAGGTGGGCGGCACTGCGCGCTTGGAGGCGGCGCGCCTTGCGGCCGAGAACACGAGGCTTCGAAAGCGGCTCTCCGAGCTCCTACTTGCGTTCAAGAAGCAGTCGAAGCTGATCGACGTGCTCAAGCGGCAGAAGCTGCACGTCGAGGCGGCCACGCTGCTCTCGTTCACCGAGGAGGAGTTCTCGAGAACGCTCGAGCTCGGCGAGGCGGTCGCCTGAGAAGCGCACGCCGTGCGCGCGCGCGCGTGGACCGGAGGTTGTCATCGAGCACAGGCGGCGAGAGAGGCAGGAGAGGTTTGAGGTGGACGCCGGGCGAATGACGAATGGAGTTCTTCGACATCAGAGACTCCGTCGAAGTCACGATCGCACGTTGGGGGCGTTTTCATTGTGTCACGTCTGCGTGGGGATCTGAAAGGCCGCTTCGTTGCGCTGTTCTGCGCGCACGCCCACCATGACGCCCGTGCTTCCTTGTGTTTCACATCTACGAAGTACGAAGACCACGAGACAGTCATGCACACGTTCTGGCAGCGACTGAATGCCATCTTCTTTTACGCGCTCTCCGTTCTGGGCTTCCTTGCCTTCATCGCTGCGGGCACCACCTATTTCCACAAGCCTGAGCCGAGGATAAACCTTTCGCTCAAAAAGATCATGCTGTGCGCGACTCCTCTCTTCGCGCGTGCCAGCCGCGACGCTGGCGCGGCCGCAGCGCGCGCTCGCAATCGCCACAGCCGTCTCGCGCGTGCTCGTGCCCGTCTCATCACGCCTGTCCGACTGTCGCCGGCCGCACGCAGGCGTAAGATCCAGGGCGCGGGCCATGATCAGGCCATCCTCTCGCTGCAGATTGACGCCGACTTGCGCTCGGTGTTCAACTGGAACGTGAAGCAGCTCTTCGTGTACGTGACGGCCGAGTACGAGACGGAGGCGAACACGCTCAACCAGGTCGTCGTGTGGGACCAGATCATTTCACACCCGAGCCAAGCGTGGATCCGCTCGAGCTCCGTGGCCAACAAGTACTCGCTCACTGACCAGGGCTACGGGCTGCGCGCGAACAACGTGACGCTCGCGCTCAACTGGAACACCGTCCCGTCAACGGGGCTGCTGCTGCTGCATCACGGCCACGAAAAGAGCCAGATGCACACGTTTGACGTGCCCGATTCGTACTCCTGAGCGGATAGAGAGAGAGCATACGATCTGGGCCTCACCTCCACGCGGTGGCGTGAGTCCACCTGTCCATGCCCTCCTCCACGTTCAACGGACCGAACTCGGCGCGTAAGGTTCGGTACGTTGAACCAAAGAAAACCCGATTACTACATACACACGTTCCGCGTTGGGGCGCGCGCGCCGGCGACATGAAAAAGTTATGTGTTCCCTGTCGAGGAGTGCGGGCAAGGGACTGTAACAGAAAAGGTGTGCCATGTCGGTCATGCTGTCTGCGGCTCTCGGCAGTAAGAGTGGGGGTTTGAATTGGCTCGACCGTGCGATGGCGCGCAGACAGCACAGCTCGGCCGTTGCATCAGCCGCTGAGGCCGGCCTTGAGTTTGCGAACGAGGAGCTGAACACCTTTGACGCGTTCTTGAAGAGGCGCAAGTTGCGCCAACACCCACGCATCGTCCGGGGTCTACAGGCATGGTGGGATGCCGAGATCGCCAAGACCCGTTCGGACACGCTGACCTTTGAACAGTACAAGCGCATCAACCGAGATGTCTTCCACGTCTTGCTCGACGATGAAGAGTACAATGAAGAGGAGGTTGATGAGACCGCTGACGAGGAGTGGGCAGACAGAAGCGAAAGTGGGCGGATGAACGAGAGGCAGTTTATGAACAGCATGTACGCGCTCGTCGATTTGACAGTTCCCTCGCTTGAGCTGGGCGCGTATTTGGAAATCATCGAGGCGTTCTGTAATGCGTCCGTCGATGGCGTTCTGCCCGGTGGCCGTAGCATTAGCAGCACAAGAGACCCACGCGTGCCCCCTGGCGGCAAGATTGGCCCGGGCGGTGTCATTTTGGACGCCGACGGCAAGCCCTTGCGTGTCGGTGGCGGACTCAGCGCGGCGGAGGCCGCCGAGCTCAACGCGGCCCAAGCTCGACTCTCCGAGCTCAAGCGACGGCAGGCGGCGGGCGAGCTGACGCCCGAGGAGCTCGCTGAGCTCGAGACGCTGCAGAAAAATGTGGTGCGTCTCTAGGCTAAGGGAGGCGGCGGGGCTAGAGGGCTGCAGGAGCAGCGGCTTGCCGCACGAGAGGCCGAGTATGAACTCGACGACCAAGCAGCCGCCCTTGTGCAAGCCCACATACGCGGAGCGCTGGCGCGTAAGGCTAATGGCAAGCGACGACGAGCTGGGCTGAAGCCCAAGTGGACTGGGCCGGACCTCTATCGTGAGCACTTCTACAATATTGGGAAGGAGGACAAAGCCGGCAAGTACCCCGTACGCAAGTGGGAATTCGGAAGTGGCCAGCTGCTCGGCGTTTTTTGGGAGCCCATGGAGGCACTGTCGACGCTGTGCCCGATGGCGCACGCGAGGCTGCTGACCCCTGGCGTTTCCTTTGAGCCCAGCGTCAAAGCAGCAACGACCGTCCTCAGGCCACCGTCCCGCGCACCACTGAAGCAAAGAAAGCTAGAGCCGATGATATTCTCGAGTGACCAACCCGCCACGGCGCCCTCGGCCCAGAACAGTTTCAGCCCCCTCGTCACGCCGCGGAGTTCGTTGTGGACTGCGCGAGCTTCGCCTCGGCGGTCGCTAGGCTTCAGTGACCCTCGCACCCCCTCTTCGCCTCCCTTCTCGTCCCGAGGTGTCTCGCGGCCGTCGAAGCCCGAATCGCGTGCCAGCATGGTGAATAGCGTCGAGAGGAGCGCATGGTGGAAGGACGAAAGCAGCGCTCCCGAGAGTCCTCCAAGCCACGCACGCAGCGCCGTCTTACTCACGCCTTCACCGCGACGGGCGCACCTGCGCACACCAGCGTCTCTGCCAAACTCGCCTCGTCGACCTAAGTTGTATCAACTCAACGGTTCGTTCAGGATCCCGTTGCTGCCGATGACGCTGCCAAGTGCCGCCGCGCCTGCCGGCGAAGCAATTCCTTCGACAGGCATCGACGCAGAGATCAGACACGAAGATGTACCTTGCACGTACGAGCCACGCGCCCCGAGTCCCATGCGCATGCCCATGCGTATGGCCATGCCCGAGCCGAGTCCTTCGCCGAGCATGCTGCTTAGGAAACATCCCAGGACCGTCCAGCGGCCGCAGTGGCAATCTGCGCCGGTGGTATTGTCCGCGAAGACGCCCGTCGTCTTCTCGAGCGTTGACAGCCATCGCAGCCCCCCCCCAAGCACCGCTGCATGTCAAGCACTGAGCCCACCATTCAGCCCAGTTACGGTTGGCGTCCGACGCGTCGCTCCGCAAGACTCGTCTATGAGATGGTCTAGGAATTCGAGCACATCTCCTCGATGCCTCGATACACCGCTTGGATAGCATTTCGACGTTAGAACTTAATACGATAACGCTCGACTTATACTTGAACCAATTGCGGGCCGTCTTGCGCGCGCCGTCCCGCCGCGGTTCTGCGTATACAGCTCTTTTGCTTTAGGCCGTTTAGCGGTTTTGCGTTTACCCTTTTATTGTACGCTACAGCGTACACGCTACAGCGTACAGCCTTACCGCGCGCGGCACGCATGTGTATTTCTATGTGTATTCTGTATTCTTCCCCACCCCCGGTTTCGTCTGAATACCGGGAGGGAAGCCTCAGAGATTAACCGCCAGCGTGAAATTAGTGCGTGCGCGAAACGATAGGATTTTGCGGTGGAGCCCGATTTTCGACGTGTGTGTCTGTGTGTGTGTCGCATCGTCACAAGTACTGGTAAGGTGAAAGCGGTTTGTACCTTGTACAGGAACCCTTCATGTGTCTAAAGTAAGAAACGAGAAACTGAGTCTAGAGAACTAAAGTGACTAAAGTAAGAAACGAGAAACGACAAAAGGGGGTGGGGAAGCCAGCGGTAGCACTCTAAACATACGAAATAGGACATGCTTTGTATCTAAGGACATGCTGTACCGGGCTCGCCGAGTACCATCCTCAGCCTCCCCGCACGAGCGTACCAGTACGGCTCTCAAAGGCTTCGAAGAAGCGTACCAGAAACCCCACACATCATTCACGCTGCGGAATGGAGCCTGGAATGACGGAGCACAGGCTCCGGTGCGGAGATCCAAGTGAGCAGGGCCCAGCGATCGTCCCAGCAAGGCTCTGCTTCCGAACGAGGCAGACGGAGCGTAGATGCCTCTTCCATTTCGGCATGCTGTGATGTTCCTGCTTGCACTAGTGCAGCTATGCGGGGCGGCGACGTGGTTTTCGAGTCCCCGTGGCGAGGGTAATGGCGGCGTACAGCTCGCGAGCCGCACCGTCGAGCGCGACAGTCAAACGGCAGTCCAGGCCGACCACGTTAGTCCGCTCGCAGTGCCTCGGCAACTCTGGCAGCAGTGCCGTGGCCCTCGGAGGGCAGATGCGGGCGATGCGAGCAATGTGGTATCGGCCGATGTACGTGGGCCGCTGCGCCGGCCGTGGCGCTTGCGGAACACCGCCGACGAGGTGCAGCTCGTGACGGCAATACGGCCAGCGACCCACAAGCCGGCGCCGCCGGCGCGTGGGTGCAAGAGGCGCGTGCTGATGCTCATCTCAGACACGGGCGGCGGGCACCGCGCGTCGGCGGAGGCGCTCGAGGCCATGATGGAGAGCCTGCGCCCCGGCGAGAACGACGTGCGCATCGTCGACGTCTTCACCGAGTACTGCAGGTGGCCCTTCAACACCTTCGTGAGTGGCTATCAGATTATGGCCAAGAACTCGTGGATGTGGAAGTACTCGTACCACGCGACGTCGATCGTGCCCGTCATGCACACTGTCAACTTTTTCTCGAACCTCTTCTGCAAGCCCGACTTTGAGCGCTGCATCCGCGAGCATGACCCCGACCTCGTCGTGTCGCTCCACCCGCTCACGCAGACTGTCCCGCTGAGAGTGCTCGAGGAGCTCGGTGGCGGCCGGCGCCAGGTGCCCTTTGCGACGGTGGTCACCGACCTCGGCTCCGCGCACCCTTGGTGGTTCGACCGACGGGTCGACCGCTGCTTCATCCCTTCCGACGCGGTGCGCAAGGTGGCGATTCGTCGTCACCTCTCGAGTGAGCAGATTCGTCAGCACGGCCTTCCGGTACGCCCCTCATTCTGGCAGGCGCCACGCCCGCGTGAGGAGCTGTGCCTCGAGCTCGGGCTCGACACGACGCGCAAGACGGTCCTCGTCGTCGGCGGCGGCGATGGCGTGGGCAGCCTCGGCCGCATAGTCGAGGCCACTGCCAACGAGCTTCGCCGACACATCCCAGGCAGCGCTCAAGTGGTCGCCGTGTGTGGGAAGAACCACAAGCTGCGCTCGCAGCTCGAGGCGCGCGACTGGGGCGACGTGCACGTGCAGGTGCGCGGCTTCGTGAGCAAGATGAGCGACTACATGAGCTGCGCCGATGTGATGATCACGAAAGCGGGCCCAGGCACCATTGCCGAGGCGACAATCCGCGGAGTCCCGACGATGCTCTCCTCCTTCCTGCCCGGGCAGGAGGCGGGCAATGTGCCCTTCGTGACCGACAACGGATTCGGCGAGTACAGCCGCCGTCCCAAGCAGATCGCGCGCACGGTGCGCAAGTGGATCCAGGACCCACAGCAGCTTGAGGAAATGTCCGAGGCCGCCCGTGCATGCGCCACGCCCGAGGCGACGCATGAAATCGCGTCCGATCTGCTCGAGATGCTCAAATAGGCAGGCGGCGAGAGTTGAGCAGCTGCCACACAGCATGCCATGCAAGGTGCCCACGGAGGAGAGGGCGAGACGGAGCGAAACCGCGAGAGCGGACGACGCGATCAGCGTGAAATACTTGACGGCCCACACAGATACCTTCTTTCTAGGCGAGCGGGCGCGTGAGAGCCATCGTATTGACCCAATATTGTGGGTGCGGACGGGTCGTGAGTGGGGCTCGAAATATAAAACAACAACCAAAGGTGTGTGAGCTGTGAGTGCTGTCCTCGCTGTATGTGCTGACGATTATGATGTGCGACACGGCACCGACATCACTCACCAATGTGGGCGAAAGAGTGCGAGGGCAACACGCAGGAACTCACACGGTCTGACTATCGCTCAAGCAGCAACCTCTTGACGTGAGGTACGAGCGGCACGTCCGCAACTGGCAGCAGCGATTTCGACACCAACTCCTCAAGTTCGTCGGCTGTGACCCAGCGGAGATTCTGACCCTCCGCACCCACAGGCTCGCCGTCCCAAGAGTACGCGGAGTAGAGCGGCATGAGCAGGTGGAAATTCTCCTCCGACCTCGATGCAAACGCCAACGGCGTGAACGCTGTTAGGTCCACTGAGATTTGCAATTCCTCTGCCAACTCACGTGCAAGGCCTGCCTCTGGCGATTCATTGGGCTCCAGCTTGCCGCCGGGAAATTCCCAAAGGCCAGCGAGGCGTTTACCCTCCGGCCGCTGCGCGATCAGTACACGGCGCTCTCGTATGAGAGCTGCGGCCACCACAAGTAGAAGCTTCGCCTTAGGAGCAGTCTCCAGCTTCATTTGTTGAGAGAGGGTCAGTTGAATCGACACACAAGGTACCGACCAGCCACTACCACGCGAAACACTGCCATTTGTTGTGTGTGCTGTGAACCTTTCTGTTAATACTTGGCGACCTTTTTGCCGCTTGACCCCAACAGTTAAGCGGCCGTGAACTCAACGTGTGATGAG
>ENA-UOUZ01002103-UOUZ01002103.1-mixed-culture-metagenome-genome-assembly--contig:-NODE-2103-length-11415-cov-198.509331_pt1 | contig 11415 bp, 10 predicted proteins | sample MGYA00238154_ERZ761575 | MGnify/ENA primary metagenome ERZ761575 (study PRJEB28896, sample SAMN07631632) | mixed culture metagenome | isolation source: Freshwater growth medium | place: USA...
GTTAAGTAATAATCAGCCCCGAGAGCTGGCCTTGTGAGGCCGAGCTCTGAGTCCTGGTATTCGCGCGCTTCGGAGCGGTCCTCCGAGCACCGAGAGGCGTCAGGCGACACTTAAGGCGACACCGCCTGGAGCCGGAGGTGGGGAGGCCTCCAGCGCGGGAGGTCGAGCGCGGGAGCGTGTGCTGTCGGCTCTGCGCACTGCGCTGACTCAAAGCACGGCAAGTCGCAAGAAACGCCTCCGCGCTCCGCGCTGCCGGGGGCTCCCGGCCGGCACCCTCGCCACGCAACGGGACGACCAAGCACGTTTCCATGATCCATGTCCCGCGCCGTGACGTTAGCTGTGTTCAGTTACAAATCTGCCCTCTGAAAACGAGAAAAAAGTCGACTCACGTGTTCACACAAATACATCGTTCGAGCAGTTCCGAGACTCGAGTGCTCACACGCTCGAGACAGCTGCTCGTCTTCTGATGTGGTTTCTCTTCTCAGGCACCAAGCCGCGAGCGGCACGCACACGCCAGCATGCCGCCGCACAAGACGGTGGACTACTCCAAGTGGGACAACCTCGATGACTCGGATGACGAGGACAAGCCCAAGGCAGACCACGTTGCAGAATACACGGCAGCCACCATTGCACAGCGCAAGCAGGAAGAGGAGGAGAAGCGGCGCCAGGATGCAGAGAAAGCGGGCCTCGATGCTGCCATCACCGCAGCAGCCATGGCCTCTTCGATGGGCAACACTGAGGCCCTTGATGAGATGATGGCTCAGACGCAGGCTGCAGCACCTCTTGCGCCAGAGATGGAGAAGATCATCCGGTCGCTGCCGGCCGCTGCGCAGATCGCCGCACGCGCGTCCGCGGCGACGATGGTGGCCGCCGGGCCGATGGCAGGCGGCGGCAAGGAACCGACGCTCGCCGAGCTGCTCAAGGTGCAGAAGATTACAGTCGACGCTGAGGACCCGGGCTTGGAGGATGTGCGCGAGTTCTTCGAGACGGCGGATGAGGCGGCGGCCGTGGAGGCCGCCGCCGAGCGCGCGGCTGCAATCACGGTCGCGCAGATGCGTGAGCGCGACGTGCGATCGCGGCCACCCGCCAGGGCTGACGTGGTGGAGATCGGATGACGATCGCTGTATACAGAAGTACAATCGAAATCTCACAACTCGAGCTGGCGAATAAGTAGATGCCCGGTATTAATAGTCGGTAACGGTATTAAGCGCATACTTTTGGTCCATCTACCACTACTAAGGAATGTAATTACGAGTCCACGAGTCACAGAGACGACACACAGCTGACAGCTAACACGCATATAGCAATTGACGCATAGCCAATCGCGAATCGGGATTCGGGAATCGCGCACACAGCACAATCGCTCAATTGGCACAGCATTATCGGTCCTTTTTAAGTAACAGGACACCCGTTAAATACGTCGTCAGAGCAGAATGCGCGGTCCGTGTGTGAGGGTGTGTGACCGTTCTGTGGTGCGCCTCTGAAGGAAGCCTACTTGTTGTCTGGTCCGGGTTCCGCGTCTCCGACTGTGAGCGAAGGCCGGGCAAGACCCGGTGTGGGATTTTTGGTTTCACATCGGTTTCACACTGCAAGTGTAAGCTGCTTCCCTCACGCTGTGACGCGGGTCGAAGTCTTTCTGAAGTCGTCATTCCCCTGTATACGTCTTGCGTAGGGCCACCCCCGGCCGGGCTGCTATAGGCGTGCCCAGGGCAGCCTTGGTCGCTCTCTGCACTCGCGGCCGGCCCGATGTTTGCATCAATCATTTTCGGCGCCGAGGCAGTGCACCCCACGGCGAGGGCTTCCTTTGCTGACGTGGTTGCTGTGTGTCGCGATCGCAGCTGCTGCAGCCATGGACATGGACGTGTGCTGCGCGTACTTTTGCACGGGCTTGTCAGTCTTTGGCGTGATTGCGCTCGTACGCTGCCACCCTCCCTCGTCACGCGCGGCTCCCTCTCGCAACGCCCGTTCACCGCATGCGTACAGGGGTGTGCACGTGCCACCCGCCGGCCGACTCATCCCCGCCGGCCCGCTTCCTGTGGCAGCTCTTCTTGTACGGCGTTCTCACTTCGGGTGGTGAGTGGTACCTCGGCGTATCGCACGAGGACGCTCCCGCGGCGGCTTCTGCGTGCATGGTGGCGGCGGGCATCTACGGTCTCTATCTGATTTACTGCGGCATGAAGCTCATGAAGCCTGCGCCGACATCAACCAAAATCAAGGAGGATGAGGTCTGAGCGAGCCATGCATCATGTGGACCGTCGAGAGGGCATGCATGATGGGCATGCAGAAGAGTGATATTTACTCCGAGCGTAATCGACATTGCGTGAGCGGGTGCCGGGTCGCTTGTTCGATGTTCCACGCGGCCACGCGTGTCTTGTGTGTGTCGAACTCTCGCCAACTCGCCTATCCCGGGCTGTCCTATCGGCCTATTCGCTATCTTCATCCGATGCGATATAATCGCGGACGGGACGGCGCGCCGGCCCGCGGGCGCGGCGCGCCAAAATGCGCCGCGCGCGTGCCGCGACCCCACGTGACAAAAAATCTTGCCCAAACAGCGACCACCCACCAGGGTCGGGTGCGACTCACTCGACTTGGACTTCCACCTCGGCGTCCCCCCGGTCCGCTTTCACAGCACGCTCCCTCGCGTCTCGGTCAGTCCGGTCACGCAGCACCACGACTGACACAGCTAGAAAGTCCATCACACCCAGCCGCGAGTGCTGGGCCGCTCACTGGGCCGCTACATCCGTTCCACGTAACTCGGCCTAATGCCGGCATGTGCCGTGTCTCTCGCATCACGTGCGTTGGAACTGTCGCCGCTTTTCAAGATTCAGGCACATGCGATGCATGAGAGCGTCTCGCTGCTCTCATGCCTGAAGGCGATATTGCGGCGACATCGGCGACGGTGACACCATGATGCCCGTCAGAGCAGCAGCCTCCTGCGGTGACTGGCTCATCAGCTTCGCCTTCTCGGAGTCAGCGTAGCGCGAGGAATAGATGGCGTCGCGGACCCCCCGCGCGGTCTTGACGCGCTCCTCCCGGCTCTCTGCAACCTTCATCGCATCAGTCATCTTGCGCTCCTTCTCCTCGTTGACCTTTTCTGCATTCTTCTTGATGAGATCCTTTCGCACCTCGCGCATGTGCTCCTTCGTGTGGTCGTTCTTCTCGTGGTTGTCGTGCGCGTGCGTGAGAAACGCCTCACGCTCCTGCTTCGAGAGCGACCGCCAACGCCGCTCAGTGCGGCGCACCTCGCCGCCTATTTCCTCTCTTTGGTGGAAGGCGAAGTTCTTTGCCTCCTCTGCCGATCCGAAAAGCTGCTGCTTCGTAGACTCGACAATCTGCCGCTTCTCCTCGAGCCGAGCCGTGCGCTGCACGTGCCGCTGTTTCTTGTTGGCCTGTGAGAGCTGCTTCACCTGCCGCCCCTGCTCCGCCTTCAGCTCCGCTGTCTCTGCAAGCCGCGCCCTGGTGCGCTCCGTTTGCTCTGGCCCATGCTGTACGGTCAGCTCGTGGCCAAACTGCATCCACTCCTCCCGCTGCGCCGCTGCCATCTCCTTCATCTCTTCCAGCTCCGCCTTGTACTCCGCGCCTCGCGTCAGGTTGGCCTGCCGAATAGCTTCCATCTCCAGCTTGGCCTTGCCAAACTGGTCGACGGTTTTCTTGCACAGCGCTTGCTTGCGTTCCCAGTACTTGGAGTCTTCATGCTTCTTATATTGCAGGCGATCACGGTGCGCTTGCTTTTCCTGCTCGACGATGAGCTTGTTCTGCAGCTCCACCTTCCAGCGGCTGAATGCGGCCTCGGTGATATCTGAAGGTGCACCCGCCGCCGACGGCGACATCTTCGGAGAGCGCGACGTCACGGCGGTCGATGGGGGAGGCCCCTTGGCGACGGTTCCCGAGTAGAATTCCATTCCAGAATTGACCCGAGGGATGACAGATACTGTGCCCAAACAAGTTTTGCTTGGTTGTTTCATGTGGCGGGCGCCGCGCGAGCATATTTCGCGCTTCCACCTCGTGCGGTGGGGCTCAGGGTCCTCGGCCACTGGGGAGTGTCGCTAGTGAAAATTCCACTTGCATGCTTTTGTGTGTTCGACATCACTCATCAATCCGGGCGCGGCTTCGACGCTCGGGGCGTCGGGGGTACCCGTAATCGGGGGCGCCCAAACTCGCGCGGCACAACACTGCCGCGGGGACATGGGCCCAGTCTACTGTGGCCCAGACCGGGGAGGATGTTGCCCTCCTCGGGGACGCCATTACCTTTGAGAGGTAGGGGGGGGGGAAGGTTTTGTGGAAAGTTCACAACGACGTTCCACTGACGCTCGAGGCGACGGATGCCGCCGCGCGCGCCACGCCTGCCATCATCCGCACGAGCCGAAGACTCGGACGAAGATCTGGTAGACGATTCGAGCCGGCTACGCGCGGCCATCGCTTCTGCGACCGCGCCCTCGGCGTGTGGCGTTCGCGCATCTGCCTCCACATTTTCCATCGTCGTCGAGGATGCCGCGTCGCGCCGCCCGGCCACGGACGCACACACAGCTGTGATGCGTGCGCTCGAGGCGAATTTGCAGCTGCAGCGCACGTGCCGCACGCAGCTCACCATGATCGAGCGTGCGCTACAGCACCACGAGCGGACGCGCATCCGCATGGATGACATGGCTGCAGATTGCGCCGCCGACCAGAGCGTGCGAATCCAGCGAGTCATCAACGCGCGCTGGCGCCCGACGGTGCAGCCATTGCTCCCGAGCGACCCATCCGTACGGCCACCGCCCACAGACGACGCGCTACGCCGCGCAAAGCTCCATGCCGCCGTGCCGCTGCAGCCACCCCGCGAGTGGGCGACCTCTATGCCGTGGTGCCCAGCGGAGCGTGGGGCCCTGCGCTCGGGCGTGATGCGCGTGGCGATCGACGCCATTGAAGCGTCGATCGTGACCCGGCTGGCGTCAGCACCGGCAGAGCAACCCAGCCGTGCTCGCGGCGATGGCACCAGCGGCGACGGCACCAGCGGCGACGGCACCAGCGGCGACGGCACCAGCGGCGACGGACAAGGCGGCAGCGGCCAGGGCCCAGGCGATGATGGCGATGGCGCCGACCACGACGCCGCCGACAACGACGCCACCGTTAATGACGGCCAAGGGGTCCTGGTCGTGTTTGGCGCGCTAACGGCGGAGAAGCGGGAGGAGCTCGAGGCCATGCACGCACGAGTGCATCGGCAGCGCGCGACGCTGGCGTGCCGCGTGTCCACGGATGATGTCGTCGCCGTACTCGAACAGCTGTCGACCTGTTGGCCAGGCACACCGCTACATCTCACGCCGCGAGATTGGGAGCGCGTCGCAGCGGAGCATGTGCCACAGCGCACCGCGCGCGAGTGTCAGATCCAATGGTCACAACGCGACGATCCGAGGCTTCGCCCCTTTTTTGGCGCCGGCTGCGGGCGCAAGAAGGCCACGACCCCCGCCGCTGCTGCCGCCACTGCTGCCGCCGAAGATGATGGCGACGGCGTTGACAGCGACGGCGCGCCTGACGCCCCAGCAGCGGTGGCGCGCGGTGCGCACGGCGGCGGCAACGGCGGCGGTGGCAGGGCCCCTTCCGGGCGGGCAACCTTCGCGCGCCGCGGTACCGACGTGTCCGCGACAGCGCGATCCGACGTGCCCTTCGATGCTGCTGAGGAGGCAGCGCTACAAAATGCCATCGAGGTGCATGGACTGCATGCATGGGAGATGGTCGCGGCGGCATTGAGTGCGTCCGGCTTCCCCGGGCGCACGCCGATGGCATGCCATCGTTTCTGGGCAGCGTCGAAGATGGACAAGGAAGCAGGGCACATTCGGCGCTCATGGAGCGTCGAGGAGGACGAGGCGCTGCGAAGGGCTGTCGAGCGGGTCTGCGGAGTGGCCGCAGACACAAGCCAGTGGGTCAGTGTCGCCACGATCCTCGGCACCGGACGCTCGTCGAATGACTGTCTGGAGCGCTGGCGCTTCGCTCTCAAGCCAGGCCTCAAGAAGGGTCCCTGGACCGTTGAAGAGGATGCAAAGCTTCGCGAGCTGGTGGCTGTGCATGGGGCCAAGGACTGGGCATCATGGTGCCCGCAGCACATGGGTGGTCGACCGTACACTAGGTGCAGGGAGCGTTGGCAAAATCGGCTTGCCACGAGCGTGGTCCCGCATTGCGGTGTTGATGCATGGACTCCTGAAGAGGACGCGGCCCTTCGCCATGGCGTCGAGACGCACGGCAAATCGAGTTGGGCGGCTGTGGCCAAGACCTCTGAGCTGCTTGCACGCCGGGGCAATAAGTACTGCCGGGAGCGATGGGTGGTTCTCGGGCGTAAGGCGCGGCGGGAGCGGCGCGAGGCCCTGCACGCCCTCGAGGACGCGCGTGCGGTGTTGGACCGGACTGGCCTGGAGGCGGGCGTGATGGTGCACGAGGTTGAGGGTGTGTTTGAGGCGTGGCAGGAGGGTGCGCCAACGGCTGACGTGGCCGGCACACGGCCGCCTGCCCCTCCACGACCCGCCCTCCCGCTCGTCCCCGAGATCCCACAGTGGCTCATCGACGAGGCCGCTGAGCGTCGGGATGCAGAAAAGGAGCAACAAGAGCGCCAGCGCCTGGCGCTGACCGCCCTCTCAGGCAACGATGGCGCCGGCGCAGGCAACGATGGCGACGTCTCAGGCAACGATGGCGCCGGCGACGATGACGATGGTGACGATGGTGGTGGCAGCAGCGGGAGAGATAGGCCAGCATCGGGACGCAAGCGGCGTCGACCGCCAAACAGGGACGTCGCTGCGATGGCCGCCGCGGCCATTGCCGCCGCCTCAGCCAGCGGCGAGATGATGCCCACGCACGCCGGCGGGTACGAGCTCAAGCTACAAAAACGGAAGCAGGTGGGCGAGTCGAGCAGCTCGACTGGCTACGAAGGCGTGAGCTACGTAGATCGTAGGAAGAAGTTTGAGGTCAAGTATCGCCACATCTACATCGGCACGTTCGGCAACGCTGTCGAGGGTGCGCTCGCGCGCGCGATGTATGCGCAGCACGAGCACCCCGAGGCAAAGAAACCTCGACAAAGGAAGAAGGCAACGGCAGTGGGCGGATTGGGCGAGGGGCCACAGCAGCTGGAGAGCGGTGCCGTAGACGAGGGACATTGGGCAGGGCAGTGGAATCAGCCGGCAGAGACGGCCGAACAGCCGGCCGAGACCGCCGAACCCGCTGGCACCTTCCAAAGCTCTCCACTGCCGCCCGAGTCCGTTGGCGACCTCGAGGTTGTCAAGGACTTTCCATATATAATCGATAGGGCCTTGTTCAAGGGTGCGCACGAGTTGGGCTGGCGGCGAGCTCTGCAACGGCCAGCGTCGGCACAGCCCATTTGCGAGGACCCTGGCGATCTTGTTCCTGTCCATGACGGTCTTGTGCCGTCGACACTTGCGCCGGCAGCCGACCGAATGGAGGACGAGGGTGCAGACGAGGCCGCAGACGAGGTCGCAGGAGAGGGCGCAGGAGAGGGTGCAGATGATGGCGCAGGAGAGGGTGCAGATGAAGGCGCAGGAGAGGATGCAGATGATGGCGCAGGAGAGGGTGCAGATGATGGCGCAGGAGAGGATGCAGATGATGGCGCAGGAGAGGGTGCAGATGATGGCGCAGGAGAGGGTGCAGATGATGGCGTAAGAGAGGGCGCAGGAGAGCTCGCTCGCGATGGCGCTCACGATGGAGATCACGATGGCGCTGCTGTCCCCGCTCCTGCCGCTGCTCCAGCCAAAGGCTCGCGCCCGCCCGCTTTGACTAAGGAGCAGCGCAAGCTGTACGTGGACTGCGGCGAGTGCGACAACTGCCTGGATAAGCCCAAGTTTGGCGGGCCCAAGAGGCGCAAGATGGCATGCTCGGCGCCGAAGCTCAAGGGTGCCGTCGCGGGGGCAAGGGATGGACGCCCACAACCGCTCACGCCAGACGAGGCCAGAGCAGCTGCGGCGGCCGAGGGGCTCGAGCTGGTGCCGGCCTTTAGCAATAAGACAGGCTTCAAAGGTGTGAGCTGCAAGCAATTTGGCAAGTACGATGCGATGGTCCGAACGAAAGGCACGCAAATTTTCCTCGGCACTTACGCAACGCCCGAGGAGGCAGCCTTGCACTACGCGAGGCACATTGGAAAGGAGCGAGCGGCGGCAGAGGCGGCGGAGGCCAGGGACAAAGGAGAACCACAGACTCTCACGGCGGACGAAGCGAAGGCTGCCGCGGCGGCCGAAGGGCTCGAGCTGGTGCTATCAAGCAGCAGTGAGACGGGCTTCAAGGGCGTGCGCAAGAATCATGGCAAGTACAGGGCGGTGATCAAGGAGAACGGCAAGGAGCGCCTCCTCGGCAACTTCGCGACGCCGGAGGAGGCGGCCTTGCACTACGCGAGGCACATTGGAAAGGAGCGAGCGGCGGTAGAGGCGGCGGAGGCTCGTGCGCAGGCTCCTCGGATCCCGAGGATCAAGTACTTGTACGTTGCACCAAGCGGAGCTGTCTTTGCGAGCTTGTGGCACGCTAAGCAGGCGCACTTGGCGGGTCACCTAGCTACGCGACCGCTCGTGGCGGGGGATACCGATGCGCCCGCCGCCGCGCCTGCCGCCACCGCGCCTGCCGCCACCGCGCCTGCTGCGCCCGCCAAACGTCTTGGCATCGCTCCGCGCCGGCTGCAGGTTGATTCGGCGTTGACGGCAGCAGTGAGTTCACTGGATGAAGAGCCAACGGCCCTGCCAGTTGGCGACCCGACCCTTGACGCTCTGCTCGCCAACCGCCGCCGGAACACCGCCCTCGTGGCGGCGGCGGCGGCGGCGGCGGCGGCGGAGGCGGAGGTGGTGGTGGAGGAGGAGGAGGAGGAGGAGGAGGAGCAGGAGGACGCAGTGCCGACGGGGGCACCCACGCCTCTGGACGCATTCAAGCAGGGGCCGTGCGACATCCAGGCAGGCTGCACGCTTCCCAAATGGCACCGTGGTCCATGCAGCGTGCCGCCTACCTTCGGTTTGCCGAAGAGACAAAAGAAGGACGCCCTCAAGGCGGCGGCTTCGGTCGACGACGCTAAGGCCGACGCCAAGAGCAAGCGGCCACGTGCTGTGAGGACAGAGGGAGTCGGGTCGGAGAAGCCGCCGCTTAGTCGGGCTTCCTCGACGGACGTCGGGTCGGCGGCTCCATCCAAAGTTTGCTCGGCGGCGTCCGCTGACGCGCCCGCTGATGCGCCCGCCGCCAAGCGCCATGCGAAACGTCGCAGCCTGCCGAGTGCCGTGCCGAGCGCCGAAAAGAGCGCCGTACCGAGCGCCGTACCGAGCGCCGTACCGAGCGCCGTACCGAGCGCGACGGCGAGTGCGTCCGCGGCGGCGCCGGTGGCGGGAGCGATACAAAAGGACGTGGTGCCGACGGGGGCACCCACGCCTCTGGACGCGTGCGACATCCAGGCAGGCTGCACGCTTCCCAAATGGCACCTTTGTCCATGCAGCGTGCCGGAAACCTTTAGTCTGCCGAAGAGACAAAAGAAGGCTGCAGATAGAAGGTAATCCCAGGCCGCAGATTGGAGGTGATCCCCGGCCTCCATGATGGCCGCGGATTGGTAGGCAATGCTGCGGCTGCCTGTCGACCGTAGGCTAACATCGGCTAGCATCCAACAGGCGTGGAAGGCAGTGAGCTTTGAGGTGCACCCTGATCGCTGCAAGGCGCCCGGTGCAGAGGACGCCTTCATGCGTGCCGGAGAGGCGCGTGATGCCCTCGCGTGCTGCCCTCGTAGAGGCCCTCGAAGAGGAGACGAAGCGCGCGGAGGAGAAGGCGGCCAAGGGCGCTGCAGCTAAGCCAAAGGCGTCCGCGGCGGTCCGTTCGCATCAGAAAAAATGCGCACTGAGAGAGTGTGCGTGAATACTCAGTGAAAAGGTCAGCTCCGGTTGCGGCGCGTCGCGCGTCGCGCCGAAGGGGCGAAACGTACGCACCGCCGCCGGCGCCACGGATGGATTTAGACTGCGATACACACGTTAGAGCGACGCGCGCGCCGGCTTCACAGCCATCGTTGGTTAGATTAGAAACTCGCGACACCAACGCGACACCGTGTTTCCGTGAAGCGTGATCGTCAATTGTTTCCCACACGGCCTAAATAAAAATATAAATAATTGCAAACTGGGAACCGGAGCCCTTGGCTCCAGGGACCCTTGCATGCCGCTTAGGAGGTCCGGCGAGTAGACCTGACCTCTCGAGAGCGGGCTGAAGTCTGTCAGAGGTTCTTAGATGTCACACCGGACAAACACTCTTCGACTCGCGCGCGGAGAACCCGCGCGCCCTTTCACCGGGACGGCGCTTGACGTAACTCTACGTGCATGCGACCGGAACGTCCCGGACCCGGTTTACCGACTCGCACCCCCCCCAATTGAGGTGGAGCCTGAATTGATCCAGAGGAGGTTACTCGTCCCTTGGTCCCGATCCGGGTAGGGAGGGAGCTCTCCTGTGTGGCTTAGGCAGCCTGCGCCCTGCTCACAGCCCCCGATGGGCCGGCATCTGTATCCCCCAATCCCTGCTGGCGTCGGTCTGCCTTCGGCCATCTGGCCGGCGTCCACGCCCCTTGTCTCGGCGGGCGTCATTCCGAGTTTTGGCCGTCCGAGTCCTGCCCGTTGGTTTCGAAAACGTAGGGCTCGTACGATCTCGGGCGTCCCTTGTAGTATGGTCCGTGCGATCCGGACGGGCCCGGTAGTCCGCTATCGAACAGGCGATGCGCAAAGTGCTTCGGGTCCGCGAGCGTCGTCTGGGCCGGTGCCGCTGTGTGCTCGGGCCCGTCGGGCTGCTCGGGCTCAGGGTCGGGCTCCTCTGGCGTCGCTGAGGCCGCGATCGGCTCCGCGGGGACCTCGTCGTCGAACTGGACCCCGGCCCAGGCCGCCTGCCAGTCGAAGAACTCGGGCGTGCCGGCCGCGAGGAAAGGCATCGGCTGAGGCACGACGGACGGAGGTGGGAGTTGGTACTTGCGCTTGTTGGAGCGCAGGGTCATGTAGGTGCCCTCCTCCTCGATCATGGAGACCTCGAGCGTCGAGATCTCCGTCTTGCCCTGCTTCTTGGGCTTGGCCGCCTCGTTCGAGGTGTAGGCGATGCTGGCCTTGAGCTTGGCGGCGGGCACCCACTTGGTGAGGAAGTCTGCGGCGTTGTTCGCGTCGCGGATGAACTCGACCCGGACCACGCCCTGCTTGACGTGCTCCTGCAGGACGGAGTAGCGACGCATCGCGTGCCGGAGGCGCCCCGCTGCCTTGGGGTCGTTGGCGACGCGCACGCTCGACGCGTTGTCTGAGCGGATGACCGTGGGCTTGTCGTCGAGGATTCCCATGCCTCGCGCCACCTCGCGGATGAAGACGGTGAGCTCCGCGCACTTGGACGTGGTGATGCCCTCACCCTCCGCCGAGGAGTCCACGGGGCCCATCTTCTTGGTGTCCGTGGCGATCGCGC
>ENA-UOUZ01002104-UOUZ01002104.1-mixed-culture-metagenome-genome-assembly--contig:-NODE-2104-length-11411-cov-104.747799_pt1 | contig 11411 bp, 7 predicted proteins | sample MGYA00238154_ERZ761575 | MGnify/ENA primary metagenome ERZ761575 (study PRJEB28896, sample SAMN07631632) | mixed culture metagenome | isolation source: Freshwater growth medium | place: USA...
TGATGAGGGAGGCCATCACGCGCCCAGTCAGTGATGAGGGAGGCCATCACGCGCCCAGTCAGTGATGAGGGAGGCCATCACGCGCCCAGTCAGTGATGAGGGAGGCCATCACGCGCCGAGACCATCGGAAGGGCGAACCGACGGAAGACGGTGGCGGCGGGGCACTCTGCGGCAATCATCGGTCCTCAGAAGGCAATCATCAGTCCTCAGAAGGCAATCATCGGTCCTCAGAGGCAATCATCAGTCCTCAGCGGCATTCATCGGCCCGTATCCTCGGTCCTCAGCGAGATATCAACGACATATCAACGAGATCTAAGCGAGATCGCACCTCGAGCGTGCGCTTCGTCGGGTCGATGACGAAGAGGTGGCCAGAGGAGCCGCCGACGAGAAGGCGGCGTTGCTTTTGGCGTTCGGCGCCGCCGCCGTGTTGGGCGGGGTCGTCGAGGGCGAGGCACAGAAAGAGCGTGCCCGCCTCGTGCTGTAGAGGGATGCCGCAGCAGTGCAGCTTGCCGCGGCGCAGCCGCCAGAAGCGCACATTCTCGTAGCCGCACGCGACGAGCTGATGGCCCTCGGCGGGGGGCGTCCCCTCGGCCTTGGCGTGCGCGACGTCCATCGGCTCGGGAGGCACCCATTGAATGACGCGCACGTGGGTGGACGACACCTTGGCATCGAGCAGCGGGCACGAGGGCAGCGGCGCCGCCGCCTGCGTCACGTCCCAGACGGCGAGCAGCTGCCGGCCGCGCGCGTCCTTCCCCACAGCGGCGAGCAGAGAACCGTCCGACGAGAGGGAGAGGGTGTGCAGGTCCGCCGCGTGCTGCTGCAGCATCGCGAGTGGCGTGCACGTGTTGCTGTCCCACAGCCGGATGATCGGCAAGGCGCCCACCTGTGGGGAAGTGGAGGGGGCGTCGTGGTGAGCACGTGCAGGCTGCTCCTCGCCCGCAAGCATGCAAGAAGATCGGCAAGGCGCCCACCTGCGCTGACGCGATCAGGGGCGACGTCGAGGCCGCCGAGAGCGCGCACACGTCGGCCGTATGGCCGATCAGGAACCGCTGGGCGCCCGTGTCCAATTCCTGCAGGATGAGCAACGAGGCGGCCGCGTAGAGCACGCGACGCCCGTCCTTCATCCACACGAGCAGCCCGTTCCGCTCGCCCGAGTAGCCCAGCACGCGGCTCAGCGCGAGCACCGTCGGGTCGGCCGGGGCTGTCGGCTTGGGGGGTGGGGGGAAGAGGGCGCGAGGCGCGGCGCCCGATCGCTGCCGACGGCGCCGTGTGACCTCATCGACGTCGGCGGCGGCGCTGCTGCGCGGCTCGGTGCGCGGGCTTGCGCCGGCGGGCGCACCAAGACCGGCACTCTTGAGAGCACGCGTCGGTGGTGCGCTCAGAGGGGCGCCAGAGACAGCCAGATCGGCCGCCGAGAACGGCGCGACGGCCGGCGGCGCAGGTAGCCATCGCCACTCGAAGAGGTCGCCGAAGGCCTTGCCTGCGGGGAGCGGGATCGCAAACTCGCGCGGCAGCGTCTCGAACTGGTACACGAGGTCCGACGTGAACGCCGCGCGCAGGTTCATCGAGCAGCACGCGACGAGGCCCTTGAGCGCTGCGAACCGCCCCTTGCTCGACGCCACGACGGCGGCGGTGAGCGCGGCGAGGTCGACGGCGAGGACGGTCCAGCGGCCCGCGGTGGCCGCGAGCTGCGCGCCCGGGATCTGCACCACCGTTCCCACCTGCTTGATCGTCGTGAAGCGGCTCGAGAGCGTCACGCGAACGACAAACTTGGCGTCGGTCAGAAGGTCAAAGTGCAGCGTGAAGGCGGCGCCGGGAAGCAGGCAGAGCTCGAGGTAGAGATAGGCGCCGCTCAGTCCGAGCCCGATGGGGCCGGGCTTGGGCAGCGCGAGGTAGTTGGCTGCCGCCGTCTTGCCACGGATGGCGACGCACTTTTTGCCGATCGTCTTGTCGATGGCCTCTGAGACGTCGCCCTGCTTCTCCGCGTCGGCGAAGCCGCTGGAGGCGAAGTGCTTGAGGATGTCGACGTACGGGTCGGGGAACTTGTGCGCGAGCATCGGCCCGGAGCGCGCCTCCCTTCGTTGCGAAGCGCCCGGTGAATAGGAGGGGCGGAGCGACGCGCGCGAAAAAGTTGCCGCGGCAAGGGGTTTCGTTTCCTGAAAGGACAAGTCAAGTCAAGTCAAATCCAGCAGACTGCCACTTCTCGCACAGTTACATTGAACGTCAGCTCGATAGGTCGACCAGTGATCGCACCTTTTGTTTCGTACACCACACTGACTTCCAAAATCGCGCACCCAAATTTGCGCTCAGGCGCAATTACGTCCCTCATCAGGGGCGCCTCCCAGGCGCGCGCCTGCCGCAGCGCGGCTGGCCCCCCGCTCTGTGGGGAAACGCAAAGGCCTGATTTTCAACGCGCCAACGAAGATGTGGCACCGCTACTTGACGGCCTTTTGGCACCGCTTGACGCTCCGGTGGCGGCCGGGCGGCAAGAATGAACGCGCGTCCATGGATGCGCGCGGTCGTCCCTCCGTCGCGGTACAACAACTTGAAGCATCAAACGAACAGCCAGACGTCGTATCACAAGACCCAACGAGCGCATCGCATGACGACCTTGAACCATCACAAGTCGAGCCCATTATCATCTGGACAGAGGCGACGACGCGCCAATGGCTCGAGGAGCACGAAGTGCCCACCGGCTTGTGGGGAGTGGGCAGCGCCAAGTCCGTGGGGCAGCTTTGGGCCGAGGTGAAACACGGAGAGTGTACCCTCATTTACGAGGAGGGACGTGCGCTGCGCGAGCTGCGAGTCGTGAAGCTGCGCGTGCTGCATCCGGCGTCGACCCAGCACCTCATCGAGCAGAAGCAGACGCTGGCCAACGGCGAGGAGCGGATTCGCGGCGACGTTCCCGGCGAGAAGCTGACGCACGGAGAGATGGCGGAGGTGGGCGCCGTGCGTGGCGTGAAAGAGGAGCTTGGGTGGGAGGTGGTGGGCGATCCTCGGCTGCTGCACACCACCGTCGAAGTGAAGCCAAGCGAGTCGTACCCGGGGCTGATGTCGCGGTACACGTTCTACGAGTACGCTCTCAACGTTCGGGGCCTTACGGAGGAGCATTTCCAGCCGGCGTTCCAGACGGTCGAGGGCGATAAGATTCACCATTGGCAGTGGCGCGACGCCATCGTCCAACCGTTAGACGGTCTGGTGCTGCGCGACGCCGACGTGCGCCTGATCGAGCGCCTCTTTGAGCGAGCAACGCGCGTGCGTGTCTCTGCGCTGCACGGCGGCCTCTCAGGCTCGCTCGTGCTTCGCACGCAGGCCTTCTACGGCGATGCACCCGACGAGCCGACCGTGACCAAGCTCGATGTGGCCGCGACGCTGATGAGCGAGGTCGCGCGCACAAACGCAGCTGCTCGGCTTGGTGTGCCCGTCGCGCGTGTGATCCGTGGGCCCCTGTTCTCCGAGGAGCAGACGACGCACAGCCTCGCCTTCGTCGAGGCCAAAATCGATGTGCCGCTTCGAGAGCGGCTGCGCGATGGTTCCATTCGGCTGGTGCGGTGCTCGTGGCTTCGTTCGGCCGAGGCGGACAAGGCGTTCGGTCGCGACAAGAATGGTGCAGTGGTCGTGAGGCGGCGGCAGGAACTGTCGCACGAGGCTTTTGTGCCGGCGGCCGAGGCGGTCGAGATGCTGCGGCGCGACGACCGCTCGGTCCTCGTGCTGAGCCATGCGTGGCAGACGCCGTTTCACCCGGACCCGCACGGCACGACGCTCGCGGCCATGCGAAGCTACCTGGACACGGTGGGCGACGCCGATGGCTGCGGGCTCTTTTGGGACTTCTTATCGATCCACCAGAAGCGCAATGCCGAGTACGGACGGACGGAAGACGAGGCAGCGGCCTTCCGGCGCGGGCTTGATGTGATGACGTTCTTGTATGCCAGCCTGACAAGCACCACCGTCCTACTTCAGACGGAAGTGCCGCCGCGGCCCCAGCAGTACGAAGGGCAGCTCACCGTGTGGAATGTGTTTGACGAAGCCGCACTGCGCGAAGAGATGGCGCAGTACGGCACAGTGGCGGACATCATGGTGAGCGGCAAGACAGCCACGGTCTCCTTCGAGTCGGAGCTCTCGGCGCAGGCGGCACACGCGGCGCTCCAGGAGCGGGCATGCCGCACGTACAACGAACGCGAGTACAGAGCGCGCGGATGGACATCGATGGAACAGGGCACCGCGCGCGTCGTGGCCGCGCACCTCGCCGCGGCCGAGGCCACGGCGCGCCTGCCCATGCGCTTCCAGCTGGCACAGCAGAGCCGGGCCAAGGTCATCGACATCAGCGGCGGCAGGGTGGCGGACGTGGTGCTGGATAGCCCTGAGCGCGAGCTCGCGAACGCCAAGGCGGCGATTGGGTGCTCCGTGTTCACGGGCAAGGGCGACGAACCCGTAGTCAAGGCGCTCCTCGCCGGCTTCTACTCGGTTGTGCTCGACGGCCTCGAGCGCTGGGCACGCGAGCCCGCCCTGGCGACACAGGATGAGCGGCGCGGCGCAGTCGTGCTCGAGTTGGCGGGGGCGTGCTGGCTGATGCCCGAGTTTAGCGAGCAGGCGGGCGACACGCTCATCAGCACGCTCAAGACGCGGGCCACACGCCGGCTCATGTGGCGCCGCGCCAGTCTTATGGGGACACTTTTCGGCTCGAATGACGCACCGGACATTGCCAGCGCCATCCATGCGCTCTTTGGGCCGGGCGGCCCGATCAGCACGCTCGCGCTGCGCTCAGTGCGCCGCGCGCCACCCGGCCAGTACTTTGGGAGCTGGCGCACCGAGCTGGCGGCGCGTGCTGTGGCGGTAGTCGTGCACCCCGACGACAGGGCCTCACCGCTCGCGACGGCGCTGCGCGACGCCGCACGCGACGCAGCGTGGCTCGAGGAGAAGCACGCGGCTCGGTACGCCGACAGCTTTGTGCACGAGCTCGAGCCTGCGGAGCGCGTGGCTGCTCAGACGTGGTGCGACGAGCTGCTCGCGCTGCTCGAGCGGCTGCGGGACGTGCCGTGGGCAGCGAGATGGGCGCCGCTGCAGGTGCAGGTTCACGGCGACCTCAACCTGGCCAATGTGCTCCTCGACAAGCAGGACGAGCTTTGGCTCATCGACTTTGCCAAGGCGAGCGTCGGCAGCGTGGCCGACGACGCAGCCTTCTTCATCTCGCGGCTGCTCTTCCAGCACGCCCCCATCCCACCGACGCTCGACGATGTGCGCACGGCCGTGCTCGAGGTCGATGGCGCGCCACGGCCCAATCTGCTCGTCGACGTGCTCGGGCTGAGTGCTGCCGAGGCAGAGCAGCTGCAGATCCCGGCCCGCGCCGGCGGCTCCTTGCCGACGACGCGCCTGCACGGCCATAAGGTCAACGAGTGGCTGGGCGACGACCACGCGGCGGACGCGGTACTGCGCGAGATGGAGCAGGTGGTCGACGCGCTCTTCGGCTGCGACGACCCGTGGGCCCCAGAGCGGCCCAAGAAGGCAGCATCCAGCTGGTCGACGGGCGTGCGCGAAGTCTTCGAGCTGTGCGCCGCCGTGGCCACGCGCACCCGAAGGCTCTGCGCGCGGTGCTGCGCGACGGCTGGCGCGGAGTCGGCGAACGCAGTGGCGGACGACGCCCACCCGTCGCTGCTGCTGCTGCCACTCCTTGGCTGCGCGCTCACATCCCTGCGCTATCCGCAGCTCTCGCGCCGGCACAAGCGGCTCGCGTGGCACGCCGTGCGCCAGCTCTCCACGGCGCTTCAACGCCACTTGGCGAAAGCCGTGATGGTTCCGGGCATGCGTGCGCTCCCTCCACCCACTGCTGGACTGCCATGGGCTGTTGGCCAGCCCGTCGTGGTGACGCGCAGCCTGATCGACGGCGGCGAAGGCGATGTGCGCCTGGACTTTGTCGCGTCAGGCGGGCAGCTTGAGCACCAGAGCGAGTCGGATGTGTTCTGTGAGGTCGTGCTGCCATGGCGCATGGGCGCGGAGGGGGGGGTGGCCCTCGAAGACGCGTGGCGCGCACGGGTGGACGTGGCGACGCTCAGAGCGGCGATGCCTTTTGATGCCGAATTAGCATCCGCCGAAACAGCATCTACCGCGCTGCGCGCCGTCGCTGTGGCAAGTGATGCCGCGCGCCGCGCGGTGGCAGCGGCGGCAACGGCGCTCGACTCATTGGTCGCCGAACGACGACGCGACGAGCGTGGCGGCGATGAGAGAGTAGAAAGGGCTCTGCAGGAAGCGGCGCGGGCTCGTGCGATCCTGGACGCTCTCTGGCGCCACGATGTCGACCGCGAGTGCGTGGCCGCGTGGCGTGCGACCGGCGTGGCGGGTGGCCGCACGTATGCATCGGGCACGCTGCTGACGGCCACAGTCGATGGACGTCGATGGCGCGACGCGCGCGTCGAGGAGGGCGCCGACGGTGGTGGCACCCACCGCCTGGTCTGGCTTGACGACGACTCGCCTGCACAGCAGGTGGCGCTCCACCCGTGGAATCATGGGTTGCGCGAGCTGCCCGCAGACGACCACGACGCGGCGCGACGACAGTATGAGCGCACGCTGCGCATGGCACATGCCGCAATCGTCGACGCTCTCTCGGGCAAGCGGCTCGACGTGCGTGAGCAGTGCGTGCCCCTCGCCGTCGCCACGGGTGAGGCCAAGGAGCGCTTTGGCGAGGTGGATGCCCTTGCGGCCACGCTGCTCGCCCTCCACCGTGGTCGATGCGAAGAGGGCGTCGCCGAGAAGCGTGGGTGCGTGCTGCTCACCGGCCCGCCGGCAGCAGGCAAGACGTGCCTGATCTCGCAGCTCGTGACACACGTGCTTGACGACCCGGATCGACGGCTCGTCCCCGTGCTCGTGCGCGTGCAGCTGCTGCAGCGGCTGCTGCTCCTCGAGGAGCATCGAGACACCTTTGCCACCGCGTGGAACTGGGTCGACGCATACCTGCGCTGCGTGCACGGCTCCGACGCAGATGCGTACCGCATGCTGCGCGGCGCGATGCGCGCGCGACGCGCGCTGCTGCTGCTCGATGGCATGGACGAGGGCGGCCGAATGCGAACGGCCATCGAGCGGCACGTGACGGAGGTGCTCGCGCCACAGGGACACGTGCTGCTGGTCACGTCGCGCCCCGATGGGCTCGACAGGACGTGCTTTCAGGAGCACTTTCTGGCGCTCGAGCTGCGGCCACTCGACGAGACCCAGCAGCACATCGTTGTCGAGCGGCGCGTGGGAAGGGCGCTCGGCGAGGCGCTGTGGCGTGAGATTGCGGCGACCGCGCCACGCGACGAGCACAATGAGCTCGTAACGAGCAATCCACTGGTATGTACACAGCAGCAGCAGCGCCCGCGCATCACAGCCGCGCCGCGTCGCACCGTCTCACCTCCACTCTCTCCTTGCCCCACCCTTGTTTCGCGCGCGCACAGATGCTGAGCATGGTGATCTCGCTGTACGAGGCGCGAGGCGCGCTGCCGCGCAACATTGCGGAGCTCTACGCGGCCGCATCGCGCGCGATGCTCGAGGGGGCTGAGCGCAAGGAGCGGGGCGCAGCGGGGGTGGAGCACGTGAGGAGTATCATCCAGGCCATCTTCTTCGAGGCGCACGTGGCAGGCCGGCGGATCATCGAAGAGGATCAGATGCTTGCGGCGGCGGTGGGGCTGCACGCGAGCGCCGCCGACCGCCTTGCTGCGATCCGCTGGCCAGCACATGCAGGCAAGCCAGTCGTGGGCGAGTATGCAGAGGTGCGGCATGGGGCACACGCAGGCAGGCGTGGCGAGGTCAGCAAAGCCGGCAATGGCTATCGTGAATACGAGGTCAAGTTTGAGGATGGCACCACTGCCGACAGACTCGGAGCCGAGGACCTCGCGTCGTCGGGCATGCGCAGGGCCGAATTTGACGCGGCCTACCACCGAAAGCTGTGCGAGGCGCACGATGCGCTGACCGTCGAGCTGCGCGAGGCGTTCGATGTTGTGCGCGAGCGCGTGGGGCGCGGCCGCCTGCCGCTGCTGAGCCTGCTGCAGGCCAATCCGCTCCACCTGCAGGCGTCCCACTTGTCCTTCCAGGAGTATCACATGTGTGCTCTGTGCTGGCGCGCCGCTGCCCGCTGGCGCGCTGCCGTGGCAGTGGACGGCGTGGTGGGCGAATGTGCTGCGTATCGGCGAGGCGCAGGGCGCCGCGTTCCGCGCCGGCCTGCTGCGCGCAGCCGGGGTGGGCGAGTCGCTGAAGCTCGAGAGTCAACTCGCAAAAGGGCCGACGGCCCTGCGCGCCGTGCTGCTGCTGGCTGAGAAGGTCTCGCACCTAGACTTGAGAGAGAATGATCTCGGCGCGACAGGTGCGGCAGAGGTGGCTGGGGCTTTGGCCGTCATGGCGGTGGTGACCGAGCTCGATCTCGTGGCCAACGAGATCGGGGATGAGGGTGCCATCGCGATCGCGGAGGCGCTGAAGGTCAACGCGGTGTTGACAACCCTCTTCCTCGGCGTCAACAACATCGGGGTCGATGGTGCCAAGGCGATCGCGGAGGCGCTGAAGGTCAACGCGGTGGTGACCACCCTCGTCCTCGGAGGCAACTTCATCGGGGATGAGGGTGCCATCGCGATCGCGGAGGCGCTGAAGGTCAATGCGGTGATGACCACCCTGCACCTGGCCATGAACCAGATTGGTGCGGAGGGTGCCATCGCGATCGCGGAGGCGCTGAAGGTCAACGCGGTCGTGACCAAGCTCGAGTTGTACGGCAACAAGATCGGCGACGACGGTGCCAAGGCGATCGCGGAGGCGCTGAAGGTCAACGCGGTCCTGACCAAGCTGGACTTGGACGACAACGAAATCGGACCAGAGGGAGCCATCGCGATCGCGGAAGCGCTTAAGGTCAACGCGGTCCTGACCACTCTGGGCCTGAACTACAACAGAATCCGTCCAGAGGGAGCCATCGCGATCGCGGAGGCGCTGAAGGTCAACGCGGTCCTGACCGTCCTGTACTTGGGTGACAACAACATCGGCGTTGGCGGTGCCAAGGCGATCGCAGAGGCGTTGAAGGTCAATGCGGTCCTGACCACCCTGCGCCTGGACAACAACAGTATCGGTGCAGAGGGTGCCAAGGCGATCGCGGAGGCACTCAAGGTCAACGCGGTCCTGACCGAACTGGACATCCGGGCCAACAACATGGGAGATGCAGGAAAAAAAGCGGTGCGAGACGCGGTGAAGGACCGGAGTGGATTTGAGTTGGAGCTGTAGAAAATGATTGTGCAAGCACTGTGAACATGTGTGGATCGCTGTTTTGGGTTCTATGAAGGTATTTCCTAATTTGGAAGCTGCCTTAAAAGGCGTTTTCAATAGGGTGCTGAAAAATTTACGCAAAGCGAGCGCTGTTCACGAGGAATTTGGACGGACTTCGTTTTAAGCTACCGGTAAGGGTGCGCGCATTTTGCTTTCGCGGTGCTCCGCGATGGCGAGCTTCCAGACATCAGCACACACGAAGGTCCTCATGCCTTCCGTCCAAACATTCGAATGTCGTCGACGACACCAGGGGCGCCCTCCAATAGCCCTCCAAGCCGCTTCCAAACCCTGACTCGCGATCCGAGCTGTGCGACGGCTGGCGCCCTAAGCACGGCACGACGGCCGTGCCCGACTTGAGGAGTCGGCGATGGCCTTGGCGCCGTCGTCGCCGATGCTGTTGTCTGTTGCAGCCCAACTCCAAGTTGGTCAAGTACACCGCCGCCCGCGAGTGCTGGCTCGGTGGCTGTGCGTACCAGCCCGCTCACCCGGTGCTCCAAGCTCCAACTTCTCGGGTCAGGGTCTAATTGCAACCACAACCAGAATGGCTGCAGGACTACAACCTGACTACATCCAGACGTAGAACAGCGCTACTCTAGCGCGCTACTTCAGCGCGGGTACAACAAGGACTACAACCAGACGGAGGCCACAGTCCTGCGGAGGGGACGGCATTGCGCCTCATCGCAAGACGCAAGACTCCGCCCCGCGGACCTACAGGTCAGCGCTCCTGAAAAGCTGCAGCACATTTTGTCGAGTGTGCTAAATTTCGTCATACTTTCGACCTGGAGTTCATTTGCTTGCCAAGATCGGCAAGGAGAAGGTTGGAGAAGGTCATCTACTTTGCCGCGGCTCGTAGTCGTGCATCGAAATACGAAAACGACCAGAACGTTCTGGCGCGGAGTTGGCCTTGTGTACGGTATTAGCGAGCTAGCGACGGCGGAAGTGTACTGCGGGGTCTCACTGTCGACTGTCCGTCTGTGTGTGCCTAATATGTGTCTAATCTCCTCAAAACACAAAAGACGTGTTGTACTCAGTGAGTCAGAACTCAGTGTGAAACTAAGCAAAGAGAGCAGGCGCGCGCGCGCGCGCCGGGCGCAACGGCCAACGCGAGCCCCGCGAGCGCTCGCACACGGTCACCGGGCACACGGCCACAGGGCACACACGCACGCGTCTCCATGTGAAACACAGACCGCGAGTCGTACTAAGTCCGCGCGCCGAGTGTGTCGCTTGGAATGCCAGAAAACGCCCGGCCCGCACCCTCAGTCCGTGTTGCGCCCATTGAGCATTGAGCATTGCACTGTCTTGTAGCAGAGATCATCTACAGTACACGATCGTCTTGCGCTTGGCCGCTCGCGGCAAAGCTGGAAGCTCGCGTCTGCGGCTCGTTCCGTCGTTGCCACGGTGGCACCTGCATCCAACAACTCTCCGTCCGTCTTGTCCGTCCGTCCGTCCATCAGTCTCGGCAGTGCGTCGCCTCTCTGACGCCATCCTTTGGTTTGGAGCATAGCGCCCCCTCGTGTCGCGACCCTTCCGCCCAAGACCGCGTGCCCAAGACAGCGCGCCCAATACAGCGCATCCAACACAGCGCGTCCAAGACAGCGCCCCATCGTGTCGCGACCCTCCCGCCTCAAAGGTATAGCTGCCTCGATCCGCGCTGTTCTGAGCGCTGCAAGCTCCCCCCGCCCCCGTCTGATGCCCCGCAAGCGCCTCACACACCTTTCGTCGAGCGGTAGAGCTCGCCGCCCAAGACAGTGCGCCCAAGACAGCGCGCCTCACACACCTTTCGTCGAGCGGTAGAGCTCGCCGCCCTGCTTCCACCAAAGGGCGAGCTGCTCGGGCACCCCGGGCATCGCGCTATCGAGCAGCACCCCTGGTGTCTCGAGCGCGGGGAAGTTCTCCGAATGCAACTTCGAAAAGGGTACCGTGTGCATGCCTGAGACGCGAGGGCGCGCAATCAGCGGTCATCAGTGGTCTCACTGGTCCTCAGAGGCCATCGGAGGTCATCAGAGGGATTTCCAGCATGCATGCAGTCACGAAGGTACAGGTGCTCGCCGGATTAGGAAAGTGCATGCATGCAATCAAGACGGTACAGGTGCTCGCCGGATTAGGAAAGTGCATGCATGCAGTCCAGGTGCTCGCCGGAT
>ENA-UOUZ01002105-UOUZ01002105.1-mixed-culture-metagenome-genome-assembly--contig:-NODE-2105-length-11408-cov-114.440941_pt1 | contig 11408 bp, 12 predicted proteins | sample MGYA00238154_ERZ761575 | MGnify/ENA primary metagenome ERZ761575 (study PRJEB28896, sample SAMN07631632) | mixed culture metagenome | isolation source: Freshwater growth medium | place: USA...
GACGTCCGGGTTATGCACCTGTTTGTAAATGAAGTCCGGGTTACGCACTACACTCAAACTTGTATGGGACCTTCCTCGCGCTCCATCGCGCTGTGGACCGAGAATGGTGCCGAGTGGCGCGAAGTGAGTTTGGGAAGCATGCACAGCTGGTGATCCTGGCCAGTGTAGAGTTCATGGAGGTTCAGCTACCGGGATGAATGCATGAATCAACTATCAAGAAGGGTCCCATAGTGAAGGCTAGAGCGAGTCGAGCAATTGGAGTCGAGCCACACGCTGCACTCGGACCTGGTGGCCATCGCCTCGGATCCTAAAGACCTGGGAGAGCATGGCTGAGATGAAGCTCGTCTGCAAAAGTGTAAATGTCGCCCACGCCCATGCCCAGCAGGTAGGCCGCTAGGCCGAGCACGCCCATGTGCGCATCGCCCAACTTTTTGACATCTCTAATGACGAATCCTGCCTGTGTCAAGATCTTCTGCGCGCCCAAGCACGAGTACCGGAAAGTAGTCGCCAGCCTCTAACCAGCCCTCCGGCGGCGACAAGTGGAAGCGCTCGAAGAACGGGGCAGACCACTTTTTATTAAATGGAGCCTGCTAAGAGCATGCAAGTCCTGTATTGCAGATAGGGAGATAGCCGAGCGGCGCCGCGCCGAGAACCTAACATTGGAACCTAAAGAATACCGGTAGCATAAGATAGGCGCGATGACAAGCGCGTAGCGCGATGATTTGTTACGTTAGCTCTGTTTAACAGTAGGCGCCATTACCCATTTTAAAATCGCGCAGGGTCCCTAAAGTTTCTTGATTCCTTTCGGCCATCTGTAGTTCGGTTTTGTACCTCGGTACATCGGTAGGGATCCACAGTTGCGTGCGCTGCTCGGCTTCCTCTGACCGAGCCCTGACCGACCTGACCGAACGCCGTTTCACAGCGTGTCGCCTCCCTTTACAAATAAAGAAGGAATCCTATATAGCTTCTCCCTTTTCAAATAAAGAAGGAATCCCTAGAGGTAATCCCTAGGGACCTACGGGAGTCTAACAAAAGAGAATCCAATCTCGTCACCGCCCTCCCCCACAGGGCGGGCGCGGCCGGTCTCCCATAAGGGGCCGGTCCTTGGGGCCGGCCACGACGAGGACCACCACGACGCCATTGCCCTACGGCGCGACGCCCCCCCACCCGGGGGCGGGCCGTGAAACACATTGGAAAACCCTCCCCGAGGTAGGTGTTCTACCTCCCGACTTCCCCTACGGAAAGGGGGGGGGTTTGGGGGGGGTTAAGGGAGGGGTCGAGAGGGTCGGGAGGGGGGGAAGGGAGGGGGGGGGAAGGTGTCACCGGGTGTCAAAAAGTCAGATAAACCCCAGGCCGTTGGCCGTTATACTTGTGGGATTTCACCTCTTAGGGGGGTTCCAAACGAACCGCCCCCTGCCAAGGGGGACAGTTCTAGCCGCCCGAAGGTTACCCGCCTCGTTAGGTACGGTCCGGTGAGACCAAAGACAAACATTTACATGGTAGTCTAACAGTAAAAGGGACACGGAGTTCAGAACGTGAAACAGAGAATACATGTATGTTTGCCACCTGACAAAGGCTGACAAACTCAATTTTACTAAATGTTTATAAATAGCCATCTTCTGGTGTGACTCGCGTTCAGTTCAGTTCAGTTCAGTCAACTGAACTGAACTGAACTGACTGAACTGAACTGAACTGAACTGACTCGCGGCCGATTACTGCATGTAAGTTGTTGCATTGAGTTGTATTTATGCTTGTTAGTAGACGCGTCGACGACTGAGCGCGGGTGATTGTCCCGGGCTCATGCGATGGTCCTGGCTCGCGAGTACGTGCGCACTTTGCCGCGTACAGTACGCATCAGCCCACGGAAAGCCACGGCCAATTACACCGCTCAGCACTGACGACTTTCGTGAGGCAGCTTCTCGTTTTCGTTGCCCGACTGGACCCTACCTCAACAGTGGAAAGGACCGAACACGAAGGCTGCAACGCCATATCCGGCAAGCACTCGCGCGATCGCTTGTGCCGTCGACCATGGACGCACCATTCCGAGGCGGTGCCAACGTCTCGCTGTTCTACACCCACGAGTCGGCTGCGTGGCCCAAACCAGCTCGGTGCCAAGCGCAGCGCGCAGCGGCCTGCCAGCACAACCCGCACTTCTGCTTGCTGCTGCCTCAGGGGAACTCGCCGCGCACAAGCCTCGTGTCCGAGCGCCACGGCATCGAGTTTCGGCAGGTTTGGAAGGTGGCAAGCTCATCGCTCGCCTCATTCTTCTACTGCAACATGTGGGGAGCCTTGCGACTCGACAAGCTGCTGCCTACCCAGCCGCTGCCAAAGCGCACGATGGGCACAGGTGCATCGGCCCCTCGGCGCATTGCCTTCCCGTCCCGTGAGCCAATCAGCCGCTTCGTGGCCTCGTGCTTCGAGGTCCTTGAGCGGCTCCTCAATCATGTCTCGCCAAGCGGGGAGCGAATGCCCGCCGAAATGTACACGGAGCCCAAGGGCCCGTTCTCGCCGAGCGTGCTGCGGCACGGCACGAGCTGGTATGGGCCGCTGCTGCGCACGCTCAATGCCTCGAGCGCATCGGAGCGAAGGCTGGAGCTCACCGCCCTCGTCAACGGCTTCATCGAAGACATCGAGTGCGCCATCGTCTACACTGCTGCAGAGCATCTCGCCACCCAAATGTCGTTCATTACGAGCGGGTACGAGGAGCGCTCGACGCGCCCCGATGAGATTGCATGTTAATTGCATGTTGATAACATGTAGATAACATGCTGATGGCCTCCCTCATCAGGTACGAGGAGCGCTCGACGCTCGACTTCCAAATCCGGCTGGCCAACGCGACCGTCGACCTTGAGCGGCTCGGGCGGCGCATTGCGTACCACACCCCGCATGGCGTCCCGCCGCATGCCAACACCTCCGTCTGGAAGTGCGCTCTCGGCCGCGAGAATGACGCCTCGAACAAGGCGAAGCTTGCGTTTAGCAAGGCTGACTTCGTTAGCGTGCTCGAGCACAACCCCGCGTTCGTGCAGCGCCTGTGCACGGTCTACATTCAGGATTATCTTTGCTTGGGCTTCGCGCTGCCGCCCGAGTGCGAGGGCGGACGAGAATTGCACCAATGGCCCCATCCTCGGCGGTCGGGCCGACGCGGCGCTCCAGTATCTGCTGTCGCTGCCCCCGCTGCCATGCAGGCCGCCGTCGCAGGGGACGTCCCTTACATGCAGGGGACGACGGGTTGGCGGACAAGTCAATGAGTTCCGAAGCTCACGAGCCGCGAGCCGCGCGCAGTGCCAGGGTGGCCTGCGGAGCCATGCTAAAACTCACTGGGATCATGGCGGTTGTAATCGCCATAACTGTTTTCCCATTTTGAATACACAGCTGTCTCATTCGATAGTCCTGCCCTCCTGTACTGCAAACGCGAAACGGGGGCGGGATCGTCTGGTGTGTGGTAGATCGTAACGTAATGGCTGATGCTCGACTTGAGAGATGCATGCGTGAGTTGCGTGGGTAGCTGGGTAGATGGTACGCGTACGGAGCCAGAACCGAACGCTCCGTTCACCTGCTTGCGTTCGGTTTTAATAGCATTTTCTACATACCGCAACTTGTTTACTATTTGGCTCTACGCTCATTGGAAAACGGCATCGTCAACCAAAAGGCCGACGCGCCCGATCATCAAAGAGTGCGAGATCGTCGGCGGCGGGCGAGAAGGCGTCGCCGCAGAAGGCAAAACGAATGGTACGTCGGCGGACGGCCTCAGTGGCGTGGCGCGCTGCTCGGCCCTCCCGCCAAGCGTCGTTGGTCAGGGCCCACGCGCCGTAATCAGCGCAGCACTGGAGTAGGAAGAGGTCGTCGTACTTGCCCGTGGGTGTAAGTGAGATGCACCCAAGCTGATCGACGTAGGCCAACTCAGGGTCGGCCGCATCCCAGCGGTTCTCGTTGAGTATGACAGCCATCTCGGCCGCGTGCAGCCGGCGCCCAGTCGTCCGGCGCAGGTAGTAGTCGACGCATAGGCGGATGCCACGCGCCTCGAACCGTGCGTCGCGGCTGTAGTTGAACGCGACGTTTGCGCCATCGATGATCAGCACGGGCGGGGGCAGCGCACGGGGCGGCCGCGGTACTGGTGCTGGTCCTGGGTCTGCAGCAACGAGCAGATTTGGTGCGAGAACGGAGCCCGGCGCCGCGGACGAGCGTGCGGAGCCCTTTCGATCTCCAGCGCGATCTCCAGCGCGATCTCCCACGGCGGTGACCAGCGCATAGCTCGGCCCGCTCGAGCCTGCGATTGGTGGTGGCGGACATGGCGGCTGCAGCGGGAGCTGGCATGGGGTTCCAGCTGCAAGAGTGCCGCCCGAGAAGAATAGGTGGTCCCGAAGCGCCTCGCTACGATGCTTGCTGGATCGACGCATCGCACTCGCCGCACCCTCACGCCTCGCTGCGGCCTCGTCGTCCCTTTGCAGCTTCCACGCGAGGGCAGCAGAGGCGTCCTCACCAGCAACGTGATTTGCGAGCAGAGCACTGTGGCTACGTTGCTCCTCCTCCGCTTCAAGCTGCATGGCGAGTGCTAGCGATGCGTCATCGTCTGGCAGAGGAGACGCTGATGCAGCCGCTCGTGCTGCCGCCGACTCAGCAGCGTGATTATGCTGCTGAGCCTCCTCCGCTTCAAGCTGCATGGCGAGAGCCAGCGATGCGTCATCGTCTGGAAGAGGAGATGCTAATGCAGCCGCATGTGCCGCAGCCACTGCCTCTGCATACGGTCCGCTGCCACGCGAAAGGAATGCGTCAACGTCCACCTCGACCGTCGAAGCATTGAAACAAGTCTTGAGTTGCTCCAGCGTGATCGCGGGATGAAGCAGCTCGGCAACTTGCTGCACATCCATCGTCCGGGCTGCAGAGCGGGCCGATCCCGCCAGCACCAAGCCAATCCCAATACCGCGAGTCGACAAGGAAAACGAGTGTCTTCCGGGCCGCTTGTGAATGGGCTGTAAATACATATGTTCACGCCGACTACTCGGAAATGTTGGAAGGGCACGCAGGATTAGGTAGGATTCTCATCACAGTTACATGTACCCGCACGGTGTGAAACCACGCGTGCGGACGTTGCTGTTGCGGCAGTCGAACCCTGTATTGCGGCCGCACGCCACACGCACGCGCCTCAGCACTGGCCACATGGTCGCGGGCACGCCGTCCGGGCCGACGGCGTCGGCGCTGGCCTCGTCGATGCGCGCGTTGTACCCGTCGAGTGCCGACGCGACGGCCGTATCGTTGCCGACGGCGCTCATCTCGGCCGAGCGCCTGCCGCCGCCGAACCCCATGCTGCAAAAGGAGTACGCCAAGATCGGCGGCGCGGGCGCCGTACGCGCGGAGCCGGCGGCGTTACACTTTGCGGGCATCGAGATCGGCGCGGGCGGCTCGCTTGTGCAGAAGCTGCGGCTCATCAACAGCTCCGGCCACCCCATTCGCATGCACGTCCTTCCGCCGAGCACGCCCTTCTTCACGATCAGCTTCGAGAAGAAGGGCCGGCTGATGCCGGGCCTGGCCGAGGAGATCATGGTGCGCTTCGCGCCCAACGAGGTGCGCTACTACCACGACACCATCAAGGTGCACCTCGGCGACGGCGACGAGAACTGCCTGCTGGTGCCGATCCACGCGTACCCGGCAGTCGGCGAGCTTGCCTTCCCGGCGCGCGTCGACTTCGGGATCGTGGCGCAGGGGCAGTCGCGCGAGCGCGTGCTGCCGCTACACTCGCCCGATGGCGCCGAGTTCGAGTGGCGCATCGAGGTGCGCCAACCGCACGCTGACTTTGTGATACAGCCGAGATCGGGCATCGTGCCCGCACGCGGCGAGGCGGCCATTGTCGTCACGTTCACGCCGTCGCGTTTGGCCACGGCGCACTGCGTCTTCGAGCTGCTGATCGCGCAGCTCGGCTATGCGCCCAAAACGATCTCTCTCGTCGGCACGTCCGCGCCGCTCCAGGTCAAGGACGCGACGCTCGCCCGCTTGCGGCACAGCGAAGATGAGCGCCTGGCTTCCGAGGAGGCCGAGTTCCGGGGGCGCATGTTCCCAAACGGGGCGCGGCGGGCGGCGGGGGACGATCCGAGCTTGGACGATCCCGCTAGCGGCGCGGCGGGCGACCCGGCTCTCGCGCCCTCGGTGCTCACTGCGCCGCCCCCCACCGGCCTGATCGAAAAGATCGCCCACGAGGCGCCCTACGGCGGCGGCTCGGCGGGCGGTGACTATGTGACGCGCGCGCGCGCGGCGCAGCTGCGCGAGGCGATCGGCGACGCGTCCGTCGAGGTCAAGTACCGGGAGGAGCGCCCGTCATACCCCGAGGAAATGAAGGAGGGCTTGCGCGTGCCGCCCTTCCTCTCGAACCAGTATGCAGTCAACTCGATGCTGCTGCAGCAGCCGTATAAGATGCGGGTCTCGGACTTGCGAGTCGCCATCGAGGAGCAGCAGGCGGACGCGGCGCGCCAGCAGGAGGAGATGGAGCTCGCGGCGATGGCGAGCCTGCCAGTGCAGTCGCAGCTGCTACAGTCGCTCGGCAAGCGTGTCGATGACGTCATCGCGTACCTGTTCGCGCGCGATTCGAATGGCGTCGGAACCGTCACCCGCAAACAGTTCCTGGGCGTACGCCATTTGCTCAAGGTGGCGTGCCTGATGGCATCCCTCATCTGATGACGTGCTTGATGGCCTCCCTCATCTGATGACGTGCCTGATGGCCTCCCTCATCTGATGACGTGCCTGATTGCCTCCCTCATCAGGTGCCCACGGCTACGGCGGCGGACATGGGCGAGTTCTTCGACGGGATGGACCACCTCAACGCGGGGGAGCTCGACTATATGCAGCTGCAACGTGTGGCCAAGCGGCGTGCGGCGACTTTGGGCGGCGGCACGGGGCGGATGGCGTCAACGTCCGTCGAGCCGGGAGAGCTCGACATCGCGCTGCAGGGCCCCGAGCGTACGCGCCAGCTCAAGGACATGCTCTTCATGAAGGAGGTGGATGCCATCGAGACGTACGAGAAGATGAAGGAGGTCAAGTCCTTCGTGGCCACCGGCCCGCCGCTGACGCAGCCGTTCATCATCGAGGCCACTCACCGCGCTCGCGACGTTTTCTACGCCGAGAAGAGGCGTGAGGAGCGCGCGGTGGCGCGCGCGCGCCAAGCGACCGAGCTGTCCGATCCGGCCAAGGTACGCGTCGAAATCTCCGAGCCCGTGGCGAAGCTTGCTGCCGACACGACGCCCAAGTTTGACTCGTATGAGGCTGAGGTGTGGGGAAAGCGCGAGGGGGTGATGTTCGACCTGCAGCTGGCGGTGCGCGTGGCCACACTACGCGCGCGCCTCAGCCGGCGCGTGGCTGCTGTGCATGCGGCGCTGGCCAAGGCCGGCATAGGGCTGCACGACAAGCACGCGGTCCATCAGCTTGTCCTCTCGCGCTCGAAGGCAGGTGGCGGCGGCGGCGGCAAGTCGGCCGGCCTCGGGAGCTCCTCAACCCTGTCCGACGGCACGGTCGGTGGTGGGGGCCTCTCCGCTCTGGCCAAGGCGGCCAAGGCTGTGGGGCTGAGCATGGAGGGCCTCGCGCCCTTCATATTTCCGGAGGCGCCCTCCAAGGGGGCAGGCGTGCCGCAGGGGGATCCTCTCCCCATCCTGCCGATTGAGCCGTTTGATGAAACCAAGCTCTTCGCCCTTCGCGTGCCTCGCCGGTACGTGCAGATGGACTATCGCGAGGCGCTGCTGAGCGCGCCGGGCGCTTTCCCGCCAATGGTGGATGATCGGCCGCTGCGCATCGGCGCGCCGTTTGAATCGGGCCGGTTGCTCCCGACTGGGACAGCTGTACCGGTGCCGGATACGTGGGGTCTGCCGTCGCTGCTGCTCATGCCGCCGCCGCGCCCGCCGCCGCCGCCCGAGCCCGCCGACCCAACTATGGATGACCTGTCGGCGACCAAGGCGCTGGGTGGCGACGAGGCCAAGGAGGCGGCCGGCGACGAGGAGGAAGATGCCGAGCTGTCTTGGGATGAGAAGCATCGGATGCATCTGGCCCAGCTCAAGCCGCCGATACTTGTGCAGGTGCATCCGCGGGTCATGTGCCGCCCTCCTCGCGCTAATGGCCTCCCTCATTGCATGCTGATTGCCTCCCTCATTGCATGCAGGTGCATCCGCGGGTCATGTGCCGCCCTCCTCGCGCTGTGGAGACGGATGCGCGTCAGATGTTCCGCCCGATGCCGCTCACCTGCAACGAGTTTTGGAAGGCGGAGCCGATCGGCTTCGGATCGGGCCTTGTGCTGCTCGAGGCCGCCTCCCTCTCAAGCGTGTGGCGGCGTACGGCGGACCCCTGGGCGGATGCAGTCGCCGAGCTACCCGAGCGAATGGAGGACGTCAACCCGCCCGACGCCGCAAAGGAGCTGTCGGAGGACGAGAGCGATACCGAGATCGACCCGTCGTTGCTCTTCCCGCCCTCGCTGGATAAAGTCGGCCAGATTTTCGACTTGCCGACGCTGCCGGAGGCCGGTACCCTTTTGCCCAACGAAGCCGCCGGCTCGGCCGCGGCCGCCGTGGACGCGAAGCAGGCGTCGCCGGCGGCGGCGGCGTCTGAGTCGGTCGACGATGGCGACGTGTCGATCGCGCCCGAGCGCGACCTCATCGTCGATGCTCAGTCGGAGCGAGCGCGCGCCGAGGCGGACCTCGAGCTGCAGGCCCGCCAGGCGCGACGCATGCAGAGGCTCCGGCTGCGCGAGCAGCTCGCCGCGCTCAACGAGCACATCGAGCAGCCTCGCCACCAACTGAGCCTCACGCAAGGAGCCTAATTAGGCAAGGAGCCCCGCGAGGGCGGGAGCAGCAGGGCACGCGTGAAAGTCAAGGACGATCATGGGAACATTGTGGGGCGCGGTGTGTACCGGTCCTGGCGGCGACGGCGCGAGAGCCAGACCCAGTTCGCAAGCCACGTAAGACTAAAAGTGAGAGCCAGGCCGCGCAACCGGCCGCGCAACCAAGCGCGAAGTGTGCCTGTGAGGGACTGACTCACTTACACACTGACTCACTCACCCGTACCTGCATATGCCGTACCGAAAAGATAGTGGGTGCGCACCTCTCCAAATTGTGTATGGCGACGGGTTATCCCGGCGTCGTTCATAGGGAGACGACGACTTGACTTGACTTGACTTGACTACATGTCCTGCCCGTGGCTTTGCGGTCTTTGCGGTCGAGTCGTCGAAAAGGCCGCCAGAGCTCCACAACAGGACGTGGACGCCATGTTCGCAGCGCAGCTCGCGCTCTGGGCGCGGCGGGCGCGCCTACTTCCCATCGCGCAGCCGCTGCGGCTATTGGCGCTCTCGCCACCCCGACTGTCTTGCGTTGCCTCGGTGCAGCTGCCTGTCGACGCGCCTGCGAGCGGCGCGCTGCGCGATGTCGCGACTGCGGTGTTGCCCGCCTTGGCTGCGGCGTGGACGCTTTTCCCACCCGTCTTGGCAGACCTCATGCCGAGCATCCTGATGACCGGCAAGCGCCGAACTTCGGGCAAGAGCAAACGGCATCCAAAACCCGCCAATCACGGCGCGCGTGCCTGCAACCACGTCGGTAGGAGGCAGCGTGCTGCAGCAATTGGCAACCTAAAGTATGCGACGAAAAAGTAAGTGCATCAGGTGACGCATCTGTTCTCTGTGTTGGGCGTGTACTGCAAGCCGCCTCCGCACTCATGTGAAACTCATGTGTGCATCACTTTTGGCCCGCGACCTGATTTTAGATTTATCGTGAGGACGTTAATGGGCTATCGTGTCGAAGTATCGGCGCATCTCGCCAGGACACACGCACACACTTGCTCTCTACCCCAGAAAACGGCACGTCGTGGACCGCACGCGTTTCGGTTTCTACGGAGCCGATGGCGGGCCCGGCGCGGGACTGGGAGCGACATGGCCATGAAGGCCATGTGCTCATGGCAACTCTTCGAGCCCCTTTGCCGCCGCCTCCTTTCGCTCACGCAGCTTGGCGGACATCGCCCGATTGATCGCCGCGAGCGCCGCGAGCCGCTTTCGCCGCTTGGAAGGGAGCACACGCACCGGCACCGCCCCCTCCCCGAGCGGCTCCCCGTACAGCGTCGCACTCACCTCGAGGCTCAGAGGGTCGCCGAGCTCCTCCTCGGAGCCAGGGCGAAGGAAGTCGGCGGCGGGGATGGCCTGACCGCCCACGCACACGTGGCAGTTGTAACGCACTTGGTCAGGACGCGACTTCGCCGGGGGCTGCCGATGCATTCGCACCTCGACCAAGTTCGAGGGCAACAGCTCGCCCTTGTATCGCATCTCGATGGCGAGCGCGTCCGCGCCGGAGGATCCTTCTCGGGCGTGCTCCCATCGGTGGTGCGCAGCAAGATGGTGAACGAGTGCGCCGCCGCGAGCGGCAGCTCGCGCGACGCCCCCGGGACGAACGGCGGCCACACCTCGCTGCGTGCGAGATCAATCTGCGTCAGCATGCACTCGCGAAGGTGCTCGGCGGCGAGGCGCTCGTCGCGCTCCTGCCTGGCGCGCTGGCGCTCGCCGAGCACGACCTTGATCATGGCCATGCTCTTGCGCGTCGCCTGGACACGACCTAGGTGCGGCATCTTCGTCTTGCGCTTCTTGTGCAGCATGCGCGTGCGTGCTGTGCAACATGTTGCGCTCCCGGAGCAGCACGATCCAGAGCTTCTGCAAGTCCTCGTTGCTCTTCAGCCGCAACTCCGCGGCGCGCCAGCGGCGCCCGGGCTCACCCCGGTCTGGGTCCTTCTCGTAAGGATCGATGAACTGCAGCAACGCCTCGCGCGATGCAGTCTCTGGGTCCTCCCACGTTGGCTTCGGTGGCCGGTCCGGCGGGCCACGAGGAGCGTAAGATTTCAGCGCAGGAGCGATTTGCAACGCTCGGCTGAGCACCGCCGTCGGAGCAGCCAGCACAGCGCACTGCGACGATGTGGCCAACATCGAGGCTGGCCGCAGCATCGCGGCTGGGCGACGGAGAAGCGAAAGCATAGGGTCCCGTGCCCCTTGTTCTTCAATTCACAACGCAACAAAAACGCTTCTTACGCACGCGATGTGCAACGCAAACTGCGCTCACATTCTACCAATACACCTCGGAAATAACGACAGTAAAGTTCAGCGAGTTTTTGGGATTTGGGTTGAACGACGATGGTCTTCCTGGGCGCGGACTCCGACGGACGGGCGGCCTCTTCCCTCGTGCCGCTCTGGCGCGCGCGGGGAGGATGAAGGCGGCCGTCACGGAGCGGCCGGGCGCGAAGGCGGCCGTCACGGAGCGGCCGGGCGCGATGCTCAAAGGAGCTCCGCCACCGCCGCCAGCCAAAGGCGCGCCTTCGGGCAAAGGCGTAGCCGCCGGCGCTGTTGCTCCAACAGCCCCTCCACCGAGCAAGATCAGCACCTTCCGGCAAGGCGACCGTTGTGCGGT
>ENA-UOUZ01002106-UOUZ01002106.1-mixed-culture-metagenome-genome-assembly--contig:-NODE-2106-length-11406-cov-167.079024_pt1 | contig 11406 bp, 8 predicted proteins | sample MGYA00238154_ERZ761575 | MGnify/ENA primary metagenome ERZ761575 (study PRJEB28896, sample SAMN07631632) | mixed culture metagenome | isolation source: Freshwater growth medium | place: USA...
GGGCCGCGTAAACGCACGACGGGCCGCGTATACGCAGGAAGGGCCGCGTATACGCAGCGTGGGACCCGTCCACGCTCGATGAGCGCTGTGGTGCCGCAGCAGACGCTGACGACGATGGCTACCGCTGCGAGCACGCGCACGACGAGGACGACCTCCACCGTTTGCTTCCCTCCGCGGATGTGCAGCGATGCGAGCTCCTCCCCACTGCTGGTGCCGTCTGCAGATTAGCACCGTTCCAACACCCGAGCTCCCTCGGAGGCTGTACACGTTGCCTGCGCCCTGCGGTTCGGCCTTCACCCGTGAGGTGTGCCACGTCAGCGGTATGCGCCAGGCCGCCTCACCCTCAACCGGCCCGGGTGCGCGCGTTCGAGACTGATGCGATCGCATCACGCCCTTGCAGATAGCCGTGCATGCCGCCATCCGCCGCCGCCACCGCGAGGACGCGATCGTTCGCCGCCTCTCGCCGCCACCACCGCCGCAGCGACGCGATCGTTCGCGCGGGCGCCGTCGCGAAAGAGCGCTGTCACGAGCGGCTTCGTCGGCGCGAGCGCTGGCACGGGCGCGGGCGGCGCCATGGACGCGAACGTCGGCGTGGGCAGTGTCATTGGCGCGAGCGCCGGCGCGAGCGGCACATCGGCTGGCCTCGATGGTGTCGCTGCAACGGGCGCACACACGCCAGTGCTGCTTCTTGAAGTGCTTGCGCAGCTTGTTCTGTGGCTGGCCGTTGGGGCCTAGGAAGCGGCGCGGGATCGGCTACTTTCCATGATGAGGCGGCCATTCCGATCGAGCAGTGGAGCGTGGCTTCCGCCACACAATATACTTTTCTGTGTTCCGGTAGTGCAAGTGTTCATCTTCGCGGGTACAGATGTGTTGAGTCGGGGGTGCTTGAGTTTTTGACGTCGGGGGCGCGGGTGCTTATCGCAGAAACCAGTGGTCCCGTTCACCCAACGCGATAGTAAGCAGCCTGGTGGGAGCTGCTCTAGCAACATGATTGCCGCAACCTTAACATCAGTCCGGTCCAATAACCGGTCCAATTTAACAGTACTCACTCCTGGTATGTGGGGCGCGGGCGCTTTAGCTCTCAACTGACAGGCTTTTAGCTGCCTACCCGGTGGTGGTCATAAATGAAGCTGCTGCGCTTGTCCAGTGTTGCCTTTAAGTTGACCTCCTTGGTCCTCCCTTGCTTGGAGTAGACAACCTTCTCAAGGTTCGATTCCCATGACTGTTGTTCGTCCTCAGTCGAGAAGTGTGGTTGAGAGAGTGGCACCGCGCACCTGATATGGTCGAGCTGGACGACGCCATACCACGCCTTTGCATAGTGTGCCTTGGCGGCGCCCTGTGTCTGCGTACGGACCGCGTACACGTAACGACGAAAGGGCACACCACCAGGTATGCCTCGCTGGCGGATAGCGTCCAATTGGTCCTCGCCTTTCTCCTCCTCCTCCCCCTCTTCCTCTTCATCCTCGATGTCCCCATCCCCGTTCCCATCCTCGTCCTTGTCCTCGTCCTCGTGCTCCTCGTGCTCCTCGTCCTTTTCCTTGTCTTCATCTTCATCCTCTTCGTCCCCATTCCCATTGCCGTTCTCGTCCTCGTCCTCGTCCTCGCCCTCGCCCTCGCCCTCGCCCTCGTCCTCGTCCTCGTCCTCGTCCTCGCCCTCGTCCTCGTCATCGTCATCGTTTCCGTCCTCGACGTCATGCTCAGCATCGGCCTCCTCCTCGTCGTCCTTGTCCTCATCGCCTTCCTCGTCGTCCTCGTCCTCGTCCTCATCCACACCGCTGCTGACACGGCGCGAACGCTTGGATTTTGGCTCCCGCATGCGCGCCTCCATTCGGCTCCAGGCATCGTCTGCACTCTCGACCTCGTCTTCGTCCTCGTTGACGAACAGCTGACCGATCTCCTCATTTGGCGCATCGTCCATCCAGCGCACAAGCGCGAGATCGGCGTGCTCGCCATCAGGTAGTTTGAACCGAAAGGTAAATATGAGCTCGCCCAAGAAGCCAAAAGCATCATACGTCGAGTCGTTGTGCTGCACCGAGACAAACTCTCGCCAAGCCGCTCCCTGATGACCACTCGAGGCATCGTACGCAGGCCGTGCCTTGCGCTTCAGCTGAAGCAAGCGAGCCACGCTGAACCCCATCTCCGCCTCATCATCGCCACCGTAGCCGCCCGCGCTGCTCGGCTCCTTAAACAGCATGCCAGGGCGCAGGTCCACACTCGCCATGCTCTCCGGCGGCAGCATCGGCACATGGCTCATCGCAGGCTGTGGAGGGTCACAGATGCGCGTGGCGCTGGAAAGGGCGAGCAAGCTCCACACAGCATGACCGCCGCTACCATTATCACCGCTGCTGCCCGCACCGCGAGGCTCAAGCTGCTCAGGCGTTGCCACACTCTCGCGAAACGCCTGTGTCAGCGCAGGGAGGCTGTCCGTGAGTCTCTTGGAGAGACGCGTTGCGGCCTTGGTCACAAGGGCTGGCAGCAAGCCACGCTGCTCAAACAAAACATCCACATTGACGAGCAGCGCCGCTGTCGCTGCCGCGGCGGCTGCGGTGGCCGCTGCCCTGTCAAACGTCTGCTGGGATGACACCTCCCATGATTTATGTGAGTCCAGACAGTCTGCAAGCCAGCAGTTTAAGGTGAATCTCACCACCTTGCCCACTGCATGGGCAATGTCATCGATGCAGCAAGGATGGTTCGTGGGGTTCGTGGGCACAGTCACCTCGAGCTTCATCCGGATGTTCGCCACGACGGTCGTTCCAGCGAGCGCCATAGGTACATCCTCATCGCCCCCATTGCAAAACACGCGGAGCGCCCCCTCGAGCAGCCTGAGCGGCGGGCAGGCACGTAGATTCTTGCCCTCCGTAGCTCCTGGCCGAAGAGAAGCCAGATCCAAGAGTTGGTGCTTCCCCTTCCGTGACCGTGGTCTTGGTAGGAGACGATTCTTGGTAGGATCTTTGCGGGGCGTAGGCGTAGGCGGCGGCTGGCAGCGCCGCCTGACGCCAGCTGCTTCAAGGATGAGGGCGAGAGCGCTGTTACCCTCGCGATCAGCCCACTCGGCCGCGCTAAGAGACGACCAAGATGCAGATGCCTGGGCGCGCGCTCTCAGCAGCATCCCGACGGTAGCGATCGCCCCCTCGCGAGCAGGGCTGCGCGCAGCCGTGATCAGATGGGCGCAGCGTTCGGCCGTGCACCCACTGGCACTGGCGCGTGCCCTGAGGAGAAGGATAGCCGTGTCTGCATCACCCCTGCGGCACGCTGCGGCTAGTGCGTCATCGGCCGGGCATCGACCAGTCACATCATCAACGCCTAAGGCGTCGACAACGCCGTTCTCTAGCAGATACACGACATTCGCGTGAATGCCGAGCTCGGCTGAGCGCACAAGATCCGCGTTCGACAGCACTAGCCATCGCTCGGCATGCTTCATGGCGGCGAGTCGAGAAAGGTAGTCGGCGATCTGCTCTATGGCGTCGGACGTCTTGTTGGCATGGTGCTGGTACGCAATATGCAAGAGCTTTTGGCACATCTCGGCATGCTCGTCGTTCGTCCCACCCATTAACGGGCCAAGCCATCGGACAAGTTGTGCCACATGGCTCAGCTTGTGCCAATTGTTGGAGAGGTGGAAGTTTTTGCGCCCCTCGAAAGCTGTACGCATGACTGGCATGAGCTCCTTTGCAATCTGGTGCATGCGCCGCGTCGTGCTCTCGGAGATCATCGTCTGCTTGGTGATATTTGCAAACTCTCCAATCAGGTGCAGCGCCTTGATTGCGAGCTTTGCCCGGTTACCACGCTGTCGAGCCTCATTGACCTCGTCATCGTTCGTGGCGGCCTCCTCCTCAGAAGCGGCCGCTCGCGCAATGGACAGCAATGGCTCGTGCACGACCAGCGCGAAGAACTTGAAGGCGTTGGCCACATCGTACTTCGACTTGGACCGCACCGTTGGCGCGCCCGTCGCCTTGCGCAGGACGCCACCGAGCCCCTTGCGGCGGCAGCGGCCCAAGACGCAGTTCCAACCCTTGACTACATGTTGTTTGACGAACACGTTTGCACGCGCAAGCCACGCATCGAATGCCCGCTGCCCGCCCATCTCGTCGAAGAGGAACTGCATTATGAGCTGGGCAGTATTCGGTCGCATGCACAGTCCCAAATTGTGCAGGTTGAGATAAGCCGACACATGGTAAGGCTGGATTTGCAGGTACGAGAGATATGTCACAGGCGGCTTTGGCGGCCACCTGAGGCCCAGCCGTGCGAGGTTCTTCTTGGCAACGCGCATCTCGAGGTCGCGGGGGCCACGAGCGTTCTGCATCGTATCGTGAGCGGCCATGAGCACCGGCTGCATGTTGGCTTTCGAGCGTGTGTCAGGAGCCCTGCCGAAGAACGCCCTCCGGCGGTTGGACTGTATGCAGTACGGGCAGCCCGTGACGCCAAGGACTGCGGCTTGTTGCGGGTTGTCCAGCACCAGCGCGTGGACGCCCGCGACAACCGTCGTGGGCATCTCCACGTCAGCATCCCAACGCTGTCTTACCGCCACGCCGCCCGCGCCAATCCTGAAGAGCTCGCCAAGCACTGCATCGTCGTATGCCGCCTCGCAGTTTGCCCGCAGTGTGACGCTTTCTTGTAATGCAGCTATCGTGGGCGTCTCAAATGAGAGCTTGGCCGCGATGCCAATGGTGAGCCATGCCCGCGGCTTGGACTGCTCTTCGAGTGGGATGTGCGCTGAGACCGCGTGCCACATCATGAATGACTCACCGTCGGGCTCGGCAGCCGCATCTTGAAAGAGGATGAACGTATACACGGCCCACGGCTTAAGAGTATGCAAGTGGCCCACGTCTTTTGGGTCCACTTGTAGCTCGACGCGGCGGGTGCGCTCTTCTTCCACGGCTTTGATGTACGCGTCCGAGTCGGTGGCGTGCGAATAGTAACGCTCACCCTTCTCGGTGCGGAGCGCCACGGCCGGACGCACTTGCTCCGTCGACCCTTCTCCTCTGGTCCTCGACGTGTAGACCCGCTGCTCACAGAAGTAAAAGGGATTCTCGGCCGCGTACTTGACGAGCGCCCGCCACGGGGCGAAAAAGCCCGGTAGCTGGCGCTTTCCACCCTTGCCGTCATCAAACTCGATCTTGCGCGGCTGAAGCTGCAGGCCCAGAGTTGCTGCGTATGCGCGCAGCAACTCGTTTGCCTTGTCATGCTTCATGACGGTGAGATCGCCACGCCCCGGCCTCGGCGCAAAATTGAGATTGAGTTTGGAGCTGTCACGGTCAAAGTCAACCTGCGACTTTGTGAGGCTCGCCTTGAGTTGCTCAAAGTTGACGATGCCACCAAAGCGCTTTAGGGGATGGACCTTGCAATCCGAGGATCGCAACAAGGCCATGCGGTGGAAGTACGCGTGCCGCTCTCCCTGGGCGTCGCGCTGTAGCTGCTTCGCCCGAAGTTGCTCCGCGCCTTGTGCAGGTGAATCGCCGTCTCCGGAGGCATCGGAGGTCCCATCGAAGTTGCTCCGTTGCCGAAGTTGCTTCGGAACCATCGGTGGAGGCGCAACAGCTTGTCTGCCGCCGCCGGCAGCACCGCCCGGAGGCACCACCTTCTCGATTTCGGCTGCTCGATCGTCCACGAGCCCATGCTGCGCCACGGCCATACGTGCAGGGGCTGCTACAGCACCCTCTGGAGAGTTCACGAACAGAGGCCCAGTGATGTTTGCAGCTACTTCATGTTCCTCCTCCTCCAAATTGTCGCTCTCGTAGCAGCCAACGCGTTCATGGATAGTGAGCTGGGCCCTGTTGAGGAAACTGAGACCGCAAGAAGGGCAACGAACGCTTGGCGAGTTCCAACAGTCATCTTCGACGGCCTCCATGCAATCGACAGATGCTGGTCCGTTCGTGTCCTTTCGTTGCACTGTACTCTTGACGCGATTCCAAATCACGCCGCATGCAAGGTACATGCATGGTACATGTATCTTCGACTTCGAACATGAGTCCGAAAATAGTCGGCTCGCCCGTCTTGGCGCTTTGACATCTTTTAGTGGGTAGTCTTGTACAATAGTAGGGGGTTGGCTCTTTGTACATGACCTACATCGAAACCACAAGACGCGGTTGTCGGTAAGTTGTCGGTTGTATGGACATTCTATGGACCGGATGATTTTTGTCCTATTGGGCGGTACCGCCACGTCTTTTGTCGAAGGGGGTACATGTACTGTGGTCTGTGCTGACTTGACGGTTTTGGAAACGAGTTCCGCAAGAAGATGTCGAAAAGAGGATATCTGAAGCGGGGCGCGCCCGGCGTGTGCAGCTGCACGGCTGGCTGGGGCGATAGACCGTATACGGCTGGCTTTGTGGCTGCGATACGGCTGGACCGTATACGACGGGCGATACGGCTGGCTTGTGGACTGCGGGACACCCGCGTGTGCTGACGAGTGCGGCGGGCGGGGCGTGTGCGTCGCACCCGGCCAGTGCTCATGCTTCGACGGGTGGGGCGGCGCGTCGTGCGGCGTTGCGCAGTGCGCGTCCGAGTGCTCGGGTCGTATCAACTGCACGGCGCCGGGCGAGTGCTCGTGTGCGGACGGATGGGGCAGTCACGACTGCTCCGAGCCGCAGTGCGAGGGCGGGTGCGCGGGGCCCGCGGGTGCGCGTGCGTGGCGAGCCGGGCCAGTGCAAGTACTTCGGCTGGAATGGCACCAGCTGCACTGTGCCAGAGGCTCAAACGCACCCCTTCGATCTCGTCTGCGGCGCGGGACTCTGCGACGAGCGTCACTGCCCAGCGAGCTGTCAAGCGCATGGAGTGTGCACGGAGCGAGGGTGTGTTTGCTCGAGCCCGTACATGCACGGGGACGACTGCTCGCAGCCCTACTGCGGAGCAGATGCATGCAGCGGACATGGCCGATGCGCGCTCGCTACGATGCCTGCCGTGCTACCAGCGAGCACCGTGGGCAACGCCACCAGCCGCCACCGCCTTGCGCCGATTGCCGCCGCTACCCTCACCGCCGCCGCCCTTTCCGCCGCCACCATCACCATCTCCGCGCCGCCATCGCCGTCTCCGCCGCATCCATCACCGTCTCTGCCTCCACCGCCATCGCCTCCGCCTCCTTCTCCCGCTCCATCGCCGCCGTCACCACCGCCACCCTCGCCGCCCCCGTCACCACCGCCACCCTCACCACCTCCGCCATCGCCGCCGCCGCCGTCGCCACCGCCGTCGCCGCCGCCCTCGCCGCCACCCTCGCCGTCGCCACCTCCGCCGCCTCCACCATCGCCGCCTCCACCATCGCCACCGCCACCCTCGCCGCCACCCAGTCCACTACCGCCTTCTCCACCGCCTCCCTCGCCACCTCCATCGCCCCCGCCGCCCTCGCCGCCACCACACGCGCCACCGCCGCCGTCACCACCGTCACCATCGCAGCCACCCGCACCACCGCCACCCTCGCCGCCACGGCCGTCACCTCCACCGATTCCCAGTCCACCACCCTCGCCGCCTCCCCCCTCGCCGCCGCCACCCTCATCTCCGCCCGCGCCGCCGCCCTCTCCGCCACCCTCGCCTCCGCCACCCTCGCCGCCTCCGCCCTCGCCGCCTCCGTCCTCGCCGCCGCCGCCCTCGCCGCCGCCACCCGCGCCACCGCCGCCGTCACCACCGCCACCATCGCTGCCAAACGTCTCGCGCTACATACACCGAGGCCCCGTCTCGCCGCCGCCATTGAATTCAAAATTTGTTGTAAGGAAGCATGCCGATGTGCATGCAAGCAGGGGTACCAAAGTTGATCATACTTGTTCTGAAATATTTACACAGAATGAACGTTCACCAAGTCTCACGAGGAAAGCATGCGTTCTCGCGCATTTCTAACGGTTAGTGGCGAGGTCAGTGGAGAGGCGCCTTTCCTGCCTGTTTGCAAGCTGCCTGCACGGGCGCGCGTGAGCGGCGCGGCGCGCGCGCGTATGCGCGCTGCCGGCCTGACACCATTTCGCACCACTTGCCCACTCGCAGGTTCTACCATTCCGCGGACAGCTGGTCTGGACACGATGCCGGCGCCGAAGAAAGTTGACACGACCGAGTTGACCGAGATCTTGGTCACCGAGATGAAAGCCATCGCCGGTAGCCTCGCGACCGAGTTATCCGATCACTTGAGCGCTATGCTGGATGGACACCAGAGTGCCTCACACATGATGGCCTCGCACGATGTGTGCCGCGCGCTCACGCAAGCGGAGTTCAACCATGCTGACAAACAAGTGGAGGTCGTGTACAAGCGTAACGTCAAGCAGCAGCGCAAGAAGAAGAAGAAGGAGAGCAGTGACGAGGACGAGGACGAGGACGAGGGCGAGGACGAGGACGAGGACGAGGACGAGGACGAGGACGAGGACGAGCCTGTGCCTGCCAAGAAGAAGAAGACGTGGGTGCCGGCGATCATCAGCCACTCGGGTCTGTCTCCTTACGATGCGGCGAAGCGCCACATCCAGCGTGCCCATGATAACGACAACCAGATCAAGGCGCTCCTCAAAGGTCAGCAGGAGCTCAGGAGCGCGGTGATTGCCCTTGGTAACTGCGTAGATTCGCTGCGCCACGAGTTGGGCACGCGCCTTGTCGAAGACGATGAAGTAGCAACTGGCCCTTCTGGCCGATTCACCTACTCTGCGGGAGGACGCTTTCACCCCGGGGCTGGAGCGCCTCCGCGGCCAGGGCGCAAAGACGCACGGAGACATCTGCTGAAGTCCTCCAAGGCGAAGAGCAAGGCGGAGGCAGCCGCTTTTGGAGAAGACGAATGTGGCGGCAGCGTCGCTGATGATGACGCCGACGGTGACGACGACGAGAAGAATATCGGGCAAGTGCCAAAGTCGGTGCGGCCGGGCGATCGTTCAGCCCTGATCGCGAAGTTCACTCTACCCGTTGATGAGGAGACCACCAAGGACATTCTTGCCGCCCTAAGCATCGAACAGACAGCGGTATCCTCGATCCTTCCGCCCCTGCCGCTCTGCCCAGCTCGCTTAGCCCTCGCTGCCGCCCCTGTCCCAGCCACCGCCCATGCCCTTGGACGCTGCCGCTCTTGCCGCCCCAGCCCTTCGACCCAGCCCCCCGCCACCCTTGCCCCCGCCCCACAGCGCCCATGCTCACAACTCTCCCATCGCCACCTATGTTGCCCCTTGTGCAGACCGCTGGCCATTTCGCCAAGTGCATCATGAGTTTGCAGCGTGCGAGTCCAATCCTGCCGGACGACGTGCTGAACGGCATGCTGAAGTCATTGTTCAATGGGCGCCTTCAAGATTGGACTAAGCAGACGCTCCGGCCTACGATCGACAAGCCCGCATGGGAGGCAAGTTCGGCCGAGGAGCAGGACGCGTTCATCGACGCCCTCGTCAAAGACACGAACATCAAGAAGCAGCTCACCGCTCTCCTGAAGCTGAGCTACAAGAGCGTGAAGGACGATATCGTGACAAGCGCCGTCTTCGAGTTCTTTCCTGGGATCGAGAACAGCGACTACCTGAATGAGTGCCGCGCGCTGCTCACAAAGTGCAACTACGGCGAGCTCACCGTGAAGGCGCGCGTTCGACCCCCATCACCCTTATCGGCCTATCTCGTTCGCCCCCCTATCACACCGCCGCCTTTGCCCCTCCCCCCTTGCAGTTCGCGCCGCTGAAGAATGTCAATACGATTCAAGCTGCCAACAAAGTCAAGGGCAAGGGGGACGACAGCATCGGTCCACTGACGCTAGCGAGCTGCGAGTTCGTGTCGCAGTACTACTTCCCGCTCCACCGCGCCGACTTCTACCTCAACGGCCAATTCCTTGGGATGGTGTGGTCCTTTACGAGTGCCTCCGCGTGCCTCGGATTGCCACTGATTACCCATGATTAACCATGATTGGTTCTTAGTGCTCTCGATGATCTATGTTTCCCCTCAATGATCAATGAAAATGGGTCTGCATCGCTTCAAACCATTCTGATCGACTCTGATTGGCTCTGATGACATCTGAAGGAGCTGACTAGCGTTCCGATTACATGTTCACAGGAGGACGGCTCGGAGGACGAGCACTGGGTGATCAAGGTTGACAAGTCGATCCACCGGCGTGTGAATGGGCCACGCCCGCCGTACGCGACGACACTCACGGGCCTCGCGTGCACACTCTTCTGGGTGCACCACGTGCTTGCCCTCAGTAAAGAAACCAAGGGCAAACATGCAGACAAGACTCAGTGGTTCACAGGCATGCCCAAGGAGGGCTACATGAACTACGGCGCGATCATCAAGCAGGTGCAGTCGTGGCTGAAGAGGCCACGCTTCGCGCCAACAACCAACGTTCACCTCAAAGCGCTTCAGAGCCCAAACTAGGTGCCCGAACTTGCACTGCCCTCGCCTGCCCTCGCCTGATTACGTCTGGTTGCGTCTGATTGCGTCTGATTGCGTCTGATTGCTTCTGATTGCTTCTGATTGCTTCTGATTGCGACGAGGGATGAACAACGAAGGTGTCTGCTGCCTCCCGCGTCTGCTGCGCGCCGCCCGCGTCAGCGCGCCGGCAGCGTCAGCGCGCCGCCTCGTCGTGACGGAGACGCTGTTAGCATCTCACTGATAATCTACTCTCGGGTGGCCGGTCCTGCGGATGTATCAGCTGATACCTGATGACCTTGCCCGCGTCAGGTGCTGCAGCGAGCTCAGGAAGATGCATTCGCTTTGGTATTGGCGAGCGTCCACGAGTGGGCAGCGCACGAGGGGGGTAGGCGTGGGCACGTGCGTGTCGAGCAGCCGATTGCATGCGACAAAGTGGCGCGCGGCGTTGGCGCTCAGGCTCTCGAGCATCGCTTCGTCGTCGATCAGGGGAGCCAGCTGGGCGCGGAGCACCTGCCATTAGGTGCCATCAGGTGCGATCAGGTGCAATCGGGTGCAATCAGGGGAGCCAGCTGGGCGCTGAGCACCTGCCAATCAGGTGCAATCGGGTGCAATCAGGTGCGGTTTCGTCACGGAGGCGGAGTGCAGGGTGCAGACGGTCGTCAGAGGCCTTGCGCCGTACGCCGGCGGCTTCGCGCAGGCACGCTGATGACCTCTGATGACCACTGATTACCACTGATGACCTCTGATGACCACTGATGACCTCTGATTACCGCCGTACGCCGACGGCTTCGCGCAGGTCGGCAACGACGGCGTCCTCCGTCTCTGGGCGCTCAACACGGCGCTCGCAGCTTGCGCGCCGCGTCTCGGGTGCAGGTGCGCTGATGACCACTGATGACAACTGATGGCCACTGATAATCACTGATGACCACTGATGACCTCCGATGACCACCGATGACCTCCGATGACCTCTGATGACCTCTGATGACCTCCGATGACCTCCGATGACCTCTGATGACCTCTGATGACCTCTGATGACCTCCGATGACCTCCGATGACCTCCGAAGACCTCTGATGACCTCTGATGACCTCTGATGACCTCTGATGACCTCTGATGAC
>ENA-UOUZ01002111-UOUZ01002111.1-mixed-culture-metagenome-genome-assembly--contig:-NODE-2111-length-11378-cov-108.273779_pt1 | contig 11378 bp, 10 predicted proteins | sample MGYA00238154_ERZ761575 | MGnify/ENA primary metagenome ERZ761575 (study PRJEB28896, sample SAMN07631632) | mixed culture metagenome | isolation source: Freshwater growth medium | place: USA...
CCGGACATGTCAGGAATCTTGCTAGATTCCCCCACTTTACTGCTCAGTTGGCCTAGTTATGCACGTAACAAGAATGCTCTGGGAGCTCTTCGCGCTGCGGCGTCTCGGACCCAGTCTAGGACCGCAAGACTTCCCTTTTCTAATCTCTTCCTACTGTCCTGCGTGTCTTGTTCTCTGTACTCTGAAACGACTACGCCAGTCGCACGGTGCAAGAGCTGGCTTCTATGCAGTCCTGCCGGTTGTACGGCTGCGGCAGCTCTGGATCGTCAGCGAGCCCCAGCGCGGTGGGGTCCCAGGCGGGGTCGCCCTTTGCCGGCAGGCACGCGCACACATCCCCGCGTTCGCCCGGGAAGACGATGCGGCGCGGTGTCAGCGGTGCGGCGCACGTGAAGGTCGTCCACTTCCCATGCGCATACATGGGCTGCGGCGGCGGCGAGCTCTTGCCGCAGGCGGGCGCCGCGTCGGCGGCTGCACGCGCCACCTCCTTTGCGGCGAGCCCAAGGCCCAAGCACTCGCGGAAGCGGCGCAGCGCGTCGGTGGGCGCGCCCGAGGCATTGTAGAAGCGGCCGTGCATCAACCCGGCAAACGTGTAATTGGAGTGATTGGCGTAAAAGCGAGCCCAACCGGAGATGCCGAGGCACTCGCCCGGCTTGAGATCGTCGAGGTCGTCCGTCGCATCCTTTTCAAAGTCAGCGGTCAGGAAGGCGCGGGACACGTCGGAGCCGTTGCAAAATCCTTCGTATCCGGTGCCCGAATCGTAATGCACACGCCCCGCACTGACATCATACACCTCGCCAATGATGACGAGCAGAAGCGGCGGAAGCGTTGCTGGCGGCTCCTGCATCTGTGACGGCAGCTCCTGGAGTGCAGCGCGCCGAGCTGTCGCTGCGGCAACCAGCTCTGCTGGCGAGAAAACCCGCGTGCCATTGATCGTGAACTGCTGCCCGCCACTCCGATCAAAGATCGGCGTGGATATTGCGACAAAATACGCGACGACGACGACGAAAATGACGAGCGCAAGTTGCATTTTGAGGGCGTTCATGACGTCTTTCTGATTTACAGTGGCGCTGAAGGCGCTCAAGGCGCTCTAGGCGCTCATGGATGTTGATTCAGCACGATGTCAAGACAACTCAAGACAAGGCAAAGTACATGTATTAGGAAAACGAAAGACACCGGGCACATGTTGATACAATGGCTGTGCGAGTGTATCCTAATTCAGTGCGGTGTGACTTGACTTTAATCTGATGACTCCACCTGTACATGTACCCGTAAGTCCCACGAGATTCCATCCTCCATCCGCGATTCCTCGGTCCAATGATGGCTCCGTGGAAATACACCATGCCGCCTCCGTCGCCGTCGCGGCACAACCTGGTCGACGTGGTCAAGCAACCCATTCCTAGTGCGGTCATATTAGCCGAGGTGCAGCGTCTGCTCGCCGAGGGCGCGGACGTCAACCAGACCAACGGGGACGGCCAGACGGCGTTGCTGTGGGTCTCCAACATGAACGATGGAGTCGCGATAGCCACCGCGCTGATCGAGGCGGGTGCAGACGTGAACAAGGCCGACAACTGGAGCCACACACCAATGTATTACGCCTGCCTTCATGGACTCGCTTCCATGACCCAGCTCCTCTCTTCACATGGGGCCTCGCGCAATCTCACGATCAAGATTCCCGGAATCAAGCGCACGTTGGAGGAGACGGCCATGCAAACGGGTAACTCCGCCCTCGCCGCCTGGCTCGCCAGCTCCAGCAAGTGGACGACGCCGCTGCACCACCTCGACATTATCCCCACCCGACGCGCCCACGCTCTCTTATGCAAGGGCGCCACTGTACTCGCCGCCGCCATGCCTGGAGATCCCACGCCGCTCTCGCTCGCGCGCGAGCTGCACGCCAAGGGCAAGGCGGCTCAGGGATCGGCGGCGGCTTTGGTGCTGGGCTGGTGGCAGCTGCGGCGGCTGGCTTTGGCGATGGGCACGCACAAGCGACTGGGCGCTGAGAGTCCGCTCCGCCACCTGGACGGCCACCAAGATCTGCTTGAGATGATTGCAGAGATGAGTGGCTGACGTGAGGTCTGAGGATAGACCTGCATCCCCTCTGCCTTCGTGCTGGGGCTTCGTGTTCCCACTTGCGTCCAGGGGCTACTCTGCGCGTTTCACCCGATGATGCTTGTCACAATGCTTGTCAGCATGTTATGTACTTTTTAGGCCATCATACCGGCGCCAAAACTTGTGTATAGCTCTCATCGGTCTCTCTGACTGTGACTGTCAGCGTGGTATCTGTCAGAACAGATCTTAAATTACCGTCCTGGCGACTGCTGTGGACATCCCACACCCGCATTTCGATTTAAAAGGTCGCGTATTACCCCTAGCTTGTGGATACCACAGTGGATGAAAATGCCCCGCGGACACTTCAAACTTCTGTTCTGGCCTTTGGTGGCCGGAGCCTGCCGGACCTGCGCGCGCCGGAAACACCCCCAGGGACTCACATTCACAGCCAATGTTTACACTCCTGATTCAGGAGGCGGCGCGAGGCGCACGCTCGCTCGAGCATGCGCAGCAGTGCGGCGGCGCTCGTGGCTGCGACGCTGTGCGAACGTTGTGACGAGGACGCCGACGGTTGCGCGTGCTGCGACGAGACTTCTGACGAGACTTCTGACGTTCTGATCTGGAAGTCTACCTTGGTGTGTGGCCGAACGGCTCGCCAAGGGGCTGGGAGCCCTTGGGCTCGCATGGTGGGCAGGTCTCGAGCTGCTCCGCTGGCTCTTTCTCACCACCCACTGATCGACTGCCATCAGCACTGTCAAGTGGACGATGCTGAAGGTCTTGATACTCTGCATCGGATTAATGTGGCGCTCGGCGTGTCGCATGCTGTGCTGCTGGCTCTGCGCCACCCTGGTGGCGATGCGAAGGATGTGCGGCGGCGCAATCGGTGGGTGCTAGATGCATCACGCAGATATGGCGGCGCACATTTTATTCCGTTCGTCACCATCATCGAGGACGACCCAGGAGCGGCCGCAATGTTCGAATCAGCCATCGAGCACGGCGCTCGTGGCCTCAAGCTCATCGGCTGGTCGGGAACATTCATCAAGCAGTATGATTATGACCTGCGCTCCAGCGTCATGAAGAGCGTGTTCCGTCTCGCCGAGGCGCGCCGCGTGCCAATTCTCGCGCACGTATGGCTCGGCTGTCAGCATGCTCCGCACCGTGATTACGTGGCCGATCTCGACGCCATTTTGAGTGAACATCCTGAATTGCGCTTGATCTTGGCTCATTGGGGTCTAGGCTTCAGCGCGATGACCCTACCTCGATTGAGTGACCTCCTTTCCCGCCACACGAACCTGTACCTAGACACGAGCCTTTACGGCGGAGGTCGCGCCAAGTGGCTGGGCCGTGCGTCCGAGCACAGTGCAGCCCTTCGCCTCCTCGTTCATGAGCACCCTGGGCAGATCTGCTTTGGAAGTGATGTGTTTGGGCAGCGCTTCATGGGCGCGCAATATCATGAAGATGCGCTTCGAACTTCGTACGCGATGGTCGCTGCCGATGAGGTGCGCGCTCGGCCAGGGGAGTTTCCGATGGATCCTCAGAAGTTCGACGCGGAGGGTGGCTGGGGACCGACCACGTTCGACGCACGCGCCATGCGTGGCCTCGGGCTTGGAGGAGCGAATCCCGAGCTGCTGGGCAAAATAAGTGCTGACAACGCCGCGAGTTTACTTGGAGTGAGGGGTGGTGACGGAGAACAGCTGAGAACTCCGTCCGAGATGAGAGGGGCACCGGTGTGAAACCAACGTGCCCGCGGGGGGGTGCGTCTTGCCGAGATGGCAAAAAAACGGGTGTGAATGATTGCTTGTCCTTTCAAATTCACAGCCAAATTCACACGCCGGACGGACCAAACGGTTGCAGCTCTTCACTGTGTCCTGTTTCACTGTTAACAAGAAAGCCCAAACCGTTGGGTCGTATGGACGTGCGAGAGCTCGCAGGTGCGGACGCGCACGGGCTGCTCCGCCGCAAGGCGTGGGAGGCTCTCGGAGTGTGGATCAATTCGCGCATCGCGCGGCAGCGTGGTGTCTACGTGCCCAACCTCTTCCAAATCTATTGGAAGACGCTGGCGACTGACGGCAATGGCTCGCGGCTCAACCGGCCAGTCTTCGTGCTCTCGGAGCGCTTCTGCGAGAATTTTGGCGTGAAGCCTGCCGTTGCTGCCGAAAGCGGTGTGCCCGCGCCCGGCACGGGCGACGAGGTCAACTTCTACCGCCTTGCAATTCAGCACTCCGAGGGCCTGAGCAAGGATCAGGTGTTCACGTATGTGAGAGACATGCTCTTCCGGCTCGGCGACGCCGCGAAGCAGGGCCGTGAGGTGCGCCTCGACGTCGGCGCAGGCATCCTCGTCATCGTTGGTCGGGAGGCGAGCTTCGAATTCAGCGGCGGTCTCGGTGCGGGCGCGGCTGCCGACGTCGGAGACGGCGAGCACAAGAAGGTATCGCATCTCGACCCGATGCTCGCCGGACGGAACGCAACGGGCGGCGAGTCGCTCGCGATGGCGGGCCATGCCGCTTCCGGTGCGGGCAGCGCCTCGCCGACGCGGCGCTCGGTGGTGCTCTTCGCCGAGCCTAGCCGAAAGGCGCTGAGCGCGGAGGAGGAGGCTCTGTTTGCGGACGTGGACGCGCTCGACCCGGAGACGGTGCTCGCGGCGGCAGAGGAGGCACCGATGCGCACGGGCGACCTCGAGGCGTTCACGCGCACGCGCCTCGGACAGGTCATGGGCGTCGATCCGAAGACCATTGCAGACCGATCTATCGAAGATGTAGGGGCTGAGCTCACGGCGCGCGCAGCGTCGCTCGAGGCGCAGCTCCGGGCACAGCGCGCTGAAGGCGATAAGCTCGAGGCGCGCCTGCGCGCGGGCACCCCGCCCCTGCCGCTGGGCGCGCGCGTCAACAAGCCCGCGCGCGTGCCGCCACTCAGCAACGCACCCAAGCCCACGGACGCTGCGATCACCGGCATGGACCTTATGGGCAGCGGCGCGCTCAGCATCAGCGGTAGCGCAGGCGGTGGCAGCGCAGGCGGTGGCAGCGAGTTGCGTGGCGCGCCGGCGGCGCGCCGCAGCGGCGGTGGCGGTGAGTCGCGCGTGGGCCGCAGCGGCGCGGTCGCCGCGCCGCCACCGCCTCCGATCCTCTCCGTCGGCTTTGCCTCCAATGGCCCCGTTCAACTTGGGAGCCTCGCGCCGCCCAAGCCGGCAGTGCTCTTGGCCGTGACCCAGCGTGCACCCCGGCAAGTGGACAGCGAGAAGGTTCCCACAGCGCCACCGCTGCCGCCGTTCCGCTACGCGCCGCCGCAGCCGAATGACGCGGCGAATAAAGCATGGAAGAGCCACGCAGCGCCCCAGAAGCACTCGAGGCCGACCGCGCAGTACGGCCGCGCGGTCGGCGGGCCTGCGCCGCCGTTTCTCGCCGCGCCGCCGACGGTGGCCGCCGCGCTCGTGGCCAAGTCGCAAGGACTCCGGTAGAGCGCGGGTACGTCGCTTGGAGATGTATGACACATTGATGCATGTCCATGTGTAAGAGGAGTTCGACCGGGATGTCGCGCTCAACCGTGTCGAGGCCGCCTTTGTGAAGAGCTTTTTCAAATGAACCGCAAGCACCATCCTAGATGTACGCGACCATGTGAACAATTCCGCCCGCATTTCACTTGACTTGACTTGACTATCACGAGGAGAGAGATTCTTGTGCAAGTTTCTTGGGGCTTCCAGGAAACCCCGAGACGCTGTGCCTGGGATCGATGCTAAGCAGAAGGCTTTGCGTTTCCACGACCGTGCTGCTGCTGATCGGCTGCTGCGCCGGCTGGAGCGCCGGCAGTAGCGGCGCGCCCTCGGCAATTCTGCGGTGGCGCGTCCCCGTTGCGATGCAGATGGCCACAGTGGATCTGGAAACGCCAGTGCCGGTCGGGCCCGACCCGTACAAGATGGTGGGTGATGAGCTGGACTTCATCAAGCGGAGCATCAAGAAGCTGCTCAGCTCCAAAAAGGGCGAAGGGGCGGCGCTGACGAGCAACGGCGTGCTCACTATGGCGGCGCGCGAGTTCATGGACCGCAAGGGCAAGTCGTTCCGGCCAATGCTTGTGCTGCTTATCGGCAGGGCGACCAATCCCGATTTCACGACGGGCCCGCTGCACTCAAAACTCGCAGTGATCAGCGAGATGATCCACACCGCCTCGCTGATCCACAACGACGTGCTGGAGGAGGACGAGACCGACACCTCGCAGGGCACGCTCGTGCACCAGGAGGTGGCTCTCGAGGTGGGCAACAAGGTGTGCATCCTGGCTGGCGACTTCCTCCTCGCCAAGGCAGCGGTGGAGCTCTCGTTGCTCGAATGCTCGCCGGTGACGGCGATCGTCGCGCGAGGGCTCGAGGCCATCTGCGAGGGCGGCATGCAGGCCTTCCGTGGGGGCGACTCGCCTGAGGGGCTGACGCTCGAGGATCACTTGGAGGCGACGGGCGCGTCAGTCGGAGAGCTCATTGGCAACTCGTGCCAGTGCTCGGCGATCCTTTCGGGCCACGAGCCGGACTCGACGATTGCGCGCGCTTGCCACCAGTACGGCTACAACCTCGCCATGGCGCGTGAGCTCATGAAAGAAGCCGACGAACTTGATGGAGCGCTGCGCAAGATCCGGCGCAACCCCGAGAAGCTCCGCGACACTCTGCCTAGCTATGTGCGCGTACCGATCCTCAAGGCGGCCGAGACGTACCCCGAGGTACGCCAGCTGCTCGCTGGCTCGACTTCGCCGAAGCTGGCAGCGATGCTCGAGCGAGCGGGCGCGGTGCAGATGACCCGCGAGCTCGCGGCTGAGCATGCTCAGGTGGCCGCCGACGCGCTCGGCGTGCTGCCCAACTCGGCGACGCGCGACGCGCTGATAATCCTGTGCCACAAGGTGATCACCGGCACGCCCCTGAAATGAGGGATGCCGTGAGAGATGCTGCATAGAACCTGCATGATTCCCGCCATGCCGAATGCGGAACGGAGTCCTCTGTGCGCTGTGGCCTTCGAGCCTCACCCTATCTCGTCTGTCGTGTAAAATTTGCGACTCTGATCGTAGGGTCCCGCACGCGCATAAGTAAGGGTGGAGAATGCTGAGAGCCAAGGTATGTATCAACTCTTGAACGGAACGATATATTACTGTCCTGAACGTGACACCTTACCTGACACCGCCCGCACCGGCGTCCGGCACCAGAACCATTCTATGGATGTCTCGCAGCAGTCTTTTGCTCGGCGGGTGTGTGCTACTGCTGTCCACTCTCGTCCAACTCCATGCCTTGCAACCCGGCTTTGAACTTACTCACCTTGAACTCGTCGAGCACAGTTTTCTGCTCCTCTTCTTCGCGTCGAGCCAGCTCCCACCGCGCTGCCTCTTCGGCTTCTTTTTGAGCACGTGCCTCTTTTCGGCTCAAGAACCCCATCGGACGACCTTCTTCGTCGCGCTCCTTGGAGAGCACAAAATAGGACCCGCCCGCTGGCCCGGAGTAATCCTCCTCACTGTTGAAGCTGCCTGCGTCGCTTTTGCGCAAAGGGTCGTCCTCGCCGTAAAAGCTGCTCTTGCGTTTGCCATAGAATTTCGCCCCTTGGCCGAGCCGGCGTCCCATTGCGTCATCCGCAAAATTGTCAAGCTCACTCAAGAATTTCTCGAAGAAGTTGAGCTGCACCGCTGCATGCCGCGGCTTAGGAGCGGACTGAAACACGGCAAACAGCACCGCGACGGTCGTCTTCATGTGGTACTTTCCGGGACTTCGTCGTTCTATTTCGAGCTCCTCGTAATTCACTAGTAACACAGAAGTACTTCACAAAAACCCATTTCACACTCTTTCATGAGAAGAATTCCCCCACAGCCCCAGTGCACTGTCACATAACCAAGGATCCCCGCCGGGGGAAATGACCCCCCTTAAGGGGCCCCCTACCGCTCGCACTCCGCCACACAGTGAGACGGCCTTTTTCCGCTCTATCCTAACGTGATACGGTTCAGCCTCTCCTCGTTAGCGCTGTGCGAGGCGTGCGTGATCTGCGTCGTGGTGGCCGGGTCCTGCCCGTCTCTGTCCTCCTCTGGCCCCGCGCGTAACCCCGCGCGGGCGCCACCATTGGTCAGCACGACGGGCACGGCCTGCTCCAGCTTCCGCTGACCATTGGGCGAAATGCGCTCGCAGTCGCTGATGTCGAGCACTCGAAGGGCTCGGAGCGCCCGCTTGCGCCCGGTGGCAATGAGCTCGGCAGTCAAGTCGGTGAGCTTGGTGCAGCGCGGTACGCTGAGCCGGCGCAAGCTGTGGGCGCGTGGAAAGTAGCCCGCAAGGATCTCGTCAGTGAGCTCGTCGCATCCGCCGAGCTCGAGCACACGCAGCCGCGTGCAGCCCGGGCCCATCCGCGGAAGCAGCTTCTCGAGCACCGCAGCTGGCAAGCCGACCGAGCCGGAGAGGTCGAGGTGCTCCAGATGGGAGCCAAGCTTCGCGCCAATCATCGTGAGTCCGTACCCCTTGGAGTCGGGCCCGGTGAAATCAAAGGGCTTGGAGCGCGCGCTCCCAGGAGCGGGCGGTTGGAACCGTGTATGCAGCACTGGTAATACTCGTTGGGCTCGGTGACACCACTAGTGGATGGCCAGCAAAAGGAGAGCTGCTCGTAGCCGATTCTGTGTGCAATCGAATTGTAGCAGCCATGGCCAAGACCTTTGGGCACGCCTGGCGAGGTGCTCTCGCCAGAAGGCGCAAAACATGCTGAAGGGTTCACTTTGGCCTTACCTCGAGGGGCGTTAAAGTATCTTGAGTCGTGGGCGTAGAGTGAAGCTCCCACCGAGGCATTGAATGCCCACAGGAGAGCTCTCGGAACGACAAAGAGAATATCGCTTGAGCAATTCCAATTCCGCCACTGTTGCATCTCGCACCGGCTAGCAATCCCGATTGTGCTCGAGTCCTGGCAACCATGCCATGTGCTAAAGGGCTGGAGGATCCTAAGATCGTAACGCGATAAGATCATCGTGTCGAAATCTGCTGCCCACGAACTAAACAATTGCAGTGCGCCGCGCACATTTTGCCCTTGAGTCCGTGCAATAACAGTGGCAGAGCTATGAACGTGCTTTCCGTGCCACGAAGCCAATCGTTGTAGCAGCGTAATATTTGCACAGCCCCGTGGGTCGATGGGCAAGAAGACACGAACTTTTGCGCCGCAAAAGCGCAGTGATTCTGTGATCATGTCACGCTGCGACTCCATGATTGCATCTTGCAGCATAACGCCATGCTCATGGCAGCCATAGCGATACGCCTCGCCGCGGATGACCAGAGCATATGTACGACCGGCTATGCTAGATGCACATGCATGGGAGTTCCAGTTCCGCTTGTACCAGTTCGAAACGCTACGATTTGACGGCGACTCTGAGAGTGGGGGTGAACGCACATCTCTCTTAGAGAAATTCATGCTCGCGTCGTCCTCTCGTTGCGAGCCGTGCGGCTCCCCCTGGGGGAAAAAAACAGAAAAGGAGTTTCATTTGATAAGGCATGCAAATTCCCCCGAAACATAGCGTGACCGGAAGATAGGCTAGAGAAAAGGAACTTGGTACTCAGAAAAGCTTGGGGCCCGCCCCCGGACCCCCAATTAGTGAACGGGGGCGCGACGGATACGTATTCTTTTCGGAATACTCAAAAAGCCCGCCGGACCCCCACTTACTGAACGCGGCGGCGGATACGTGAGGTTGGACACGGATTCGTTGCGAGCGAGCGCAAGCCATCGGCGGCCGAGCACCTCGAGATGCACCGCGGGCGAAGGGCTGTGTGCTTGAGCACCAGCAAGGAGCACCAGCACATTGACCACTTGCTGCACGATGGCTTTGGTGTCCACATCGATGGGACTCGGCGACGGCTCGCACGCCATCGGTACGGGCGGCTGATTCGGAAGGGCACCGAGCGCATTCGTAAACGACTCGAAGTCCCGCTCGAAGTCGGTGTCATGGGTGTGGCGAACATCGCGACGAGGAGCAGGCGGACGGAGCAGCAGCGCATGCAAAATGCTTGACAGTGCGCCAACGAAGGACGTGCGAGACCCTGAAGTGCGCAGCTCAGAGTAATTCAAAAAATCGAAAACGCCTACAATTGTATCATAAGTAATTCAACGAATGGTTTTTCCTTATTTATGCTAGCAGCTGTAAAACTTCGTCTTCTATTTCGAGCTCCATCGTTCCACAGAAGTACTTCACGGTGCGGTTTAGGCCCCCACTCACGAACCACCTACTTTTCACACTCTTACGTGTGAAAGTTTCTCGAAGTATTCTGTGGAGTCGAGCAGATATGTCCGCGCGAGAAGCGTCGGTCGCTCGAGCGCGTGCAGCGCTCGAGGACATTGAACGACGACTTGCTGGCGGCAGCAGCCTTGGTGGTGGTCTCGGCCTCGGCGCTGTTGCGAGTCCGATGCTCAGCGCCACCACAGGTCCCATGCTGCCAATGCTGTCAGGCTTGCCAGCTGCGCCTGCTGCCTTTGGCGCTGTGCCACCGCCGTCCGAGCAAGCGAACGCCTTTTTTGCCTCGCTCGGATGGTCTCCGACGATTCCACCGCCGCCACCATCCGTGCCGCCACCATCGTTTGACGAGTGGCGCCATTCGGGCGCATCGATGGTGCTGCCGCCGCCGCCGCCGCCGCCGCCGCCAATGATGATGATGATGCCGCCGCCGCCGCCGCAGCCGCCGCGGCAGACCGGCTTCGACGTGCTGCCACAGACGCCTGGAAGCGCGGCGGATGCGCAGAGCCTGGCGCTCGAGATAGCCAAGCGGATGGCGGACGCCTTCAGCGCCGCGGCGGCTCCGTTGCAGCAGCAGCTCGCCAGCATGGCGCCCAGCATGGCGCCTCCTCCGCCCAAGAAGACGCTCGACGAGCTCTTCGCGCGCGAACGTGCGCGCATCGCCGCGGCTGAGAAGCGCAACCTCGCTTATGTAGCCGAGCAGCACGAGGCAGCCAAGGCGCGAGCCAAGGCGGCCGCGTGCGCGGCCACAACGGCCCTGAGAGCCGCTTCGAGTACGGCCAGCGCCTCGTCCTCCACTCACGCCGAGGGTGGCTCTGCAGCCGCCGACGGCGCGCCGGCGGCCAAGGCCGCGCGGCTCGATGACGGTTCGCGTCTCACGCAGCGCTCGGCGGCGGGCGGCGCGGCGGCGTGCTCGGTCTACGTCGCAGGTCTGCCTCACGACGACGCCCAGCCGGAAGAGATTGAGATGCTGATGACCTCTGATGACCTCTGATGACGTCTGATGACGTCTGATTGCCTCCCTCATCAGGTCTGCCTCACGACGCCCAGCCGGAAGAGATTGAGATGCTGATGACCTCTGATGACCTCTGATGACCTCTGATGACCTCTGATGACCTCTG
>ENA-UOUZ01002134-UOUZ01002134.1-mixed-culture-metagenome-genome-assembly--contig:-NODE-2134-length-11207-cov-115.473368_pt1 | contig 11207 bp, 11 predicted proteins | sample MGYA00238154_ERZ761575 | MGnify/ENA primary metagenome ERZ761575 (study PRJEB28896, sample SAMN07631632) | mixed culture metagenome | isolation source: Freshwater growth medium | place: USA...
GCCCTCACCGCCGCCGCCAAGTCCCTCTCCGCCTCCAACGCCGCCGCCGTCGCCGGCCGGGGCGGCGAGGGCGGCGGCGGCGAGGGCGGTGGCGGCGAGGGTGGAGGCGGCGGCGCGCGCGGCGGAGCCTGTGGTGTGCCCGCTGACACAGATGGCGGCGGCGGCGAAGGCGGCGGCGAGGGCGGCGGCGGCGGCGAGGGCCGGGGCGGCGAGGGCCGGGGCGGCGAGGGCGGCGGCGGTGGGGACGGTGGCACAAATATCCTCGGACCGCAGTCGGTGCAGTCCTGGCCATAGGGGCAGAAGCTTGCTTCAGAGCCCGGCCCGCCATCAGCGCAGTGCCCGTCGGATGTGGCCTCGTAATGGTTGGAGCCCTGGACAACGCATTCGTCGATACACTGCATGGGAGGGAGCGGAGGAGGCGAGGGCGGCGGCGGCGAAGGCTCGGGTGTCGCTGGACTGGGCGGCGGACGGCTTGGAGGTGGCGGCGACGGTGATGGCGGTGGCGGCGAGGGTGAAGGCGGTGATGGGGGCGGTGACGGAGGTGGTGGCGAAGGTGGTGGCAGCGAGGGCGGCGACCGGGGTGGAGGCCTCGGAGGTGGTGGCCGGGGTGGGGGGCTTGGGGGCGGCGGCGAAGGTGGCGGCGGCGGGGACGGCTCGGGTGGGCTTGGAGATGGCGGAGGTGGCGGAGTTAGCGGAGGTGCCGGGCAAAATGAGACTATGCCAACGACACCGGTGAGGATCGTTTCAAAGGAGCAGGCGGTGGCTCCTTCTGCAACGTAGACATTGTTGTTCCCATTGTTGAATATGGTGCACGATGAGATGGTCACTGTGCCAGAGCGGACATGGACACCGCCGCCGTATGCAGCTGTGTTCCCACTGATGGTGCACGATGAGATGGCCACTGTGCCATCCACATAGACACCGCCGCCCCCTTGCCAATGCGAATTCGATCCAGAAACTGTGTTGCCGGTGATCGAGGAAGACGTAATCGTGACGGTGGCGTAATAGACATAGACACCGCCGCCCCATTGTGTAGCTGTATTCCGGTAGATCGAGGAAGACGTTATCGTGACCGGGGTGTAAGAGGCGCAGACACCACCTCCTTGATCAGCTGTGTTCCCACTTATGGTGCACGTCGAGATGGTCACTCCGCCAGAATACCCGACATAGACACCACCGCCAATTGAAGCTGCATTCCCGTCGATCGAGGAAGACGTTATCGTGACCGTGCCGGAAGAGATGTAGACACCGCCTCCATATCCAGTCGAATAGCCGCCAGCAGTATTCCCGTAGATCGAGGAAGACGTTATCGTGACCGTGCCAGAATTGACAACGACACCGCCGCCAAAGTTTGGAGCTTGGTTCCCACTGATGGTGCACGATGAGATGACCACTGTGCCACCCTGGACATAGACACCGCCGCCATTCTGTGCGTACCCCCTGGTGATGTTGAGCCCGATCAGTTGCACGACGCCCGATGAGCCCGGGTTGATGCTCAGCGCGCGGCGTTGATTCGAGGAGCTCGCTTGTGCATCCAGCACGACCGAGCCTGCCACCGCCGCCTCGAGGACGACGCTCCTGGTGATGCTAAGCTCGGCGCTGAGGAAGTACGTGCCGGGGGCCAGGACAATGCGGCCAACTGCCGTGTTGGCAAGTGCACTGGCCAGACTGAAGACAGTGCTCACCGCCGCGGTCCCCGACGCATACGGCGGCGATGGCGGCGGCGATGGCGGAAGTGGAGGCGGTGGCGGCAGCGAGGGCGGCTGGGGCGAGGGGGAAGGAGGCGGCGGCGAGGGCGAGGGTGGCGGCGGCGAAGGTGGGGGCGGCGGCGGCGAAGGTGGGGGCGGCGGCGCTGGGCAAGTTGAGACTGAGCCATAGACGCCGGTGAGGGTCGTTGCCCAGGAGCAGACCGTGCCTGGGCCATAGCTGTTGCCATAGTCATTGACATAGACACTGGACCCTTGTGCATAATAAGCTGTGTTCCCACTGATGGTGCACGATGAGATGGCCACTGTGCCGCCCAGGACATAGACACCACCACCATTCCCCGACGAAAATCCCGGATTAGAATAAGCAGTGTTCCCGCTGATGGTGCATGATGACAAAGTCACCGTAGTCATGCTTTGACCACCACCACTGTTGACAAAGACACCGCCTCCAGTTGCAGCTGTGTTGCCACTGATGGTGGACGATGTGATAGCCACTGTGCCAACGTCGACATAGACACCGCCACCATCTGCAGCTTGATTGGAATTCAATTGGGAGTTGACGATTGAGACTGTGTGGCCCTGGGCAAAGACACCGCCGCCAAAGTAGGTAGCTGTGTTGGAGAAGATCTGGGAGTTCACGATTGCCACTGATGTTCCCCAACCCTTGACAGCGACACCACCGCCAATTGCATTTACAGCTGCATTCCCATAGATCGAAGAAGACGTTATCGTGACCGTGCCGGAAGAGACGTAGACACCGCCGCCCCAATAATACGAATCATAAAACGTCCCATTTTGATCAAATGAATTGATGTAGCCTCCCGTGATGTTGAGCCCGATCAGTTGCACAACGCCCAAAGAGCCAGGGTTGATGTACAGCACACGCCGCCGACTTGAGGAGCTCGCTTGTGCGTGCAGCACGACCGAGCCTGCCGCCGCCGCCTCGAGGACGACGCTCCTGGTGATGCTGAGCGTGGCACTGAGGTAGTAGGAGCCGGAGGCCAGTACAATGCGGCCAACCGCCGTGTTGGCGAGTGCACTGGCCAGGCTGGAGACAGTGCTCACCTGGGTCTGCAGCTCATGGGGCGGCGGTGAGGGCGAGGGCGGAGGCGGCGAGGGCGGAGGTGGCGAGGGCGGCGGCGGTGGCGATGGCGGCGGCGGAGGTGAGGGCGAGGGCGGCGGCGGTGAGGGCGAGGGCGGCGGGGGTGAGGGCGGCGGCGGTGAGGGCGGCGGCGGCAGCGAGGGCGGCGAGGGCAGCGAGGGCGGCGAGGGCGGCGAGGGCGGAAGTGCCGGAGGGGGACGAGCGCAAGTCGAGACTGTGCCATAGACGCCGGTGAGGGTCGTTGCCCAGGAGCAGATGGTGCCTCCGTAAACATCGGTAAAATAGACATTGGGCCCATTACCTGCTGTATTCCCGTCGATCGAGGAATACGTTATCGTGACCGTGCCGGAAGAGACAAAGACGCCACCTCCCCATCCACCATGGCCAGTGTTGCCAGTGATGGTGCACGATGACAAGGTCACCGTGCCACCAGAGATGTAAACACCGCCGCCACGACCAGCCGAGTTCCCGCTGATGGTGCACGAATCGATGGTCACTGAGCCACCCTGGACGGCGATACCGCCGCCATTATAATACGTACAATCGTTAGAATTCGCACAACGGCGAGCTGTGTTCCCACTGATGGTAGACGATGAGATGGCCACCGTGCCACCACTGACAAAGACACCACCGCCTGCAGGATCGGTCCATCCCGGTCCGAACATATAGCCAGCTGTGTTCCCACTGATGGTGCACGATGAGATGGCCACTGTGCCTCCAAAGACAGCAACACCGCCGCCTGTCGACGGATAAGACTGTCCGTACCCCCCGGTGATGTTGAGCCCGATCAGTCGCACGACGCCCGACGAGCCCGGGTTGATGTATAGCACATGGCGCGGACTCGAAGAGCTGGCTTGTGCATCCAGCACGACCGAGCCTGCCACGGCCGCCTCGAGGACGACGCTCCTGGTGATGCTGAGCTCGGCGTTGAGAATGTACGTGCCGGGGTCCAGGAAGATGTGGCCAACCGCCGTGTTGGCAAGTGCACTGACCAGACTGAAGACAGTGCTCACCGCCTCGGTTCCAAGCGGATACGGCGGCGGCGGCAACGGCGGCAATGGTGATGGCGATGGCGGCAAGCGCGGCGGCGAGGGCGGCGGCGGCAAGCGCAGTGGCGGGGGCGAAGGAGCTGGTGTGTGCGGATGATGCGGATGATGCGGGTGATGCGTGTGCGGAGTGTGCGGATGGTGCGGGTGATGCGTGTGCGGTCCGTGAAAATGAAGGAGTTTTCGCCTTTCGTGATGCTTGCCTGAAGTTGGTGTCGGCGAGCGGGAGGGTAGCAGCAGTGGCGGCGGCGGCGACGGCGGCGAGGGCGGCGGTGGCGAGGGCGGCGGCGGCAACGGCGCTCCCCTAGGAGGGTATGGCGGCGGCGGTGGCGCCGGGCAAGTTGAGACTGAGCCAGAGACGCCTGTGGGGGTCGTTGGCCAGGAGCAGACGGTGGCTCCCCACCGGGCCCAGGCATAGACATAGACATTGTTCCCAGGGTTTCCTGTGTTCCCGCTCATGGTGCACATGGTGCAAGACGAGATGGCCACTGTGCCACCATAGACAAAGACACCGCCTCCCCCAGAACCCCCAAATGCACCTGTAGCTGTGTTCCCGCTGATGGTGCACGATGAGATTACCACTGTGCCTGTCTCTCCAAAGACATAGATACCGCCGCCTTTGTGTGCCACCCCTGACATAGACACCACCGCCATCGCTACCTGTGTTGCCAGTGATGGTACACGATGAGAAGGTCACCGCGCCGGACCAGACACAAACACCACCGCCCCGCCGATCCGATCCTTTCGCAGACCCGCCAGCTGTGTTCCCACTGATGGTGCACGACGACATGGTCACCGTGCCTCCCGAGACACGGACACCGCCGCCATCCTCATCCGCGTAGCCTCCCGTGATGCTGAGCCCGATCAGTTGTACGACGTCCGATGAGCCCAAGTCGATATTCAGCACACGACGCCGACTGGAGGAGTTCGCATTTGCGTGTAGCACGACCGTGGCTCCCGGTGCTGCCTCGAGGATGACGCTCCTGGTGATGCTGAGCGTGGCGGTGAGGTAGTAGGTGCCGGAGGCAAGGACGATGCGGCCAACCGCCGTGTTGGCGAGTGCACTGTTCAGGCCGGCGACAGTGCCTACCTGGGTCTGCAGCTCACGGCGGTGGCTGGGCACGAGGGACGCTGAGGCGACACTGCCCACGATTGACCCGGAGCCCACGATCGTTGTGGAGTGCTCGAGCTGTCGCCCATCATGCTGGCTGCCCGGGATGGCTCGTCCAAGCTCCGTCAATGGCAGTTGCGGTGGCGGCGATGGCCGGGCGAGTGGCATCGGCGGATGTGGCTGTACTGCGTGCACCCCAGCAACAGGGTGGCTCGTTGCGGCGCCTGCCAATGCCAAGAGGTCCGAGGGGCCAGGCTGGGGAGTCGAACACGTTCCGCACGCGACCGGGCAAGTAGTCCGCGCGATGGAATAGGAAGCGCAAGCAGAGGGCTGTGCTGAGAAGTAGGAGCACAGCATGGGTGCGCCATTTAAGTAGAAGGCGCCACTGCTCCACTCATCGGTGCACAATTTGATTAATGGCGGCGGCGGCGGCGGAGGCGGCGGCGGAGGCGGCGGCGGCGGAGGAGGCGGTGCCGCGGGTGCCAGAGATGTTGACGCGGGGGGGCGCGGTGGGCTGGAGACCGGTGGCTGCGAAGGCGAGAGCGCCGTGTCGGTCGTCTTGCCCGAATGCACCTGCGGGCGAGAGATGGCAGCGTACCATCGCTCGGTCGTGAGCTCATTGGGAGAGCATGGCTGCGTGGCGTGGACATGCCACGTGGCGGGTGGAGGCAGGGGCGATCATGCCGTGGTGGCCACAGGCATCCCCTGGCAACGAAGGCGCCGTACTGGGCGTGGAGAGGCAGGGGCGATCATGGCGCGGTGGCCATAGGCGTCCCCTTGGGGAAATAGGGCGCCGTAATGGGCGCGGCCTGCTGGCGCCTGGCTCGCACTCGTGCAGTGATTGCGCTCGCACTCGTGCAGTGCAGTGATTGCGCGCACCGCAAGCGGCTCATCGTGCGTGGCGCCTTGGCCGGCGGCGGCCGAGGCGTTGTTGTCCTCATGAAGCTGGTAGGACGAACCAGGGGTCTCGCCGACCGCGGTGGGCGACGAGAAGGTCTTGTCTTGCGAGGGCTGCGCGCAGGCATGAGAAACGTGTGAGCTGGGGCACGGGCGGTGGAGTGGAAGCGGGCTGCGAGTGGCAGGCGGTGACGTGAGTGGGAGGTGTGTGCGGTGTAGATGCAGGTGAGTGCTACGCGGGTGAGTGTGGGCTGGCGTCGTGCGAGAGGCGGTGATGTGGTGGACCCGTGGCGAGAGGCGGCGCCGGCGTGGCAACGCCCTTGGTTCGCATGGCGCCGATGACCAGGACGGAGTCGACGGGGCCGCTGTTGATGGTGAGTGGGTCGAGCAGTGCGCCGACGGGGCCGCATAGGGGCCGCAGCCTCGAGGACGCCCGCGCCCGGCTTAAGAGGCACAGGTCCACGCCGCCTGGGCCATGCGGGAGAGCGTTGGCGTGACGGCGGCCGGATCCTCTTGTGACTGTGGTGTCGACGTTGCACCTACCGGTCGTGTGGCGGAGATGTCGAGGGCGAGGTGGCCGTCGTGCCCGATCGCTCGCAGCCGCGGCTGCCTGCGTCGGGGAAGCAACGCGCAAGCCGTCAGCAAAACAAGCGAGGCGGCGCGTTCGCACGTGCCGATGGCCAGCGTAAGTTGCATCGCGCCTCGGTGGGCGCGGAGTCTACGGAGTCGTGCAGGCGCGGGAGCGGACATCGCGCGCGCGCGCGGCCTCGTGCACGTGCACGTGCAGCATGCGCAACGGCCTCGCGCGCATATCGCGCGCAGCGGCAGGGCCGACCGAAGCTGCGCCGCATGCGAGATAGCCGGCCGGGCTGGGGGGCACACCTGTGGATGGTGGGTTGGTATCCCTGGGCTGTGATGAGGTTGGTGACGAAGTAGATCGAAGGTTGGATCGTCTTGCCCGCATTCTAGCGCCGAGGCGCGTCCATTGCGACGTGTGCGGTTGGCGGGTGTCGTGCGTGCGGAGTGGAGTGTGTGTCGGGACTGTCGTGTTGTTCTCGCGTGGCGGCTGGGCGAAGAGGGCGGGACTCGGGTAGGACTCTAGTAGGACTCGGGCGGAGATCGCACCTCGATCTGCAGCGGAAACTGCACCTCGAACTGAAGGGCGTCGATATCCTGTGCGTCGAACGCCGCCGGCGATGCGACGACAAGTGGTAAAGCGACGAGCAGAAGGCGCAGCATTAATCTTGAGGCTCTCGGGTTCGGTGTCTTGAAGTTCTTCAAGATGAAATCTGCGTAGGAAAGCAGGCGGGCGGGTAGCGCGCGATGAGTCGCGCGATATCGATCGCCGGCGTGCGGCCACTGGGTTGGCTCGCACGCGTGCGCGCCCAGCGAAGTTGCTCGGCGCGGGCGTGCCCAGCAGCGCAATTGCTCGGCGCGGGCGCTGCGGGGCTGGCGCCACGCGCGCGCGGCACGGCGCTGGGCATGGGAGCGCGCGATGATCGTACGCGTCTGCGCTCGGGGCCAGGCCGACGGTAGTGCAGACGGATACCTTTGCGCGCGCGAGCAGGGCAGGCAGAATCGATAGACTGCGTGCCGGTTTTGATCGTGGACGCATTGAGTAACAAGTGTTACAGTTACGTTACAAAACGGCCAACCGTCGCCTTATTGAGAATTGCATGCCGTCCGGGACGACCCTGTTGGGGCTCGAAGCCACGGCTGGCGCGTACACGGGTGCCATTGTTCGAAAACCATGTTCGTACGAGTGTAGCGTCCAAGCGTGGTCTTGCTGGTACAACCGCTCGTGGAACACGGTTTGGTACTCGCTCAGTCCCAGCAGACTCTATTGATGGAGATGATTTCTGTGCTGCAGGTAATCGATATGATATTATGGTATTATAGGGCCCCAAAAAACGCCGTCGCGGCTCGGGAAACACTGTACACAACTCACAGTCAGTCAGTCAGTCAGTTACATCGCGGCCCCCCCGCGCTCACCACACCAGCGTCTCAAAGGACGGCTCCGCTCCCCTCTGTCAACACAAGTACTGAGTACTCGCTCTCTCGGGCTACTCAATTTCGCTAGTGAGGTCGGTCTCTCCCAGCACATAGACTACATGTACACAACTCATCAACTCTTAACTCGCTCTCGGGGCCGGGGAGCAGGTTCGGGTGCAGGGTCAAACGCTCTGATCTCTGAAGTTAGACTGAAGCTAACCTGCTGGTCAGGTTAAAGAATAAGAAACGTAGCGTCGCGTGGTAGCGGGTCGGTCGGTCGGTCGTGATGACACCTAATTGCCTCTAATTGCGACTGATTGCGACTGATTGCGACTCATTCGCGCCTTGGTGCACCACCCTTATATGGCAGGTGGTCGCCGATCTCGGCGTGGTGGGCAGCGGCCATGGCGCCGGTGGTGCAGCCAGCGGCAGCGGCGGCGGCGGCGGCGGCGGCGGCGGCGGCGGCGGCGGCGGCGGCGGCGGCGGCGGTGGCGGCGGCGGCGGCGGCGGCGGCAGCGGAGAGAGCCACGTCGGCACCTTCCCAACAGACGCGGCAGAGGCGGTGTGCCTTTGATTGCCATTGATCACCATTGATTGCCGTTGATTGCCGTCGATTGCTCTTGATTGCCATCGATTGCCGTCGATTGCTCCCCTCATCAGGTGTGCGTAGGCTATTGGGCTGCGCGGCAGCTTGATTGCTATTGATTGCCGTTGATTGCCATTGATTGCTCCCCTCATCAGGTGTGCGTAGGCTATTGGGCTGCGCGGCAGCTCGGGTGGCGCGCCGCTGCGAATCGGCCCGCGGTGCGCCGCTACCAAAACGGCGCGATCGTCATCCAACGGCCGACCCCGGGCAAGTGATCCTTGGTTCGACGTTACGTGTCAACTGTACTCTCCAGGCGCGAGAGAAGCGGGCAAGTGATCCTTGGTTCGACGTTACGTGTCAACTGTGTACTCTCCAGGCGCGAGAGAAGCCGAATGTCCGTCGAATGGGCCGTGACCCGTGATGTGGCGATGTGAATGGTGTCAACTGTTCTGGTGTGTTGGAAGATGGAACATACACACCGACCTAATACGATAATTATCGTCGCCCGCTCACGCCTTTCTAGCATCCTTTCAGACGCGAGGAGCTCCATCGCTTAGACGTTGGAGCCGCCTCAGAGCCATGCTCCCAGAGCTCCGATCGGTGTCTCTCGTGATCATCGCGTTGCGGTCGACTCGAATGGAGTGTGGAGGTGCTCCTACCATCAGTGACAGTGTACATGTACGCACACTTCATACATCAGTGACTTCACACATCAGTGACAGTGTACATGTACGCTACGCACACTTCACACATCACACCGGCTCACAGGCTCAAGCGTCCAACTCGGCCTCAATATCACACATCACACAGAAGTTGGCGATATCTGCCTCCTGCAGCACGATGGAGTCCTCACCCAAATGCGGCATCACAACTGGGGCGGCGCCCCCTATGCTCCGAGAGGCTCCCTGGACCTCGAATGCATGCAAGGCGCCCCCTATGCTCCGAGAGGCTCCCTGGACCTCGAATGCGTGCAAGGCGCCCCCTATGCTCCGAGAGGTCCAGACCTGGAATGCATGCAATGCGCCCTCGGACGAGGCGGTCTGCGGCGCGTATGGCGGCGGCGAGGCATCGTCCTTCGAAGGAGCGCCGGGTCCCTTGGCACCGGTAGTTACCCTGGTACCCCGCGCCGACATCACCGCCGCATTCTGTACCTCCTCCTTTTGCTGGCTCACCATGTCGGGCATGTCCTGCATGCGCGAGCGCTCCGCCATTATGCGCGTGCGGATCGTGTTACTACCCGAAGCGCCGATGACGCCCGCCATCGTCGGCTGTGCGCCACCCTCGGCACCGTCTGCATGGGACGAGCCTTCCGTTTCGGAGGAATGGCGGTCGAAGCGACCGCTCATCTCGATGCCACCGCCGCCGCCGCCGCCGCCGCCGCCGCCGCCGCCGCCGCCGCCGCCACCGAGCAGTGGAGGTGGTGACAAGGCTATAACCCTCGCCCTGCTGCGATTGTGTGGCTGCTGCTTAGGAAGCTTGTCTGCGGAGGTCGTGCCCGCGGATGTATTGCGTGGCCTGTCGTTGACGTCTTGGCGCCGCAGCTCGACTGCCCTGCGCCTCATCCACCAGCAGACCATCGCCGTGCAGCAGATGACCAGGCCGCACAGAAGCGCAGCACTCACTGCCAGCGAGGCGATGACGAGGGACGATGACGAGATGTTGATCTCGCCCCCACCGGCGCTGATGACGAGGGACGAGGACGATGACGAGATGTTGATCTCGCCCCCTCCGGCGCTGATGACAAAGGGGGCGTTTGGCGGCGGCGGCGGCGGCGGTGCGACGTCCGCCGTAGCAGTGGGTGCCGTCACGACCGCAAGCACGGCGATCGGGACGCCAGTGACGCTCGCGAGCAGAGCGGTCGCGCTGCTCGAGTTGCTCGTCGCGCTGGCCATTGCCGACTGCACCGAGGTCGCCATGACCGTGGGCGTGAGGATGCGCACGCCGACGATGACGCTGCCCGACGTGACAGTCAACTCCACCGCCGATGGGTCGACGCCCGCCCGAGCCGCAATCGCACTCTTCATCTCGGTACGCACGCTCGGGGTGAAGGAGGAGACGTCGCCGGCGAGCTCGAGGGCGAAGTCAACGACGCTCATCGCCGGCGATGGTGGCTTCGGCGATGGTGGGGGAGAGGGTTCAGGGGGTGAGGGCGAGGGCGGCGGTGGGGGGGGCGGGTGTGGCTCGGGCGGGTTGCATGGAGGCGGTGGTGATGGCGGCGGCGGGCTGGGCGACGCCGAGGGCGGCGGGAGCGAGGGCAACGGCGGGAGCGAGGGCGGAGGAGGCGAGGGCGAGGGCGGCGGTGGCAAGGGTTGCGGGAGCGAGGGCGGTGGGGTCGAGGGCGGCGGCGCCGATGGCGGCGGATGCGATGGCGATGGCGGTGGTGGTGATGGCGAGGGCGGCGGCGGCGAGGGCGGCGGCGGCGGCGAGGGCGGCGTCGGCGGCGATGGCGGTCTAGGCGACGGTGGGGGAGAGGGTTCTGGAGGTGAGGGCGAGGGCGGCGGTGGGGGGGGCGGGTGTGGCTCGGGCGGGTTGCATGGAGTTGGGGGCGATGGCGGCGGCGTGCTGGGCGACGCCGAGGGCGGCGGCGGCGGCGGCGGCGACAGTGAAGGCGGTGGCGAGGGCTCGGGAGGCGACGGAGAGGGAGGTGGCGGTGGAGGGGGATATGGTTCAGCAGAGGGCGGCGGTGATAGCGGCGGCGATGGTGGCGATGGCGATGGCGGCAGCGGAGATCCGTTCATGACAAACAGCTGCGTGGCCGACAGGT
>ENA-UOUZ01002135-UOUZ01002135.1-mixed-culture-metagenome-genome-assembly--contig:-NODE-2135-length-11199-cov-111.993090_pt1 | contig 11199 bp, 7 predicted proteins | sample MGYA00238154_ERZ761575 | MGnify/ENA primary metagenome ERZ761575 (study PRJEB28896, sample SAMN07631632) | mixed culture metagenome | isolation source: Freshwater growth medium | place: USA...
TGGTGGTGTGTATTCCCTCACTTAAAGGGGTGAGACCATCCTGGTCTCACGCGGTATTAATTCCGGTAGGACCTTTTTTGGTACACAGTTCACATGTACTGTACTTCCTCTCGTCTTCCTCTCTCCACTGGTTTCCTTCGCTCGCGCGCGGAGAGGTCTTCGTTTGAAACGTGCGATGATCCCGGTGCAGCTGCTCCTGCTCCTGCCAGTCGCGTCGGCCATTCACGCAACACGATTGGTCAAAAGTCACTCCGTCTCGGACCGTATCCGCACCGCGCCGCCGCAACTCAACAGCGGCACCTCGGCAGACACGAGGCCACGATGGAGGCAGGCGGTCCCTGGGAATGATGTACTGGACAAGGAGATTCTGGGCGTGGCAGTTCCGTCGATCGCCAATCTCGCGGTGATTCCGCTAGTAGGTGCCGTCGATACCTTTTGGATTGGTCGTATGGGAGACGCGCTGGCACTGGCTGGGCAAGGAGCGGCCAACCAATGCTTCTTTAGCATGTATTTCTTGATCGCGTTCATCCCGACTATTACGGCACCGCTCGTGGCAAAAGCGGCGGGCAGTGGCGATCAGAACGCCGCATGCGAACGCGTGTGCGAGGCGCTCTTCCTCGCCAACGTCCTCGGCGTCATTGGCACCCTCATCCTCGTCCTAAGGCCGTCGCTCGTCCTCAACCTCGTCCTTCCAGCTGGCGCGCCGGCGGCCCCATATGCCATCGAGTACCTACGACTGCGCTCGCTCTCGCTCATCCCGGCGCTCCTCTCCGCCGTCGGCTTTGCAGCCTTCCGAGGCATGCTCGATACTGTCACGCCACTCAAGGTCTCCCTCGCGTCCAACGCGCTCAACCTCGTCCTCGACCCGCTCCTCATCTTTGGGTGCAAGATGGGCGTCGCCGGCGCGGCGCTCGCAACGGCGGCTTCCGAGGCGGGGGCAGGGCTGATCTACGTGGCGTTGCTGCTCCAGCGCAAGCTGCTCAAGCTCGGTCGGCTGTTCACACCTCCGAAGCTCGTGTCGCTACTCCCGTTGCTCAGGGGGGGCTCAGCGATGCTCCTGCGCCAGGCCGCCCTGAATGTCGCCTTCGTCTCGGCCACGTGGATGACGCAGGCTATGGACTCGACTGGAGTGGCGGCGGCCGTGTACTCGATCACCAATACACTCTACTCACTCGGATTGGTGATCACCCTCGCGATGCAGGCGACAGGCGCCACTCTCGTCCCCTCCGCACTCGCAACGGGCGGGGAGGACGCGGCGCGGCGGGTCGCCGACCGTCTCCTCGGATGGTCCACATGCATCTCCGTGTCGATGGCGCTCGGCCAGGTCCCATGACTACCTAACCCTAACCCTAACCTTACCCCTAACCCGAAGTCCCTAAGTCCCTAACCCTAACCCTAACCCTAGCCCTAACCCTAACCCTAAGTCCCTAATCCTAACCCTAACCCTGACCCTAACCCGAACCCGCGATGATCCCGGTGCAGCTGCTCCTGCTCCTGCCAGTCGCGTCGGCCATTCACGCAACACGATTGGTCAAAAGTCACTCCGTCTCGGACCGTATCCGCACCGCGCCGCCGCAACTCAACAGCGGCACCTCGGCAGACACGAGGCCACGATGGAGGCAGGCGGTCCCTGGGAATGATGTACTGGACAAGGAGATTCTGGGCGTGGCAGTTCCGTCGATCGCCAATCTCGCGGTGATTCCGCTAGTAGGTGCCGTCGATACCTTTTGGATTGGTCGTATGGGAGACGCGCTGGCACTGGCTGGGCAAGGAGCGGCCAACCAATGCTTCTTTAGCATGTATTTCTTGATCGCGTTCATCCCGACTATTACGGCACCGCTCGTGGCAAAAGCGGCGGGCAGTGGCGATCAGAACGCCGCATGCGAACGCGTGTGCGAGGCGCTCTTCCTCGCCAACGTCCTCGGCGTCATTGGCACCCTCATCCTCGTCCTAAGGCCGTCGCTCGTCCTCAACCTCGTCCTTCCAGCTGGCGCGCCGGCGGCCCCATATGCCATCGAGTACCTACGACTGCGCTCGCTCTCGCTCATCCCGGCGCTCCTCTCCGCCGTCGGCTTTGCAGCCTTCCGAGGCATGCTCGATACTGTCACGCCACTCAAGGTCTCCCTCGCGTCCAACGCGCTCAACCTCGTCCTCGACCCGCTCCTCATCTTTGGGTGCAAGATGGGCGTCGCCGGCGCGGCGCTCGCAACGGCGGCTTCCGAGGCGGGGGCAGGGCTGATCTACGTGGCGTTGCTGCTCCAGCGCAAGCTGCTCAAGCTCGGTCGGCTGTTCACACCTCCGAAGCTCGTGTCGCTACTCCCGTTGCTCAGGGGGGGCTCAGCGATGCTCCTGCGCCAGGCCGCCCTGAATGTCGCCTTCGTCTCGGCCACGTGGATGACGCAGGCTATGGACTCGACTGGAGTGGCGGCGGCCGTGTACTCGATCACCAATACACTCTACTCACTCGGATTGGTGATCACCCTCGCGATGCAGGCGACAGGCGCCACTCTCGTCCCCTCCGCACTCGCAACGGGCGGGGAGGACGCGGCGCGGCGGGTCGCCGACCGTCTCCTCGGATGGTCCACATGCATCTCCGTGTCGATGGCGCTCGGCCAGGTCCCATGACTACCTAACCCTAACCCTAACCTTACCCCTAACCCGAAGTCCCTAAGTCCCTAACCCTAACCCTAACCCTAGCCCTAACCCTAACCCTAAGTCCCTAATCCTAACCCTAACCCTGACCCTAACCCGAACCCTCGGCCAGGTCCTGACCATCCCGTACCTCGTCCCACTCTTCTCGACCCTGCCGGAGATCCAATCTGCCGTCGTCCAGCCCGCGAGGATCTCTGCGCTCGTACAGCTCACAAACGGTCCCCTGTTGGCAGGGGAGGGCATTCTCATGGGCGTGGGCGGTTTCGGCTTCCTTGCCGGCCTCACATCGGTCGGCGTCACAGTGATGGTCGCAGGCCTCGCGCTCTCGGCGCGCCTTGGCTTGGGCGTCTCAAGCGTCTGGTACTCCCTGCTCGCCTTCCACGTCGTTCAGCTCATGGGGGTGATGGTGCATCACCTGCGCTTGGGGCCGCTCGCGCGCCGTGCTGAGCGTCGAGCGAAGGTTCGAAACGCCGACGGGGCGCGGGGGGAGGACGGGGTTGGACGGGTAGACGGGGTGGCTCTGCCTCCCACGGTCCCAGCGGCGGGCGTCGAGTGCATCCAGCTGCCGGTGCTAGGAGAGGTGTGCGTCACGACCGCCGGTCCCCAAGCCGGTCCCTATGAGGCGGCGGCACCGCACCTCTGAAAGTGTGGAACGCTTCCATATTTCCGCACACACAATTTTTGGCGATTAGTCTGGTGGTAAGGTTCCTCCGAAAAAAGAACGAAATGCCATTTTGCGACGAAGCAGACTTGAGCGGATTAGGAATCCGCAGTGACTCTCTGTACGCGACGCGAACGCTCGCTTATCGTAATTCTGCGCAAACTGAGAGACACATGGAGTCGCCGAGACCTACCCGCCCGAAGCGGACACACGGATCACCCGTTCTGCGCGCTCCGCAGTCACGACGGTCAAGCGGCTATCGGAGTTCATGCGACGTACTTCCGATAGTACCAGCCCTCCCGAGCAGCTGCCAGCAGGGTGGACGCGACTAGTGGAGGCCGGGACTGTAGATCGCCGAGAGAGACAGATGGATCATGTATCGACCCAGACGGCCAATACTTACAATTGCAGCGGCATACGCATCCACTACTTGACGATTCCAAAAACTGGCTCCACCACAACCGCAGCAATGCTGACAGCAGCAATGCTGGCTGCAGCCATGAATGCGGATCACGTGAACACTTGCGGCGCCATCAGGGTGCACGACCACGAGACCACTGACGAAATGGCACGGCGCTGTGGTTTGCGGGACGCTCGCATGCTCGCCCCGACGACGTTCACAGTCATCCGCGAGCCGTGCCAGCGCTTCGCATCGTCGTTCGACTACATCCGAACGTACGGGAAGAAGAGAGAGCGCAATATCACAAGAGGCAATGTGACTGTGACCAAGAAATATGTTCTGAAGCCGAACGATCCAGTGCACGCCATGGCCAGTCCGGTGGAGTGGGCCAGGGCGCTGCTCAAGAACGCTACGTATCGCCGAGTAGACTGGGCTGATCTGATGCCTGACGAAGCGTACAGGCTGCGGAATCACTTTCTGAAGGACGTGCTCATGATCGCGAAGCAGATCTGGTGGCTCGGCCCAAGCACCGAGCTGGTGTGTTTGACGCACCTACGCGACGAACTGAGCGAGCTCGTCAGCCGACACGCTCCCGGCTGTAAGATCAATCGCGAACTGCCAGACATGAATCTGAACTCGATACGCACCTTCTACGAGCCGAGTGTGCTCTGCCCTCTGGTGAGGCAATTATACCCCGAGGACTCGGTCATGTGGGAGCGGCGATGTTTGGGCGCCCTGCCCATGACGGGGCCACAGACTCGCCGTGCACTCAATGATCTTGGGCCGCTGGCCGTTAGGGTGGCCGCGGCGAGGAAGACGAGGGCGCTCTAGAGCAACTCAGCATACAGTGACGATCCAACTTCAGGTCTAACCTCCGAATGCTCCGCCGTGCACCCGCCTGCGCATACTCAGTGCAGCCGTCAGGTCCCGAATCGAGCTCTCTGTTCATGTGGTGCACTGGCACGTGCCAGTGCACCCGCCAGGTCCGAATTCGGTCCCGAATCGAGCTCTCTGTTCATGTGGACGTGCACTGGCACTCATCCACAGAGAGGGCACCCGCCAGGTCCTACATGTAATCGAGCTCTCTGTTGTGGTGCACCGCGTGCACTTATGGTGCACTGGGCACCCGCCCCCACAGTCGACCCCCACAGCTGTATACCTCATCAGCACAAGCTAGTTTGTAGTTAGTGCGTAGTACTTAGAAACAAACGAAAATCAAACCACTAACCAGTGGCGCTTTCGAGCTTGCAATTTGATTGCAGCCCCGACCCAGCCCTGGTGCAAGCTGAAGCGCCCGCGCGCGCGTCGCGCCTAGCTTCAAGATCCGGGGCCCTTGGTGTTCTCGGAAGGGGAGAAGAGAAACGAAACGAACGTCGACCTCACTAGGGAAATTGAGTAGCCCGAGCGAGCGAGTATACTCAGTACTTGTGTTGACCGAGGGGTGCGGAGCCGTCCGTTGAGACGGTGTGTGCTTGGGGGGACCGCACATACCGGTAGGTGTCTGTCCCGTGTGTGTCTTTTTACCGGTAGGTGTCGAATATTGGCCCAAATTTGGTTTTAGGAGAGCCCCTTGGAGAAGGCATCTCAGGACCCTCTCTCCCTCGCCCAACACATCAGGGTTGCGGATCACCGCCCGCCATGATGGCCACATCGGAGAGCACCGGCTTGCTTGAAGAGTCCGCGCCTCCGGGCTTTTGCAGCGGGCTCGCCCTCGATTTGGATGAGAGCATGGCTGAGTCCCACGCAGCCGTCTTTGGCATCGCTCTTGCCGCCAGCGGCAACCTCAAGACGCCCGAGCAAGCCAAGGCAGATGCTCTGGAGTGGCGGACGAATGTATGGGTATGCCGGCTGTGCTTCCTCTACTATCCAGCCGTGGCCGCACTCTCGTCCATCCCATTCGTTGGACGCGCTATGCTTCGCGCTCTAGCGTGCGGAGGCCGCTCCTGGGCTGACCCCGTGCGCAACGATGAGAGCGCTCGCGAGCTAGAGGTGCGCACGGTGTGGATCGTGCCTTGCGTGGGCTGGTTCGCCGTCGTCATTTTTTTATCCTGCATCCAATTGGCGTACATTTGGTTCGGGGGTGAGGTCGGCTTGAAGCGATCGAACTTGTTTATTGGGGCGATCACGCGGGGCATCATCGCAGTGTCCTTCATCGCCGTGTCGGTGACGCTGCTACATGCGATGCGCTGTCGTGATGCGCTGCTGCTGCGCACGTGTGCGCTCGGGAACGCGGCCTTTGCCCTCTCGATGCTCGTGATGCTCATCGTCGCAGTCGTCGCGCTGCCTCGAGGAGAGACGGACAGCTTTTGGGTAACCCTCGTCTTCTCGGTGCTGTTAACGACCGCGTTCGTCTACTACGGGGCCCTGTGCTTCACGCTGTGGCGCGATTACTCAGAGGAGGAGAAGATCCGCCGGAAGCCCGGCCTCGAGGACACGCCGGACGCCTGGCTGTGGTGGTTCGAGCAAGTCTTTGCCTTGTTGATCGTCACGCTCATCTGCATCTTGGTGACGGCACTCAACGTGGTGAGCGTCGTGTCGGATCCTGAGGGCTACTGGAACAACATAGGCCGGTGATGAGTAGATCTGGTGTGTGAACCTGGAAAACTAAACTCCCTCATCCCTGTTAGCTGTGTTCCCTCCGATCCGCGATCCCACCCGACCCGCGCGCCATGCCGCGCGCGCGCGCGCGGACCTCCGTCTCCGGGCGACACGCGTCGGTCCGGTCGGCGTCGGCCCCGTCCGGTGCCCGGCGCGGCCATAGTTCCCGCAAAAAGGGGGGTATAATCCTTGGGCAGCGGATTTCCCCCCCGGCCAAGCACAAAATCTACTTCGCGTCGGCGTAGTCCTCCGTAGATCCGGCTACCGGTAAACCGTACCCGGCGCGTACTACTCAACCGAACCGTTGTACATCGCACGCGACGTGTATGCGAAAAGGCAATCGTAACTTTGGGAGTTTTGCGTCCACCCAATCCCGTTGAGAAAAGTTGTCTACCACATAGATTTACTGGCATGTTACAAAAGGCCGGGCGCGTCAGCGCCGCTTCGATGGCTGCGATGCCTTTCGCCTATCGGCCGTACTGGGCTTTTGTATGCGCCCATGACGACGCTCTCGGGCTCCTTGTCGAGCCCGAGCTGACCGAGCTTGGTTGTCGAGCCGACGCTGCGTCTTGAGGTGCGCTGCAGCGCCAGAGGCTGAACCAGAGGTACCCGCTGCGCGCAGCTCAGCCACGTCCACGTACTCAACGGCCTCGAGATCAGAGCTCACCTCGTCGTCGAGCTCATAGAGACGCCCAGGCTGCAGCCACCAGCCAAACAGAGACAGGCGTGACCGGCTCGCGTGCAAGATGGGCGCGACTGCGTGCATGCGTGGTACCGTGAAGACCACAAACGAGTTGAAGCTTGGCACGTGCTCGACGCACGCCTCCATGTCCAGGAGCGCGCCACCAAACTTGAGCTTCCAGCCCTTGGAGAGGTAGAGGACGCCCGCGTATTTGCGCGAATGCAGAACTGCTGGGCCACCGTCCTTGGGCGCCACCACCACATGCGCCTTGTCATCGTGAGGCGAAATGCCGTCGCCCTGGCAGTACTTGGCGGCTGAGAATGAAGGTAGGAGGTCGTCGAAGAGGAGGGCGACTGCATTGGCCAGCAGTCCGAGAGTATTGGGATGATCCTCGGGCTCCGAGAATTGGAAGGAATGCTGCACGGAGTCACTACGGTACGCCACCTCGCCATCATTCATACTTTCCCAGTCATCGTGTTCCACGAGCATCGTGTGAGCCGCTTCAGCAACAACTGCGGGCAGAAAGGAGGTGATCCGAGCAAATCCTCTTCCCTGCTCGAGGCGTTCTACGACCCGATGCTCCGCCATGTGCGCCGATACGGCAGCTGTGTCGTGGAGCCATTCGAGAGGGCTGGCCATGGTTTGTGGAGCTCTCGCGCGCGTTCGTCTCCCTCCTCGTCGAGCACTCGAAGACTCGATGAGTGTGAACCTGAGCTAGGAACACGAGCACACCATTTCGGAATTGTATGGTGCAGACTCTCCATACCCAATGTGTGTTCCTCTTAGATTGCATGCCCAGAAATGCATGCCTAAATCTCGGTTGCCCAAGACGGGCGCATTGAATGGGGCTGGCAGCCCATTGCGCATTGTGACGCGACGCGGGTCCTCGGTCCTGCAGGAAGTGCTTAGAGGCGCCAACTCGCTTCCGAGAATAGCCGAACTAACGGAGCGAAAACATAGCACAAGGCTGAGGATGCCGCCAGCGACAGCACCGCCACATCAACTTGGTTGCAATACTGCGTACTTCTACTACTGCACAAACGCATCTGATGTGCTCTCCGTCGCAGCCGAGGGAGGCAAGGCCGCCGCTGTACGCTTCTGGCTCGAGAAAATGGAGACCAATCTGGACATGCCGTCACGAAACCAAGGCTCGATGCGCGTCGACTTAACTCCGTTAGGAGGACCCTTTGACGCCACGATTCGCCAGGCCATCGCCTTCCACGCACGTGTCGTGGAACGCTTCGTGAACCAGTCGAGCCTCTTCCCTCCCTCCATCGTGCCACCGCGCACGCCAGTTCTCTATCCTTTCAGCGGGATGGATGTCCTCACTGCGACGCACTTTTTCCCGCACGCGTCGTCATACACGCTCCTCGCCAACCTTGAGCTGGGGAGGCGTGCAGTGGATCCGCTCGATTGTTTCGCCGACTATGAGTGCGTTCGGATGGCCTCCCGTTCCGCGTACAAGGTGCGCGATTGTGACAGCACGTGCGTGCAGAGAGATCATGGAAACTGCGCGCGGTTTAATTAGCGTGGGCTGTGCCAACGCCTCTCTACTTATTGCCAACTACGTGGCTTCGATGCATCTCGTTACACGAGATGGATCTCGCGTTCTCGATTGCACACATCACACACCTCGCGCCCCATCTCTTTAACCATCTCTTATCCACACCTTGACTTGTGCGCGTGCCCTTCTTGTGCCAGGTCGTCGAGAACTGGGTGCAGCACCATCTGGCGTGGCTCGAGACTCGACGAATGATGCCACTCTTTCATGCAAGCTCCACTGGGGGATGCCTGCCCACCTTACTGCTCTTCCTTCACCTGGGCGGCCATACCGTCGATAGCCTCGCCGCCGGGGAGGTCAGCAGCGATGGCTTGACAACGACGGTGCATGCCACGACCATGTTCATTCCACAGAGCGCCGCTGATGCGGTAGACCGCTCGTGGCTGCTAGGCAAGAATCGGAGCGGCAGTTATTCCACACGACGCTTACTTGATACGCGAGTGCATCAAGCGCGCGGGCACGCTCTCGTCACGTCCTCACCGCAGCAAGCCGCCAAGCAGGCGGCGTCACCCCCTGCATCATCCCCATCTCCACTGCTGCCACGCTGGGTGACGGTGGGTTCTGGCATGCTACGCTGCACGTTCATTTGCACGACGATTGGACAGGAGAATGCCGCGATTCTCAACAACATCCTTCGCAGCGCTGGCCGCGGGCGCGCCGCCATCGCAACAACAGCACCGCCGCCGCGGAGAGACGTCGTTTCATCTGGCTACGTCGCAGTCGACCACGATGGAAGCTCCACGTCGTCGTTGGAGCCGGCTGCGGCTGAGGATGGGCTCGATGAGTTGCTCTATGTGACCCTGATCAAGGCCGCGCCGGCCGAGCTCACAACAACGCGCTGGTTTGGTGAATGGATCCTCCCTCGCAGCGTGGCCATCTTGCAAGACGAGACTGGCCTCCCCGTTCGGAGCCTGCGCCACGCCACCGCCTCGCCCAGTACGTCGATCACTGCGAGCAGCGCTGAGAGCATGCCAGCCAGAGCGAGCACGTCCGTCTGGACCAGGCTACACGAGGCTCTCAGGGCAGATGGTCAGCCGGGGGGGACGTGGGCGGCAGCCACGCACGGAACCTATCAAGGCATGCAGCTCGGCCGGCGATACTGGAACATCCCTGACTTCAACCCTCACTTTACCCCCCCACCTCGACCCCCTCCAACAGCAGCCGCCGCTCGTAAAGCCCCCCTTTTGGTCCACGTCGCTTCTCACGAGCCTCAAGGGACGTCGCTGCACCTGTCCCTGTACCCCTCCACCAATGGCGGGTTGCCCTTTCCGTTTGGGTACGGTGCGTATGCGGACGAGTGCCGGCTGGTCGTCCAGAAGCTCGCCTGGGAGAGAACCGGTGCCCTAACCAGTGCCCCCTGCTGCGCCCCCTTTGGTGGCAAGCCACGGCCTGAGCTGCTCAGGCATGCGGTGGCGCTGCTGGGTACGAATGACACGCACGCCATGACGCGCGCGTGCCATGGCGTGCTGTTTGCGTCGTGGCGAGTCACTGGCGAGCAGCTGCCGCGCGCGACCACGCCGATGCTCGAGGGTCGCCTTGGTTGATCCGCGGAAATATCGCAGACCCACACGTGTCGCTGTCGGACGCCTCGCAAACGCTTCTTCGAGAAAATATTGAGGGGCATGGAAGCTTGTGCTAACATGCTAAACCTTCGGAAGGATACCACTAGGACTGACTGTACTACACCGTATTACTTGATCCATGATGGGATGCGGGATCATGCATGGAATGGGGGATGGGCATGGGGATGGGGGGGTCCCCGGGCGAGGGCGCCCCACAGATCCGTAGGCAATAGGGCGGCGTAGGCGTACTAGGAAAAGGCCACGGGCGTAGGGGCGCGAACACGGACAACACGGATATTCGGAGTAGGTCTAGTATGAACTTGTGCCAGAACTACAACTATCGGATACACTATCTTTGTGACTTTGACTTTCAAAAACTGCCGTATACAAACTAAGTAAACGCGCGCTACGCTACCTATGCCCGTGTTTATCCTCAAACGACCGAAACCTCTAACCTGAGGGCTACCTTAGCCGGACCGCGCGCGAGCGCTCGCGCCGGTACGCGGAGCCGCCCGGGTGGCGTGACGGCGAAGACGAGCATCAAACCGGGGACCCGACCGGTGAGCGGTGTCCGGTGCGCACAGCGCACTCATCTCTCATGTGCGCACTGCGTGCCCTGTGCATCTGCATGCACAAATAATTAGTACGATGGGATGTGTTAGTACTTAAAGTATGATGCACGTGATACTGACCTGGTGGCCTCGCAGTCGCTGACCTGACCAGTGACCTGAACACCTGAACATTACGCGCTCGCGCTCACACGCCCCACCCCCCTCTCGGCCCGTCCACGGTGCTCGCCACGGCGCTCTTCTCGATCAGGGCCGATTGGTCAGTCGTCGCATCGATGCGGCTGCGGGCAGCTGCCGCCGCAATCGATGCGCCACCCCCACCCGTCGCCCCCCCAAAGGCGAGGCTGCGGAGTGCTCCACGACGCCACTGCGCATCGACGCATTCAGAGAGAGAGGGGTGATCCGGCGCGGCAACTTCTCACATCTGCGCCGTGTCCCTCGCCTGCAGAGCCGTGAGGAGCTCATCAGAGGTCATCAGAGGTCATCAGAGGTCATCAGAGGTCATCAGAGGTCA
>ENA-UOUZ01002137-UOUZ01002137.1-mixed-culture-metagenome-genome-assembly--contig:-NODE-2137-length-11177-cov-99.988851_pt1 | contig 11177 bp, 9 predicted proteins | sample MGYA00238154_ERZ761575 | MGnify/ENA primary metagenome ERZ761575 (study PRJEB28896, sample SAMN07631632) | mixed culture metagenome | isolation source: Freshwater growth medium | place: USA...
ATGGCGGTCGTGGAGGCGACGGCAGCGGAAGCGGCGGCAGCGGAGCCGGCGACAGAGGAGGTGGCGGGAGCGGAGGTGGCGGGAGCGGAGGTGGCGGGAGCGGAGCCGGCGGCAGCGGAGGTGGCGCCGGCGGCAGCGGAGGTGGCGGCAGCGGAGGTGGCGACACCGGAGGTGGCGACACCGGAGGTGGCGACACCGGAGGTGGCGACACCGGAGGTGGCGATACCGGAGGTGGCGACACCGGAGGTGGCGACACCGGAGGTGGCGGCAGCAGAGATGGCGTTCGTGAAGGTGGCGGCAGCGGAGATGGCGACACCGGAGGTTGCGACACCGGAGGTTGCGACACCGGAGGTGGCGACACCGGAGGTGGCGACTCCGGAGGTGGCGGCAGCAGAGATGGCGGTCGTGAAGGTGGCGGCAGCGGAGGTGGCGGCAGCGGAGGTGGTGGCAGCGGAGGTGGCGACAGCGGAGCCTGCAGCAGCGGAGCCTGCGGCAGCGGAGGTTGCGGTCGTGGAGGTTGTGGCAGCGGAGCCGGCAGCAGCTGAGCCGGTGGCAGCGAAGGCGGCGGCAGAAGATACGGTGGCTGCGATGCTGGATGCGGATCCGAAGATTAATTGGAAGGAGAAGGATGAGAAGGCGGTGCTTGAAGAGATGCGAGAGCGCGAAGAGACGCGCATCGCTCGTCAGGCTCAGGCCAAGGCGGCCGAGAACGAGGCGATCCAGGCGGCGTTGACCGCGGCGGCAGAGAGGCGTGCAGCCAAGGCGGCGGCGCAAGCGGAGGCGAAGGCTGAGGAAGCACGACGGATCCGTGCGATCGTCGCTGCGAAGCAACGCGGTCAGGTGTGGGCCAATGGGGCGGGCGCTGGGACGGGCGCCTTGCTCAAGGCAGCGGGCGACGATGCGCTGGCAAGTGAGTCGAGAGACTAAATGATGCATCGGGCGACTCTCCCATCGCGCTCTGTGGGGAGCTTTGTGCGAGCGGCGCGGTCGGGCTCGACGAGCTGCTGTTGTCGGGCTCGACGAGCTGCTGGGTGTCCATGAGATGACGACGCCCTGCTCAGCGGCTTAGGCGACGGCCGAGGCCACGGACGAAAGAAGAGAATGTGGGCACTCTTACCAGTCCCACACCGGCGCCCACAGTCGTTCAGTGAGCGAGCGGCTGATGGCAGGAGTGCCGTTTGGGCAGCACTTTCTACGTGGTAATCGAGGCTGCATGAACGAGACTCATACGACGGTGATCATGGCTGCATGGATCATACGCGTACGTACAGGCTACAGCTACCGGCTACAGCGGCATGCGGATTCGGGAACGTGATACAACGATGAATGTGCAGGGCGGAGATATCCGGTCGTAGAACCGGGAAGCTGTACGGTGCACCGCACAGCACGATACGGGCGGTCTGTGATCAAGTGCAAGTCGCTTACAGCAAGATGTTGGGCAGGCATGGGCCATGGCAGTTGGCATGTCCATGCAATAAGGCATAGTCGCCGCAGTGCCGGTATACAGATGTTAGATCTAATCGGGACGGATCGGCGCATGTTCAGACAAAAGAATGTACACGAAGAGGGTCGGTGGCGTGTGCTCCTGGCTCGATGCGCTCACGCCTGCGCTGTATGGAAAATGGTCGCGCGGAACGCGAAAACTGGTAACTGCCCCGCGGGCAACACATACTGCGGTAGGCAATAATGTTGATTTACCCGACTCCCCGCGTACCCGGCTACCCGCACGGCACAGCGCAGGATCGCGATACGATCAACATTTTCATTTGAGATTTGTACGTACGCAGGAATAGAAGTCAAGATCCACATCCCATACCATAGTGCCAACGCAAATGGCTGGGCGATTACAAGATCAATATTTGAATATAGTCGTATGACGACCGAGAACGCACCAATGAAAGCCCATGCACCATGTTCGGCTTGGCGCTTGCCGTGGAAGTTGGACATTGGAGGTAGCCATTCAGGGACAGCGGACAGGGTGGATCTCATTTTCCACTGCCACTGCCGCTGAGGATTCCAAACTTTATGGCACTGCCGAGCACGAGCGCCGCACCGAGCTTCGCGATCGTCGAGCGCCGCTCGGCACTGCCCTCAGGGGGTGCATTGAACCATCCAGCAATAGCGAGCCGCTTGGCGCTCGTCTCGAGCACCTCATGAGGAACGTCCGAGCGGAACACAACGAGCGTACCAGCGCGCGGCTCGACGTCGACAAATTGCGGCGGCGTGCCAGCCGGGGCCAACTCGCCGCCTCCGTCCAGGTGAATCCTTAAACAGCCGCCGTGAGCCGGTGTCCAGTCCTCGTTGCAGTAGATCAGGTAGGAATATTTGCGGAGCGCCTGGGGAGTATTGGCATATGAGTCGATGTGTCTACGGTAGTACCCACCGTTTGGGTACGACATGTATGCGCCCTCCGTAAGCAGAGGTTCGAGTGCCACGCCCGTGCCAGATGCCAGGCTGTCGCGGAGGCTATCCAGCAGAGGATACAGCATCTTGCGCGACTCAGGATAGCCATTCGCCTCGTACTTGATCTTTGGGAACAAGAATGACTGCTCCGCTTTGCGCACGTCAGTGGCAACGCGATTTGTCGATGAATCACCGACGCCAGCAACGTTGAAGCGTCCAGCCCCCGCAAGTTGCTGCACGTCTTGCTTAAGCAACTTGACCTCTGCCGGTGAGAGGAAATTCTCAACAACCGCATAGCCAGGGCCAGCTGGATGCAAGGCGCTGACAACTGTCGCAGGCAAGCGCTGGGCGATGGCGGCTAATGCTTGAGCACCTCGACTTGTCGCCATCACCAGCACTATCGAGAGCATTGGCGACTTCGAGCCCGTCGACTGTGCACATGTGTGAGCGAAAGCCCCTCGTGAAGACGGAGACACGAATTCCGAAAAAAGGGGGTGAGGGGGCGAGCTTGTTCACAGAGAGAGGCTCACGTACATGTACTTTGGAGACGTACGTGTATCCTAAAAAGCAATTATTTCACTTTCCAGATTTGAGATCGTGTTGAGATCTTCAACAAGTTTAGGAATCAGAGGAAGTCCACTTTCCCGGGCGCTCGCACAAAAACTCACTTTTGGTCGCGCGAGAAAAGGCTTAGATTCCTAGAAGATGCCGCCGGCCCAGCAGGGGTCACTCAAGCTCAACGATCTGGAAGTGCGGAAGCTCAAGGTGCGTGACACGATCGATCATCTGAAGGCAGAACGTCGAAATGAGTCGAAGCAGGTGCGCGAGAAGATCGATGAACTAGAAAAGGAGGAGCGTGAGCTGGAGCGCATGCATCTCGCCGAGAAAGGGTTGGTTGAAGACAGCGTGCAGAGTCCCGCGGAGCTCGGAACCGCCTTGCGCGCCGCCGTCAGCGCGGACAATCTCGATACGGTCAAGCAGCTTTGCGGCGGCAGGACAGTGAAGCGCTTCATAGATCTGGGCAACTTCGAGGGCACTACGGCCCTTATCAAGGCAGCGATGTTCGACCAGCTTGCGATTTTGGAGGTTCTGGTGGGTGCGGGTGCCACGTTGAGCAAGGCCGATAACCTCGGGCGCACCCCGTTGATGCTCGCGGCGGCCAACGGCTCCGACGCGGTCGTGCGCCGGCTGCTCGAGCTTCGTGCGCCCTGTGAGCCGACAGACGCGAGCAAGGGATGGAATGCTTTCTTTTTTGCGGCTCAGGGAGGCCACGTGGCGACGTGCCGGCTGTTGCTTGAGGCTTGCGGCGCGGCATTGTGCCTGGACACGCGCGCGAAAGACGGCAAGAGCGCCGCCGACTTGACTCACTTGTGCGCCGATCGCTCCCGAGGCGCTGCGGTGCATGCTTACATTGTGCAAGCAGCCCAGGCTCGAGGCGAGGACACAAGTTTCGTCAGCAAATGGAGCCGGGTTCGTCGGCTCTCGATGGCGACCTCGGTCATCGGAGCCTTCGATCGGGTCACACGCTCCGAGAGCCGCCGCGATCGTGGTTACGGGCAGCCGGACGAAACTCGAAGCGACGCCAAGGACGACGGCGGTTTCAGCTTTGCGAACTTGCTTCTGCGCGCCTCGGGCTCACTGGCGCCTACGGGGTGGCTGCGCTCGCTGGCACGGCCCTGGGCGTGGGGGCCACCACCGCCCGTTGAGGCGCGCCTATGAGCTCTGGGCGGTGGCTGCGAGAGCTCTCGCCGCATCAGGCCATACGAAACGCATGCTGCTTTACTCGCTCGGCGAGCATCACCTCACATACGAAATGCATGCTGCTTTACCCGCTCGGCGAGCATCACCTCACATACGAAACGCATGCTGCTTTACCCGCTCGGCGAGCATCACCTCACATACGCGTCCAGCGTCGACACTGTTTTCCTCGAACGCCCGCATTCCTCGCCACCGCCCGTGCCGCCCCCATCGCCTCCGCCACCCTCACCTCCTCCTCCATCGCCTTTTCCCCCACCTCCACCTCTCCAACCCCACCGAATCCCCCACCGTCGCTGTCCTTGCCGCCATCGCCACAGCCGTTGCCTTAACCGCCTTAACCGCCGTGCTCGCCACCCTCGCCCCCGCCACCGTCGCCACCTCCCCCGTCGCAAGCCACTCTTTGGGGCGATCGAGGGCGCGTCCTGTTGCTGCTGCTTCTGTGCTGCCCGCTTGCGCCGTTGTGTCGGTGGTGCGAACTGCAACGCAAGGTCGCCAGGGACCTCGCTCAGAAGCGTGAACAGCTTGAGAAGGTGACGGAGCTCGACAGGAAATAAAGGTGCAGAGCAGATGCGTACGTTCGATGCCACCACGGGCGACCCGACGGGCAGCGAGTACGAGGCGCTACTCGAACGCTCAACGACTGTTCAGAGGACTCCACCCTAGGCTTACGTTATACATTATAGCCGCACGGCACAATCTACCCAGTACCCTCCACAGTGTCAGTGTTCGCATGGCCGCATGATCCTCTCGTCTGGTTTCGTTTCCCCCCCTGATCTCACTGTGTACATGTACTACTCGTACATGATTTTGTGAAAAAACTAAATGGTCTTCTCTGTGCATCCATCCGAGAACACTTCTTATACGCGGTACCGTCGCCTTACGCGTTCTTAGGGATGTCAGAAATCATCAGACCCGAGAGCAGGCCTATACTATTAGGTGTCTAGACACTAGAGGTGATTAAAAGCTGAGGTGATTGCGGGCTGGGTCGCTCTGGAACGTCAGCGCCCTCGTCCGCTTCAGAAAATTATTCGCTGCATCGATCAGGCCGTCGATGTCACCAATGTTGTGGCGACCAGCAGGTGCAGCTGCACGCTGTGGCAGGGCCGCGTGGCCATGGCGCACCGCACCAGGGCTCCCGATGGGAGGTAGGCACAGCTCGAGCTCGTCCGGTATCCTGGCAGAGTCCAGTCCCTTCGCATCGAGCCTGCTTGCCAGCGCCAGCTCATGAAGCACCTCAAGGCGCGCGTGGCGCGCGTGGCGGCGCTCAGCGAAGCTGGCCACCTCAGAGTCCCATCGTGCTGCCTTGCCTCTCTCGCTTCCCTCCACCTGAAGCTCCCTCATGCGGCTATGGCTGCCTTGAAGATGCCATCGTTCGTGGGGTTTGAGCTCTAGACGGTTGCGGCGCCCGTAGCCACCATTGGCCCCGTAGCCACTGCTTTGTGCACCGTCTTTCAGGTTGAGGCTGTACAGGTAGCAGTTGCGTCGGCGTCGTTTCCAGCGACGAAGGGCGGCTGCTACCCCCCTTGCTGCCACCCTTGCGCGCAACGAGAACACACGTTGAGCAATGGAGAGGCTGACTGCTTGCCGCTCCGCCGTGGCCAGGCACATCCCGTGCCATGCAGACCACCCTCGCGAGAGCAGACGGCTTGGCTTTGCCCGATGAAACTGCGTCCAGGCGAGCTCAAAGCGGGCGAGAATCTTCGGCAGTAGCAGAGCCCGCCACCCGTGCCGCAGACACATGTCTCGATAGTACCAGCTCGCGCGTGCGGTCAGGATAGGTTGTCTCTCCCTCCACTCGGAGAGCTGTGTCGCACGATGGCGCCACGTGCGATGGCCATGGCCGAGGAGCTTGCACGTGCGACGGTGCGCAATCTGCGCGGAGGCTCGCTCAATCCCGCGTTGCCGCTTCGCGCGCTCGGACAGCACGGTGAGTGCGCAGAAGACGGCTCCTATCGCCTGCGTACGCCACAGGAAGTTGGCTGCCTGGTGACGAGACATGGCTGCCCGTCGGCGTGCTGCCATCTCCGAGCGCAAAGCGTCCTTGGCCATCACCCTTGCGTGCAGCCAGGACCAGCCGCGCCGAAGACGCGAGCTTTGCACGTGAGTGTCAGACAGGCGACGAAGCTCGCGAAGCACAGCAGGCGTCGTGCCGGAGGCGGCCGCATGCGCAACGTGGAAACACCAGGCGCAGAAGCCGGCGTTCAGCTCGGCCTCCTTCCACTTGGCCAGGGCGTTGCGCAGGCGGCCGAGCATCTGAGCTCGAAGATGTGCGACGCACGTCCACAAGTGAAGTGCACGAGACACGCACCGTGCCTGACGAGCCTCATGATGAGCCGTGGCAGCTTGGCCCAGGAGCAGCTGGAGTTGCTTGCGCTGCACGGCAGCGCCCAGGCGGCATGTGTCAGCTGCCCACTGACGCCACGCAGCCATCCTACTTCGCACGGCAGCCCGCAGCTGCACGGCTCGCGCCCGTAGCCCCATCTCGCGCGCGCGCCGCTGTGTGACAGTCACCCAGAGGCGCCATTTCCTCAGCGCCAGGTGCAGCTGCACGACGAGAGTGCGGTGGTCCAGGCTCTTCTTCTGCTCTTTCCCTACATCGCTCCACCGATGCCATCGGCGCAGGCAGCCTCGCAGGACCACATAGTGGGTTCTAGTCGCAACCCCTACAGCGGCCGCACCTCTACGAACTTGCGTGTTCTCACCCCAACGATATGCTCGGCGGGCGAGGACAGACGAGATAGAGATATCGGAGATAGAGGACACTTCTAGAGGAAGGTCTTCCGATGGCGGCTCGGGAGCCGGCTCTGCTGATGCAGGTGTAACGCTCAGCAGCGGTTGGAAGATTACTTTGGGGCTCGACGACTCCACCATAACGTCGATGCCGAGTGCCTGCAGGCACGGAGTCGCCGCAATTGGAGGTACATGGCTGGCGATCTCGAGGTCGTTAAAAGGCTGGAGCGACGCTGCTGAACCGACGCTGCTGAACCGACGCGATCTCGATGCCAGGGAAGCGACGCTGCTCCCCCATCCCACCTTGGAATTCCTCGCTGGCTTAGCCTCGACTGCCGTCGACGCGTGCACAGATTTCGCGACGAGAGCCCCGCGCGCATCTGAGCTTCGCATCAGCGCATTCGTCGTGGAAATCGACGTCACCACGCCAACCTTCGCCAGAGGCGGTGGAGGCCTCGTCGATCCAACGTCGTGGGCGTCGTCGTGGGCTCCTTTAGGCCGTGGAGGCCTTGTCGATCCAACGTCGTGGGCGTCGTCGTGGGCTCCTTTGGCTGACCCACCCGGAGGAATCCATCGCTCTGCAGGCGTCATGGGAAGAGGCCGCTGCTCGACACGATGATGCTCGACCTTGCTGGCAAGAGCACGGGCATGGACGCCAGCAGCTCGTCGAGCCCGCCAACGGCGCACGAACACCTCGAGTACCGTAGTGGCCTCAGCCTCGGTCTTCCAGACCTTCCTCTGCATCGTGTCGATGATGGTGACGGCGCGCGCGTTGTCAAGGCAGCCCTGCGCATACTGACGAAGCTGAGGAGCAGCCAGGCCGGCAATGTGCTGCAGCCTCTTGATGCCACCGGCTCCCCTGAGCTTGTTCACATACTCGATCTCCAAGCACATGCTCTGAATCGCGACGAGTGTAGGAAGTAGCGTCGCCTCGTCGGTCGAGAAGAGGTAGGGGAGGAGGTGATCAAACGCACGTGCCTGCTTGAGCTCGCGCTTGCTCAGGTCTGCGTGCGGATCAACAGCGCCTGAGACCAGATTGCCGACGAGATTGATGGCCAGCTGATGAATCTGAGCGGCCTCGTGCGTCAGCAAGTTGCTGATGACGGCGACCGCGCCGCTCGCACGAAGCTCCCCACAGAGTGCAATGGCAGAGTCGCCCGGGGCGTTCTCCAGTCGCCGGCCCAAGTCCAACAGCAGCTTTGCCAGCGCATCACCATCCGCTGCCCTGAGCAACGCACCAGTCCCATTCGCTCCAATCGCGGCATCGCTCATCGAATTGCCAAGCCTGTGCGTCCTTGTAAGGACAGCGACTACTGGTCGCCACCATCGCCACCGCCTGTGGGGCATAAAGGCCTCGCCGTGAGCCTCGCCGTGAGCCTCGCCGTGAGCCTCGCCGCGAGCCCTCTCACCAGCGCTATGAGCGTGCCGACCCTCTGCGGGCGCCGTGGGCTTGTGCAGCTTCTGCTCAATCTTTGCAGCCTGCTCATCAGGGAGCAGCAGACTTGACGACGACGATGGTGCATCGACGATGGTAGTGGTAGGTAGCTGGGACGTCGCGCGCAGCAAGCCAGGCATAGCAACGTTCGATGGCAGGTCTCTGTGTCCGGCAGGGCGTGCAGCATGAGAAATGCGTCCGTCGCTTGACGTCAGCTCGGATGCGATTTCAGCCAACGCTGACGGGTCGTCACGCAGCCTAGCGAGTTGCTCACGCAGAGTGCGCCGTGGTTGCTGCTGCTGCGGCGGCGGCGACGGCGGCCGCCGCCGCGGCGGCTGTCGCTGCTTCAGCCGCTGCTCTTGTCGCTGCTCTTGTTGCTGCTGCTCCTGCCGTGTACCGACGCGCTTTGCAGCTTGCCTCCCTGCGGCGATGCGTTGCTTTCGGATGCTCTGCGGCATGGACCGCGCGGCAGCCTTGATGCAGCGCTTCGCCCAGCGCATGCGCAGTGCCTCCATCTGGTGCCGCAGCCGTCTCTCGCGTATAGCATTCTCTGCAGCAGCACTGACTGTCAGCGCACGCCCAGTACGCCCCATCGCAGCACGCAGATTGACCAGGCATCCTGAAGCGTACCTCACGATCGACGCATCTGAGTGCTCGAGCAATCGCTCAATATCTGAACATACGCCGCCATGTGCGATGTATGCAGCCCATGTAGGTTCGTTCAGTAGGTTTTGCAGCGTGCCAACTGCAAGGCGTTGGACATCTTCGTCGGCCTCACCGCGGAGGCACGCAACCAGCGAATCCGCCCCATGCGTACACTGTAGCAGCTCTCGCCTTGTAGCCGCCGCTCCCGCATCGACGGCGTTGCAACAGAGGTTTCCAAGCACGGCAAGAGTCAGCTGAATTGTCTCGGGAGCACTTTCCCGCTGCCTGAGCAGTGACACGAGGCGTGCAACGCCACCTCCGGCACGAAACGCCTGCCCGACAGCTATACCTGCAGGGCCTTGCGCTTGCTGCTCGATCATGAGTAGCAGAGCGTCCAGAATCTCTGGCGCGTGCACGGACGGGTAGAGCTGGTTGACGAGCAGAACGGTGTCAGCCGCTACCTCCATCCTTGTATTCACGCCGCGTGGGGAAATTTTTAGCCACTCACTTCTCATCACCTTTGGTTCGAAGTTTACCGTGCGACCACACGCATGCATGCAAGATGAACTTGTGGCTGGTTCACGTTCACAATAACGTTTGCGGCAGCGTGCACGCTTTTGAGCTGTGCCTTGTCGAACGTGAAGATGCGGAAGGTGTGGGGTCTGGCCGTGGGCAGCGTATTGACGCGAGGATGCAACAGGCGGGGCTGCGTGAGACTAGCGGCCTTCACGACCATTGGAATCGTATTTACGTTCACCAGCCAGCAGTGGAAGTAGTGCTGAATGCCTCCTGGATGAGGGTGGCTGGACCGGGGCGAAGGGCAAAGCTAGACGCTGAGCGGTGGCGGGGACGCGAACTACTCCGAGCGATCGCGGAAGCCTCGTGCATCGCAAAGCAGCCTGTCGAGTGCGTGACGCACCTTTCCGAAAATGCGGTGTACATGTCTGTATACTCCCGACTGAAAAATCAAACAACTGACGGGCTTGGCTGACGGGCTTGGAAAGAACAACACCTAAAAAGGGTTCGAAACGCAATACCGGTTCCACTTCCGCACCCATTCCACATCCACATTGCCTCAGGTGCATCGGGACCATGCCGGACAAGAGAGGCCGTCTGCTGAAAGGCGAGCCGGGCTACGAGACGTCTGCACAGTACAAGAAAAACGCCAAGCGGCTCAAGAAGGGCGAGCCGGGCTACGAGACGTCTGCACTCGCCAAGAGCAACGCCAAGTTCAACGCCAAGAACAACGCCAAGAAGCAGGAGCGCGCGCGCGAGGAGGCGACGGAGCGCATCGCGAAGTTTCCAAATCTTGTCGAGGACGTGCTCTCGCCGGAGGCGGCCTTTGACGTCGCGAAGACCATCCTTGAGAAGCAGGCGACCGCCATCGTCCCGATGCCGATCCTCGAGGCGCTCGCCAAGGAGATCGGGATCGACGACGTCTCGCGTCTCCCCGCCGACTGGCTCACCCTCAACCAGCTCTTCTTGCACGCCGCCGTCTCCTTCTACATCGGCTACACGAGACGGTGCCTCCCGGACGAGGCCCTGTGCTGGATCAGCCCTCGCGGCTCCGAGAAGCGCGACAAGAACGGCGACTTCATCGCGACGGGAGAGCGCAACCGGCCGACGCTCCTATGGCCCGACGGCACGTACATCAAGCCATCAGAGGCGAAGACTCTCCTTGGCTTCAAATTCTTCGAGGTGTACGCCTCCACCTTGCAGATCAACGCGCGCGCAGTCGAGGCCGCGCTGCAGAAGCTCAAGAAAAAGAAGGAGCGTAGTGGGAGATTCCAGATTGCGACCATATGACAGTTGAACTCAATGTGGATCACGTACGGTGCAATTCAATTTATGGGACAACGCGGACAAGTTTTCCGGATACAGAGCGGATACAAAGTAGAGCGCGCGGCCCAGCACCTATAGTCCTCGTGCGCACATCAAACTTTCCTGCTTCCAATGAGCCCTTTATCAACCGAACGTCGATCCGACGCGCGATCCTCTCTCACATGAACTTACGCGATCTCGTGCACGTGGCGGTCACGCACATGAGCCACGAATCCGTCGCACCAAATGCGAAACTACTATTGCGACCGCCGATACATGCTCAAGCCTTGCGAATAAGCTCATCCGAGTCCTGCGGCGCGTAGATGAGGCCGCCGTTGTCGAGCTTGACCTGGTAGGGCGCCACCATACCCGGCGGCATGTACTC
>ENA-UOUZ01002139-UOUZ01002139.1-mixed-culture-metagenome-genome-assembly--contig:-NODE-2139-length-11165-cov-124.435644_pt1 | contig 11165 bp, 7 predicted proteins | sample MGYA00238154_ERZ761575 | MGnify/ENA primary metagenome ERZ761575 (study PRJEB28896, sample SAMN07631632) | mixed culture metagenome | isolation source: Freshwater growth medium | place: USA...
GACGGCCGTCCGGCCGACGTACATCTCCGGGTTGGCGCGCACGTGCTGCTCGATCAAGACTGGACCCCTTCCGACCGCATTCGGAGGTGGCACCGGTGGGGGGGGGGGCGCGGGCGGCGGCACCGGTAGCACAGTCAGGGGTGCGGGGGTCACAGCCGGTTTGGGCTGGGCTAGTTTCGCAAGGGCGGCGGCTGCCGCCTTGTCCGCCTCGCCGCTCGCGAAGAAGGCCTTGACCGCTGCGTTCTCATTGAGCTTGGCTTTCTCGGCCGGTTTGTTGCCAACGAAAATGCCATCCTTGTCAGTCGCCTTGACGGCATCCGGGTACGCCTCGAGCAGCGCCTGCACCACCGACACCGATGAGCTGTACCGAGCGGCGACGTGGAGGGGCATCCTCCCGAGCTTGTCCGTCGCCTTGACGGCCTCCGGGTACGCCGCGAGCAGCACCTGCACCACTGCCTCCGATGAGCTGTACTTCGCGGCGCGGTGGAGGGGTGTTTTCCCGAGCGCATTGTTTGCTCTGGCCATTGCTGGCGTGATCAGCGGGAGGACCTCGGCGTCAGGCCGTTTGTACGTGTCGTTATCGAGGAGGCTCGCGAAGAAGGCCTCGCCGCTCGCAAAGAAGGCCTTCACCGCGGCGTTCTCATTGTACTTGGCGGCGTAGTCGGCCGGCGTCTCGCCATCCTTGTCCGTCGCCTTGACGGCCTCACGGTACGCCACGAGCAGCGCCTGCACCACCGACACCGATGAGCTGTTCCGAGCGGCGGCGTGGAGGGGCGTGAGCCCGTCGTTGTTCGTTGCCATGGCGGCCTCCGGGTACGCCGCGAGCAGCGCCTGCACCACCGCCTCCGATGAGCTGTTCCGAGCGGCGACGTGGAGGGGCGTGCTCCCGTTGTAGTTCATCGCCTTGGCGGCCTCCGGGTACGCCGCGAGCAGCGCCTGCACCACCGACACCGACGAGCTGTACCAAGCGGCGGCGTGGAGGGGCATGTTCCCGATCTTGTCCTTTGCCCTGGCGGCCTCCGGGTACGCCGCGAGCAGCGCCTGCACCACCGCCACCGATGAGCTGTACCGAGCGGCAACATGGAGGGGCGTGTTCCCGTCGTTGTTCGTCGCCTTGACGGCATCCGGGTACGCCGCAAGCAGCGCCTGCACCACCGATACCGATGAGTTGAACTGAGCGGCAACGTGGAGGGGCGTCCTCCCGAGCTGTACGTGGCACACACGGCGAGCAGGGGGGCGGCTGAGCGACGAGGCGGGCGGCGGGGGGGAAAGAGGCCGCATGCGCGCGGCACACAGAACTGGGGGCGGCGTACCTTGTCCGTCGCTTTGACGGCATCCGGGTACGCCGCGAGCAGCGCCTGCACCACCGACACCGATGAGTTGTGCGTAGCGGCGAGGTGGAGGGGCGTGTACCCGTCCTGTATGTGGCACACACGGCGAGCAGGGGGGCGGCTGAGCGACGAGGCGGGCGGCGGTGGGGGAGAGGCCGCATGATCGCTGCACAAAGGGCCGGGGGTGGCGTACCTTGTCAGTCGCCTTGGCGGCCTCCGGATACGCCGCGAGCAGCGCCTGCACCACCGCCACCGATGAGCTGTACTTAGCGGCATAGTGGAGTGGCGTGTCCCCGTGCTGAGTGTGGCACACGCGGCGATCAGCGGCGCGGGAGAGGGGACGGTGGCCGGCGCGCCGTGCGCAGCAGCGCTGGTGCGATATGCGGCGTACCCCATCCTTCGCTTTGGCCGTTGCGTGCGTGATCAGCGGGAGGACCTCGGCGTCGGGCCGTTTGTACGTCTTGGTATCCAGGAGGCTCATCTGCTCGCGTGGTCGATCGTGGGCGGTGGGCGGGTGGGACGGACGCGGCGTGGTCAGCAAGGGCCGTGGAGCGCTCGGCATGGCGGAAGACAAGGAGCTGTAGCTCGAAGGCACAGCGGGCAGAGCAGGCGTCCAAGTGGTGCAAGGGACGTGGTGGAGAGAGAGATGGCGAGGGCCGCGCAGGCTGCAGGAGGCGAAGGGAAGAGCTTGTGCCGAGAGGGAGATGCGGCGGCGGCGAGCGGCGGGCTGGCGGCTGAGAAACTCGGCGCGCGACCAGGTTCGAAGGCCGCATTGCAACATACCGCCTTGTCCGCCGCTGCCTTCTTGACCGCCGCTTCCAACTCACGACGAAGCGCTGCCGCCTCCGCCAGCGCCGCTGCTGCGGTTCTTTCGGAGGCTGCCTTCTCTGCTGCGGCTCTCTCGGCAGTTGCCAATGCCTCTGCGGCCATCTCGGCCGCCGCGGCCAACTCGTCGGCTGCCTTCTTGGCCGCCGCCTTGGCCTCGGCCGCCGCCTTCTCGTCGGCTGCCTTCTTGGCCTCGGATGCCGCCTTCTCGGCCGCCGAAATCGCCTCAGCCGCCGCCAACTTGGCGGCGGCATGCACAGCTTCCAACTCACGACGAAGCGCCGCCGCCTCCGCGTTCTCGGATGCCTTATTCACCAGTGCCTTTTTCTCGGCCGCCGCCGCCTCAGCCGCCGCCGCCTCGGCTGCCGCCGCCTCGGCCGCCGCCGCCGCTGGCTGCCCAGTCGTCGCCTCCAAGTGCTGCGCGCGCACACACACATACACACGCACGGCGCATGCTCAGCACGCGATGTGGCAATCGTGGCAGTCTTGGGTCCCGGTGCCCTCTGAGTGCCAGTGATTGCAAATGAGTGCCAATGATTGCCAATGGCGCGTGCGGCCGTGGCCACGCATCTGCCCCCCCACCGCACGCGAGTCGGGCGCACCTTCCCGCTCGCAAAGAAGGCCTTGACCGCGGCGTTCCCATTGTACTTGGCGGCGCAGTCAGCCGGCGTCTTGCCGTCCTGCGGCGCGGGCACGCGGAGGGCGACGGCGGCGGAGCGAGAGGGTCGTCAGCGGCGAAGCGGGCGGCGGGCGTGAGGCGCGCACGACGATGGCGCAGCAAACGGGCGAGCGAGCCGCCGTCGCACCACCGATGTTGGCGCTGGCGGCGTACCTTGGTCGTCGCCTTGACGGCATCCGGGTACGCCGTGTGCAGCGCCTGCACCACCGCCTCCGATGAGCTGTACTGAGCGGCGCGGTGGAGGGGCGTGTACCCATACTGTACGGGGCACACACGGCAAGCAGGGGGGCGGCTGAGCAACAAGGCGGGCGGCGGGTGGGGGAGAGGCCGCATGATCGCGGCACACAGGGCTGGGGGCGGCGTACACTGTCCGTCGCCTTGACGGCATCCGGGTACGCCTCGAGGAGCGCCTGCACCACCACCTCCGATGAGCTGTACCAGGCGGCGTAGTGGAGAGGCGTGCTCCCGTCCTGTACGCGGCACACGCGGCGAGCAGGGGTAAGAACAGAGGGGTGGCTGAGCGACGAGGCGGGCGGCGGTCGCGCGACGATGGCGCAGCTAACGGGCGTGCGCGTCGCCGTCGCGCCACCGATGATGGCGCTGACGGCGTACCTTGGTCGTCGCCTTGGCGGCCTCCGAGTACGCCGCGAGCAGCGCCTGCACCACCGCCACCGATGTACTGTACTGAGCAGCGCGGTGGAGGGGCGTGTACCAGACCTGTACGTGGCACACACGGCGAGCAGGGGGGCGAATGAGCAATTGTGCGGGCAAGCGAGCACGGCGCGCGTGTCGAGCCGGCCCACGGACGGGGCGCGCGAGCGATGGCGAATGTGCAGAGTCGCACGACCGCCGCCGTCTCCCCCTGCGGCCGTTCCCCTGCTGCCGCCCGTCGACCGCGTGGCTGTGCTCTCCCGCGCGTCGCGGCTGCAGTTGGAGCAGACGGCGGAGCGTCGGTGGTACACGCGTCGCCCACCCATCTCCTCCTCCGCCCCCCCGGCGAGCGCACACTCACCATCACCACGCCACGAGACACGGCCAGCCTCGCCACCGGGGTGCGCGCTCCCGCGCCTCGCGGCGCGCGGCGCACGCGACGAGCAATCGAAACGTCGGCGGTCTGCCGCCGCAGAGGGGCGGACCCTCGCGCCGTCCGCCGCCCTGCCTGTCGCGGAGGGGGCGTGCGGCCGGCCGGCGGGGCGGCACAGAGGCGACGTGCCACGAATGGCGGCGCGGGAGAGGGGACGGTGGCCGGCGCGCCGTGCGCAGCAGCGCTGGTGCGATATGCGGCGTACCCCATCCTTCGCTTTGGCCGTTGCGTGCGTGATCAGCGGGAGGACCTCGGCGTCGGGCCGTTTGTACGTCTTGGTATCCAGGAGGCTCATCTGCTCGCGTGGTCGATCGTGGGCGGTGGGCGGGTGGGACGGACGCGGCGTGGTCAGCAAGGGCCGTGGAGCGCTCGGCATGGCGGAAGACAAGGAGCTGTAGCTCGAAGGCACAGCGGGCAGAGCAGGCGTCCAAGTGGTGCAAGGGACGTGGTGGAGAGAGAGATGGCGAGGGCCGCGCAGGCTGCAGGAGGCGAAGGGAAGAGCTTGTGCCGAGAGGGAGATGCGGCGGCGGCGAGCGGCGGGCTGGCGGCTGAGAAACTCGGCGCGCGACCAGGTTCGAAGGCCGCATTGCAACATACGGCCTTGTCCGCCGCTGCCGCCGCCACCTTGTCCGCCGCCGCCTTTTCGGCCGCCGCCTCCAAGTCTCGACGAAGCGCCGCCGCCTCCGCCGCCGCCGCTGCTGCGGCTCTCTCAGCGGCCGCCTTCTCCGCTGCGGCTCTCTCGGCCGCTGCCTTTTCGGCCGCCGCCTTCTCGTCGGCTACCTTCATCGCCGCCGCCACCTTCATCGCCTCCAAGTCCTGCGCGCGCACACACACGCACACGCACGGCGCACGCTCAGCACGCGATGTGGCAATCGTGGCAGTCTTGGGTCCCGGTGCCCTCTGAGTGCCACTGAGTGCCTCTGGTTGTCATCATGGCAGTTACATGGCAGCCTTAGGTGCATGGGGTCGCACCAGCTGGTGTGCCCTCCACAATCGGGCACATGTGTCGACCAGACCCCACACCACTCCTCTCGCCGCGAGGCGTGTAGGGGCGCGCTGGCCGTATGCGGCCGTGGCGCGCGAGCCCCGTGGCCACCCATCTGCCCCCACCGCACGCGAATCGGGCGCACCTTGCCGCTCGCGAAGAAGGCCCTGACCTCGGCGTTCTCATTGAGCTTGGCTTTCTTGGCCGGCGTCTTGAAATCCTGCGGCGCGGGCACGCGGAGGGCGTGTCGTCGGCGGAGCGAGAGGGTCGTCAGGGGTGAAGCGGACGGCGGGCGGGAGGCGGGTGGCGCAGGACGATGGCGCAGCAAACGCGTGCGCGCGCGCGCGCCGCCTACGCGCTACTACGCGCCACCGATGTTGGCGCTGGCGGCGTACCTTGTCCGGCGCCATGGCAGCCTCAGGGTACGCCGCGAGCAGCGCCTGAACAACCGCCTCCGATGAGCTGCACCGAGCGGCGAGGTGGAGGGGCATGCTCCCGTCCTATACGTGGCACACACGGCGAGCAGGGGGGCGGCTGAGCGACGAGGCGAGCGGCGGGTGGGGGAGAGGCCCCATGATCGCGGCACACAGGGCCGGGGGCGGCGTACCTTGTTCGTCGCCATGACGGCCTCCGGGTACGCCACGAGGAGCGCCTGAACCACCGCCACCGATGAGCTGAACGCAGCGGCGACGTGGAGGGGCGTCTCCCCGTTCCCCAACTGTACGGGGCACTCACGGCGAGCAGGGGGTGGCTGAGCGACGAGGCGAGCGGCGGTGGGGGAGAGGTTGCATGAGCGCGGCACACAGGGCCGGGGGCGGCGTACCTTGTCCGTCGCCTTGGCGGCCTCCGGGTACGCCGCGAGCAGCGCCAGCACCACCGCCTCCGATGAGATCGCAGCGGCGTAGTGGAGTGGCGTCTTCCCGTCCTGTACGTGGCACACGCGGCGAGCAGGGGGTGGTTGAGCAACAAGGCGAGCGGCGGGTGGGGGAGAGGCCGCATGCGCGCGGCAAACAGGGCCGGGGGCGGCGTACACTGTCCGTCGCCTTGGCAGCCTCTGGGTTCGCCGCTAGGAGCGCCTGCACCACCGCCACCGATGAGCTGTACACAGCGGCGCGGTGGAGGGGCGTGTACCCGAGCTGTACGGGGCACACACGGCGAGCAGAGGAGCGACTGAGCAATGAGGCGGGCAAGCGAGCACGGCGCGCATGCTGAGCCGGGCAACGGAGTCGCCTTGGCGGCCTCCGGGTATGCCGCGAGCAGCGCCTGCACCTCCGCCACCGATGAGCTGCTCGCAGCGGCGTAGTGGAGGGGAGTGTAATAAGGCTTGTAGTAGTCGAAGTCGATATGATCCTTTCCCACCTTGACTCTTTCTTTTGTGTCCACCACGACGATCGCCCACGCGTCCTCGTTCGGGGTCCAATTTTTGACGTAGGCAAGCTTGCCGTTGAGATGTAAGCAATCACTTCTGGTAAGGCCAGAAATCCTACCGTGCTTGCCGGCCTTATCCGCCGCCGCCTTGTCCGCCGCTGCCTTTGCCGCCGCCGCCGCTGGCGTGTGCCCGTTCTGTACGTGGCACACACGGCGAGCAGAGGGGCGGCTGAGCGACGAGGCGGGCGGCGGGTGGGTGAGAGGCCGCATGCGCGCGGCACACAGGGCCCGGGGCGGCGTACCTTGTCCGTCGCCTTGGCGGCCTCCGGGTACGCCGCAAGCAGCGCCTGCACCACCGCCTCCGATGTGTTGGACTGAGCGGCGAGGTGGAGTGGCGTCTTCCCGTCCTGTACGGGGCACACACGGCGAGCAGGGGGGCGGCTGAGCGACAAGGCGGGCGGCGGGTGGGTGAGAGGCCCCATGATCGCGGCACACAGGGCCCGGGGCGGCGTACCTTGTTCGTCGCCTTGACGGCCTCCGGATACATCGCGTAGAGCCCCTGCACAACCGCCACCGATGAGCTGTAATTAGCGGCGCGGTGGAGTGGCGTCCACCCGTCCTGTACGTGGCACACACGGCGAGCAGGGGGTGGCTGAGCGACGAGGCGAGCGGCGGGTGGGGAAGAGGTCGCATGATCGCGGAACACACAGGGCTGGGGGCGTCGTACCTTGTCCGTCGCCTTGGCGGCCTCCGGGTACGCCGCGAGCAGCGCCAGCACCACCGCCTCCGATGAGATCGCAGCGGCGTAGTGGAGTGGCGTCTTCCCGTCCTGTACGTGGCACACGCGGCGAGCAGGGGGTGGTTGAGCAACAAGGCGAGCGGCGGGTGGGGGAGAGGCCGCATGCGCGCGGCAAACAGGGCCGGGGGCGGCGTACACTGTCCGTCGCCTTGGCAGCCTCTGGGTTCGCCGCTAGGAGCGCCTGCACCACCGCCACCGATGAGCTGTACACAGCGGCGCGGTGGAGGGGCGTGTACCCGAGCTGTACGGGGCACACACGGCGAGCAGAGGAGCGACTGAGCAATGAGGCGGGCAAGCGAGCACGGCGCGCATGCTGAGCCGGGCAACGGACGGGGCGCGCGAGCGATGGCGAATGTGCAGAGTCGAACGACCGCCGCCACCTCCCCGTGCGGCCCAGGGACCCGTCGACCGCGTGGGTGTGCTCTCCTGCGCGTCGCGGCTGCAGTCGGAGCAGACGACGGAGCGCGCGGAGCGTCGGTGGTACACGATTCGCCCACCCATCCCCACCACCGCCTCCTCCGCCCACCTGCGAGCGCACACTCGCCGCCATCACCACGCCACGAGACACGGCCGGCCTCGCCACCGGGGTGCGCGCTCCCGCGCCTCGCGGCGCGCGTCGCACGCGGCGAGCTATCGAAACGTCGGCGGTCTGCCGCCGCAGAGGGGCGGATCCACGCGCCGTCCGCTGCCCTGCCTGTCGCGCTGGGCGTGCAGCCGGCCGGCGGGGCGGCACACAGGCGTCGTGCCAAGAATGGCGGCGCGGGAGAGGGGACGGTGGCCGGCGTGCCGTGCGCAGCAGCGCTGGTGCGATATGCGGCGTACCACATTCGTCGCTCTGGCCGTTGCGTGCGTGATCAGCGGGAGGACCTCGGCGTCGGGCCGTTTGTACGTGCCGGGTTCTAGGAGGCTCATCCGGAAGCTCGAGTCGAAGGTCATCGAGCAGTGGATCTTGTCGACGACGGCGTTCTTGGCGTCGCTCGACGCCCACAGATCCGTCAGCTCTTTGAGCTGCTGATCCGCGCTCATCGATTTCAGCTTCTCGGCCATCTCCGACTTGAGCGGCAGCGTCAGCACCTGAAACTTGTCCTTGCACTTGTTCATGTCGCTCGGGGATTCCTTCATCGCGGGTAGTTGCACGGTCACCGTCACATCCTTGGATGGCCACACAACCCCCACGTTCGGGCGCACCGAGTACCGCTTCGGGTTGGTCGTCTGAACCCTGAAAGTGTATGCGACGTTGCTCGACGAGGTGTTCCGCGTGCGTAGCTGCTGCTGCATCGACGCCTTGTTGAGCGCGACGCTGAAGTTTAGGGCCGCGGGCTCCCACTTGAGTGTGGACATTTCCACCGAAAGGCACCTCTCGTCGAAAGGCAAAAAAGTTGCGAATCGCGAGAGAGCTACATGTACATGTACATGTGTGTAACAAGTGTTACCGCATCTTTTGAGAACGGATCTCACCCGCGCATCTCTCAGAAGCGCGACAGAAATACACGCCTCTCGGGACTAGTGTAGGTTGGTGAACATGCGGGAATCAAACTACGCGAAGGAAAGCCCGGGTGACCGCGCATTGTGACCGCCGCGCAACACAGTACATGTAACACGCCCGGTCCCGGCGTCACGCAGGGTTTAGCCTTTTTAGCAGAAATAGCAGGGGCCGAGGTCACGGCTTACGGGGGCCCCCTAAGTAGCGAATGACTTGACTTACATTACTGGGTGGGGTGGTGCCTCGTCTTGACGTCGACCTGTGGGATAAGCTCGACGCTCGAGACGGACGCCGCATGGGCGGATGGCGAAGATCATCAACAACCCGCTTGCGCCGCCGTATAAGTACTCGAGCGCTCGCATGCTACAGAACGGGTACCACATCGAGCGCGGGAAGCACCTCGTCGATGCAGAGTTCCCGAGGCCCAAGCGATGCTTCGAGAACATCCCTGGCCAGCGCTCCTCGTCGCCGCCGCCGAGTCCAACACGACCCACGACACGCGGCAGTCCAATGAGGCCGACCACCCGAGGCGCCCAGCGGGCGCTGTCCCGGGCGCCCTGGGACTGAGAGGGCGAGAGGCGGGCGGTTGGAGGCGAATGAGCGCCGTGTTGGGCTTTCTCGGGGCGAGGCGAGATGAGGCGGTGGCCGATACACATATTATTTTGTTAGCAGGCGCTGGGGGAAGTGACTACGGAAGTGCGCCGAGTCAGATGTATCAGTCCACAGCACGGAAATACCAACAGTGATATCTCGTCTCGAGCGTCTCGTCGTCCACGAGAACGTCGGTCCTCGCCCGTGCCGTTTCAAAACGTCTGCCGCAGTGGCTCTGCGCGCTCAGTGCGCGCGCGCACAGCCGCCGCAGTAGATGAGAGTGTAAGAATTCACACCTAACGTTCATATGCCAGAAATTTCGAGGACACTTCTCGTCCACTTTCTCGACCCTCGCCCATCATGGTCGTGTCTGCGGCGCGTGTGCGCGTGCTTTCGGGTCCGAAGGCCGTGACGACGCCAACAGCAGGTGGCGTGGTTTATTGGATGTCGCGCGATCAGCGCGCCCACGACAATTGGGCTCTCCTCCGCTCAGGATGTGCCTTCGAGCAACTTTTTTTGTGTGGCTCGAAGGCATAAGGTGGGCCTCTCCGTCATCTTCTGCCTCGTGCCGACCTTCCATGAAGCAACGATTCGGCAGTACGGATTCATGCTGAGAGGACTGCAGGAGGTGGAGCGTGACCTGCGGGACCTCGGCATACCATTCAAGGTGCTCTCGGGCAATCCGGTCGACGAGGTGCCCTCCTTCTTGCGCCGACATGAGGGCTGTGCACTCGTGACCGACTTCTCTCCACTGCGCACGGGCCGCGCATGGAAGAGCGCAGTCGGCGAGAAGCTGAGTAGCACCCCATTCTACGAGGTGGATGCACACAACATCGTGCCCGTGTGGGTGGCTTCGGATAAGCAGGAGGTGGGTGCGCGAACTATCCGCAAGAAGATCAATGAAAAGCTGCCGATGTGGCTCAAGGACTTCCCGCCGCTCGAGCCGCAGCCGATCGAGCCGCCGCTGCACGCGCAGGCAGTCGCGGCGCCGCTACCAGCGGAAGACACGTCCGGCATCATCCCGCCCGTGCCCCCCGCGCCGAGCACCACGTCTGATAGGACCTCTGTGCTGGACGAGGGCACGCTCATGGCGCTCAGCACGCAGCTCGAGGCGGCGGTGGTCGCTTCGCCGCTGGACTTGGCGACGGCCGAGCGGGTGCTTGGGCAGCTCGAGGGCGTGCGCATCGACCGCGCACTTCTCAAGGCAACGGGCGTCGGAAAGGCTGCGAACGAACTCGCCAAAGCCAAGTGTGACCTCTCGACGCGCGCGCGTACGCTTGTCGACCTGTGGAAGGCGGCGGTGTCGGCAGAGAAGGCGGCGGCGACGGCGGGTGCGACGACGGCGACGACGGGAGCAGGGGCGGCAGCCGCAGGGCCATCGGGCAGTGCGCGCTCGCTCGCGCTGCCGCGTCACCCGAGTGCGTCGCTGCTCGGCGAGTGCGTCGCCCCCACTGATTGGACGGCTCTCGAGAAGAGCCTTGTCATCGACCGCAACGTCAAGCAGGTCGACTGGCTCCTTCCGGGGCCAGCGGCGGCGCGCGAGGCGGTACACGCCTTCTGCGCCTCACGGCTCGCGCTCTTCGCCGACAAGCGCAACGACCCGAACGTGCACGCGCTCTCTGATCTCTCTCCCTATCTCCATTTTGGACAGCTCTCGGCGCAGCGCATGGCGCTGATGGTCCGGGCGGCCGTGGCGGCCAAGCCGCAGGCGGCGTTGCAGGCGGGGCTCGAGTCGTTCCTCGAAGAGTCGATTGTGCGCCGCGAGCTGAGCGACAATTTCTGCTTCTACAACCCAAACTACGACAACCTCAACGGCGCGGCTGGCTGGGCACGGGAGTCGCTTGAGCTGCATGCGGCTGACAAGCGCGAGCGCGTGTACACGCTCAAGCAGCTTGAGGAAGCACAGACGCACGAAGACATCTGGAACGCGGCGCAGCGGCAGATGGCGCGAACGGGCAAGATGCACGGCTTCATGCGCATGTACTGGGCCCAAGAAGATTCTGCTCCACTCTGATGAACT
>ENA-UOUZ01002147-UOUZ01002147.1-mixed-culture-metagenome-genome-assembly--contig:-NODE-2147-length-11106-cov-97.957289_pt1 | contig 11106 bp, 10 predicted proteins | sample MGYA00238154_ERZ761575 | MGnify/ENA primary metagenome ERZ761575 (study PRJEB28896, sample SAMN07631632) | mixed culture metagenome | isolation source: Freshwater growth medium | place: USA...
CATCTTAGTCAATCAGAGGTCATCAGCGAGCCCATGAACATCCCACCAATTACCTGATGAGGGAGGCAATCAGATATCATCTTAGTCAATCAGAGGTCATCAGCGAGCCCATGAACATCCCACCAATTACCTCGCGGGTGACGTCACGGAGGACGCCGCACACTTGGGAGAGAGCGCCGATATCGGCCGCACGAGTATGGCGCTGCTGCTGCTGCTGCCGCTGTCTGGCCGTGCGCGTGGCATGCCTCGTTGAGTTTCTTCTCTGCTGTTGATGCCGGGAGTTCGACGCACCCTTTCGGCTTCCCTCTCGGCACTAGAGATGCTTCGAGCAGCACTGTGAGGTCGAACGGGAGGGGCTTCCTCTTTGGGGAGCAGCGGCCCGTGTTTCCACTCCTCGAGCGACAGCCCGAATCGCTGGCGCCGGAGCTGCGCCTTCGCAGCTTCTACGAGTGTATCGGACGCTTCCCCAGATGAAAGGAGATCACCGCCCGCGTACTTGAGGGCGTTCCCATCCTGCTCGATTGCGGCAAGCACCACATCATGGTCATGACGCAGCGCCTCCGCAGCGTAGAAGAGCGCCAGGCCGTTCTGGCGAACGCTCGTCAGCACAGTGTCGCGATCTTCGCAGAGGCGCGCTGACGCAAAGCGCAGTACGAGCCCATCGCGCGAAAGTGCCGCGCGCATGAGCTCGGTGTCATCTTGCAGCTCGGGATTCGCAAAGGCAATTGCATGGGCGGCGTTGTGCATGACCACGAGTTCATGCACAGCCGCACGATTCGACTTCAGATCGTGCGAAGCATCATAAAGTGCAGTGCCATCGAAGCCTTCGAGAGCATTGGCGGTCATGAGATCCTTCAGGCTGTGGTAGAGCAGGCGAGGTGGACAACGCACCAGGGGCGGCAACGGGCCGTGGTCAACACCTTTAGGCCGGCAACGGGGCCGCGACGGCCTCGGCTCGTCAGCACATCCTTCCATGACCTCGTAATGCCACAAAAAGGAGTTACATGTACGATTAAACATGCACCGGATGCATGCAATCTGCCCCCCGTGCCACCGGCAACGTGCATGCGTCGCCGCACGCCGCTCCCCGAGCAACGCGTCACGGATACCAACAGAGTACCAACAGAGCGAGTCTCTTCTCCGTCGCGTGAGACGACTCATCCACAGGTTGAAGTGGAAATCAGACCCTCACGGACTCGACGACGGACGTGGCGCGGGCTCCTCCGTGAAATCATCGGCGAACACCACCATGCCATCCATCAGGTCATGCATGGGCGCGCAACCCCGGGGTGGTGTGGCCGGCGCCGTGTCCTCAGCGAATGAAACACGGAAGCTCTTCGCCGTAGCTTTTCTTGCTGATCCTCGGCTTGACAGCTGAGCCAACCCTGCCTCGCGCGCCAACTTCGCCTCGTGTGCCCACTCTGCCTCGCGCGCCAACGGGTCGACCCACGACGAGTCCTCGGTGATGGTGTTGTACCAGTACGGGTGGCCCTCGTCCGTGTAGTTCGGGCCGACCCACGGACCGTGAGGGAGCCCCTCCCTCTCCTCCGCCCTCTCAAGCTGGTTCGACTCTCGCTGCTGCTGCTGCGGCGGCGGCGGCGGCGGCGGCTGTGCCGCTACCGCCTCCTCTCTCTCCCCGCCAGCCATCTGCACGTCCGCCTGACCGCTGACCGCGGACTGATCCCCTGCCGCAGTGGCCTTTCGTTTCTCCGCAGCATTCCCGCCCTCCGTGCGAAGTTCCTTCACACCCATCGACCGCGTACCGCCCCCGGAGAGCGGGGTGGTGCGCCTGCTCGGCGCACGACGGCGCGAGCTTTCACAGCTGTTCGCCAAGCTCTTGCTCACAGCAGGCTGAATGTCGTCGTCATACGCACTGTCGTGGATCCGATGGCTTATCACGTCGAGCAGGGACCGGATTGTAGTCCCTTGCACCTGTGCGCAAAACCACCGTCGACCGTCCATGTCAATACACGTGTCCTGCAGAGGCAAGGCTTTTCAATCTCGCCATATCTCGCCAAGAATCTCTCACCTCGAGCGCCGCATCGATCTCGAGCTCCTCGAGGCGGACACGTGTTCGGCCGTGGTTACGTCGCTCGCGGTACACACACATGGCGAGCGCGAGGGTGCCGAGGAGGGTGCCGCCGACGCTCAGGAGGATGGTGAGCATGGGCACGGGCTGCTCGGCACACAGCGGCTGCGGCTGCATACGGTGAGGATGGTCGCCGCACACGCCCTCGCGCACCTGCATGCAATGAGGGAGGCAATCAGTGGCAGTCAGTGGCAGTCAGTGGCAATCAGTGGCAATCAGTGGCAATCAGTGGCAATCAATGGCAATCAGTGGCAATCAGTGGCAATCAGAGGCCGCACACGCCCTCGCGCACATCGCTCATCGGCTGGTAGCCCACCACCCACGGAGCAGGCGCACAGTGGAACTGTGTACCGTGCGAGTCCAGAAAAGGAGTGCCGTCGGCCGCCTCGACGCAGCTGGCGCTGCCCCAGACCGTGCCGGTACGGCCTTCCGTGTAGCCGCAGCACGGCTCACCAGCACGCTGCGAGAGGCAGCCCCCTCTTCCGGGCAGTTCACACCGGCCAACATGGAGGCGTTCACACGAGGCTGCTTGCTCAGGCTCCGATTGCACGACCCACGAGGCTGGCTCGCAAGTAGACCCGGTCGAGAAGGTTGTGCCGGGGCGCGAGGGGACGCACAGCTGCCCGTACTGCTCCCCCATCGGGTGCTCACCTCGCGAGCCGTCACGTGCCGCGCAGCAGAGCGCGTCGTTGCCCGCAGGAACAGTCGAGCACCGAGGTGCGCTGAGCTGTGCTGGCGAGATCGAAGCGAGATGAGCTGGCGCCTCTCGGCGATGCATGCTGAGAATGGCGCGCCGTCCGTCCAGCACGAGGTTGCTGCAGCTCACCGGTAGGAAGCCGGTACGGTTGAGCACCCAGCCTGAGGGCGCACAGCGCACTTCGCTGCCAACGGGCGCATTGACCGCAAGCAGTGGCACGCACGCCTGGCCCCAGTAGGGTGAGGCGCTGTTGTCGAGGGCGCTGCAGCAAAGGGCGGCACCGCCCCCACTCAGGGTGGCGCATGCGCCAGGTCGGATGAGCTCCGCGACCTCAGGCGAGATCACTGAGTCGCCTGGGTACAGCCACGAGGCAAGTAACTCGACGTGCGATTCGATGGCGCCCACGGTCGTTGAGGCTTGAAAGCGATGCGTGGATGCTGCATCGAGAGATTCGTGCCACGTGGCATTGATGAAGGCCTGGCCACGCAGGCCGCAAGTGTCGCATTGCGAGCCGAGTGGGCAGATGCTCCTTGTCCCAGTCGTGTTGTGAATGAGTGTGGCGCCGACGGCGGGCCCTCCGTCGGCGCACGTATCGTCAGCTGTTACCACCCAATCTACCCCGTCGTCGTGCTGGTGACCGTACTGGCAAGAGTTTTCACAGAGCAGTGGAATCGACAGTGCGGCTGGTACGAGAATAAGGACTTGGCATTGAAAAAGAGACACCTTTTCGAAGACTGACTTTGAGTTGCCATTTAGCGAAGACCTGTGCACGTGTTGCACGACCCGAGAAACGAAAACAGCATGCAATAAAACAGGAAAACTTCACCTCAAATAAAGTCTCAATCTTCTGGTCACCGATTGCATGTCGACCTCTTCAGAGTGCAGCGAGTCTTCGTGCACGAGCCCGTGCACGCCTTTCCGGATTACGAGAGCGAGGTCCCATGATGCAATCTCGTCGTACGCAAGTCCAAGGTCGGTAGAGATGCAACTAGATCGGATCGCAAGCTGCCACTTTGAGCAGCAAGCGGTGCGCCGCTGCATGCACACATGGCTCAGGGAGCTCGAACGGAGCCAGATGATGGCGTTCGCCCTCGCCGCCGTTGGCCACTTCTTAGCACAGCACGCTCTCAAGAAGTGGCGCTTATTCGCGGCGATGCGCGGGCCCATCCGCATCGTCTTGAGCATCGCCCTCGATGCGTGGTGCAGCTCAATGGCGACCGCGATGCGGGTATCGCTCCTCACATGGCGCGTGCACTGCGCGTGGGCACACCGCGCGCGCTGCATTCAAACGGCTCTAGCCGAGGGGCGTGCGCTGCACTCGTGGGCGGCCTTCACACGCCAACGGCGCCGGGTGCACAAGCTCATGGGTACGTTCAAGGGCACGCGGCGTGCCTTCTTCCGCAGGTGGCGCGCGCACACGCGCCGGCCACCGCTCCAGCCACTCGGCGCGCCCAGCCATCTGCATCTCATCCGCTCGATGACGTGGCGCGAGTGCTGCACCTGGCTCGGATCGGAAGGCATTCGCGTCTCGCACTCGCCACCGGTGCTGCTGCGCGCCCTACGCACAGGCGCGCCGTACAAGGAGCTCGTGCGCCGCATCGCGCCGCCCTTTTGGGTGCGCCACAAGCTCGCGCGCGTGCATGAGCCCCGGATGCTCTTCGGGCTCATCCAGCAGCTCTTCGATACCGAGAGCTTCGTGCACAAGCTCGGCTGTCACAACCTCGACGTGAGCGATTTGGTGGGCGGCAAAGCGCTCGCGCACCTCGAGCTGCTCGCGGCGATGCGCGAGGGCCTCGAGCTCGCGCTCGATAAGGACGAGAAGGACGAGGACAAGGTCCTTCTCCTTGTCAACAAGAGTGATAAGGGCGGGCTCACCCCGCCCCCCCTTGTGCCCATGAGCCAGACGCGCCCGGGCCCGGCTGCCGACCCGGTGCTCCTCGCCGACGTGCTCACGAGCTACCGTGTCATGCGCATGCGCATCGGACAGTTCAATTTCTTGGACTAAAGTACTGTACGCCACCCAGTGGGCCACGGCGCTGCGGTACACACCTTGCGGTGGGCCTAGCACTCAGATTGCAGAGTTCGAGTTCATCGCTCGCTCGGGCTCGCGCCCCCAACCCACCTCCTCATCCTTTTGTTTGAGAACCCATGTGTGCAATTTTGAGAGCAAATGGCGTGTTTGTGGTTTTGAAATCGGATCTTAAAGTCAAGCCTCTACACGCGGTGCATGCTGAAATAACCATATCGGGAACTTACATGTATCGCATGTAATCGGAGGTGGCCAAAACGTAACGTTATTATAACGTACAGCCGAAACGCAAAAAGGCCTTCGCCCAATTGCAAAGTCGCGGGTCGAAAGAGAGAGCTCTTGTCATGGACGTGCTGGCATTCTTGTCAACGTTCACCAACGGTTCGCCGATCGTTGCTTGCATAGCGGCGACTGCCTTGGCCGCCGGCCTAATCCTGATTGTTGCCTCTGCACGGCACATTGTGATCAGCAGCAGCATGCGGCAGAGCTCGTACTCACTGTTCCACGATGATGAGGTGGCCAACGGATGGAGGGAAGGCTCTAGGCCTTGCAAGGGCAGCAGTCGTACGGGAATGGCCGATCCCTCGCGATCGGTGCCCTCGCGCGCGTCCTTGGACCAGGCGAAGGAGGAGCGCGAGCAGCATTTCGAAGCGTGCGCGCATGCGTTGGAGCAGACCGCCTTGGCCCTCGTTGCGACCAAGGCACACGCCGAGGAAAAGGCGAGGCTGGAGTCTCTGCGCGAGGAGCTTCTCGCAAATGAGATCGAGGGGTACAGGCGCGCTTCGGTGACGCGCATCCGTGCGTTGTCGAAGTTGAGGCAGGAGCGTGAGAAGCTCATGGACCAAAAGAGCCAAACCCAAGAGTTCATCAAGACTCATCAGCCCATCAAGGAACGACTGTACGTGCCCACACACGCGCGCGGCGTGAGGTCTCTCCTTCATCACACCCGAAGTGCCGCTCTGCCCCCGTGTATAGTCTCTCTACGCTCACGGCTTCACTATCTCGTCTTCTGTTGTCGTCGTGTGCAGGCCGCACTTCCAAACGATGGGACCTGGCGTCGTCGCAGCGATCGGCCCACATTCCATCATTCTCACTTCCACGCGTAGCAAGTCACCCAGCTCGTCACGCTCGCCCACTCACGCGCTCATAATCACAGACGACGCCACTGTGGCCTTCGGCAATCAGTATCCTTTCGCCACAGCGAAACTCCACTCCTCTAGCGCCACCGCGAAAATCAGTTCCTCTGTCGCCAGCTCACCCGGCTCACCCTTAGGTGACTTGGCGAGTTGGCTCGGATACGGCGCGCCTCCAAAGTCAGCACCTTCTGACATAGATACGTAACGATAGGTTGTTGTGCCCGCGGGATAGTAGTTTTGAGACGATCGTTCGCGACTGCCCCGGCATCATGTGAGATGTGTGCCCCCCGCATGGCCCCCCGGTCGGGTCATGTACGATAGATTTCAGTATTCAGATTTTACTCGTAATTACCTGAACCCCGGGACCACTTCGCTACCGGCTCCGATTCGCAGGCCATCACTCAGGTCCACCGAGCTCCGTACTCCCATAGTACTCCCAAGCTGCCCCCACCGAAACCATATGAATGACGTATACGCTATCGCATGCGCACAGCACTACCAGCAATTAAAGGTACTAGTATGGAGATTAGGGGAGAATCAGATCTGCCACCTGAGGTGCGGGCCGCTGCCGCACCTGCGTCGCTTCCTTTCCAAAATAGTAGCCGCCTCTAATCTCTTCGCCACTGCTCGCCTCCTCCGTTATTCCTGTATCATCGCCACTGCTGGCCTCCTTCGCAGCTGCCAACTCATCGGCGGCAGCCGCCTTGGTGGCAGCGAGCTCCGCCGCCGCCAAGGCCTGCTGAGCAGCAAGCTTCTCCAGCGCTGCCGCCTCGGCCGCCGCTGCCGCCTCGGCTACGGCCGCTTCCTTCTCAGCCATCGCCGCCTCGTGAGCAGCGGCCGCCTCAGCAAGGGCCGCCTGTTTGTCAGCTTCCTTGTCAGCCATCGCTGCCTCCATTGCCGCCTCGGCTTCTGCCTTTGCTGCGGCCATAGCTGCATCCGCCTCCGCCTTGGCCTCCGCCTTCGCCTTCGCCGCCTCGGCCTCGGCCTCGGCCTTGGCTGCGGCCGTCGCCGCCTCCGCCTCCGCCTTGGCCGCCGACTTGGCCGCGGCCGCTTCCATTGCGGCCTTGATCGCTGTCTCCATTGCCGCCTCCGCCTCGGCTTTGGCTGCAGCCATCGCCGCCTCCGCCTCCGCCCTGGCCTCCGCCTTGGCCTCCGTCTTGGCCGCCGCCGCCGTCTCCATCGCCGCCTGAGCCTCGGCCTTGGTTGCGTTCATCGCCGCCTCCGCCTCCCCCTTTGCCGCCTCCGCCTCCCCCTTTGCCGCCGCGAGCTCCGCTTGCGCCGCCTCGGCCGCGGCTTTGGTTGCGTTGATCGCCGCCTCGGTGTCGGCCTTCGTTGCATCGATCGCCGCGTCCGCCTCCGCCTTCGCCTCGGCTTTGGCTGCGGCCTTCTCCGCCTCCGCCTCGGCCTTGGCTGCGGCCATCGCCGCCTCCGCCTCCGCCTTGGCCGTCGCCAGGTCCGCTTGCGCCTGCGCCTGCGCGGCCGCGAGCTGCGCGGCCGCGGCTTTGGCTGAGGCTATTGCCGCCTCCGCAATTGCACTGGCCACCGCCTTCTCCGCCTCGGCCTCCGCTTTGGTTGCGTTTATCGCCGCCTCCGCCTCCCCCTTTGCCGCTGCCAGCTCCGCTTTGGCCTCCTCGGCCTCGGCTTTGGCTGCGACCTTCTCCGCCTCGGCCTCTGCTGCGGCTTCGGTCTTGGCTGCGGCCATCACCGCCTCCGCCTCTGCTTTGGTTGCGGCCTTCTCCGCCTCCGCCTCGGCCTCGGCCTCGGCTTTGGCTGCGGCCATCGCCGCCTCCGCCTCCGCCCTGGCCGCCGCCAGATCCGCTTGCGCCTGCGCCTGGGCGGCCGCGAGCTGCGCGGCCGCCTCCACCTTTGCCGCCTCCGCCTCCGCTTTTGCTGCCTCGAGTTCCGCTGCTGCAGCCTCCGTGGCGTTCGTGTCGTTCTTGGCAAGGTCCGTGGCGAGCGTCACGCTCCCGAGACCGTGCACAGTGTGGAACCACGCCCTGGTGAACGTGGTCGAGCTCTTGTGGCATCCGGCGATGACACAGCCGGCCCTGGCCGCGTTCAGGATGGCGGATTCGTATATGCCGAGACTCGTCGACGCCGGGATGTGCAGCTCGCCGCCACAGTCGCGTGTGCACTCGTCGTCGTCGTAGCTCACGTCGGGTACCTCCGTCCAAGGCTCTTCGCATTGCGACTTGCATGCGGCCTTGCTCATCGTCACCACGAGGCCGAACCGATCACCTACACTGAGTCCATGGCATACTGCGTCGCAATCTTCAGCGGCCGCACTTTGCTCGTAAAGGTCGGCTAGCACCTCCTGGCACGTTTCGTAGCAGCCAATCCTGGTGGCTCTCAGGATAAAGACCTGCTTGTTGTCCCATAGAGTCCCGGGGACCTCAAAAGCGCTCACGTTGAGCGTCGCACAGCCTTGACGGCAAGCGCCACCGAAGTTTCCCTCAGGGACCTCGACTTCAGGATTGGTGAGCGTGTGTTTGCACTGTATCACGCACGCCTCTCGGGCTCCCCTCAGCATGTTGTCCCTGAAGCCTGACAGAATCGGGGCAAATGCTGCGATCGAGATGCCGTTGCAGTGCGTGCATTCCTCGCCGTAGTCAATGTCGAGCGAGGCGGCTGGCTGAGGGAATGGGATGGCTGCGCACACGATGGGCATGACGCCTAGTATAAAATACACGCAACCCATCCTCAGCTGAGCCGATGACGCTGGGCGGCATTTCTGTCGTTCCATTTTTGGGTACTTTTTCCCCCTTCTTTCTTGCATGCCTCTAGAGACATTCATGCGACAAGAGAAGTTGAGTGTGAACCCTTTTTCCTCAAAGGTCGTGGTAGCATATCCAAGATTGGTACCGGTACTGTACAAGTATTCACGGCAATGCTCACGGCTTGTCTGGGTTGCCTCCTGGTCGCCTCGACGGCTGCAGCGCTCGGACGTGCGGCACGAATCGACCCCGTGCTCGCTTGCCCCAAGACGAAGACGGCGCTACTACGCGAGGCTACGGTACTCGGCTCCATTCGCACGGATGTGCTGACCAACAGGGTGACGGGAGCCCGTTATCCTGTCAATGAGATTTATGTCGACCTGACACCACAGCGGGAGGGTCCGCTGGGATTTTCCGAGCTCGCCAGCGAGCTCTTGAGCCAGGACGTGTGGTCGATGCAAACGGGCGTCTTCCGCACGCCGGCGATGGCCTTCATCTACGAGCGCGGGTGGAGGCAGAATTTCAACGCTATGGGCTTTCCAGGGCCTGACAAGGAGTTCGCGGAGCTCAGCGACTTTTTTGCGCCCGTGGCCGACGGCGGCATCGTCGTCGACCTCTCGTGCGGGAGTGGCCTCATGTCGAGGCGACTGGTCCGCAGTGGCCGTTACGAGCGTGTGCTCGCGCTCGACTACAGCGAGGCGTTGCTGCGAGAGACGAGTCGACGGTTTGAGGAGGAGGCGATCGAGTCGGATCGGCTCACGCTCGTGCGCGCGGACGCAGCCGCGCTGCCCCTGCGCACCGGCTCCATCGATGCGCTGCACGCGGGCGCCGCGCTGCACTGCTGGCCACGGCTCGAGATGAGCCTTGCCGAAGTATCGCGAGTCCTCCGACCGGGCGGCCGCTTCTTCGCGACGACGTTCTTCGAGAGCGCGGCGATGTCCTCGTCGCGGCAGCAGACGGCGCCCGGGGCGATGCGCTTCTTCAAGGACGAGGCCGAGCTCGAGGCGCTGCTCGTGCAGGCGGGCTTCCCGACAGAGTCGCTCGAGGTGCGAAGGGAAGGGCGCGCGTGTGCCATCATTCGCGCGGTGTCCAGGGAGCGCAGTGCTGCTGATGATTGAGTTGTGTACGACACCGCTGGGTGCGAAACAGCTTCGGCCGCGCAAAGTGGTTTCGGCGCCGCCTTGAGGGCAAGCCACCGAAACGTTAGGCGGATCCGGATGGCGGCCAACCGAACTCGGTTTCGAGGACGCCGGGAGCGGGACCCCGCCCCGGCCGGAAACGCAAAACGGCCGGGGGACATCGGGACATGTCTCGGGTCCGTGGGCGCGGCGGTCTATAAACAAATAATTAATATAACTTTCCGCAGAGTCGTGGGGGGGGTGGCCCAGACTAAGTATCTCATCCATGGCGCTATCAAGTATCATGGGCGCTATCCACATGCGGTCCATGACACTGACCGACATCGACACGATGCACAACGCCGGTTCACACCACACGTAACCTATACCCGTACACAGCTGTACGTAAGCGAGCCCCCCCTACGAGTGGTGTGGCTCATGGCGCTCGCCACAGCGCTCATGGCTTAAGGGTGACACTGTGAAACTCAAAGAGGGCAGATTCTACGGGTGACTGGAGTCGCTTCAAATGGGGATCTCCCTGGTGCTCGAGGTATCCTGTGCACACCTCCTCGCCGACGGAGCAGATGTTGAGCAGCGATGCGGTCGATTTGGACCACAGGAAGCCGCCGCGCAGGAAGCCGAAGACGTTGTTGAGCGAGATGGACTCAGCTCGCCCGTGCACGATCATCGCCTCTGCGTGCGGCGGCGGTTCGACCGACACAAAGGTGTTCGTCGCGAGGGAGCGAAGCACCACCCACTGTTGTGAGGGGCTGTATGCCTGGGAGGTGACACCGACGCCTGCGAGCGAGGTGAATGCCTTGGATCGCGCCGTCTCGGGCTTGATCTCGGGCTTGATCTCGGGCTTAATCTCCGCCGTCGCCGTCAGCCGTCGCCCGCGCCCACGCCACGGGAATGCTCTCGACGCAAGTGCCGCCGACGGCCGATCGGCGCTCGTGTTGGCGTTATCGCTCTCGCTGCCGCCGCTGCCATCGCCACGGCTGCTGCTGTGGCTGCGACTCCGGCTGCTGCTGTGGCTGACGCTGACGGTGCTGCTGCTGCTGCTACCAAAGAGAAGGCGACGCATCACGCTGCCAGGCCCTCCGCTCGCAGTCGCGGCGGCCGCGTCGGGAGCATTGCTAGTGCCGTTCATCGCCACCGACGATTTCGTTGCAGTGGCGAGTGGCGCAGCGGCCCCAGCGGCCGCAGCGGCGACAGGGGCGGGCGCGACGCTCGCATTCACAACCGCCGGCGCTGCCGCTGCCACCGCGGCTGCCGCTGCCACCGCCGGCGCTGCCGCTGCCACCGCCGGCGCTGCCGCTGCCA
>ENA-UOUZ01002149-UOUZ01002149.1-mixed-culture-metagenome-genome-assembly--contig:-NODE-2149-length-11100-cov-172.364599_pt1 | contig 11100 bp, 14 predicted proteins | sample MGYA00238154_ERZ761575 | MGnify/ENA primary metagenome ERZ761575 (study PRJEB28896, sample SAMN07631632) | mixed culture metagenome | isolation source: Freshwater growth medium | place: USA...
ATCAGAGGGCTTCATCAGAGGGCTTCATCAGAGGGCTTCATCAGAGGGCTTCATCAGAGGGCTTCATCGAAGAGGGCTTCATCGAAGAGGGCTTCATCAGTGGCGGTCCAGTCGAAAGCGTACGGGCTGCCTCGCGATCGGACTTGCGAGCGTTGTACGCCTTGATGCCCCTTCGGAGGATCCGCTGGATGGAGAAGACGGCGAGGAAGTAGGCGCGGTGCCGCTCGGCGAGCATTCGCTTGTTGGCGCCGCGGATGCAGTCGGCGGCGCGCACGCGCTGGCGGAACATGGAGCAGACGGTGAGGGCGACGGTGATGTTGAGCCCTTTGATCGTGTTCCACCGTTGCTGAGCCCGTGCACCCACGTCCACCATGCCCGAGGCGAGCTCCGATGAGCACAGCTCGCGCCACGACGTGAGGAAGTCGGTCGAGCGCGCGAGGATCGAGCGCACCTGTGGGGAGAAAGGGGGGTGAACCGGAGCGCCGTGCTGAGCGCGTGCGTGCCGCGCCGTGTCGAGCGCTATGAGCGCCGTGTGCAGAGCGTTCGGAGCGCCGTGCCGAGCGTTCGGAGCGCCGTGCCGAGCGTTCGAGGCTCGCGGCAACGCACAGCGTTCGTCTGCAGCACACGGCGCTCGAGCTCGTCTCGCCATCGCCGCTGGATGAGGACGGCCGCACGCCGCTGCGTGAGCTTGGCAGCGAGAGCCTCCTGCTGAGCCCGCTGCTCACGGCGCAGTCGGCGCGAGCGGAAGCGCGCCTGCAGCCGAATGAGCATCCGGAGCGCCGCGTGCCTGTGGGGAGAGGAGAGAGGCGTCGTGGTGAGCACTTGCATGCAGCGGAGGGCTGCAGCCGAATGAGCCTCCCGAGCGCCGCGTACCTGATGAGGGGAGCAATCACAGACCATCAGGTGCCATCCGATGCAATCAGTTGATGAGCCTCCGGAGGGGCTCGTACTTGATCATCTGCTCTTTGCGTGCGTGCCGTGCCCGAGTATTGTCGAGCATCTGTCGCGCGTGGCGCTGGCAGATGCGCGTCGCTCGCTGCTTCTCGGCTTCTGTACGAGCTCGCCGATAGCGGCTCAGGACTGCCTCACATGATGCGATCGAGTGCCGTCAGATTCCATCAGATTCCATCATGTTCCACCAGATTCCATCAGATTCCATCAGATGCCATCAGATGCCATCAGGCGGGCGCCGCTCAGATGCCATCACCTGTCTCATACGAGGCGAACGCAGCGGAATTGCTCGCGTCCGCCGCGAAGGAATCCGTCGGCCGCGGCCCAATGCCTGTCGCCGAGTAGAGGAGGCGCGCCATCTCGGCACCTGATGAGGGAGGCAATCATATGCAATCACATGCAATCACATGCAATCACATGCAATCAGAGGAGGCGCGCCATCTCGGCACCTGATGAGGGAGGCAATCACATGCAATCAGAGGAGGCGCGCCATCTCGGCACCGAGTCCATTCGTGCGCCAGCCGCCTTTGAAGAGGTCGCAGCGCCCCTCAGGCATCCGATCCGACGCTTCAGTCGCCGCGCTCAGGGCGGCGCTCGTACGCCATCGAATGTCCCAAGAGGGCGGCGCGAAGGCGATCGCGGCGGTGGTCGCGGCGGCACTCGACGCGCTGTCGGCGCCGGTGTGCGAACGGATCCGAGCTCGCTTCTTGTCCTCCTCATCGTCCTCCTCTTCATCCTCCTCTTCCTCGTCGTCGTCCTCGTCGTCCTCGTCGTCGTCGTCGTCGTCGTCGTCGTCGTCCTCCTCCTCCTCCTCCTCCTCCTCCTCCTCCTCCTCCTCCGCCGAGGCAGCCGCCACACCGCGCGCCACCGCTGGTGTCTCCTCCCTGAAAGACTTGAGCTCCGACCCTGATTTGGTAGTCGTCCGCAGATGTCGCCCAGGCAGATGCGAGCACAGCGCCACGACGGATGCCGCCACGCGCTGCCTATTCGCCGCGTGCAGCACCGCCGCCGCCCGGCGCAGCACCGTCTGCTGGGCAGCCGTGTGGCACCTCGAAGGCACGAAGAGCTCGCGGCAGTCGGCCAACGGGTCCAGTGAACTCGGCCCGCCACTTGCCAAATTTGGGACGCCCCCATCATTCGCGCCGGCACCGCCGATGGCGCCCACGACGGCGCGTGCCCTGCCCGCGGTGCTCGGCCTGTCACCGAGGCGGCCCGCCGCTCGCAGCGAGAGGACGGCACCGCCGGCGGCATGCCCTAATGTGGGCACCTGCCCACCCTCGCCGTCGGCGGCGGGCGCCGTGGCGGGCGCCGTGGCGGGCGCCGTGGCGGGCGCCGAGGCGGGCGCCGTCGCGTGCGCGGCTCCTTCGTCCGCGAGCGTCGCCATCGCCGCCTCCGACGCCCGCCGCGCCTCGGCCACATGCGCGGGGGGGGCGCCCGACACGGCGCCCGGCCGGACCCACGGCGACGCAGTGGAGAGGGCGACCCGAGGCGTCGCGCCCGCTACGGCGCCGGTGCCCGCGACGGCGCCGTAGCCCGCGACGGCGCCCGCGATCTCGATGGCGGAGCTCCCATCGAAACCAAGCGGCACCGACGCCGGCGGCAGCGGCGTGGCAGCGCCCGTCCACCTATGTGGGGAGTGCGGGAGAGGGGTCGCCGTGGTGGGCACGTGCATGCGGCGCGTCGTGCCGAGCAATCCGTCGGTTCTCAGGGCTAAGGTTCTCAGCGCTCGAGTGGCGGCGGCGCCTCACCATACGGGCACCTCAATGAGGGAGGCACTCAAGAGGTCATCAGAGTTCATCAGTGGTTCATCAGAGGTCATCAGTGGTGCGCGCGCTCACCATGCGGGCACCTCGATGGCAGCGCCAGACCAATGCATGTGCCCGAACCAGTGCAGCAGCAAAGGGTCCGACCCGCCAGGCAGCGGCGCGAAATCGAGCTGCGTGAGCACGCTGACGAGACTTGGATGCCATATCTGGATTGGAGGTCAAGTCAAGTCAAGTCAAGTCAAGTCAAGTCAAGTCAGGTCAAGCCAAGTCAAGTCAAGTCAAGTCAGGTCAGGTCAAGTCACATTTCATATCTGATGACGAGGAATGGATGCCATATCTGGAGCCGTCAGCCGCACTCAGCAACCAGCACTCAGCTCTCAGTAGCATCAGCACTCGGCAGCACTCAGCCGCACTCAGCCATCAGTCGCACTCAGCGATCAGTCGCCATCAGAGGTGCTTGACGAACCTCGCGGTCGGCGCGGCGGAGGAGCGCGAGGCGCGCGTGGGCTGGCCACTGACGCCGCCGGCCCAGCTCCCCGAGCTCAACCCGCCATGCATGCGTCGTCAGCACCACCGCCGCCGTACATAGCCGCAGCTCCGCCAGCAACTTCGCCAGCGCCACGCGCGCCTTGCTCACAAAGCGACGCTGCACGTCGAGCCGGCCGGCTCCGCGCACAGCCCGCACGAGGTCACGCCCCTCCTGCTGCGCGCGCAGGTGGGCGCGCAGTGCGCCGAGGCACTCCTCCCGCCGCGCGCGTGAGGCTACCATCCGGTCCTCATGCATCTGCAGCATCTCGAGATCTCGATCTCGACCCATCTCGAGCACCTCGCCCCTCATGAGTAGCGGATCGCTCCAGCGCAGGCGAATCCCCGCGCCGGCGGCCTCTCCAATCGGCTCAAAGCCATCTGGGCTATTCGAGCGGCTGTGCCCCACGAGCGCATGCGGCTTGTGCAAGCCGCCTTTTCTCGACGCCCTCGTCGGCGGCCATGACGGCACCGGCACAAAGTCAGCCGATGTCGTCGGTCGCTGCTTAACGCGCTGGCCGGGCGTCTCCTCGGTCGTGCTTCCACCGCCGCCACCGATGCTCGCTCTCGCTGAGGCGGGCCGCCGCGTCGCAGGCGCCGGGGTCGCCGGCGGTGCCGGGTTTGGCTTACCCATAAGCTTGACATTCCCGGGCGGTTCCATGTCCTTCGTCCAGAGATGAGTCGCCACGGTGATGCGCCGGTGCGTGATGGCCGACCACAAAGGCTTCTCATGTGACGGCATCATCTGAGAGAAAGTCGGGTGACCAGAAGGCCGCGCTGGGCATTCACACCGACACGGCGTTTTTCGACGCATGCAATCGCAAGGTCATCCACTCTCTCCTAACATGCTCGCTACGACTGAGAGCACACGACGACGGCTTGGCCTTGGGTTGTCCGCAAGGAACAAGTGCCTCTCACCAGGAGTTTCGGCAGAGACTCAGGTCATGTCAGGTGCGAGCCGTTGCATGGGGAGACAACTGCATTATTGCAGCGAGTAGGGTAAGATTAATGCATGGGTATGGACGACAGACACGCTTCTCGAAATCGGCGTGGCGAATAGGCCCCCTGATCGATGCCTGCTTAGTAGGCATGTGGCGCCGTCGAGCCTGTGTCGTCCCCCACAAGTGAACAAACCCAAGGGGTCAAGCGATGCTTGGGACTGCTTGGGCATTGAGGCATTGAGGCATTGAGGCATTGAGGCATTGAGGAATTGAGGCATGCGGCATTGAGGAATTGAGGCATGCGGCATTGGCGTGGAGCCCAATATGTTGAACCAGAGATACTTGCGCCTGAACTTGCGCCCTGCGCAACCACTGCGGCTCAGCTCTCACCTGTCAACTCAGCTCTCAACTCTCGACACTCTGAGCGAGGACGGCTGCCAAGGCAGATGAGACGCAGCTTACGTTGCGTTCCGAGACCGCGAGCCTCCGCTTGACAGCATCCAAGTCGCGCTGGGCGCGCTTCTGTCCATCCTTCAGCTCGATCAACTCCTTCTGCTGGGCTGCGAGGGCCTGCAGCAGGACGCGCACCACGGCAGCGTCCACCGGCCCATCGGGCACCGAGGTGGGTAGCTCAACGGGTGCCCCCGTTCCCACACCAGCGAAGGACATCACCCGTGGGGTGCTCGATTCTGTCGATGAACTGGGGGGGCTCCGTTCTGTCGCTGAACGGGGGGTGCCCTCATCATCGACCTTCGAGCTCCGAGAGGGGCTGGGAGAGCTCCGATCCGTCGAGCTCCGCAAGGGGCTGGGAGAGCTCCGATCCGTCGAGTCTGCTGTCGATATTCTACGGATGGTGTTGCCACTGTACATGCTCGCAACGAAGTCCGAGCTCGAAGAATGACTTTCGGACACCATCCGCGGGGCTGTCGTCGGGGCTCCTGCCGACGACGGCGCGTTCTCCATTCCGGCGGCGAGGTGCAAGTTGCCGGTGGATCGGGCGGCGCCCCTGGGTGCGTAGCCCAGACGAGGCCTCGGTGGCTCGGAGGCAGCCCCTTTCTGCTCTAAGATCACCGAGCCCTTCTTCACGGGCGTCGCAACATTTGCTTCGTTTGAAGGGTCACCGCCCCAACCCCACATGAACTGGATAGCGCTAATCCTGCAGCTTCAAACCAATGGCTCCTCAAGCTTGCGCGCAGTTGTTCTTTTGCGCCCCATGTGAGCCGACAACTTCACCAAAACCTCCCGAGTTTCGTCAGTTTTTCGTCCTTGAATTGTCGATGTCGTGTCGAGACGAAATCCTGTACCCCATCACCTTTCCAAATGCTGATGTCGGCCGCGCCGACGCACCCTCGCGAATTTTGACGGGGCTTCTTCGACCGTGGCACTCTCGTCGGTCGAGGCTAGCGCTATAGCACGCGCCGCTTCGCCGCGCGAGGACAGAGTGTGATGCCACATGCTTGCACGGCCTCGGTCGCCCTCGACGCCGTGCTCGGTGCGGAGCGCGTCGCCAAGCTCGCCGAGGCGGGCGTCGACGAGTACATCACGGGCATGCTCGACGACGGCGCTGGCGAGGATGAGGCCGACTTGTCTGCGACTCTCGGCCCGCTTCTCCTGGACACGGGCGTGGCAGAGGATGAGGCGGCTGCTGGGACGCTGAGCCTTGCAATCCTGAGGAAGCTGCGTGGCGCCATCGAAGGCGCGCCGGCTGCAGCGCCGGTCGAGGAGCCGCAGCTCAGAAAGCTCGCGGGCCACGGGGTGAGCATGTTCGAGCTGGTGGCGGCTGACGAGGCGAAGGCGATCGCCGAGGCCAAGGCTGAGATTGGCGAGGTGCGCGTCAACCTGAACACGACGATCTCCCACGGTGGCCCAGTCAACACGCTCATCGAGGAGGACTGCTCCGAGGAGGCGATGGCGCGGCGCTTCAAGCAGGCGCGCCGTGGTGAGAAGCAGCTCAAGCGAGAGGCGGATTGCGACTGATGAGTGCGAGTGATGATTGCCACTGATGCTTGCGACTGATGATTGCGACTGGTTGCCATCCTCAGGAGAGAAGCAGCTCAAGCGAGAGGCGCGGCGCGAAAAGGTGCGCGCGATGGCGCGCGACGAGTTCATGCGCGAACTTACCCGCGAGCCTGTCGTGCTGCACTGGCGCGGCGGCGGCGGCGGCGGCGGCACTGGCAGCGCGTGCGACATCCTGCTCAAGGGGATCAGCATGGACCTCGGCGGCATGATGTTGCTCGACGATGTCGACCTGACGCTCGTCCATGGGCGCAAGTATGCACTGATTGCCGCTGATGACGCCTGATGATGCCTGATGACGCCTGATGATGACTGATGACGCCTGATGATGCCTGATGACGCTCGTCCATGGGCGCAAGTATGCACGCATCGGACGCGACGGCGCCCGCGACGGCGCCCCCGAGTGCCATTGATTGCCTTTGAGTGTTTTTGATCGCGATTGATGGCCGTTATCAGGTATGGGCTCATTGGACGCAACGGTGTGGGCAAGACGACATTCCTCAAGTTCCTCTCCGCCCATCAGTTCGAAGGCATCCCCGAGCGGCTGCAGGTGCTATGCTCCTCCCTCTGATTGCGGCTGATTGCGGCTGATTGCGGCTGATTGCGGCTGCAGGTGCTATGCTCCTCCCTCTGATTGCGGCTGATTGCGGCTGATTGCGGCTGATTGCGGCTGCAGGTGCTATGCTCCTCCCTCTGATTGCGGCTTATTGCGGCTGATTGCGGCTGATTGCGGCTGATTGCGACTGATTGCGGCTGGATGGGCGCTGACTGGGATGGGCATGCAATCGCTCGGCTTGGCAGGTGCTCCACATCGAGCAGGAGGTCCCCTCCTCGCAGCTCTCTGTGCTCGAGACCGTACTGGCGACCGACCTCGAACGGATCGCTCTCTTGGCTGAGGCGAAGGAGCTTGAGGAGGAGGCGGCGAGCGAGGGGGCGAGCGAGGCGGCCAGTGAGGCCTCGAAGACGGACGAGGACCTAGCAGATGAGGCGGAGCGGCTGGCCCGGCTCAAGGAGGTGCTCGAGCGCCTCGACGAGATCGACTCGGCCACGGCGCCGTCTCGGTGTCGCGTTGCATGCAAGTGCTCACCACGGCGCCCGCTCTCTCCCACAGGTGCTCGAGCGCCTCGACGAGATCGACTCGGCCACGGCGCCGTCTCGGGCAGGCGCCATCTTATCCGGGCTGGGCTTCGATGCGGCGATGCAGGCGCGTTCGGTGGCCTCCTTCTCGGGCGGCTGGCGCATGCGCGTGGCGCTCGCCCGCGCCCTCTTCATTGCGCCCGACGTGCTGTTGCTTGACGAGCCCACCAACCACCTCGACTTGCATGCGGTGCTCTGGCTCGAGACCTACCTGCAGGGATGGTCGAAGACGCTCGTCGTTGTGTCGCACGCTCGCTCCTTCCTCAACGCGGTGGTGACGGACATCCTTCACTTTGCGGGCGATAAGAAGATCACTCGCTGGAAGGGCGACTACGACACGTTCGAGACGACGCGCTCCGAGCGGCTGCGCCAGAATGAGCGCATGCGCGATGCACAGGCGAGTGTCGTTAATTGCCTCTTGATGGCCTCTTCTGATGGCCTTTGATTGCGTCTCTGACCAAGCGCATGCGCGATGCACAGGACAAGACGCGGGCTCACATGGAATCGTTCATTCAACGATTCCGAGCGAGCGCCAACCGCGCGGCCATGGTGCAGAGCCGGATCAAGGCGTTAGGGCGCATGGAATCTCTCGCTGAGATCCTCGAGGATCCGACACTGCGCTTCTCCTTCCCTGACCCCGAGCCGCTCTCGCCGCCCGTCCTGCAGCTGGCCAACGTGGGCTTCCACTACGAGGGCCAGGCTCCGCTCTTCAGCAAGGTGCGTGATTGCGTCTGATTGCATACTTCAGCAAGGGGTACTCCTCGGGCCCGACTGGAGCTCTCGCGCAGCCCACAAGCTTTGGGGGGGCGCATGCAAGTGCTCACCACGGCGCGTCCTCCCCTTTCCCCACAGGTACACCTCGGGCTCGACATGAGCTCTCGCGTGGCCCTCGTCGGCCCCAATGGTGTGGGAAAGTCGACGCTGCTCAAGATCATCACCGGCGAGCTCGAGCCGACGGTCGGGTCGGTCACGCGCCACGGGCGCCTCAGAATGGGTCGCTTCACGCAGGTGAGCTCCTTGGAGTGCCGTCTGAGTGCCATTTTGGGAGTTCACTTGATTGCAGCTGAGTGCCACTCATGGTCACTGATTGCCGTTGAGTGTCACTGATTGCGACGGATGGGTCGCTTCATGCAGCACCACGTCGACCAGCTCGACCTGAGCCTCACTGCCCTCGAGGCCTTCCAAAAGGCTTTCCCAGAGGCGAAGCCACTCGAGATCCGCGCGCACCTGGGCGGCATGGGGCTGGGCGGGAACACGGCACTCCAACGCATGTCCACCCTCTCCGGCGGCCAAAAGTCGCGAGTGGCGTTCGCACAGATCATGTGGCAGCGGCCGCACCTGCTGCTGCTCGATGAGCCGACCAATCATCTCGATTTGGATGCGGTCGAGGCGCTCATCCACGCGCTCGTCGAGTGCTCGTGCGGTCTGCTCGTCATCTCGCACGACGCTCACCTCGTCAGCTCCATCTGTGAAGAGCTCTGGGTGGCCGAGCCGGGCACCGTCGCCATCTTCAAGGGCGAGTTCGAGCTCTACCGGAAGCAGCAGCTCAAGCTGGCTCGCAAGATGGGGCTGCTGCACATGGGGAAGGCCGTCGCCGGCGCACGGGACGAGCCTGATGAGGATGATGAGGCGGTCCCCACACCGCCTCCGCCAAAGCCCGCCGCAAAGATTGAGATCCGGCCCGCTGGCAAGCCGAAGAGTTAGCCGCGGTCTCAGGAAGCTCACGCCACCGAGTGCACACAGACAGCATGGAGTGCGGTTCGTGTGATGCGCCTTAATGAATCTTGGAAATCATTTCTTGGCGGGAAAACAAATGCTGAGGCCCCTGAACGCGCGCCGTTCCGAAAGCAGCAGTTATTCGAGGTGGGGTGTTTCGCACTTTGAGATAGCGTGCACAGAGAGATCACAGTGCATTCATGCTATTCTCGATACGAGCACCAAAATCTTTTCGCTGCATCAGCACCATCAGAGCATTTCCATGTCATCGTTGTCATCGACTCCCTTGTATGAATCCTGCTTTTCCTGCTTCAACATGCGCCGTACTCGAAATGCGAATGGCCATAAAATGGGACAACTGCACCAGAGCGCTGGCGGGGCTAATCCGCACGCCACGAAATACACGCAGGTCATCAAGTTTATCAGGAGCCAGAGCTCGATGGTCGCCAAAATGAAGCCGCCGGTAAAAATCTGTGCGAGTTGATCAAGTTTGAGGTCGGCGCAGTGCACGGAGCAGGTTGCAGCGTTATTTGCAATCATGAAGCACCCGTTCAGTGGCGTGAATCGCTCCACTGCATCCAGCACTGCGTCGCACCTTGAACTGCTCGGTGCAGACATCACGGCGGCTTCGCCGTGTACCGCAGCGGAGGGAGAAACACGACGGCCTTCGTCCATCAGCATCGTCGATCGGCGTTACCGGTACCGGTACCGGTATTCATACAAGTCTTGACGAATTTATATTGTCTCTTCGCATTCAGTTCAGTCCACTGCTAGCCTCGAGAGCACATTCGATAGGCTTCCCTTAGGTTGTCTGTTGTTTATGTAGTAACTAAACTGAACTCTTCACATTCACGTTCATTCGCCACATCTCGGCAAGACGCACAACCACCGGAGGTCCCGTGATAGGCATTTCACAACTTTCGTATAAAAAGCGAGCGCGGGAAGTCTCCCCTGAGACTGGAACCAGCCGTTGATTTCTTTGTAAATAAACATGTAAAGTGGTTCTACCACAATCCATACTCCCCGAGACCCTGCTGATGAGCTTGAGTGTTGAGGGCTTATAGAGCATGTTTATAACTGAGTACGAGCACTGGTTGGTTGTCAGGCAGAGCCGACGGCGACGGATCTATCGGGTCACTCTCGTGGCCACTGTATCTCGAACGCTACGTACCCCTCTGGTGCCCGCGCTAGAAAGCGCGGTGGTTTCATGCAACTACGGTGGTTTCATATCTGGGGCGTGTGTATCGCCCCGGGATGTGTATAACGCTCGAGTAGCGCGAGGCGGGACGTGGGGATCCCCGGGGATCGTATAAAGAGGGTGGAGACGTATCATCACCCCCTCGAGCTCGCAGTGGTACGAGAGCTCCAATCTAAAGTACGTCTCCCAACTGATGAAGGGACTGCGCAGCCGTAGCGTAATCGTGGTAGCTTAAGGGTTGGATGTCGTCCCAGGCGACGTGAGCGATTTGGTCGGGTGGTGCGACGAGGATGCGTTTGTGGTGCCCCAGCACGTGGCGGATCATGGCGGGCCACCAGTCAGCGAGCGCGCCCGTTTTACCAACGAAGGCGAGGTCGGCGGGGTGTGCGATACGGTGGGTGTGTATGCCGCGGATCATTTCGTAGCGATGAAGGCTGGATAGGTCCTCGACTTGGTCGGAGAACTCAGCGTAAGTGGAGAGGGATGGGATAGTGGAGTGGAGAAGTAAGGGCTTCCCGAGGATGCTCGACAGTTGGAGGGCAAAGGCCTTTGGCAAGGTGCCAGTGTCGTGCGCGGTACGAAGGCGGTGTGCGATGTCGCCAAAGAAGAGTAGAATGCGCTCTTGCATGTCTGGGGTGAGGCGGGCAGTGATGGATGGTAACAAAGTCTGTAATTGGCCGCCATCGCAGAGGTTGAGGAGTAGAACTGGGCCCCACAGCTTTGTGTAACGTAGCCAGTAAGAGTTGGCTTCAAGGAGGTAGTGAACGTCAGAACGGTGTCTCATCGTTGCGAGTTGGGTGAGGAACTGGCGCGCCTCCGAGTGGAGTGCACCATCGCGGGAGGTACCGAG
>ENA-UOUZ01002181-UOUZ01002181.1-mixed-culture-metagenome-genome-assembly--contig:-NODE-2181-length-10946-cov-70.981820_pt1 | contig 10946 bp, 5 predicted proteins | sample MGYA00238154_ERZ761575 | MGnify/ENA primary metagenome ERZ761575 (study PRJEB28896, sample SAMN07631632) | mixed culture metagenome | isolation source: Freshwater growth medium | place: USA...
ACCGCCGTTCGTGCCGGCCCCATCCCCCGCGCTTCCGCCGCCAGCACCGCCGTTCGCCCCCACCACTTCACCCAAGCTGCCGCCGCCCTACTTTCCATCGACTGCGCCCGTGCAGCCCCCGCTCGGCTACGACGTCCTCGCGCCGCCATTAGCTCCGCTCGCCTACGCTTCCCCTGCGCCGCCTGGGGTTCCACTCTCCCACATGATCCTTCCTGCACCGCCACTGGCGCCCATTAGCTCTACGACGGCGGCTCGTTCCCCACCGCCCATGGCACCCATGGGCGGTTCCATGGGCACGGGTGGTGGCTACGTCGCATTACGGCCGCCGCCCGCGGCGCCCATGGTGGGCCGTCGCCAGCTGGCAGCGCCGACCAGCCTGCGCAACCGCGGCGCGGCCTCCTCGCCCCGCTCGCCTCCTCGTGTGCGGATCATCATGATGGCCGAGCACGGCACCGACAGCCTCAACCCTACCGGAATGTTGGCGCATGCACCTCGCCGCTCGCTTCAGAGCGCGGGAGGCACGAGCGAGGGAAGCACGTGCACACAGCAGGTGACCATCGAAGTCGCGGCGCCTCAACCGACCGTCGGGGGCACAGAGGCAATGGCGGAAGCCGCTTCTCTGTTTGCTGATGCGATGGCGATCCTTCAGAACGTATCGTGCCCAGAGACCAACTTCACCCTGACCGTGTCTGTGACGACGCAAGTTGTCCTCACGCCCAATCTCACCATGCCCTCTGGGGTGACAATGACGCAATTCAGTCCACCTCCGCCACCGTCGCCGCAACCGCCCGAGCCCTCGCCGCTGCCCCCGCCGCCGACGTCGCTCGAGCCCTCGCCGCCCCCGCCGCCAAGCCCCAGCTTCCCATCGCCGCTCTCGCCGCCGCTTCCGCCGCCGTCAGTGCCCAACTTGGCGCCGACCTCGCCGCCGAGCCCAGAGCCCTCGCCACCGCCACCTCCGAGTCCCAGTTCCCCGTCGCCGCCACTGCCGCCGCCGCCCTCGCCCTTGACGCCCGAGCCGTCGCCGCCGCAGCCAGTGCAAAGCCCCGATCCATTGCCACCGCCACCGCCAAGCCCGTTGTCGCCAAATCCGTCGCCTCCACCGCCACCTTCTCCAGGCTTCCCAAACCCGTCGCCGCCGCCGCCGCCGTCGCCATCGGCGCCCGAGCAATCGCCGCCGCCCTCTTCAAGCCCAGCCCCTCCACCGGCCGCCCCTTTCCCGTCGCCGGAACCGCTGCCGCCGCCGCCGCCCTCGCCCTCGCCGCCCGAGCCATCCCCATGTCCGCCACCGCTGCCGTCGGTGCCAGAGCCGTCGCCGCCGTCGCCGTCATCGCCACCGCCACCACCGCGCACGCCATCATTGTCTCCAGAGCCCATGCCACCGCCACCGCCATCGCCCCTCTCACCAAACCCGTCGCCACCGCCGCCGCCCTCGCCTATGCAGCCGCCGCCCTCGCCGCCCTCGCCGCCACCGTCCAGTTCCCCACCACCGCCTTCCGTCCCTCCGGTTCTATCGCCGCAGCCGCTTCCGCCGCCGCCGCCCTCACCAGGCTTCCCAAACCCCTCGCCGCCGCCACCGCCGCCTCCGGCACCACCCGAGCCCTCGCCGCCGCCCACGTCCCCGCCGCCCCCGCCGCCCTCGCCCACGCCGAAGCCGCCTCCCCCCTCGCCGTTGCCCTCGCCCCCCCCCCCCCCCCCCCCTCCCCCGCCCCCGCCGCCGCCCTTGCCAGCATCGCCCGAACCTTCGCCGCCATCCACCTCACCACCGCCGCCGCCAGCCATGCCGCCGCCCTCTCCAGAGCCGCTGCCGCCGCCGCCACCGCATCCGTTGCCGCCACCACCGCCGCGCTCGCCGAGGCCGTCTCCGCCGTCGCCGTCGCCACCACCGCCGTCGCCGTCGCCACCACCGCCGACCATTCCGCCTTCGCTCGCGCCGCTACCGCCACCGCCGCCTGCGCCCTCGACACCGGAACCGTCGCCGCCCTCGTCATCGCCGCCGCCCTCCCCTCCTTCGCCGCCGCCACCGTCTCCGGAGCCGCTTCCGCCCCCGCCACCCTCACCCTCGCTGCCATTGCCCTCGCCGCCTCCGAGTCCTACCCCTCCATCGTCGCCGCCGCCGAGTCCAGCTCCGATCCCACCGCCCCCGCCCGTGCCAAGACCCCCGGAGCCATCGCCGCCGCCTTCGCATCCGCCGCCCTTGCGACCTTCGCCCTCGTTTTCACCGGAACCCAGTCCACCGCCCCCCCCTCTACCCTCATCTCCTTCGCCCTCGCCACCGCCGCACGCGCCGCCCGCACCGCCGCCGCCCTCGCCGCCCCCACCCTTGCCGCCACCGCCGCCATCTCCGCCACCGCCAAGGCCGCCACCTCCAATGCCGCCGCCGCCGTCGCCACCCCCACCCTCGCCGCCGCCGCCGGCCCCGCCACCGCCCTCGCCGACACCCTCGCCTCCCCCAACGCCACCGCCGTCGCCGTTGCCGTCCGCCCCACCCTCGCCGCCACCTCCAAGGCCGCCGCCGCCGTCGCCGCCCCCGCCCTCGCCACCTCCGCCCACGACACCGCCTTCGCCGAAGCGGCCACCTCCGTCGCAACCTCCGCCGCCGTCGCCCTCGCCGCCTGCACCACCCTCTCTACCACCACCGTCGGCGTTGCCATCGCAACCACCCCCACCAGTGCCCACGCCGCCAGAGCCTAGCCCGCCACCGCCCCCCTCGCCGATGCTGCCACCAGCAGCCCCTGCACCCTCCCCGGAGCCGGCACCGCCGCCGCCACCCTCACCCGACACGCCCGAGCCGTCGCCGCCCCCTGCAATGCCGCCGCTTCCAGCGCCGCCCCCGCCCTCGCCACCGCCGCCGGCACCGCCACCTCCCACGCCGCCGCCGCCGCCATCTCCACCACCACCGAGGCCGCCTGCACCCTCGCCGCCGCCTCCGTCTCCGCCCCCGCCTTCGCCGCCTACTCCGGCGCCGCCTCCGCCTTCGCCACCGCCGCCCTCGCCACCGCCACCGGCACCACCGCCGCCCTCGCTACCGCCTCCGTCGCCGCCACCTCCGGCACCTCCGCCGCCAATGCCGCCACCGCCCTCGCCTCCACCGCCCGTGCCGCCACCTCCAGTGCCGCCACCCCCCTCCCCGCCCCCACCATCGCCGCCACCCCCATCGCCGCCGCCGCCTGCACCTCCGCCCCCCTCGCCACCGCCGCCGACGCCACCGTCGCCGTTGCCGCCCCCTCCCTCGCCGCCGCCGCCAGCGCTGCCGACACCCTCACCACCGCCGCCCTCGCCGCCCCCGCCCTCGCCCCAGCCCTCACCACCTCCATCGCGATCTCCCTCGCCGCCGCCCCGTTTTCCTCCAGTGCACCCGCCACCGCCAAGCCCTCAGCCCCCCGAGCCCTCGCCGCCAAGCCCGTCCCCACCGCCTTCGCCGCTGCGTCCTCCTCCGCCCTCGCTCTCGCCACCGCCGTCGCCGGAGCCCTCACCACCGCCACCGCCGTCGCCTGCCCATCCCCCGCCCTCTCTGCCGCCAACGCCGCCGCCGCCCTCACCACCGCCGCCAACGCCTCCGCCGCCAACACCGCCGCCGCCGTCTCCGCCCCCGCCCTCGCCGCCGCCTCCAGGGCCGCCACCGCCCGCCCCACCCCCGCCCTCGCCTCCGCCTCCTGCATCACCGCCGCCCTCGCCGCCTCCTCCGGCACCGCCGCCGCCCTCGCCACCGCCGCCCTCGCCACCGCCGCCGGCACCGCCGCCGCCCTCGCCACCGCCTCCGTCGCCGCCACCTCCTGCACCTCCGCCGCCATTGCCGCCGCCGCCTTCACCTCCGCCCCCTTCGCCGCCACCGCCGCCACCATCGCCCCCCCCACCCGTGCCACCGCCTCCATCACCGCCGCCTCCTCGGCGACCGCCTCCACCACCGCCCCCGAAGGCACCACCGCCCTCGCCACCACCGCCCTCGCCACCACCGCCGAGCCTCCCTCCGCCACCCTCGCCGGGACCGCCGGAGCCCTTGCCACCGCCCCCGCCCGTACCGCTCAGCCCGTCCCCGCTCCTTCCGCCCAACCCTCCACCCCCGCTGCCTCCGCCGCCATCGCCCGAGCCGATGCCGCCACCGCCGCCCTCGCCGCAGCCACCCGAGCCATCGCCACCCCCCTCGCCTCCCCCGTCGCCGCCGCCACCCTCGCCACCACCTCCCACGCCACCGCCTCCATCGCCGCCGCCTCCGTCACCGCCGCCGCCGACTTCGCCACCGATGCCACCGCCACCTTCCCCGCCGCCACCCTCGCCACCGCCCTTGCTGCCGCCCTCCCCGCCGCCACCTCCATCGCCACCTCCGTTGCCTCCTTCGCCCTCCCCACCGCCGCCTTTGCCTTCGCCACCACCGCCGTCGCCGCCGCCGCCGTCGCCGCCGCCGCCGTTGCCTCCACCGCCTTCGCCACCACCTCCGGTGCCACCACCTCCAGCGCCGCCTCCGCCCTCGCCACCTCCTCCCGCGCCGCCGCCACCTTCGCCACCGCCTCCGGCGCCACCGCCGCCAGCGCCGCCACCACCATCGCCACCTCCTCCCGCGCCGCCGCCGCCTTCTCCTCCTCCGCCCTCGCCGCCCCCGCCTGTTCCGCCCCCACCGACGCCGCCCCCACCCTCGCCGCCGCCGCCCTCGCCTCCGCCGCCAAGCCCGCCGCCGCCCTCACCGCCACCTCCCTCGCCACCGCCGCCATCGCCGCCGCCGCCCGCCCCTCCCCCGCCCTCATCTCCTCCGCCGGAGCACCCACCTCCGTCTCCGCCCCCTCCGGTGCCCCCCCCTCCATCTCCGCCGCCCTCACCGTCGCCGCCACCACCCTCTCCGCCTCCACCGGTGCCACCGCCACCGTCTCCACCACCGCCCTCGCCACCACCTCCGTCGCCGCCGCCTCCGTCGCCGCCGCCGCCCTCGCCGCCGCCGCCAGCGCCGCCGCCGCCCTCGCCACCCCCGCCCACTCCACCGCCTCCGTTGTCGCCTCCGCCCTCGCCCCCGCCGCCTTCGACACCGCCGTCGCCGCCGCCTCCGTCGCCGCCCCCGCCGTCGCCGCCGCCGCCGTCGCCGCCGCCGCCGTTGCCTCCACCGCCTTCGCCACCACCTCCGGTGCCACCACCTCCAGCGCCGCCTCCGCCCTCGCCACCTCCTCCCGCGCCGCCGCCACCTTCGCCACCGCCTCCGGCGCCACCGCCGCCAGCGCCGCCACCACCATCGCCACCTCCTCCCGCGCCGCCGCCGCCTTCTCCTCCTCCGCCTTCGCCTCCTCCGCCCTCGCCGCCACCGACGCCGCCACCACCGTCTCCACCACCGCCCTCGCCACCGCCGCCCTCGCCGCCCCCTGTGCCACCACCTCCGTCGCCGCCGCCGCCCGCGCCGCCACCGCCTTCGCCACCACCGCCCTCACCGCCACCTCCCTCACCGCCGCCGCCTTCGCCGCCGCCACCGTCGCCACCACCGCCCTCGCCGCCCCCGCCCTCGCCACCTCCGCCCTCGCCGCCACCGGCACCGCCTCCACCCTCTCCACCACCGTCACCACCGCCGCCTTCGCCGCCACCGTTACCGCCGCCTCCCTCGCCGCCTCCCTCACCACCGCCTTCGCCGCCGCCGCCGCCCTCGCCCGTGCCCCCGGAGCCATCGCCCCCACCGCCCAAGCCACCCTCCCCATCCGCTCCACCGCCGCCGCCCTCACCGCCGCCCTCACCACCGCCCTCGCCGCCCCCGCCCTCACCACCGCCCTCGCCGCCGCCCTCGCCGCCGCCGCCATCCAAACCGCCCTCTTACCCGCCCGCAAACCCCGGTGGCGTCTACATGCCAGTCCTCACCTTTTCTGCCACCGTCTCGGGTACCGTCGAGAGCTTCAACCGTCCCGCGTACATCGCTGCCCTCGCCGCCCAATTCTCGGGCGTTTCTCCCGACGAGATTACTCTGCAGGTCAACGCCGCCGGCGTGCGCCGTGCTCTCGCGGCCTCGCCCTTCACATCGCCGTTCGAAGCCGCTGCTGAGGCCAACACTTCCACCACTCTTGATGTGGTCGCGGACCCGGCGGATGCATTGGACGCGCACACCAAACGTTCGCTGCAGGCGACGAGCCAGCAGATTGAAGTCATCTCGAGAATCGCGCCCGCAAACCCGACCGCCATCACCGCCGCGGAGGCAGTGATCAACTCGTTCACGCCAGCGACTCTCTCTGCGGCGCTCGGGGTGCAGGTGGCGTCCTTTACCCGTCCAACGATCGTGATTGTGCAGGACATCGCGCCCTCGCCGCCGCCGCCCTCGATTCCGCCCAACTTGCCACCGCCACCTCCGCCACCGCCACTCCACCCCCCGTCGCCACCGCCACCGCCGCTTGCGGAAGGGTCATGGGGCACCACCGCCGCCATGGGTGCCGCCGTGGGAGGGCTTCTGCTTGCAGGCGGAACCTACATGTCGCACCGTCGCAAGCAGAAGCGCTGGGGAGCGGCTGGAGGTCGCCAGGACGGCGCCTCCGAACACGACGCGAATGGGCTGCCCAAGTTGGCGAAGCTCCAAAAGGCCGACGACATTGCCGACGCCGCGCTGCCCTCATGGCTGAGGTCAGCCAAGGAGGGCTCTTTTCCACTTCCACCCGCCTCCGAGTGGCCCACGGGTGGCGGGGCCGCTCGCAAGATCTCGGATGCGGACTTCGACTCGGCACGCTCGTGGCTCTCGGCCGGGCGCGGCGTGCGCGAGGCGCTGCCCTCCGGTCAGTCGCCCTCGGGCTGGTCCGAGCTGTCGCACGCACTCAAATTTTCCGAGGATGGGCGCGCCGACGCCGACGACACCGAGCACACCGGCCGGCGCCGCCTCGACGCCAGGTACCACACGGGCGACGCGAACACCTCGTTGAGCTTCAAAGACGATGTGGACAAGGGCCCAAGCAAGAGCATGTTCTATGACGTCGCACGCGATCTGCAGATCAACCCATCGGGCGGCATCAGCGAGATCACGCCTGAGGCCATTGAGATGCTCGCGGAGCAGCAGGCGATGCGCATCGAGACGCGCCGTCTTGAGCAGACCAAGCGCATCGAAGCGCGTCGCAAGCAGCTCGCCGCGCGCCAGCAGCAGCGCCAGCAGGCGCGCGAGAAGATGAGCGCAGCCGAGGGAGTAAGCACCACCGGCTCCTCCCCCAACACAAAAGATGCGTACGAGCTGCCGGCCTCACTGCAGGTGCGTGCCCTGCACAAGAACCTCTCGCACCGCTCGTCGCACGACCCGTTCTCGACGCACAATCTCAAGGAGCGGCCGGGTCGCGTGCTGCGCGACGGCTCGATCCAGCCAGACGCGCTCACCCGCGACAACTCGGCGCTGTACTCGTCGGCGGACAAGGAGCGGCCAAGCGGGCCGCGCGTGCTGCGCGATCCGCGCCAAGCCCCCGGCGCGACCGTCAAGCTGGGTGGCACGGCGCAGCCCTACCTCTCACGCGACCAGTCGGCGCTCTTTTCGTCCGCCGACAAGGAACGCCCCCTTCGGGCAGGCGGCGGGAGCGGCGGCGGTGCGCTTGACGGGAGTGAGCGCAGCCTGGCCGCGAGCCGCGAGTCGGCGCGCGTCCTTGCCGAGGTCGAGAAGAAGAGAGCCGAGCTTGAAGAGCGCCGCCAGAGGCTCGCTGCACGCAAGGCTGCCCGCACCGGCGGCGACGCCACTGCCAAGCCGTTCATCACGGGCGCTCTACCGCAACCGCCGCCGCCCCACGCCCTCGAGCGTCAGAACAGTGCACTCGCCTCGTCGGCAAGCAAGGAGCGCCCCGAGCGCCGTCCCGAGCGCACTGGCCGTCCTTCGAGCTCCGCTGTGGACTCATCCGACTCGGGTGCGGACAGCAGCTCGCCAATCGCACGGGCGCGGCCGTCGCTCGAGCGTAGCAACTCTGCCCTCTTCTCATCCGCCAGCAAGGATGGGCCGCGCTCGATGCGCGAGCGCTCGACTGGATCGGCAGGCCCCGCGCTGGTCACAGCCTCCTCTTCGGTGGCGGCCTCGCCCGCCTCGTCTGCGCGCTCGTTGGGAGCGGCTTCAAGCCTCAGCACACAAAGGGAGGAGCTCGAGCGCCGGCGAGCAACCCTCGCGGAACGAAAGGCCGCGCGCGACGCCAAGGCCGCCGCCGGCGGCGGCAGTGCGAGGCTACAAGCACAACAGGACGGCGCTGTCGTCTCGGCCTTCTCGCCGCTGCACGCGCTCGAGCGCCAGAACAGCGCCCTCATGTCCTCTGCAGACAAGGAACGCCCCGAGCGTCGCCCCGAAGGGGCAATGAGCACGCCGGCCTCGCCGCAGCCTCCTGCACGCCTCGAGCGCCAGAACAGCGCCCTCGCGTCGACGTCGGATAAGGAGGCGCCACCGTCTCGTCGGCCACGCGGGCCCTCTAGCAGCGATTCCAGCGCTGAAGTCACCTCCAGTGCCGCCGCGACGCCCGACTCGACTCGCTCGACTTCTTCGGAACGCGATGCCCTCGCCGAACGGCGGCGCCAGCTCGAGGAACGCAAAGCGGCGAGGGTGGCGGCGGTGGCGGCGGTGGCAACTCCACCTGGCCTCCTCTCACGGGAGAACTCGGCGATGTACTCATCTGCGGATAAGGAGCGGCCCGCCTCGCGTCGCGCATCGGCGGTTGCCGAGTCGGTGTCTGCGCCAGTGCCGCCTGCTGCCCTCGTGCGTCAGAACTCGGCTCTGTCCAGCTCGGCAGACAAGGAGCGGCCCGAGAGTCGGCATCGTCCCGAGGCTGCGCCCGAGTCACAAGCTGACAGCGAACGCTCTGAAGCTAGCACGCAACGCGAGCAGCTCGAGGAGCGACGCCGTCAACTGGAAGCCCGCAAGGCTGAGCGCCTGGCGCTGCAAGCGGCAGCGACCGAGAATCAATCAGCTGAGCCTCTCAAGCTCTCACGCGACAACTCGGCGATGCACTCATCTGCGGATAAGGAGCGGCCCGCCTCGCGTCGCGCATCGGCGGTTGCCGAGTCGGTGTCTGCGCCAGTGCCGCCTGCTGCCCTCGTGCGTCAGAACTCGGCTCTGTCCAGCTCGGCAGACAAGGAGCGGCCCGAGAGTCGGCATCGTCCCGAGGCTGCGCCCGAGTCACAAGCTGACAGCGAACGCTCTGAAGCTAGCACGCAACGCGAGCAGCTCGAGGAGCGACGCCGTCAACTGGAAGCCCGCAAGGCTGAGCGCCTGGCGCTGCAAGCGGCAGCGACCGAGAATCAATCAGCTGAGCCTCTCAAGCTCTCACGCGACAACTCGGCGATGCACTCATCTGCGGATAAGGAGCGGCCCGCCTCGCGTCGCGCATCGGCGGTTGCCGAGTCGGTGTCTGCGCCAGTGCCGCCTGCTGCCCTCGTGCGTCAGAACTCGGCTCTGTCCAGCTCGGCAGACAAGGAGCGGCCCGAGAGTCGGCATCGTCCCGAGGCGCCGGCTGCTCCACCGACTGGAGGCAAGTCGCCATCCGACAGCACTCGATCGGCCTCGACGACTCTGTCGATGCGCGAGCAGCTCGAGGAGCGACGCCGTCAACTGGAGGACCGTAAGGCTGACCGGATGGCCAAGCAGGCGCAGGTTGCATCCCCGCCGTCAGCGCCGCACGTCCTCGAGCGCGAGAACAGTGCGCTGGCCTCCTCAGCCAGCAAGGCTCGCCCCGAGAACGCCAAACGTCCGTCAGTGGTGTCCGCATGGCCGTTGCCATCGTTGCGGGCGTCGCTGCAGCGTGACAACTCAGCCCTTTACTCCAACGCCGATAAAGAGGGACCCGAGAAGAGGCCGAGCACTCCGCCCACACCGAGCTCGCTCCGGCGCCCGGTGCCGCCTCGGGCGCCCATCTCGGCGCCCTGGTTCTCGGGCGGTCACGACGGCGACAGCGAGATCGGCGGTAGCGAGGGCGGCGGCATCGAGGGCGGTGTCGGCGCATCGGCCCGCTCATCCACCAATAGCATCCAGTCCCAAAAGGAGGAGCTCGCCGAGCGTCGCCGCGCACTCGAGGCTCGTCAGGCGGCACGGCTGGCTGCAGAGGCGGCCGTGCTTGCCTCTGGTGGGTCCTCTTCGCACGCCTCGCCTACTGGAACCTCAGCAGCCGGCACTGCGGCCTTGGCGCCGCACGAGCTCAGCCGCGACAACAGCGCCCTCTTGTCTTCAGCGACCAAGGAGCGGCCCTCGCTGCCGACCTCCTCGGCCTCCTCCTCCGCCGCCTCCTCGGCCAAGCTCGACGAGATTGCGGAGCGCCGGCGCGTGCTTGCGGCTCGCAAGGCCGCGCGCGACGCCAGGGCCGCCGGTGGCGGCAGCGGCAGCGGCTCGATGCCACTAGCCGCTCTGCGGCGGCACAACTCCGCCTTGGCCTCGGGAGCTTCGAAGGAGCGTCCGACGTCGAGACGCGAGGGAGAGGCGGATGTGGATGACGATCATGAGGCATGATGCTGCGTGCGGCTTGACGAAGCGTGACTGGTAGACCTTACTACGTACATCCGGCTGGTAAGGGGGCGGTCTCGTGTGAGGTGAGGAGGAAGGACCGTTGGGGCGGGCGGGCTCTGACTGAGAGACTAAGTGAGGGAAAGTGAGGAGCGCCGTCCTGTCTGTGGGGCTGGGGGTCGGCGAGTGACGAACGATGATGGCCAGAGTGTACAGATGAGACATGAGCGTAGCGTGTCCATGATGTGTTGAGCGCCTCGGGCTCGGCCATGATCCTGGGTTTCGCCCCGCGGCCAAGCGCCAACCCGCTGCACTTCGATCTTCGTTGGGACCCGAGCTCGTACAAGTACAATCACTGGTTGTTATATGTTAAGGTTCGTACCGGACCCCGGTGTCGTTCATCATGCATGGTAGCAGCCCCCGCAAGAGACTCAGTGATTGAGGTTTACCTTTTATTTCGTGCGCGCTTGGGACTGGCGGCACTGGGGCCATGACTGGGGCGTCCAGTGACTTCTTTTGCGTTCCCTTCGGGGGCGCGCCAACGGGGCGCGTC
>ENA-UOUZ01002182-UOUZ01002182.1-mixed-culture-metagenome-genome-assembly--contig:-NODE-2182-length-10940-cov-113.045751_pt1 | contig 10940 bp, 4 predicted proteins | sample MGYA00238154_ERZ761575 | MGnify/ENA primary metagenome ERZ761575 (study PRJEB28896, sample SAMN07631632) | mixed culture metagenome | isolation source: Freshwater growth medium | place: USA...
GGCGGCGGCGGCGGCGGCGGCGGCGGCGGCGGCGGCGGCGGCGGCAGCGGCGGCGCGATCGGCGACCTGCTCGGCCTCGACTTCTCGATGGGCCCCGAGCGGCCACCGCCGGCGCCTGGCGGCGGCGGGTTTGGCGGCACCGTCCCGGGTGCCGTCGGCTTCGGCCCGCCCGCCATACAATCCTCGTTCGCCCCCCCGCCACGTGGCTTCGGCTCGGCGCCGTCCGCCATGCAAGCCTCGTTCGGCGGCTCGGCGGACAGCTTCTTCCCGCCCTCGGACGGATTCTTCCCCCCCACGTCGCCCTCGGACCCGTTTGCAACCGGCGGCGGCGGCGGCTTCGGCGATTCGAGCGCCCGTCCACCGTCGAGCGCCGAGATGAGCGCCCGCCCGCCGCCCGTCTCGACGAGCGGCGCTCAACTGGGCGCTCCCAAATCGGGCTCTCGCGTGGGCAGCGGCAGCAGCGCTGCTGCCGCCGGCGGCGCCGACGGCTTCTCGTCGCTCGGAAGCGGGATGGGTTCCAAACCCCTCAGCCCTGGCCAATGGACCTCGGGACCCTCGTCGCCAAAGAGCGGGCCGCCGCCGACACTCCAGCTGCTGATCAAGGCGGAGGTGAAATCGCTCACGCGCGCTTCACAGCTCAAGGCCTTCACAGCGCGCTTCTGCAAGGAGCTAGGCGCCGCGTTGAGCGTGCCAGCGACGCGGCTCGAAGTGACCGACACGGCGCTGCGTGAGGCCGCAGGCCAGCTGCTGATCGACTTTGTCATCAGCGACCCCGCCGGCGCCGGAGAGGCGTCGGCAGAGTCGCTTCGGTTCTCGCTCGCGCGCCAAATGGCCGACGGTGCCCTGCGCTTCAACCCGCTGCTCCGTGGCATCGATGGGGTCTACGGCCTCAAGGAGGTGAACGAGAAGGGTGAGGTCCTCGGCACCGTCTCGGCGGCGGCCTCCACGGCCCCATCCTCCAACCCCTCGCCCACCAGCAGCGCGCCCCAGCAGGCCAAGGTGCCCCCGCGCTCCTCCACGGCGGGCACGGCGGGCACGGCGGCTCCCGTCTCCGGCTGGGTGGGCTTCGGCTCGCACAGCTTCGCGCCGGCGGAGGGGGGGGGCACGAGCGCCGCCGTGGGCACGAGCGGCTTAGGGGAGGCGCCTTCCATATTAGGGCAGCCGCCTCCCTTTGCGCCGAGCGCGGGCGCCGTCGTGGGCGCCGGCGCGTCGGGCTTGCCCCCGAAGCCAGCGGCGCCCACGACGGCGCAGAGCGTGCCCGAGCCGGCGCCCGAGCCGCCGCCCAAGAGCCGGGAGGAGGAGCTGCGCGAGCGGATGGCGGAGTTTCGAGGGCTGTCGACCGAAGAGAAGCGTGCGCGGATCCGCGAGAAGCTCGCTGCCGAGCAGAAGGCGAAGAAGGACGCGGCCGAGAAGGCGAAGCGGGAGGCGGAGGAGCGGGATCGCGCCGAGCGCGAGGCAAAGGAGAAGGCGCTCGCTGAGGAGAAGGCGCGCAAGGAGGGCGAGAAGCGCGCGCGTGAGGAGGAGTACCGCGCGTCCGTGCGCGCCAAGATCGCCGCGGAGCGTGCGGCAGAGGAGGAGCGCAAGCGGCGCGAGGCGGAGGAGAAGGAGCGTAAGCGGCTGGAGGACGAGGTGGAGACCCTGCTTACAACGGCGCTCCACCCCGACGACGGCTCGAGGGCGCTGCTTGAGGAGGGCTTGGCGATGGCCGAGGCGAGCGGCGTGAAGCATGAGCTCGTGGGCAAGGCACGCGCGCGACTGCGGGCAATCGAGGAGGAGGAGAACCGCCTCCAGGCGGAGCACGCGCGCGCGACCGCCGCGCTCGAGGCCGCGTGCCGCATGGAGGACGTCTCGCTTCTGCGCGGGAGCCTCGCGGCGGCGCGAAAGGCGGTGCTCCCTGTGAACGAGGCGCTCTGTGAACGCGCGGAGGCGCTGCTGATGGAGCTCGAGGAGCTCGCGCGGCTGCGGGCGGAGGCGGAGGCCCAGGCTCGTGCAGAGGAAGAGGCGAGGGTGCAGCGCAGGGCGACAGCCGCCGAGAGGCTGCGTGTGCTCACCGACGCGGCCGACGACGAGGCGGCGCTCGCGGAGGCGCTCGAGGAGGCGGAAGCGGCCGGTGTCGACGGGCATGCCGTCTGGATGGCCTCGCAGGCGCTTGGCAAGCTCGAGGAGGCGCGGCTGAGGCGCGAGGAGGAGATCAACGAGGCCAAGATGGCCCTCGAGGCGGCGCTCGAGGTGGGCGATCCCGACGCGATCGTCGTAGCCATCGAGGTGGCCAAGGGATCGGGAGTGGGCGGCGAGGTGCTGGCGGAGGCGCACCGGCATCTCGAGCGGCTTAGAGAGGAGGAGCGCGAGCTGAGGGAGGAGGAGGCGCGCGAAAGGCTGCGGCTCGCTCTCGAGGAGGTTGAGGACGAGGAGGACGAGGCGCCCATCCACGCGGCCATTGCACAAATGCGAGAGGTGGGGCTCGGGGAGGAGCCCGCTGTGGCCGAGGCGGAGGCGCGTGCAGCCGAGCTCAAGGCCGCGCGCGAGGCACGTGAGGAGGAGCGCCGCCTCGCTGCGGGCGAGTTGCAGACCCTCGTCGTCTCCAAGCTCACGGAACTCGAGCCATTGCAAGCGGCGTTGCGGCGCGCCCGGGTGGCGGGCGTGGACGCGGCGTCGGTGACGCCAGCCTTTGAGCGGCTCTTCGACATGCTGAGTGAGCTGGAGCCGCTTCGGGAGGCCGTGCAACAGGCGGAGACGGCGGGCGTGGGCAAGGGGGTGCTCGGGCCGGCGCTCGAGCGGCTGTTCGAGCTGGAGGAGAAGGAGGCGCTGCGGCTCGAGCTGGAGGAGAAGGCGCGGGCGGAGGAGGAGGAGCGCCTTCGACTCCTTGAGGAGGCGAGGGTGCGGGCGGAAGAGGAGGAGCGCATGAGGCAGGAGGCCGAGGAGCGCGCTCGGTTTGAGGAGGCGGAGCGCCAGAGGCTCGCGGCGGAAGAGGAGGCGGAGAGGTTACGTATCGAGGAGGAGGAGCGGCAACGTATCCTTGACGAGGAGCGTATGGAACGGGAGGAGGCGGCCCGTCTGGAACGGGAGGAGGCGGAGGCGGCGCTCCGGGCGGAGGAGGAGGCTGTGCGCCTCCAGGCCGAGATGGAGGAGGAGGCGGCGCGCATTGAGGCGGAGGAGGCCGAGCGAGAGCGCATTGAGGCGGAGGAGCGTCAGCGCATTGAGGCAGAAGAGCGCGAGCGTGCGCTCCGGGCGGAGGAGGAGGCGGCGCGCCTCCAGGCCGAGATGGAGGAGGAGGCGGCGCGCATGGAGGCAGAGGAGGAGGCCGAGCGAGAGCGGATCGAGGCGGAGGAGCGCCAGCGCATCGCAGCGGAGGAGCGCCAGCGCATCGCAGCGGAGGAGCGCGCGGCCAAAAAGGCGGCGGAGCGGGTAGCGGCAGCGGCGGCGGCGGCGGCAGAGCGGGCCGCGGCGGCAGCGGCGGCGGAGCGGGCCGCGGTGGAGCGGGCCGCGGCGAAGGCGGAATGGCGCCTGCGTGAGCATGAGGCGCGGCAGCGCGAGGCGCGCGAGGACCAGATGGAGGGCCAGATGGGTGGTATAGATGATGAGGGCGCGGGGAGCGACGAGGACGTGCCGCCGCCATCGGAGCCGCCCGATTCAGATGCTGAGGACGCGGAGAGTGGCGACGAGTTCCCGTCGGCAGCGGCTGCACCCGAGCCACCAACGTACGTGGGCAGCGATGACGACGATAACGATGACGAGCCCGCGCTAGCGACGGTGGAGGAGGCGAGGACGACGGTCGGGCTCGAAGTGACGCTGCGCCGAGACTCGAAAGGTCGTTTCATGATCACACTTGACGGGGACGAGGGCGGCATCTTCGTCAAAAAGGTGGGCGCGGCCGATGTGGACGACGGTCGGGCCGAGCTGCAGCCCCACGACTACCTTCAGGCGGTCGATGGTCATCCAGCGAGCTCACTCGACATCGAAGCTGCGCGGGAGCTCTTCAAGTGCGCGGGAGACGAGCTCGTTCTGGTCGTTGAGCGGCCGGCCGGCCCACCCGCCGCCGCCGCCGCCGCCGCCGCCGCCGCCGCCGCCGCCGCCGCGGCGACCAATGGCCATGCAGCACCGACACCCACCACCGTCGCCGCAAGCTCGGCCTCGGCGCTCCCGGCGTCACAACGGCCGACGACCGCGCGCCCCTCTGTGCCCAAGCCTTCAGTCGCCAAGCCCACAGTCGCCAAGTCGGCCGCAGCGGCCACCTCAAGTGCGGAGGCCGCGGCCGCGGTGGCGCCGACGGCGGATCGTAGCGCTGTCGTGGGCGCCGCCAGCGCTCCCGCGGATGGTACGCCCGCGCCTTCACCGTTCGCCTCGTTCGCGACGCCCTTCGAGGCGCCTGCGTTTGCAGCCCCCTTTGACGGCACTTCGGCCTTTGGCTCCGTCGCTTTCGAAGTCGTTTCGCCGGACGCGTTTGGACCGAGCACTCCGTTTGGCGCAAGTTTTGGCGATGCGGCGCCCGATGCGGCGCCCGCACCAGCCTCGGCGGTGGCGGCCGCGGCGCCGGCCGCGGTGCCGTCCGCGACAAAACCGGGCGCTGTCGTGGGCGCGAGTGCGTCGGAGGCGACGCAGCGGCGTGCCGAGGAGGCCTTCGAGGCGATGCGAGTGCAGTGTGAGTCGTCCCAATCGGCGCAACGCGAGCTACTCACCTGTTGTGCCGTCTACCGGTCCGAGCTGTCCGGCTTCGAGGCGGATGGGCTGGCAGCGATGGAAGCGGCGGCGGCCAGCGAGGCGGCGGCGGCGCGGGCGGCGGCGGCGAAGGCGGCGGAGGCGCGGGTGGCAGAGCTCGAGCATCGGCTGACGGAGTGTACTCGGCGGGCGGCGGCGGGCATGGCGGCGCTGGTGTCGACCGTGGCCGAGATCGAGGCCGAGATTGAGGAGATGGCTGAGGGGAGCAAGCCGGACGAGAAGGCTCCTGTCTTTTCCATGGCGGAGCTCGAAGCGATGCGTGAGGACGTCTTTGGTCAGGACATTCCTGTGTTCCACGAGATGCGCTTCTGGTCCAGGGAGGCGATCTCAACGTACTTCCGCTCGGGCGGGGAGACGAAGTCGGAGGGAGCGGCGGCGGCGGCGGGCGCGCTGTCGGCGGAGCTCGCACGCGCGGTCCATGCGGAGAAGCAGGCGCGCGAGGAGGCGGCGGCGGCGCAGGACGCGGCGGCGCATGCGCGCGAGACGGCCGCCGCGGCCGAGGAATATGCTGCCGGGGCCGAGGCCGAGGCCGAAGCGCTACGGGCCAAAGTAGACGATCTGGAAGCGGAGCTTGAGGAGGCGCGTGCGGCCACTGAGACGGCCAAGGCGGCGGCCGCCGCTGCCGAGGCCGCCGCCGCCGCCGCTGAGGGCGCCGCTGCCGAAGCGGCCTCGAAGCTCGTCAACACGATGCTGCACGAGCAGATCTCTCAGATCGAGCAGCTTGAGAGTGACGCCCAGGGGCGCGAGGAGCTGATCGAAGAGCTCCGTCGTGAGCTCGATCAATCTCGGAGTGAATCTCGGAGTGCGCCACCGCGGGAGCTCAGCGCTGAACAGATGGAGACTGCCATCGAGTCGGCGCGGGCTGCAGTGGAGGAGGCGTCGGCGGCGCGGGTGGCGGAGCTCGAGCAGCGGCTGGCCGAGGCCGAGGCCGAGATGGTCCACATGCGCAACGAGAACGCGCGGCTCGCCGAGCACTTGGAGACTGCCATTGAGGCCGCGCGAGCGACCTGACGCGCTTGGCGTCTACGTATCTTTTGTAGGAGAGGCATGTGGGGTCGACGGGTTACAGCTGTTTTGTGTAACGACGCGGCGCGAGACCAGACCCTCGGCTGCCCTGGGATACATTCTCTGCCGATCTGGGAGATCTGTGCACTGTGGGCGCCATGGTGGGCGCGCTGTTTATCTGCAACTGGTGTATTATACAATAATCAGTTGTATTATGATGCACTACTGAAGCACGACCACGAGTCAACACGAGCGGGAGTAGATTGGGAGGGACGAGGCTAGCTCTCTATTCGCCTCTTTCATGATACGTGACTTTGGACACGTCTATTGCGTCCAACGTACCGTTGCGACGTGGATTTGCAAAGTTGAGAATTAAAATCTCGGCCGTAAATGTGTGGTGTAAACTCACGTACTTGTGTATACACTCACGGTCGCGATACTCTATCTCACGTCTTTCGGAGTACCGGTAAGAGACCCGACTCCCCCCGGTGTCTTTTTACCGGAAGAGACCTGTCGAACGCGTCATCCTGAGCTTGGGACGCTCCTTTCCCGCTTTTCTTGGCATGTCCGTGAGTCTCCCAGAGCTCATTCGCGCCATCCGCGGCCAAATCCCGAACGAGAAGTGTGACCTGCTCGAAGACCTCGTCCAGAAGCTGCAGAAACGTGAGCTCCGGCTCAACAGGCAGGAATTTTTGCACCGCGTCAAGGACATTGCTGGCGACGATGCCCCAGCATTGCGCATGGCTCTGAAGCAGCTTGCCGTCGATCGCCGCGCGCCCGATCCGCAGCCGTCATCGCTCGGCAGCGGATCCGCAGGTGTGCCTCAACAGCCGAGCACCAGTTCCGGCGCCGCTGCCGTCGCCACAGCCAACGGCGCGGCCCGTGCCAAGACCCCGCCAGCCCCGCTCGGCGCCGGCCCTTCGGCAGCGATGGGCGGTGTCAAGCGCCCGCGCCCCGCCGAGAGCAGCGGCGAGGGGACCATGCAGCTCAAGGTCGTCTCGCAAGACTGCACTGAAGGTGTGCTGCTCCCGCTCAGTGGCGTCCTTCCTCGCTGAGCGCGGGTGACCGCCAGTGATCTCGCCATCTTGTGTAGCCATGGCACGCACGCGCCTCACTGATCTCACGCTTGAGTGTCACTCGCGCGTCTCACCACAGTCTTCTTCAAGTGCAAGCCCGACACGAAGCTTGAGAAGCTGATGCGCGCGTTTTGCCAGCGGCAAGGCGTGGCCATGGAGTCTGTCCGCTTCCTCTTCGACGGCAACCGCATCCGTGAGAACCAGACGCCAAACGAGGAAGGAATGGAGGATGGTGACAGCATCGATGTGGTCTTTGCGATTAACTTCACTCAGCGAGCGCAAGGAGAGTCGCAACCAGGCCCAGCGCACGTGTGGATGTGGGAGGATGGTGCTGTTGGCAGCGGGGCGTGGCAGCTCTTCGACACCGCCTCAGAGGAGACGTTCCGAAACCACGAGGAGGCGGGTGTCCTTCACTTCCGAATCGAAATCCGTGGTCAGGCGTACGACGTGGACCTGAGCCAATGCACGCAGCAGAATGTGCGAACAGGCTTCGTGCGCAACCTCAAAAGACATGCGCTGACTGATGTGGACAAGGACCTGCCGAGCCTGAGTCAGTTTCCAGGCAGCTATAGGCTTGCACCGCCATACTGGGCAGCACATCTCCCCGCAGGCCAGCTTCCTGGGGCAGCTTCCACACAGGGTATAGGCCACGCTCCATATAAGCTGGGTGAGATCCTCTCGACGCCAAATGGGGGGATGTTCACGCCCAAACCAGTGCACATCGAGCGGCACGTGGCGCTGTGCGACTTCGTTCGAAGCATGATGCCTCCGCAGCTGCGTTCGCGCCTGCTCACAGTCTCGCACATCCGCAGCGAGGCTCGCTTCAACCTATACCAGGCAGCTCGCGACGCGCTGATCTCACGCATTGGGAGAGCGCAGCTCAACGAGACCTGGCTCTGGCACGGCACTTCGTGCGACACGCTGGAGTCTATCGTGGCCAACGGCTTCGATCGCAACATGAACGAGCGGGGAATGTATGGCGTTGGATCCTACTTTTCAAATCAACTGGAATACTCTCTCAATGAGGCGTACGCGAAGCCTGACAACGAAGGATCGCAATGGGTACTGCTCGTGCGTGTCCTCGTGGGTCAGTCATGCGTTGGCAAGAAGGGCATGAGACAGCCTGACAAGAAGCCGGGCGGAGGTGCGGTACTCTATGAGAGCATGGTCGATTCGTTGCAGAAGCCGAGCATCTTCGTTCTCTCAACTGGCAGCGACAACCACGCATACCCAGAGTTTGTGCTGCGGCTAAGGCTGCCCCAAAGGTAGTTCAGTACGGACGACGGTGTACGGACTACGACGCAGTCGGTGCCCCCTGCTGCAGACGCCAGAGAGGCACCGCGAGGCCCTCAACCATGAGGCCCACATGCTCTAAGTTTGCATTGGGAATTTATAAATCATCAATGCCTCATGTACCGTAATTTTTGTGGAGACTGGAGTCAACTCACATACTTGTGTATACTCTCACGGTCGCTATACTCTCGTTGCTTGTTTCGCAACTCGTCGTCCGTGAGCTTGGGACGCTCGCTTTTTTCTCCCTGAGTTCCCAAATTTGGAAAATCGGACCTCGAGTGCGAAACGTCTACTGAAGGGGGCGGCGTGCGGCGCTCTCAATGCACATCTTCGTGAACGTTTTGGGATCACAGGACGTGTGCGCCAGGACGTTCACGCTCGACGTGGAAAGCCACAGCCTGGTCGATGATTTGCGCGTCAAGATTCAGGCGAAGGAGGGCATCCCAACCGGCCTGCAGCGGCTCCTTTTTGCCGGCAAGCAGCTCGTAGACGGCCGCACCCTCTTGGACTACAACATCCAGGCGGAAGCAATGCTGCATCTGAAAATCCTCATGGTTGGCTCAAGTGTCAATGATCCTCCGCCGACTGTCGACGTGCACGTCCTGTCCGGCAGCACACGCCTTGCACCCGTGACCATTACAACTTCTGCAGGCGTCACATACAGGACCTTAATTGCAGACGTCGCGAGCGCGATTGGCTGCGAACGTGCAGACATCGAGCGGATCACCGTCTCACAGCCCCATGGATTGCTGGTCCTCGACACCGATGATAAGGTCAGCCAGCACCTTGCCGCGTCGGCGGCCATCACAGCGCGGTTGAAAGATGGCGCCTGCGGTGTAGTCAGAACCCGCACGCGCGAGGAGCGTGACGCGGCGGGTTTCGCCAACGCCATCGATCTGGAAGACGGCGACGATGACCCGGACGCGATCCCAAAATCATTCAAGAGCATGAAGAAGTGTGCTCGCTCTCGCACACGTTTGAACCTCGAGTGCGCCTCGACCGATCGCACCCTCCGCCGCCACCTCGTGTGCGCAGGAAAGAGCCATTTGACGGCCGCAACGCCGGATCTGCGCATGCTGCCATCGATGAGGAGGACGATGATAGGCAAGTACGAGCGAGAGCAGCTGAAGAACGAAAGCAGAGCCCGAAAGATATCGTGGGTGGGCCCATGCGCGGCGGCTCGAGCTATGGGGCGCAGCGCGAGGCCAGCGGCGGGCGCGTGACTGACCTCGAGGCGGATCGGCGAGCCATCTACAGCAGCGCGGTGCATCAGCAGGCTGGGGCGCCTGGTGGCGCGAGCGGCGCGAGCGGCCAAGGGCGCAAGCGTCCTACCGACGACGCACCGCATGGAGTGACGCATGACGCATCTTCGACTTACCTGCAGCCAACCCGATCCTTCCAGAGTCGTACTGATGACTCCCAGAGCCACGCCGCGGGGGGCGGCAGCGTCAAGCGTCCTAAGCCGCAGTCACAGCCGCCGCCGAGGAGTGGAGGCGCCGACGATGACGAACCCGGGCGTCGATCGCCCGCACCTGCACCTGCACCTGCGCCCGCACCTGCGCCCGCGCCCGCGCCCGCGCCCGCGCCCGCGCCCGCGCCCGCCGTGGCGCGCCCTGCGGTGGACAAGACGATCGAAAAGGTGCAGGACGTGGACCCTGGCGACGTAATCGTCATGATGTCGCAAGTGTACATCGGCACCTTCGACGCTGGCGCGGCTGAGGTCAAGTTCGACAGCAAGCGAATCACATTCATGCTTGGGAAGCCGACGCCCGGATCGAACAGCTACGTGTACGCGCATCTCGCTGTCACCGCGTTGAAGAGGTTCGAGGTCGACAAGGACCGCGGCACGCTGTGCATGTGGGGCATGTGGGATCTGCACTTCGCCGACGAGCTCAACGGCGCCTACATGCCCTTCCTCTCGCACATGGATGCGGAGGCTTCCATCTTCATGCAATTCAATAAGGCGGACTTCCCTCGCTCCTCCTGGCCGTCTGACATCCTGAAGGTGCACCCAAAGTTCGCCCAGCTCATCCATTTCACCAGTGGCCACATGGGACGGCCCCTCGCCGCGCACGCGCCTACCGCCGCCAAAAAGCCGGCGCCCAAGCCCAAAGCCCCAAGTTCACAGGGCGGTCGACAGCAAAAGGCAGCGGTGAGCGGCGGCGCCGGCAGCAGCAGCGGCGACATGCAGCAGACGCTCACTGGGGGGCGCTACACGCCCCTCGCGCTTCAGCCCTCGGGTGCGCCGCCGGGCTCCGGCGCCGCGGCTCAAGACGAAGGCAGTCTCTTCGATGTCGACCCAACCGACGACTGGACTGGCAGCGCCTCGCATCACTTCCCAGCGGCAGCCGCGGCGCCATCGCGTCGCCATTCTACCGGCAGCATCGGCGGCCACAGCGGCGGCATCGGTGGCCTCGGCGGCAGCGGCGGCACCAACCGCAGCCTCCCCCCGCAGCGCAAGTCGACGCGGCTGAACAGGGAGCCGTGGCAACTCGAAGCGGACTCGCACGCGCGCAACTCAACAGGCGATTCGAACCGCGTACTGCTCGTCTACCCCGACGAGCAAGCCAAGGACGCCGTGACGCTCACCGATGAGGAGCTGCAGCGCCTCGTCGAAAATGAGTACTTGAACGACACGCTCGTCGACTACAAGCTCAAGCAGATCCAGGCGTCACTGTCGCCAGCGCTGCTCGAGCGCTGCCACTTTTTCAACTCCTTCTTCTTCAAACGGCTGATGCAGTCCATCGGCGGCAACAAGCGGCTCAAGGACCCCGCCGCGATCGCCGAGGGCTACAAGGCGGTACAGCGGTGGACCAAGAGCGTCGACCTGTTCGCGAAGGACTTTGTCTT
>ENA-UOUZ01002183-UOUZ01002183.1-mixed-culture-metagenome-genome-assembly--contig:-NODE-2183-length-10939-cov-93.876608_pt1 | contig 10939 bp, 8 predicted proteins | sample MGYA00238154_ERZ761575 | MGnify/ENA primary metagenome ERZ761575 (study PRJEB28896, sample SAMN07631632) | mixed culture metagenome | isolation source: Freshwater growth medium | place: USA...
CCCCCCCTCTTTTCTGAACAATTCGAATTTGCATCGGCATTTCAGACTGATGAGACTATCACAGCATGAGGAAGATCCGGGGTCGCGGTGTAAACACTGTGTATAGACAGCCTGCGAGACAGAGAGATTGTGTGCGGCGATCACTTCTTGCCCTTCTTGCCCTTTTTGGCGCCGGCTGCCTTCTTCTTGGCGAGCTCGTTGCGGCCTTCCTTGCCGCGCCACAGTTTCTGCACCATCGTGGCTGCTTTGCTTAGTGTGGCCATCTGCGCCTGCTCGCGCGCGCGCTGCTCGGCCTTCTTGCGCTCCTGGGCGAGGGCGACCTCGCGCTCGGCCATGAGCTTCGAGAAGTACTCCTCCAGCCGAGTCAACTCCTTCTTCTCCTCGTCGTAGATGAGCTTGAGCGCGGAGATCTCCTTGTCCTTCTCCTCCATCTCCTTATCATACTTGTCGATGCACGCCTGCACCTCGCTCTCGAACTTGACTTTCTTCTTGCGCAGCCCCTCCTCGCTCTCCTTGTTTTCCTTGCGTTTGGTCTTCAGCTCCTCGATCAACCGCGTCAGCTCACTTTGCAGCGAGTTCTCCTTGTCAGTGAATGCCGCGTTATCCGCATCTTCGGACGCCTTCGATTCAGCCTCGAGCTGCTTCTCCTCGGCGATCGTCGCGCTCTTGATATTCTCGAGCTCATCGCGCAGCTTCTTGATGGTCTCCTCGCGCTGCGAGACGTCGCGCTCGCGGTCGGCCTTCTCAGCCTTGATCTCCTTTTGCAGCTGACGCAGCTGCTGCGATGCCTTCTCCTCCTTGGCGGAGATCTCGAGGAACCAGTCCTCCTTCGACTTCTCCTCCTCGACGGAGGTCGAAAGCTTCGCGTAGGTCTGCGACTTGAGCTCGGCGAAGGTCGACAGGTACCTGCGCATCGCCGCCGACGGCCCCTCCGCGCCTGTCTGCATCAGCCGCTCTGAGATCGCCGGTGCCTCTCGCAGCATGCGGCAGACGACACGAGTGGAGTGCCGCAGCTCATCGTCGAGCGTCTCAAAGTCGGGGAGCGCCTGCTCACCGTCGTAGCCCGCATCCGCCTGCTCGTGCGCGGGCGTCGACACCCACTTGTACTGTTGCTCGAGCAACAGCTGCTCGTCGAGCACCTGTGCCACCTCCGCTCCCACCTCATCCACAAACTCGTCGTAGCCCTCGGGCCGCCGGAGCGGCGGCACGTGCGAGAGCAGCTGCAGCTTGGAGAGCGTCTCCTCGAGGATCGCCATGATCCGCTGCGCCTCCACATTCGTCAGCTTCGCATTGCTTTGCGCCATTCGAGGCACAACAGTCGGGAAAGCTCAGAGTCATGAATTTGAATCGCCGGGACGCCGTTTCGACCCTCGTGGGCGACCGTCGAGGGCGTCGCTTGGCTTTAGTTGGAAAAATGGTCTTTGTCTTCGTGCAGCGCTGTGTCGGCGTTTTCTCCGCTAAAAAGTTTCCATTGGCGCGTGCGATGCGGGCCGACGACGCTTTGCCGTCTCGCTGGCCAGAAGAACCCCTTCAAGGCCGCGAGCCGTGTGCGGGATGGTATTCATCTTCTGTCTAAACAGCGACAGCGACGATGACAGCGAGTCGAGTATTCCTCTCCCGTGCAGTGCAGTGCCAGCTTCGGCACCAACACCGCCTCCAGCATCGGGAGACTCGCCCGCATCAGCACCAACACCGCTACCAGAGCCACCCGCAGCCGTTGCAACGCCAGCAGAGTCAGCACCTGCAGCAGTGGCACCGCCGGCCCCAGCCACCACCGTACCTCTGATCTCACCAACTCGAAGCGCTGCTGCGCCAGGCGCGGTCATGAGCGACACGTCGAGCGCTGCGCCAGCGTCGAGCTGCGGTGCACTGGTGGCATTACCCGAGCACCCCACCGTCTTCCATCGCAACGAGCGCGTGCGCGTGTACTTCGGTGAAAAGTACGGTTGGTGCCGCGGCTCGGTCATCGACGTGCAACAGCAACTTGGCGAGCTGACCCGTCGCAGCCGCGCCGTGGTGGGCGCCGGTGGGCGCCCCGTCGGCCGGCGTGGGAGCGCGCACATGACGCTGACCAGCGTGCGCGTGCTGTACGATGATGGCGAAAAAAGTTGGGTGACGCCCGACACTGGGGAATGGCGCATCGAGAAGCTCGGTGCAGAAGATGACGGCCACGCAGGTGCCGGCGGCGGCAGCGGCACACGTGGCGGCGGCGATGGCGACGGTTTCAGCCATGGAGGGGGGACGCTCGAGCGCGTGGAGCTCGTCTGCCTCATAGAGCGGGCCCGTCTCCTCGAGCCGGCACGGGGTATGCACTGCCGGCACGCTCCTTCCGTCAATGCAGCGCCGCTTCGGTCGTGGGTGCAGCAGCGCAAATGCTGCCCGATCTCGATTTGTGGCGCGCGCCTGGCGTGCCGCGATATCGTGAGCGACGACGCACTCTGCGCGCAGCTGGCCAAGCTCGCACGCGAGCAGCCGTGCCTGACGGAGGTGTGGGTGCACGCAGGGACACGCGTACTGACCGAGCGGCCACATGATGGCAGCACGGCCGACAGGAGGGGTCGTGCCGGTGCGGGTGCGGGTGCGGGTGCTGGTGCTGGTGCGGGTGCGGGTGCGGGTGCTGGTGGCTCGTGTGCGGGGCGAGGCGGGCGTGGCGGTGCCGTCGAGGTGATCGAATGCGTCGACAGCCCTGATGCGAGCGCCAGTGCGGAGCGCGTGCGCGCACACCCGGAGCGCGAGGTCATCGACTGCATCAATAGCCCTCTCGACGACGAGGAGGACGAGGAGGACGAGGAGGACGAGGAGGACGAGGAGGATACCTGTGCCCTCTACCCAACGCAAGTCGTGAACGAGGCGGCCACCACCGCCACGGCCGCCCCCACGGCCGCCCCCATGGCCGCCGCCGCAGCCGGGGGGCGTGTACAGCACGGCATGTGGCGATGCGTCGACGAGCCGAGCCTGGGTGGCACATGCATGCGAGACCCTGGGCCGCCGAGTACCTGCCCGCCACTACCTGCCCTTCCCGCCACTACCGGCGCTTGCATGCGAGACCCTGGGCCGCCCGCCGCCGCCACGGCCGCCGCCGCCCCCGCCATCAACCATAGGAATGGAAGCTCGTCGGAACTCATTGCCGCACCGCCACGTGAGCAGCAGCAGCAGCAGCGGCAGCGGCAGCAGCGCTCACCGCAGCGCTCCGTCTTGTCCGCGCCCACCGCAGCTGCAGCCGCCGCCGCTCCCAAGCGCCGTCGGGGTGAGAGCGAGCCTGCACACGAGGCCGTTGCGGAGGAGAGCAACGAGACCAATGGTGGTCGCAGCAAACACGCGGCGCAGCTGTCGCGACGCCCAGGTCCAGCTGCTTGCGAGGCTGCTCGAAGTGGTGCCGCCCGAGCCGCGCCCCACATGGCGCCCGTGGCCTGCTCGGCCTTGAGGTTGAGAGGCGCCACTGCTGAGGACTCCATCGAGCTCGACGCCGATTGAGCTCATTTTCTTGAAATCGCTGATGTTACTTGTTTGTGCCCTGTCACCGGCGCACACTCTGTCAGGAAAACCGATGTTAAAGCCCGGTACGAGAGCGTTCGTCGGCGTACCCCCGCTACCCTAGCATTGACCATTGTATATAACGAAAATGGGGAAGACCCCTCGCACACGTACGGCCCCCGGCGGTCGACGTCCGCGACAAGTTTCATCCGGAACGAATCGCGCGAGCAATATACTAGCATACGCATAGGCCCGCGTTCCGGTATCAAACGTATGCGGCGGCTAACTACGCTAGAGCATCCTCGCAAGAGGCGCGCACGAGCGCACGACCTAGCACGTAGACGTACCCGACCGATAGCGACAATACCGATACGATACACAGTCAGTGTGACCCTCATGGGGAAAGGCTCCTCCCGAATTCTAATAGGACTAAGCTCAAGACACCTACGTCTTTTGAATCATCTCGAAGACCATCGGAACGGCGGGCTCAAGGTTTTGAGTTGTACTACTGCCCTTCGCCACGGCGAGGCTGGTGATCTGGTGACCACCGGCATGATCGGAAGGTCCTCTGGAACGGGCTGCCCACCCAACCTCGCGCTCGTGGTGCCGCCGCCCGGCGTTGAGGCCGATCGCGAGGGGCTTGGAGTCGAGACCGAGGCCAGCGAAGATGCAGGCGCAGATCCCGAGGACGCCGAGGCGGGCAGCACGATCGTCATTGCCAAAGGCCGCCCAATGCACATGTCCAGTATGGACCATCGGGAGAGGCCGTAGACAGGCTGCCCGTTGATAGCAATGAGCTCACTGCCGGGGAACACACCCAGCTCGTCTGCCGGCGAGCCCAGGGTCACACCGCTGATCACCGTCCGCCCGGGCAGCCGGCGCACGATGCCAATGTGGAGGCCGGTCAGCCCAGGGTCCCGGAAGATGACCCCTCGACGCTCACCCGGGCAGAACAAGGCCGAATCCTCCAGCCGGTAGCGCGGCGGCTCGAGTGGCGGCGGCGGCGGCACGTCCTGCGGCACATAGGTGGCCTCAAAGGCAAGGGCGGGCCAGCCTCGTTGGAGGACAACGATCCGGCTACGGCACGTCGGGCACCTGTTCTGAGGCACACGCTGAAACTCAGTAGCGAGCAAGTCATCGACGCAGGCTTCGCAGCACACGAGGTGGCCGCATGCGAAACGCACGCCGCGCGGCGCAGCCATGCAGATACGGCACTCCTTCGCGACACGCGGGCCTATTGCCGCCGAGGCGGCAGAGCGACGCTCTTCTGTCAGCCGGAGCTCATCAGCGAGCTCCTCAATCTCGGCGACGGCTTGGTCAAAGGGTGTGCGCTGCGTCGGGCGCTCGCCGCTTACGATCCCCTGAATAACCTGTGCGAGCCGCGTGGAGGTATCGTGGCTGGGCCACTCGGCACGCGCGTCCGCGTACTCGAACGCGCGGCTGGGCGTCTCAAGCATCTCATTGCACGTGCGCATCGCATGCACGGCTTCCTTGCCCGTGAGGCACACGAGCATGGTGATGCCCATGGCATAGGCATCCGCCTGTGTGGTGTACATCCCTGTGGTCACTGCAGCACATGACGAGAGTCGAAACGTCCAACAGTCGTCAGCGAGCCGCACCGACACGAGGGGTGGGCAGAAGGTGCCCACGGCGGCACACGTGCGCGCGTTTCGAGAGCCTCGCCGCCCTACTGTAGATGGGGTCGAGGAACCCAATGGTGCCTGTGAGCTCATCGCTCACACGGTCCTTGTGCATCGTCGAGGGCTTGTGCAAGGCCAGCCCGACGTCCGAGAGCTTGGCGTTGAGATGCTGGTCAAGAAGAATGTTGGCCGGCTTGACGTCGCGGTGGAGGATTACGCCCTTGGCACCGCTCGGGGTGTGGAGGAAGAGCAGTGCGCGGCACGCCATTCTCAGAATGCGCACGCGAGCATTCCAAAGGAGAGGCGTGCTCGATCCTGGCGCCAGCACATCCTCCAAAGAGCCACCCGCCATGAGCGGATAGACCAGGCAGCTAGCCTGCTCGTCGAGGCAGAAGCCGAGCAGAGGCAGCAGGTGCTCATGGCGGCAGAGCGCGAGGATGTCAATCTCGTTCAGCAGCTGGTGCAATCCCTGCTGCGAGCCATCTCTATCCATGACCTTGACGGCCAGCCGCCCTCTGTGGCCAAGTGTTGCCAAGCGACCCTCGTCCACGGCGAAGACGGTGCCGAAGCCGCCCTTGCCGAGCACCCGCGCTGCATCGAAGTTGTCCGTCGCGCACGCAATCTCGTCCGCTCGGAGCTGCACTGCTGTACCGTCGTGGGCGCCGCGCCGAGCCGTTAGGGGTGCGGCCGCAGCCGTTGCATGGCCGAGCGCCGCTGGCGAGCGTGCTGGCAGTGGGAGCGGCGGCGCTCGTGGTGAACCGGGATCCTTGCTACCCATCTCGCGCATCCTCTCTGCAATCGCCGCCTCGCCCATGCCAATCTCTCTCATACTCGTGGCGACGGCCATGGCGAGCCTCTCCTCGTCGGACATGTCCTCTCCACGTGAGACCGGGACGTGCGCTGGTAGCATACTCGTGGCGACGGCCATGGCGAGCCTCTCCTCGTCGGACATGTCCTCTCTACGTGAGACAGGGACGTGCGCTGGTAGCATACTCGCAGCAATCGCCGCCTCGAGCCTCTCCTCATCGCTCATCTGCGCGACCACATGCCGAGGCAGCGCATCTGCTTGCATCTCCTGCAGCCGCATCTCCGCCAGTTCAGTCACGACGGCGGGCACATGCAAATGACGTGCGGCGGAGAGGGCACTGCGAAGCTCAGCCGCGTCTCGTGCCGAGCGCAGGCGTGCGCTCGCCTCCTCCGCAGCCACGCGCTGGCCCACTGCCTCGGCCATGGCCGATGGAGTCACGCTCGCCAGCATCAACCGCTGCGTGAGCGCTTGCTCGGTCGTGTACACCTTGCCACACCGCAGCTGCACGGCGAGGCCACAAGTGCGAGCGACGAGATCGGCGCTGAGGTGGGGCATTGTTACTCTGCCAACGAGCTCTAGCCAACGAGCTCTAGAATACGACGGCCGGTCCAATTCGACCAGCACCACCATCGTATCCGTTAGTTTGGACACCGCCTCGACGTGCGCCGCGCCAATGAGCTCGAGGATGTGCTTCGCGTGATTGGCCGGCGACATTGCTCCAGCTTGTGAGGAGCGGAGCGCACGGACAGCATCGGTGACTCTCTGCTGGAGCTCCTCCGTGCACGCCCTCCGAAGATCCTCGCGTTTGGGGTCAACCACCTCTGTGAGCGTCGCTGTCACGCGCTGCACGAGCGGAAGGGCATCTTCGCACGATCTGCGCACGAGCGTATTGATTTCAGAGTCGTTCATATCTCCTATTCTGCACCATTGTACGAGCTTGGTGCGCACAGCATCTCTTGCAATCGAGACTCCTCTTGAAGACACCTCTAAAGTTGCGGAGCTCAGCGCCAAGCGAATCAGCTCCTGGGCGGCTATCTCAATGGCCAGGGCGTCGGTCATTGTTTGTCGCGTGCTCGAAAAGTTCCGAACTGAACATCGCAAGTTTCGCGTCGCATCGGCGCCGCGTGCAGCTCAAAACGCTCGACACTCACACTCCTTACTGTACATGTTATGACAGCTAAGTCCGTGATGCGCAGATCTGCGCGCATGCATCCGACTCAATTGTTATGACGCCTCGAGTTTTTAGCTGACCTGTCCGCACGATGGCGCAGCGAGCAATATGTGCCTTTCTATTGCTCGTTCGGGCGCAGCGGGTGCCAGCTGGCAACGCCTCGCTCGTGCAGGAGCATGCCTCGCGCCGTCTCATCGCTGTCGAGGGCGCCACCGCACAGGACGCATCCAACATCGACCCCGACGACTTCCTCTGGGAGAAGCTGCCGGGGCGGTGCTGCTTCTACGGCGGGCCCGACCCAGAGGATAAGTCAAAGTGGCTGGGGGCACACACGTGCGACGAGTGCACCGTGTGGGATCTGCCCAACAACTACTGCCACACGTCGCCGGCCGCGTGCCTCGAATGCGGCATGAGGCTCTACTGCGACCCTACGCCGCCGCTGGTCTCGGGCAACAAGGTGTGCATCGGCCCATCGCGCGTGGGCCACGGCTGCGACGATACGCTCGGAACTGGCGTGTGCGCCACACACTCGCTCCGCGAGTGCCAGACAACGTGCCGTCACCACCCGCGCTGCGAGATGCTCGTCTTCTATCCGCAGGAGAAGCAGGGCACGTGCATCTTGTGCGCCGACCTCACACACTACCAGGACGTGACGCTCGAGTCGACGCGCGTGTACTCGGTGACGCCCGACCCGCCTCCGCCCGCCTCCCCACGCGGTGTAGAGCACCATTACGTGACCCTCGACGGCCCATCGCCGCCGCCGCCGCCAAAGCAGCCTCCCGCCGCTCCGAGCAATCCACCGCATCCGCTCGACCACCTCGGGCGGCAGCACACGAGGCAGCACTTTGAGTGCACGTACCAGCTGCGCACGGAGCTCTCGGTGGACCAGAGCGAAGGCTACTCCGACCGCATCGCCGCGAGCAAGGAGGAGTGCTGCAACTTCTGTGGCACCAAAGGAGGCTGTCAGGACTTTGTCTTCGAGCCGGGCTCGGGTACGTGCGTGCTGCTGCCTCACGTGAGCAGCGACCTCATCATCAAGACTCCGAACGAGTACACGGTGGCGGGCTCGCTGCAGATCACCATCGTCAAGAAGACCCTCGAACGACATGGCGAGTGTGAGTACACTCCTTCGTCGGGCTACGCCGGGGGCAACCTTGGCGATGGCCAGCCGTTGCCTGGCGGGACGCCCATTGACGATAAGGTCGACTGCTGCGACGCGTGCGACCGCACGCCGAGCTGCACCAAGTTCACCTTTGAGCCTTACTCGAAGCGGTGCGTCATGTACGAAGGCTACGCTGAGACCTTCCTCACCGACAGCCTTCTCTCGGGCAAGGTCGTAAAGCGAACCACGGTCGGCAGCAGTAGCATCCTCGGTGTCGGCACCGAGCACGCCGGCGGTGGCGAAGGCGCCGCTGCCGGCGCAAAGGGGCAGGGGAGCTCGAGCGAAGAGGTGCCTGCGTGGATGATGCACCCGCCGCCACCCATGTGGCCATTGCTCAACTTCCTGGTGCAGATCGACCCGCCGCCCGCGCCCCCACCCGAGATGGGGGATGCAGCCTCGAGCGTGATCGCGGGCGTGTCGATGACGCTCGTGCTCTTGATGGGGCTCGCGCTGAGCATCTGCGTGTACTGCTTCTTCCGTGAGGAAGTGCTCGCCGTCGCTGCGAAGGCGAGCGGGAGCAAGCGTAAGAAGAAGGGCGCGTATGGATCGGTCGACGGACACGTCCCGTCCAGTCTCGCTGAAGGTTGGCCTGACGTCGAGCCTGACGAGGAGCACACTGATCTTGATCAGGAGGTGGACGGTGAGGCTGAAGAAGGCGGGGGCGGCCGCTCGTCGCGACAACCCCGGCGGACCAGCCGCAAGGGCAGCAGCAAGAGGGAGCCGCCCATGAAGGGTGCGGAGGTCGCGGGCGTCGGCGGCCTCGCCCCAGGCTACTGCGTGCGCGTGCGACTCGAGACGAACTCGCTGTCGCAGAAGAAAGAGGTGCACGTGGGGGAGCAGGCCAAAGACTTGGCCCAGCTGCGCGAGGTCATCTGGGCAGAGTTCTCTGCCCTCAAGGGGAAGCGTGCCGAAGAGATGCTCATCTTGTGCGAGGGCGCGGAGGGGATTGCGGTCCCATGGAATCTCGTCACGCGCGACTCCGACTTTGTTCGGGTGCTCGGGCGAGCCTCGCTTAAGGTCATCGACAAGCCTCCGCCCTCCGCCGAGAAGCCTGCTCCGGAATACGAGGTAGCCTTCCCCAAAGCCCTCAATGGCGAGGTCGGTGGGCGCGCTAACCGTCGCAAGGGCAAGGTGCGCAGCGGCGGATCGAACGGCGAGGGGGGGCGATTTGCAGACGAAGTGGAGCAGCACCACACGGGCGGCGGCAACGAGGCAGTGATCGCCCCTGGCGGCAACGGCGTGCGCTTCGTGGATGACGACTAATATACACGCGCAAAACGAGAGCCGCGTATGCGGTGTGGACGACCAAGTATAGCTTGTGCTTGCGTCGGGAATCCTTCATTGAATCCAAAACGTAATCGTTTCAGATGTGCGTGCTTTTATTATTACATCTGCTTTTGAAGCACATTAGAAGCACATGTTGTCCACCACGAATTCGTGGACCACGTTTCCTTTCTCCCGACGACGCGTGCTCGGTAACGAACCGAGTCGGCTTTCTGGATCTGCATGTAAAGCATGCAACAAACTTCTTTATCCGTTACTGTACCGGAAAACGTGTAGGCAGTAGAGTCCGGCCATGTGCGAGCGAGCGAGCGAGCGCGCCGCGAATGCCACTCGCGGATCGTGACGCGGTCCTGAAAGCTGTGCAGCGGGACGGCTTGACGCTAAGCTTGACGCTAAATTTAGACGGAGCCAAACCGTTCAATGAAGACCGCGACATTGTGCTGGCGGCGGTGCAGCAGAACGGCTGGGCGCTCCAATACGTAGCCGAGCCGCTCAAGGCCGACCGCGGCATTGTGCTGGCGGCGGTGCAGCAGAACGGGAGAGCGCTCGAATACGCAGCCGAGTCACTCAAGGCCGACCGCGACATTGTGCTGGCAGCGGTGCAGCAGAGCGGCTTCGCGCTCGAATACGCAGCCGAGTCACTCAAGGCCGACCGCGACTTTGTGCTGGCAGCGGTGCAGCAGAGCGGCTTCGCGCTCCATTACGCAGCCGAGTCACTCAAGGCCGACCACGACTTTGTGCTGGCGGCGGTGCAGCAAAACGGGGAAGCGCTCGAATACGTAGCCGAGCCGCTCAAGGCCATCAAAGACATTGTGCTGGCGGCGGTGCAGCAGAACGGCTGGGCGCTCCGATACGCAGCCGAGGGGTTCAAGGCCGACCGCGGCATTGTGCTGGAGGTATGCTGGAGGCGGTGCAGCAGAGCGGGAGAGCGCTCGAATACGCAGCCGAGGGGTTCAAGGCCGACCGCGGCATTGTGCTGGCGGCGGTGCAGCAGAGCGGGAGAGCGCTCGAATACGCAGCCGAGCGGCTCAAGGCCGACCGCGACTTTGTGCTGGCGGCGGTGCAGCAGAACGGGAGAGCGCTCGAATACGCAGCCGAGCGGCTCAAGGCCGACCGCGGCATTGTGCTGGCGGCGGTGCAGCAGAGCGGGAGAGCGCTCGAATACGCAGCCGGGGGTTCAAGGCCGACCGCGGCATTGTGCTGGCGGCGGTGCAGCAGGACGGGAGAGCGCTCGAATACGCAGCCGAGTCACTCAAGGCCGACCGCGACATTGTGCTGGCAGCGGTGCAGCAGTACGGCTTCGCGCTCGAATACGCAGCCGAGTCATTTAAGGCCGACCGCGACTTTGTGCTGGCAGCGGTGCAGCAGTACGGCTTCGCGCTCGAATACGCAGCCGAGTC
>ENA-UOUZ01002185-UOUZ01002185.1-mixed-culture-metagenome-genome-assembly--contig:-NODE-2185-length-10935-cov-104.908915_pt1 | contig 10935 bp, 6 predicted proteins | sample MGYA00238154_ERZ761575 | MGnify/ENA primary metagenome ERZ761575 (study PRJEB28896, sample SAMN07631632) | mixed culture metagenome | isolation source: Freshwater growth medium | place: USA...
TAACTCTACGTGCATGCGACCGGAACGTCCCGGACCCGGTTTACCGACTCGCACAGTAGATTACGATCTTCACGACCCTTCTCGCAGCGTTGAACGCAGGGCGCGAGACCTGAAAGGCGTGGGCGGCGTCGGCGGCGAGCAGCAGCTGCGCACAGTCACCGCGTGCCCACCGTGTCGCAGGCATGCTGCGACACATCATGGGCGTCTTCCTCACGATGCCTGCTTTCGGCTCGCTCGCACCAGGCCTTTCGCAGCAGCGTGAGCACCGCGCCGCCGCTCGCCTGCGCCGCCTCAATGAGCTCGCCCAACTTTCCAGCCGCTCCTCCGCGCAGCAGCGTGAGCATGATGGCCTGATGTCTCGCGGCGAGACGTACAATGCGGACAACCACAGCGCCTCGCACAAGCGATTCAAGGCGGACCACAACCATTGCTTTGTAACCTTGGCACGGCTGGCGAATCCCGAGGCCCCGGTCTTCTACCTCGACGGGCCGGACGGCGCGAGCACCGCAGCGCTTCGTCGTTCGGGCTTTGGAACGGAGCAGCTCTTCACAGCGAGCCTCTTCGAATCGACGCGCGACGCTTTGGCGGCACCTCCGCATGCGCTTCGGCACGCGACGTTGGGACGTGCTGAGGAAGAGCTCGCTCGCCCACACCTGTCGTCGACGCCATTCGCCGCCTACTATCTGGATCTGTGCAGCGGCCAACCCGCCCCCCTCGTGGCGATGGTCGAGGCGATCTTTCATCCACGCCGGCGCCGTATCGGCGCGTCGCGCGTCGCCATCGGATTCACACTAACGCGTGCCGAGCCGAGTGCGCGCTCCCTGGGAGATCGAGAGCTCGCGGTGCTTCGCGCCATCGCGACGGGCTGCCGCGCCCTCGGCTATGCGCCGCCGGTACACGTGGCGGACGAGCCCGCGCTGTATGGCCTGCCGACCAGCCTCAGTAAGGAGGAGGGCGGTACGCTCACCACTTGGGTCTGGTGTGCTAGAGATGTTGCTGACCTCGATATACGCTGCTTCGGCCGCACGGCGAGGGTACACGCACCTATCTCGATAGCTCAAGCTACGCGGGCACCTATGCACGCGGGCTGCGGCACGGCCTGGACGTGTGGTGGGCGAGCGCAACTTAGTGAAGTCGAGTACGACGATCATATGTAATCCGCGATCTAAATTGTGAATTCTACTCGACTCTCGCATGTGGCATGTCCACTGCTCTAGCGAGTGTACATAGGTACTCTAAAACTAAAGTTGTCAAAGTATGTTCGTTCATTTGAGCACCAGGAGGCGGACGCCGAAATGCCGGAAATAATTGAGAAGACTGACAATCTGTAGACGTAACCGAACCTTTGGGTCCTGTCTGTTTTTCGCTGTGCTGCCCGAAAGCTACATGTACTTAACAGACAACTCACAACTCTTGAACTTCAAGATTCCCTACTTGTACTCGTGTGCACACAAGCATCTTTTGCACAGCCGAGTTGTGCCGCGACGCGGTTTCGACCGAAAAGACATGTATAGCTATGAATAGCCACTTGATTATGCATGTCACTTACTTGAAGAGTCAATCCTGTGCATGCAATGTACACACTGACTGAACTTGAGGCTGTGGAAGAATTCGCGAAGAAAAGAGTCTGTTCGCGGCCGGTTCGCTGTCCATGGCTTTGCCTCGTTGTAGCGGCCTTGTGCAGCCTCGAGTAACTCCAAGTCCGTCGACTATGGTGGAGGACATATTGGAGCCCATGCCTGGAGGGGTCATGGCGGACATCACGAAGAATCCCCCTCCCGAACCTGGTGCACCAACCCGCATGTCGATGTCTTCACCACGGCCTAACCAACCTGTGTTTTCACCGCGGATTTTGCCACCGGGAGCGTCCGCGGATGCCAACTTCACCACAGAAGACTTGCTCGCCTCGACGCCGGTCGAGTACCTCCTGTCAACTAAACCGCTTGATCACGAGAAGCATGCATTCCTGGTTGAGAGACTGCGGAGTGCAGACCTTGACTCGACTTCGGTGGAGCTGAGCTGGGAGCACAGGGGCGACTCCTTCTCGCTCTGGGTTGTTTTCTACGATCGGCTCGGCTCGCTCGGTGCCATCACCTCGAGCCTGGGCAGCCTCGGCATCGACATTTTGATGGCCTCGACCTTCTCAACCACCGATGGCATCGCAGTGGATTTTTTCGCAGTTGACAGGATGGACGAAGAGCTCGCGGCCACGCTCCGCACGCTCCTTCCGAATGCCCTCGGTGGACAGCTTCCTAGCGACCAGAATATTCGCAGGCCTGCTCGCAAGTCTGATCGCAAGCCCAAGCGGCGGTTATGGGTGAGCCTGCAATCTGCTGCCCGTGTGATCCCAGTCCCAATCCTTCCCTTGAGGCGCTCGAAATCGAAAAGTAAGGCCGTGCTACCGGCCGCGTTCCGACATGATTACGTCGTGCACGTGCCCGGTCTGCTCCCGGCAGAGGTCCACGTCAGTCTGAGCACGGCCAGCCAGCATACGCTCTCATGGGAAGATGATCTCCATTACGATCTCTATGTGGGAGGGGCCTTAGAAGGCGCTCGAGTGCTCCCAGCAGCCCAAGTGAACCTCTACCTCTTTCCTCGCATCAGCGTCTTCAACAAAGACGGTGAAGTGTCTCGGGATACCATCAAGCCCGACGGCGCGCAGCTCGAGGCACTGTATCGACTTATCGTAGCCCTCGCGGCCGACAAGGACTGCCCCTTTTTTCGGGAGCCAGACGAGGTGGGAGCGATGCCCGTGCATGCCATCGCAGTCGCGAACACGCCGCAGGCCATCGAGCTTACCGAGCGCGTCGTCTTCGCGTGTCCGTCGCTGCTCACGCAAGTGCACACGAAGCATCGTTTGGGCTTCCCGCTCTTCACGGGGGAGGGCACGCTCCACGTTCTCGTCGTCAACCAGCAGGAGAAGCTGCTCTGCAGGTGCATCGAGCTCGCCATGCGCCGCGACGGTCCGTTCGACCTCTCGGACGAACAGGCGCGCGCCGCATTCACCTCGCTGGCGAGCGGCGTCTTCTTCAATGACATGCCAATGCGCTTCTACGGCGGCTCGCCCCTCGCCTACGCCGCGTCCTTCGAGCTGCGCGAGGCCGTGCGCACCATGCTCGACACGGGTCTGGTCTCGCTCAATGACCGAAGCATCACATGCCCGCTTTCGGGCTTCCACCCGATCCATGCGGTTGTGGCGAGCGGCTCGACGGCCATGTACGAGTTCCTCTCATCAGAGCTCCCGCGCGAGATGCAGGCCGACTCGTCGAACCTCACAGGAGTCGGTCAGCTATCCTCCCTCAACTTGCAAGGGCTCGCGCCGCTGGCACTCGCTACCAAGCTGGGCGATCACGCGATGGTCAAGCACATTCTTCGGAAGCAGTGCGTGATTGTGTGGGTTTGGGGGCCCGTCACCGCGTACTCGATGGACCTCACAAACATCGACTCTGCTGGCGAGGGGGGGACGGACATGATGGAGCTGGTGGCGCGCCTCGATGCCAAGAAGAGCACAAGAGAGTTGCTCCTCGACAAGTTCCTTGATGGTTTCTTGCACAAACTCTACCTGCAGAAGTGGAGGCTGTTTGGGCGTTGGCTGCACTACCCGCGCCTTTGCGTGGACCTCACGGTGCTCGGGATGCACGTCGTCTTTGCTTTCTTGCGTAAGCTGAACCCGTACGACGCCCGGACCACGTCCGTTCTGCGTTGGCTCTTTGGCTGCATGGGCTCCTTGATGCTCGTCAACGCCCTCTTCGAGATCCACGTCAACTACCTTTACTGGAAGCGCATCTCTGAGACGTTCAATGCAGGCCTGCATGGCAAACATTCCCGACTCGGCAGGAGCCAAGTGCTTGGTCAGCTTCCCAGCTTGACTGACTTGGAGGACGTCGAGGGTCGAATTTTGGCGCGGGCTCTTCGGCTGAGGACGCTGGTGCCAAACCTACTCAATTTCATGATGAGCCACCAGACGCACTGGTTCTGCCTCTCGTACATGCTCACCTTCATCGGATGCACGCTCGCCTGCTCGTACGTCGAGGATGATCCTAACGCCATCTTCTTCGATGACAATGCTACCGACGGTTCAACCGCCGGCTCCGCTTCAACCGACGTGGCTGCTCTTCGTCGACTGCTACGCACTGGCAACAGGGGCCAAACAGTCACGACGCGCACCGTCCAAATTCCAGTGGGCTATTCCTTGCTAGGCGAGGCGCTGGGTGACGCAAGGGACTTGACCGCGATCATGTGGCTTTGCATATCAATGGCTATCCTCACCGGAGCCCCCCACATCGCTGGCGGCCTCTTTTTGCCATATGAAAGGCTGAACATTCTGATGATTACGGTCGGGAAGATTTTGAGACAGGACCTTCTCGTATTCATGGTTATCTTCTCCTTCTTCGTAATCGAGTTTGGCCTGAGCCTGTTCATGCTTTATCCACGCTCTGGAACCATCTTCATGTCGCAGGTCGACGCGTTCAACCTCTGGGAAAGTGCACTAAAGTCGATCTTGGAGCTCGCCCTAACGGGCTCGCCAACTGAAATCGATCTCACCGCCGACTGGAGCGAGCTCTCCGTGGCCCAAATGGTCAACTTTGGACTCTTCTTGATCCTCTACATCTTCTACGCCGTGCTCGCCCTCATCTTGCTGCTCAACCTCTTCGTCGCCATGCTCTCTGCCACATATGTCGAAGTAAACAGAGAATCGACCCTGCAGAGCCGCGGCGCTTTTGCGCAGCTCATCATGCGCCACGAGCTTGTGAGCTCCGCGTGGGGCTTGACTTCCCGCGTGGGAGAGGACAAAGGGGGCGGTAAGTTCACCTACGACTTTCGATCGTGCGCGCACCTGGACATAGAGAAAGAAGATCCCTTTGCGGCCAAGAAGGCGATGGAGCCCCTCGCCGTCCTCGAGAAGAAGTTTGACGACCTTGCCAAGCTCATCCATCAAGGAATCCACGCTCGAATCCACGGTGAGGACGAGAAGCTCCACGTCGAGAAGAATGGTGCCCAGCCTCTGCGAACGTCGTCCAACATGCTCGGCGCTGCCCTTGCGTTGAAGAAGACCCTCAGAAGACCCGACCCAACGGGGCTCGAGGGCAAACCGGCGCCCTCACTGGCGCCCGGACTGCCCCAGGTTCGGAAGCGCAAGGCCTCCCTCGTCGGGAAATTCGTTGGAAATTCACCTCGGTCCTGAGGAAAGCGTTCTCCACTGCCTTCAAAGAGTACTGACCCCCTGTTTTCCCGAGAGGCCACCATTTCGACTTCCTCGGTCAGCTCGCCTCGGGGCAGCCCGTACAACGCCGCACCACAACAGACTCGGTGGCTAGAGCGTGTGATCGCTTGGAATCACGTGTGCCATGTGGAGGCACGATCCTCTATGTTGGTTGTTGGAACTCTCCATCAGACCGTGATGGAGGTGTACGGGTCCGGCACGTTCGTTACATGTGTTGGTTTAGCTTTTACGCGTGGTGCCGAAGCGGTTTATATGTACTGTATATCCGGACTGCGAGGCCAGGCGCGAGGTCGGAGGTGCAGACGCCGGCCTCGGCGGGCCGCGCCGGTGCGCGCTCCGGGTCCCCGCCCGCGGTGCTCACACATCACTGCTGCGGCACGCGCACACCACCGCTAAACATGTGCCCACATGCCGCCGCCCCTGTCGAGTCGCACGACTCCCTGACCGGCTCGCACCGGCTCACACCTACCCACCCACACTGACACATTCACACACATCGACTCATCGCGCAAACATGGCAGACACGCTCGCATGCATTGCAGCCGGCCGAGCGTTGCTTGCTCGCGCGAAGCTCGCCTTGGCGTTGAGGCCATCCATACATGCTCGCCGCTTGCCGACGGCAGTCGCAGCAAATGGCGCAACTCGAGGGGATCGCGGGCTGCTGCTCGACGCCGCCTGCGCGACGGCGCTGAGTCGCCGCGTCCTAGCGGCCGGCGCGACGCAGCGCCCTCACCACTGGGCAGGCAGGTCGATGGTCGTGAATAGCCGTGGCGACTTGCGGCTGTGCGAGAGGGGCTGGTTGGAGAGGGGCGCCTCGAGCGCCTCGTCGAGCAGCGCCGCCTTGCCGGCAACAAAGCTGCGCACCGAGGCGGGCGAGAGTCCGAAGAGCGGAGTACCTGTGGTGGGGCCACCCAGCACGGAGAGGGGCGGCATCGCTCCGGGTATAGAGGGCGGCGGCGGCGGCAAGGCGCAAGCGAAGGGGGCGGAACTCGATGGCCCGCCGGCGGTGGGCAGCCCGAACCCGAAGGCCCCGAGGATGGCGGAGAGGGGTGCGTTCTCGAGCGTCGAGATGGACATCTGGCCGCCATCGAAGATCGGACCCTCGTGCACCACCTCGACAGAAAGGCCGCCCAGACCAGGGGGCTTCGTCAGCCCCTTTTTGCTCCCGCCGGCGCCCTCCGCCCTGCGGCTGTTGCTCGCGGGCGGCGGCGGCATCAAGCTGGTGCCGCTGGTGCCGCTGGTGCCGCCGGTTGCGCCGCTGGACACCTTGGCAAGCTCCATGGCGGCCGCCGCCTCAAAGTCCGCCGGCGCGCCCCCGGGCGCGGCACCGCCGCGCTTGCGCTTGCCCGAAGACTTGAGGCCCATCGAGTTGAGCGGCGAGGGGAGCGCTGACATGTCCATCGAGCCGAGGGGCGCAGGCCGCGCCGAAGGCACTGCCTCGATGGCGGCTCCGAGGTCGGCGCCGTCGTCAATGGAGGCGAGCGCGGCGCCAAAGTCGACCCGGAAGCCCGAGGCGGACGGCGTGAGCAGCGACGAGAGCGCGGAGGGCGACATAAGGAAGGGCGAGGGCGCGGGTGCCCCCAAGCTCGACGACGGCCCCTGCGCAATGTGGACGGCGAGCGCTTGGTGCAGCTGCAGGATCGAGAGCTGCATCGCGTCGCGCGTGCTCGCGCGCAGCAGCCCGACGAGCGCCTGCATCGCCGCCGCCGGCTGGCGCATCGTGTTGGGCGTGGGCACGCCGCCCCTTTGCTGCCCGATCCCCACCACCTCTCGCAGGAGCTGCGTGAGCGGCGAGTCGGGGTTGTCGCGGAGCAGCACGCCGATCTGCTCGAGCTCGCGCTTGCTCGGCTTCATCGTGCCCGCCACGTACGCGCCGTTGGCGTTGAGCGGCGCCGCACCCTTGCCGCCCACTGCCTGCTTGCTCAGCGGGATGCCGCCCGAAGAGGAGCCCTGCTCGCCCTCCCGCCTGGGCGGCTTGGGCGGCTTGGGCATCTTGGGCGGCTTTGGCATCTTGGGCTGCGGCGGCGGCTTGGGCTCCTTGGGCTGCGGCGGCGGCTTGGGCTGCTCGACCCAGCCGCGCTTGAGCCGGTACTCGCGGTGCACGGCCGAGTTCCAGTGGTTCTTGACTGAGTTGTCGGTGCGGCCAGGCAGCATCTTGGCGATCTCCGCCCACTTGTTGCCGTGCTGATTCTGGCCCTCGAGGAGGATGCGGTCCTCCTCCTCGCTCCAGCCGTCCTTGGAGAGGTTGGTGTCGAGCTGGTTGTGCCATCGCTCACGGCACTGTTTGCCGTTGCGGCCGTCCATCTCACTCGCGATGAGCGCCCACTGCTGCGTGCCGTGCTCCGTCACGAGCGCGCGCAGCTTCTCATCCTCGCGCGTGTCCCACGGCCTCCGGTACATGGAGTCCCCATCCTTGTCGCTGCCCTTACCGGCCGAGCTCATACCAGGGGCAGCGACTCGCGCGAGGGTACCAGAGGAGGCGATGGGGCGATTCCGCGGTGGCTCTTTTGAAGACGAGAGGCCCCTTGGGGACCGAGAGTTCGATGTCACAATCATTCACATTCACACAAACCAAAAGCAACAATCTGTTCCTCTTCCTCTTCCTCCACCTCGACCTCTAACTCATCCATGGCGTTGGCATTATTGTACTCGCGCATGCGCTCTTCCGTCTCGTTGCGGATCCTTTGGCTAACTTCCTGTATCCTGTTCGCTGTTCCGTCTCTGACGCGCTCAGCTCTGCTTGAATTTCATCATAGTTTTCGGACTTACGCTTGCCATGTGTCGAGCGCGTGATGTAGGTGGCCATGAGCGCCTTTTGCCATGTCGTTGTTCGGTAACTTCTCTCACTGAGGCGCCCTGATGCGTCGCTTCGCGCGCTCACCTCAAGGATCAAGCGTAGATCAAGCGGTGCGTCGCGCGCGCGGCGTGCGTGGAGAAACAGCCAAACTTCCACCACGGCGCTTTTTAGATAGGTATAATCGACGCAGCGCGTTAGACTGATAAATGTATTATAAGGTTCAAAGCACTGGTACCGGTATAAGTTTCCAAATCCGCGCCGTTCAGAAATGGCGAAGCATTTGAGGAGGTCGCGGGCGAAGGAGGCGAGGGCGATGCTGACCTCTTGATGAGTTTGGCGCCTGGGCACCAGGACCGGTTGTCCGCGGCATACCGCGCTGCATACGCGCCCGCCGGCGCGGAGCATTCGGCAAGCCATGCACGCTTGGCCCCTGATGAGGAGTTCATTCCTTACCTTCTTCATGTCATTGGCGGTCGCCGGTGGCCCAAAGCCCACTTTCACATAATGGCGGAAGTGCAGGCTAAGGAGCGGAAGTGCAATCAGTGCGAATACATGGCAGGACATGGAAAACTCCTGACCGCAGCGGAGGAAGTTCGGTTGAGGAAGCGGAGTGCGTGCTGCTTGTTCATGCGCAAGGTCCAGGGTCCTGGGGAGTGAGTGAATCGTTACAGTATCGGTACTATAGATATAGCGAGGTAGCTACAATGAGTACTCATGGAATATACCCAAGATTATACTCAGTCCCCAGAACTCAGTTCCCAGCCTGTGCCGATCCTGTCGAGCAACGCCTGCGGCATGTACCACGCGAGCACTACACGCCCCCCCTTCGTCGTTGCAAGGTTGCCATGCAGGAGGTGCTCGTGGCACCCTCCAATGAGAACCCCCAGCTCGGACGTCTCTACGACGATCGCCTTGCACCCATCCACAGACAACATCACATGCTCACCACCCTTGAGGCCCTCCAACCGAAACGCCATGATTACATCGGCTCCGAAATTCGAATCATAGTGGGCACACGTCGGGTTGTCCAATGCGATCGTAACCTTGCTGAACCCTGTGTCATAGATGCCATAAGGACCCACAGCAGCCAGCATCTCCTTTGAGATTGCCGGATAGCGCCGCTTGACGAAGTCCCACGCCAGTGGCGCTGCCCGCTCCACGAGCATCCCGAGTGGCTTGTCGCGCGCGATTGCAGTCGCCTTGCGCTCGAAGGCTGTCCCGTTTCTCCATGCTTGCATCTGAAGCTTCGAGCCGCCGACAAAGGTCGACCAGCCAAGCTCAATCGAAACCGCCGTCTTATGGAACCTGTCCTTGGTCTCGAGCGCCACCCTTTGGCCCCGCGTGTGGAATGACTTGGCCAAGTAGCTCAGCTCCTTGTACGCAAGGGCTAGCGCGTCCCCGTAACAAGGGCCGCCCGAAACGCTCGAAGCACGGGCGACTGCGCCAGCGCGACGGGGGGGTGTTTCAAAGACGCCCTGATCCAGGTCGCCCGTGCAAAGGTATTCAACCCACACTTTGCTGCGCTCGTCGGATTCATGCCAAACCCCAGCCTTGTCCTGGAGCTGGACGCTCGCACTCCTCCGTGCGGGAAGCAGCCGCTCATCAGGCCTGGAAAGAGTGATGGTGTTGCCTGCACCGCACTGCAGCAGCATCTGCTCCATTGTCTGCAAGTAAAGGGGGGATCTGGTCTCTGAGGAGTCGATGAGGAGGGGCCCCAGCGGCTTGGCTTCGTCTTCGGCACTCGCGTCTCGCCGGCTATGTCTCAAAACCACACTTGACTGGTGGATTGGGCGGCGTTTTGCCTCGTCCGCGTACGCTGCGCTAGGCCACAGCTCTCTGTACGCTGCTGGTTCGGCCTCCACCGCGGCCAGAGTGTCCAGGACTGATCTCGTACCCTTGGGCCCAAGCTTGCGGACTCTGGCGATGCCACGCACCCTCTTGACCGCTTTGGCAGCCCTCGCCGCTCGCATTTCCTCCGAAAAGGACATTGGCGCACCTGATGACGGCGACGTCTCAGCGGGCTCGTCCGAGCTCGTGCTCGGCTCTGCTCGGGATTCATCGCAGAATTCGAAGCTCCGCTTTCTTGTCGTCGAGCGCAAGCCGTACGAGGCCATGCTTCTTTTTCGGAGACGATTTCCACAGTCCAATTCACCGACTGCCACTCGATATATTCATACCGGTACATGTACCGGTTACCGGTAAAAAGACATGGCTGGGAGCCAGGACAAACACGGGTACCGGTACAATTGCAAAACACCCAAACTATTAAGACCCCGGAGCGTTTTTTTCCTAAAGTTGCAAGTTCCATTACTCACACAGGGCGGCCAGGCAAAAGGCTGCGCGCAAGGCGTCGCAGTCGGTGACGGGGCGGAAGAGATTGACCCAGACGAAGGCGCGGCGAAAGGCGCGCATCCCCTCGTACGGCTCGCGCTCGGGCACGGGACAGCGTATCTCAAAAATCCAAGTTCAAATTCGGCGATGCCAGAGGTGCTGCGGGCTCGTGCTGCAGGGTCAGCGCCTTTGATGCGCATGGCCAGTGCTCCGCGGTCCTGCGCCACACCAGCTTCATCTTCTGGAAGGTGGCGCACCACCTGCTCCTGCGCGCTCTTCACGAGCTCACTGAGCCCCTGCTTGCACGTCGGCCGCGAGCTCCGCGACCTCGTCTTGGGCAAACCACTGCATGTATAACTCGTTGAGCTTGTACGTGGCGGCGAGCGGACCGGCGGTCATGGGAGCGGCGGGAGGCGCGCACCAGTGCGATCGGCGCGTGCCCTGCAAGCGTTGGATCAATTCATTCATCTCGCCCGTATCGGACGCGCCGTGAAATCAAGACGGGTTTTTTGGAGTAATTACCTGAAGAGTTCAGTTCAGTTCAGTTCAGTTTCTTCGCGGTCCCCCCACGCTCACTCCACCA
>ENA-UOUZ01002193-UOUZ01002193.1-mixed-culture-metagenome-genome-assembly--contig:-NODE-2193-length-10914-cov-98.555944_pt1 | contig 10914 bp, 7 predicted proteins | sample MGYA00238154_ERZ761575 | MGnify/ENA primary metagenome ERZ761575 (study PRJEB28896, sample SAMN07631632) | mixed culture metagenome | isolation source: Freshwater growth medium | place: USA...
GAACTGAGACCAAGGCAGATCGTCCTCACCGACTCGTCCCAACTCGGCGCTATTAGTTCCACAACCCATGCCATCCATACGGAGAGGTTGGCAACTCAACAGTACGGTACAGTCTGTGAGCCGCTCCGCGCCGCACCAAGTTGTCCAAGGGCCTCACGCAAAGACGCAATAGCCGTGCCGTTCCAAGATTTGCAGCACGGCAGCCACCGTCTTGAACCGCACCTTGAGCAGCGCACCATCCGGCCTCGCGCCCTCTGAATTCGCACCTCTCCATGCCTGCCTCGCGCTGAAGTTGCTGGGCGCCGTACGAAGCCATTCCATCAGGGGCACCAGCGCGACCGGCGTACACAACTCCAGACGTAGCAAAGAGCCAAGCTCCTCATGTCCGAAATGGGAGTGAACCACGAAGATCGCGTCGCTCGCGCTGGCCGCCGCGCATGTGTCGACAAAGAGGTCGGACGCGCCGGTCAGTCTCTCGTGCCCACCGCAGCGCGTCGGCAAGAGCCGCCCGCCACCCTTTTCTTGCGAGCCCAAGCTCGCCTCTGCCCCGTCCTCGCCCTCCTCGTACCCACCGCCCCTCCCCATCCCCAGCCCACCTCCCTTCCCCCTCCTTACCCCTTCCCCCTTGTACTCACCTCCCTTCCCCTTGCCTGCGCCCTTGGCTTCCTTGCCTTCCTCCTCCTCTTCCTCCTCCTCCTCCTCCTCGTCCTCCTCCTCGTCCTCCTCCTCCTCCTCGTCGTCCTCGTCGTCGTCGTTCAAGGTTCCGGGCGCCGTCTCGGGCAGTCGTATCAGGACGGCGAGCGGGCTGCGTGCGAATCGCGTGCCTCGCGTGATGGTGGTAGGATGGGCCGTCCCATCGCTTGATAGGCCATCGGATAGGCCGATGGCCGATGACGGTGGTAGGCGCATTCGAACCGTTCGCGGCAGCCCCAAACCCTCGGGCAGCAGCAGCGCGGGCGAGAGGGCGTGCAGTTCAGCCTGAGCGAGGGACAATAGAGGACCGAGCTGCCGCCGCCCATCGCTCATCGAATGCATGCAGAGCGGCGCCCTCGCGTCGCCGTGGGCGAGCAGCCGTTGGCGTAGTGCGTCCACGATGAGGTCGGCCCAACACGTGCCCATCAAACTGATGTTGATCGAGACGGGGTCAATCAGCATGCAATCAGCATGCAGTCAGCATGCAGTCAGCATGCAGTCAGCATGCAGTCAGCATGCAATCAGCATGCAATCAGCTCGCCCACCTGATGTTGATCGAGACGGAGTCTTCGACGCATTGGACGCGGTGCCACATGCCCGCGGGCACGTAGAGAACCGAGCCGGGGCGCAGTGTCACCTCCTCCGCGTCGTCGAAGAAGCTGCTTGGTGGCGCTGCATCGAAGGGACCTCTCGCATGCTGCGCATGCACCTGCACTCGGACGCCATCGGGCGTGCCATCAGATGGGCACTCGGATGCCATCAGAGGTGCACTCAGATACGCAACCAGACGCCCCCATCAGAGGCCCTCAGCGGCGCGCGTGCACCTTGGCCTGTTGCTCGGCGGCGGTGCGCACGGCGTGCGTGCCGTGACCCCACTGCGGCGTGCAGCCTCGGACCGGCACGCGCACCGCCGAGGGCTTGAGCCGCCAGCGCTTCTCGCCGCTCAGCTGAAGCGTAAAGTTCTCCATGAAGTCAAAGTGCCACTCGGTCACGTGGCCGGCGCGCGACACGAAGGTCTCCACCTCGCTCCGCGGCGCGCCGTCGGCGTAGAGCGCGCCAAAGGAGAGGCCCACCTGCTGCGATAGCGCCGTCACCAGCAGCTCGGACAGCTCCTCGGGCGCGCGGAAGTAGAGCGAGCCGCCGGCTCGGTGGCAGGCGAGGGCTGCCTCGCGGTCGGCCGTCTTGATGCTCTGGTTGGCGCCACGCGCGCCGCCACCACCGGCGAGGCCGCGTGCAAACCACACGTGCACCTCCTCGGATGGCGACTCGCGCAGCAGTCGTCGCACCGACAGCTTGTGCAACTGCTCACGCACGAGGGCATCGATCCGACCACGGCCGCCGTGGACGGCGAGGGCCTTCTGACGCCAGTGGCGCCGCAGGAAGAGAGCCGGCGTGAGCGGATGGCACAGCTGCGCGAGGAGAGGGCAACGCGCGCCCTCGGAGCTGCCGATTGCCGGGCACGCGCGTCGCGCCGCTCGGCTCGCGAGCCGCTTTCGCGTGACGAAGACACCCATTCTGTGGAATTTGGCGTTGGAATAAGTATGAATATGTGGGGGCGGTGGAGGAGCAGGGTTGCTGCTGCTGTTCAACACAACGCGGGAACACAAACACGAGGGCCACTGTCGCTATGGACGGAGGTGTGGCCGACACAACCCGTGCTAACACAACCCGTATTAACACTGGCCGTTAATCAGCGAAGCTTGGGGGAAGCACAGCAGGGCTCGTGGGTCCGAGTTCCATTAAAAAAAAGTCGGAGGGGAGGGGGGGGAGGTCGCCTGGACCGGGGAAGGTCAACGGCTTCCTCCGTCGCCTTTCGGAGTGCGTTCTTCAGAGTCTTTTTTCGCCGCGCCGCGACCAACTGCTCCATGGCTACCCCCGCCGTCAGGAACACCCCGAAGGCGACTGACCGGACACAGGAGAGGAGCGTGCGCGAGAGCAACATCATCGCCGCCAAGGCGGTCGCCGATGCGGTGCGCACGTCCCTCGGCCCGCGCGGTATGGACAAGATGATCCAATCGCCGTCGGGCGAGGTGGTGATCACCAATGACGGGGCGACGATCCTGAAGAAGATGCAGGTGTCGCACCCGACCGCGAAGATGCTCGTCAACCTCTCTGCATCGCAGGACGTCGAGGCCGGCGACGGCACCACCACCGTGACCGTCATTGCCGGGGCGATGCTGAACGCGGCCGAGCTGATGCTCAAGAAGGGCATCCACCCGACGGTGATCTCGGAGTCGTTCCTGATGGCGTCGAAGAAGTCGGTCGAGATCCTCAAGGGTATGTCGGTGCCCGTCGACCTGGCCGACCGGGACCAGCTCATCAAGGCAGCATCCACCTCGCTCAACTCGAAGGTCATCTCGAACAACGCGAGCTTGCTCGCTCCCCTGGCAGTGGATGCGCTGCTCTCGATCCTGCAGCCGAACGCGACGAATGTGGACCTGAAGGACATCGCCGTCGTCAAGCGGCTTGGTGGCACCATTGACGACACCGAGCTCGTCAAGGGCCTCGTCTTCACGCAGAAGGCGACCCATGCGGCCGGCGGCCCAACCAAGGTGGTCGACGCCAAGATCGGGCTGATCCAATTCTGCCTGTCGGCGCCCAAGACGGACATCGAGCAGAACATCGTCGTCTCGGACTACTCGCAGATGGACCGTATCCTCAAGGAGGAGCGCAAGTACATCCTCGACATGTGCAAGACCATCTCGAAGAGCGGCTGCAACGTACTCCTCATCCAAAAGTCGATCCTGCGCGACGCGGTCAATGAGCTCTCGCTGCACTTTTTGGCGAAGATGAAGATCTTGGTGGTCAAGGACATCGAGCGCGAGGACGTCGAATTCATCTGCAAGACGTGCGGCTGCGTGCCCATCGCAAACGTCGACACGTTCCACGCGGAGAAGCTCGGCAAGGCCGACCTCGTGCAGGAGCAGACGACAGGCGAGGGCAAAGTGATCCGCATCGAGGGCGTGCCCGGCGCGGGCAAGACGTGCACGCTGCTGTGCAAGGCGTCGAACAAGCTCGTGCTCGACGAAAGCGAGCGCTCCCTCCACGACGCTCTCTGCGTGCTGCGTTGCCTCGTCAAGCAGCGCTTCCTCACGCCCGGCGGCGGCGCGCCCGAGATGCAGCTGAGCTATCAGCTCTCCAAGTGGGCGAACACGCTCGAGGGCATGCAGCAGTACTGCGTGCGCGCGTTCGCCGAGGCGATGGAGGTCGTGCCGTACACCCTCGCCGAGAACGCGGGCCTCGATGCCATCCAAGTCGTCACCGAGCTGCGCAACCGCCACGCCAACGGCGAGACCAACTGCGGCATCAACGTGCGCAAGGGGCGCGTGACGAACATCCTCGAGGAGCACGTGCTCGTGCCGTTGCTGGTGCACACGTCGGCCATCTCGCTCGCCACCGAGTGTGTTCGCCTCATCCTCAAGATTGATGACATCGTCATCACGCGCTGAGCGGCCGAGAAAGTGAGGCGCCGGGCAGACACCGCCGGGCGGCAGAGCCAAGGACGTGGGCGACGCCGCCGGATGGCGCGGACAAGGTGGGGACGATGAGAGCGAGAGTCCCCGAGCTGGCGGGAGAAATGTCGAGGTGGAGAGCCCCCCCGGGACCCATCTATGAGGGGCGGGCTCTCTCCGTCCCTCGCAACGCGTTCGAGCGTCGTCGGTCCGCCAAGCGTCAAAGAGAAGTAAAAAGTGTAATCAGCAGGACTGTGGAGCCGTGAGGCTTGCCCTGTTTTTAAAGGTGATGTCACTGGAATCTGGTCCAAATACCAAAATCAGGTCGTGGAGGGGAGCGGATGCGAGATGGCCGAACTCGCACACGGGACAGGGGTGACCGGTCCTCGTGTGCGCTAACCCTGCAGCCAGCAGGAACGCGTCTTCCACCGCGCCTTCGCCCGGCTTCCCCTCGCCTGGTGCACATTTCCTGTCGAGTTCGCACCGCGGTCCGCGCCCGTCCCCGACCAGCACGCCGACCCTCGGCCCCGCGGCCGCGCCCGACCCGGTCGGGCTGAGTCACGTCATGATGTTGAGGTGACGATGAGCACTGGTCACGAGGCGGTCAAAAATGATACCGACAGGCATCGCAAAGCGGCGGCGACTCACCTGCCTACATGCCTGCAGCGGCGCCCCTGTCGCCGTATCATGAAGCATGGCCTGCCGTAAACAGCTAAACATCCGGCGGTCCCCGATCAAAAGATCAAAAGTGATGGGGCCTTCCCATCAAATGCATCCAAAGGGTAAAAGAGGTCCGCCCAGCCGACACCCGTGCAGTTGCCCGGGATCAACTTACCGGCAAACTCGAAAAGTGGGACCCAAATCGGTAAGAACTCGGTAGGCGGGACGTACGCTCATCGCATGAACACTGGCAGCCCAATGCGTACTGTGGTCGCGGTCAGATCGAGTGAGGGGTTACTATAGTTGGCGACCAGCTCAAAGGTTTTGCGCTGGTCGATCCACGAAGCGGCTGCGGTCAGTTTCATGGGCAAGCACGCAAAGAGGATCCAGGCGACGCAGCAAATGTAGAAGATCCAGTATTGGTTCATCATCCGGAAGTAGAGTGTCGCGTGGTGTAGGTTGGTGAGCGCGAGCTCCTTACGAATGTACTGAGAGATGGAGGGTAGAATTTGGTGGGGTGGGGCGAGCGGGAAACTGTGAGAAAGGCGGGGATAGGCGGGGAGGGGATGGGCGGGGAGGGGAAGGACGAGCGGCTGGGGCGTCGTTATAGCGTCGTATTACATGACGGTCGGCGGCCGAGCAAGAGGAGCCCATCGCGGCCTTCCACACATCACTCGACTCAAGCCGCTCGTCGATGAGCTCCTGCGCGTTCATGTCCTTTCGGATCGCTCGCGCCGCCTGAATCTCGGCGGCGAGGGAGGAGTTGCCGTGCATGCAAGCCTTGCCGAGCAGCGCCCTGCGCATCTGGCGAGCCAGCAAGGCCCGTGTGAGCGAGAGGGCGCCAACTTGGAGTGCCCACATGATCGCGAAACGAATCCACATGGTGGGCAGCTCGCACGGCGTGATTAAGACGACGTTCTCGAGCTCCTCGAGGGTGTAGTAGCCATCCCGCCACACGAAGAAGGACACAATCGAGGGGACCACGATGCCCGAGCAGTAGATGGCGATGTCGAACTGCACACTGAGGCGCGCGATGAACTGGAGCTTGAAGATGGGGTCGTTTGCGGGGTCGGAGCCGAGCATACGCTGCTTGAGCCCGATCTTGCTCAAGACCCAGTCGGTCCCTCTCTGCAGTAAAGCGGATGTGGAGCCCGAGACGGTCATGATGGTGTTGATCTGCGTCACACACTGAATGAGCACCCACGACGGATCCACCGCCACCCTCATGTTGTTCAAGTTGAAGATGGCGTTGTTCAGCACGTATTGGAGCACCATGAAGGGGAAGAGGAAGATAGGCATCGTGTTAGGCGGCGCGACAAATTTCAAGCACGTGGTGCCGAAATACATGAGCAAGTTGACAGTGATGATGTGCACAAGAGATCCAAACGCGGGCGCAATCGTCGAGCCAGGCCCCATCGCGTTGACGATACGAGCGAAGCTGAACACGTCGAACGAGGCAACACGCGCGCAGACACGGTAGAGGACGGACACGAAGAAGAGGGCGTAGTTGATCGAGTACTGAGGCGGGTGCGTCTCCGGACGTGAGTCGTACAGAAGGACGGCGATGCTCGGCAGGAGATACACGAGCCATGAGCTCCAGTACAACCATGGATTCATGGGGATGACCTGGTCGCTGACCGGCAAGAACCAATAGTGCTCGGTGATCGCCATCGCCATCATCCAAAAGATCGTCGTCATGAAAATGGGCGTCTCGAAGGCCGTGAGTCGTCCGCGGCGCGCCTTGTACTGCAGCCAGCGACGCGCAAACATCTGAATCGACGTTGAGGCGTGCGGGCCACCTGGGATGGAACAGTTTTTACATTGGCATGCCCACCTCGGCCTCTTGGGCCGCTTCTTTTGCACATGCTTCTTCTGCACGTGAGTGAGAGCCTCTAGGCTCGGGCTGCTCGGTGGGCTCGGCGGCAGCGACGTGTCATTGGGGCGGGGGGTGCACACAGCTCTCCGCCGTGACCCCTCTTCCAAATCACCGTGAGCCTCGTTGTTGGGCGGCAAGGGCGGTGAGGGCGATGAGCAGGGCGGGGAGGGCGCCGGCGACGGCAACAGGACGGCACCTTTCCCATCCGTCAAGTCCTTCTCCGCCGACATGGTGGCGATGGACCCATACATCTCAACCTTGTTCTTCTTGACCGTTGAGGACGAGCTGCCCTTCCTCGCGCCCTTCCCCACTTTTAGGGACTGCCCTGTGCGCCACCTGTCGTCGAGGAGCAGGGCGCTCTTCTTGTTGAAGTGAATGATGAGCAGCGGTGTGACTATCCCATAGACCGCGTGACAGAGGTACTCGCCCGTGGCGCGCACGTGCAGAACTTCAGCGTATTCGAAGGAGGAGGTGATGGCCATCATCAAAGTGAAGACAAAGATGATGCCGCTGAGCCACACGCGAAGGTACTGGAAGCAAACCTTAGACATGACCGTCTCTCCTGTCGAGAAGATCAGCTTGTAGGTCATGTACGACAGAAGGGAGCAATAGAAGCACACGGAGAACACTTCGAAGGCGGCGCGGTTGCCATACGCGAGGGAGGCAAGCGCGATGGGGATAGCCACGGATGCCCCGCCGATGGCCGCAGGGATGCTCAACTGCAACAAAACGATCTTCAACCTCGACACGTTCGCAACTTCTTTGCCAATGCCGATCAGGCGCTTCACCTCTTCATGCTCGATATGGGAAAGGTGCTTCGCTTTCTGAGTGAGCGCGATGTCGAACTGCCGAGCGCCCCAAGCGAGTCCAGCCATCTCAAGCGCAGAGTCTGAAGCGTCTCGTATTCCGCCTGGCAAGCTTGCCCTGCGCCGCTGAGGAGCCTCGACGCCTGAGTCTTTCGCCTGAGCCTCGTCAGTGTTTTGCCTGTCCCTAAGCCGCTGCTGCTTCGCCGCGGCCACTGGGTCGAGGCTGAAGTACTCCCATCGGTCCGTCATACGGTACAGGAAGCAACCGTCTGCGCGCGGTGGCGTCCGGAGGAGCACATACACACACAGAGCCGTCAGACCAGCTAAACCAGCGGTACAAGCAGCGGCGCAGCGGCGCAGCGGCGCAGCGGCTCGCGGCGGCGGCGGCGGCATCGACCGCGGCGTCAAGTGTTCAAGGGGGCGAGGGCAGCAAGGGGGCGAGGTGGGCGTGGCAAAGGGGGACGTACACGGGTAGCTCGCCGTGCTTGAAGGGTTCTTGAGGTCGAGCGAGTGCTGCCCGTCGAAGAGCTCGTTGCCTCTGATCCACCCGAACTGCTCGCACCCCTCCGACTGCAGCGCGTCGATGGTCATGTCGGCCATCCGCTCTTGCGCGATCATCCCGGCGATGCCCGCATCCGAGGCCGGGTGGGGGCCAGTGTACGTAAAGTGGATGGGCGCGGTATTCGACATGACAAAGGCATTGGCGCGCAGGAAGTTGTACGCATCGTCGAAGTAGCAGTAGCCTCCCATCAGCAGCAGGAACGCCCACGGGTCGTTCTGCCCGAAGTGCATCTCTTCCAAGACGCCCTCGAGCCCGCTCAGTGGATTCAGAAAGCCGTAGAGGGTCGCCTTCGCGGGGGCAACGCCGCGGCGTGCCTCGAGGGGCAGCAAAAGCTCGCTGACCGGGGAGATGAGTGTCTCGAGCTCTATCCCGTGGGCAATCCCGCCCTCTTTGAAGATCAGCTTCATCTGGTTGGTCGCCTTGATCGACGAGCCCAACTGGATCGTCCTCTTCTGGTTCTTCACTCGTGAGACGCGCCCTAGAAAGAACTCCTCGCCGGTGAGGTCATCCTTGGAGTACGCAAACATGCCGACGCACGGCGCCTTGCCCTTCAAATTCAAGTCCAGATGGAGGTCGTGGTCCGGCGGGAGCATCTCGCGGGTAGCACGGCCGCCTCCCGGGGAGGTGGCCACAGGGAGGTTGGGCATCAAGAGCTCGCCCCATCCGACGGCTTTGCCCAGGAGCATCGTCATGATGAACGGTGGGCCCACGATTTTGCAGACGCTCACTGTGTGAATCGGATCGCTGCTCCACTGGATCTCCAGCTTTATGTCGCCCGCATCCATCAGATGCAGCGTGATGGATCGACGGCCGTCGTTCTCCTCCTCAGAGTGCGAGCTGGTCGACGAGCTGGCGCCACGGGAGTACATTACATTGCGTCCGTCGCACGATATCTCGCACCCCGATACCTACTGTACGGGAAAACGGTAACGTCAACAGAATAAAAAAAACCAACATCCCGTGTCTCGTTTAGTGTCTCCGGACTGCCGGCGCGCACTCCGGTCTCCGGCCGGTCGGGGCCGGGAGGCGGGCGAGCGGGACCCGTGGCGTTGCGGCGCCTTGCCCGCGCGTTGGCCGTTGCGGCCCGGATGCGCGGATCCGGATGGTACACACCGCTAGGGTGTGTGGACTCCGCCGCTCCCTCGGCGGGGCCGCGGCCGCGTGGGCGCGCCATGTAGCATCCAATTCGGGATCCACGCCCTCCTCGGTCTCCGGTCTGGTCCCGTAACGGGTCCCGCACAGTACCGGGTACCGTCCTGGGTCCCTACTCATCGTCCGCACACGTCCCTACATGTGGAGCGCATTGATCGAGAAGCGCTCATTCGTCTTGGGCCGCCGCTTGATATGCTCCGACATCACCTCGACGTCGTCCTGCCCCATCGCCTCTTTCGCTTGCATGTCGCGCTTGCCCATCGCCGCTGGTGCCACCGTGTCACGCGCGAGTGCGTCGACGAATTCCTTGTAGTTGACCTCGCCGTTGCCGTCGTCGTCACATGCAGCGATGAGCTCGTCGAGCTTGGCGTTATCGATCGGGATGTTCCACAGATCGAGCGCGCGCGCCAGCTCCTTTTTATTGAGCGTGCCCGAGCGATCGAGGTCCACGTACTGGAAGGCCTTCATCATGTTCGAGAAGCGCGAGTTGAGACCCTCAACAGCCGATCTTACCATCGCGCTGTTCTTCTTGAGCGCGGAGCGGTCGATGGGCTGGTTGGCCGGAGGGGGCGCAACTGCCGTTAGAACAACTGCCGCCGCCTTATTCTCAACAGGTGCGAAGGACACAGTGCTCGACGGTGTGGTGCTGCTTGCCGTCCTCCCCTTAGTCCTCCCCCCGCCCATGTGATCCGTACTCGACGAGGAGGCAGCGAGCGCCGGCGGCCGACCCACCTGCTTGCGCCGATGGCGCTCCATGATCTCCCGAGTCTTCTCGGCGGCTTGGATCGCGCAGCGCCGCTGGAGGAGCTCGGCCGCCGACGCACTCGTGCCGAGCGGCCTGCCAAGAGGATCCAGACACTCGGATTGGAGCCGACTTGGGCAAGGGCGGTGGCAAGGGCAGGATAGATGACGAGGGCAGGATAGATGGGCAAGGGCAGGATAGTGGTCAGCGCGAGCTGCCCGTCAACATAGCTGGTGCCGTGCAGGTGGCACGCAAGCTCCCGCCACGGGGCCAGGACGAAGGCAAGGTGCACTTCGTCAACCCGCTGGCCGGAAGCAGCACGCGCTTGAAGGGCATTGCCGCTTGCCTAACATCAAACACGTCAAATCGCTTGCTTAACATCCAACACCCTTCCGCTCGGCAACTCGCCACGCGCCGGAGCGCCGCATCCATTCGCTCCACCACGCGACGGGCTGCGCATACCGAGGAGGCTGGGGTACCATCGACAACGGAGAGGTCACTGCCGCTTCCCGCAAGGCCGTCCGCCACGCCGCCACCCGCCACGCCAGCGAGTCGCTGCGCCCCGCAACCACCGTATCCTCTTGGGACGACAGCGCAACCGCTGCCCCCTCGATCTGCTCGTTGCATTTGAGCACCTGCCACGACTCGCGCTGACTGTCGGGTAACGTCCCCCACGACACGCGCGGGACAACGTTGTGCCGGCGCTGTAGCTCGAGGCACAGCTCACGTGCACGCCGTCGCTGTCGCCGCCGCCGCCTCGCGCCCACATCGGCCCTGCTCGTGAACCCAGCGCCAACCCACGCGCAACCCACGCGCATCCCCTGCCACCTCTGGGTGTAAACTCAAGGCCATTGCCGCCACTGGGTGAGGTGCGGACACCGAAATCAAAGCCCACACCACCGCTCCGCAAGGCCGTCTGGTCGCGACGAGCGCCGTAGACCGCGATCGTCGCCGGCAGGAACGAGCACCTC
>ENA-UOUZ01002198-UOUZ01002198.1-mixed-culture-metagenome-genome-assembly--contig:-NODE-2198-length-10890-cov-96.920812_pt1 | contig 10890 bp, 9 predicted proteins | sample MGYA00238154_ERZ761575 | MGnify/ENA primary metagenome ERZ761575 (study PRJEB28896, sample SAMN07631632) | mixed culture metagenome | isolation source: Freshwater growth medium | place: USA...
CAGGCACATGGAGTCACGAGTAGCTCTGTCGAGTAACTGTCGAGTAGCTTTGACTTCTAGCTGTCGAGTAACTCTAACTGTCGAGTTTCCTGTCGAGTTGTCGAGGCCAGGGCTCAATGCGAATGATGTATTATCGAATATGACGTGACTTGACTTGACTTTGACACTTCGTCTTCGACTTCGTGACTCGTTGGTGTGCGCACTGCCGGGTTGTGTATGTCTTGGGTGTCGAATAATAATCTTTGGCTATGTGAATGAATGAACGAAGCGAGTTTGTCAGGGGTGTGAACGGGTGTTGCTCTTCATGTGTGCACGATTTCGCTCGTACGTGCTTGTGTATGAATTCTCGATTGCGTGGTACAAGTGTTGTACTTGTGTTGTGAATTTTTCGAACGTATGTTGTGGTGTAAATGACCCTTCACATGTTGCGCGATTGCGTTTGGATTGCGTTCTTGGTTCTACGTGTTGGTGTGTCGCCGAATCTCTCTTTTTTTGGCTACTTCTCCGCTCTCCGTCTGCATGTGTCTCATTTCGATGGTCCTTCGCAGCATCTCGCTCTTGAGTCTTGTTGTGAATGCTGTTTACGTGTGGTGGGGGTCCAGGGGTCCCCGAGCTACAATTGCCGAGCTAGTAGTAACCGCATCCGTATGTACGGTTGTACGCCGGTCCGGTGTCTTGGGTGTCGAATTGTTATCTTGGCTGTACTTTGCCTGTGAATTCATGTATTGTATTGTATTGTTTTCACGGCGATGCTGCTTACCGGCACCGGTACGTGAAGTGTCTGTTCATATGAATTCATTCATGAGTCTCGGCGCGCGGCATGAGTTCCAGCTGGGCAGACGCGGAGGAAACCGAGGGGGAGGCAAGTTCGCCGGCGCCCACGCCGCCACCACCACCGTCAACTTCCACGCGACCTCCCGAAATCAGAGAAAGGAACTGTAGCGGATCTGTAGGGACCCAGCCATCAACGCCTCGTCGATCTGACACGATAGATGACATTGTGGCGGCCGCGGCCGCGATCGGGTTCGATGCCGGCGCATCCCGTTTCGGTGCACCCCGCTTTACAGCAGGCGCTTCCCGCTTTTGTGGGGGATCCCGTGACATGCCCGAGCACGACCGCACGAGCCACTTGAGCAACTATTCGATGCCCTCGAGCAGCTATCGGCACAATCCCAAGGCAGCCCCCGCGCGCTTTGGATCCGCGGGACGTAACAAGCACCGCCCGCTTGAAAAGGATGAAGACGTGCGCGGTGGCAGGCGGCTCGATGAGGACGGGATGGTGTATGACATGGGCGGCGGCGTATGCACCTACTTTCAGGACCGCATGCGCCAGTACCCATTTGCGACGGGCGCGGCCGGGCTTTCACTGCTGCGCCGGCTGCTCGTCGTCAACCGACGCGTCTTCGCGCTGTCCGACGCACGCGTGCTTGCGACGGACGACCCACGCCGGACGGCGCGCGAGGGCGAGTACCTGTACGTGGAGAAGCCGTCGCAGCGCTCGGCGCCAAAGGGCGCCGGGGTGGGGACTTGGAGCGACGAGGAGTACGCTCACCCGGGGCTTCAGGCGCTCTACCTTCGTCTCAAGTCGTTCCAGCGCTTCACCGAGAGCTGGGCCCTCTACGAGCGCGCCGCCGCGCTAGGCATCTTCGACCCTTGGGTGCGGCCCGCCGGTGTTCACGTCTCCGCCGAAGGAGCCACCCAAGGAGCCACCGCCCAAGGAGCCACCGCCCAAGGAGCCACCGCCCAAGGAGCCTCCGCCGAAGGCGCTACCGACGATAAGCTCGCAGCCGATGGCTGTACCAGCGCGGAGTCCGTCGGTGCGCGCTCTGCCAGTGGCGAGCGCTGTGGCGAGCGCCCATTGGAGCGTCCCAAGCTGTGCGTGGCCTCGCTGGGAGGTGGGCCTGGCTACGAGCTGCTCGCACTCGCTTGGTATCTGCGCGAGCTCGCCACCAAGCGTGGCGTGCGCCCGCCGCGCCTCGACCTGGTGAGCCTCGACTTGCAGCCGTCGTGGGATCCTTTCGTTCGGGCGCTGCCGGAGCCGATGGGGGGCGAAAGCGAGAGCGAGCACGCCATGGAGGGTGCTGACACTACCTACCGTTTCGCACAGTGGGACATTAAGGCGGGCGTGGGCGCGTGCGAGGCGGCGGGCAGCGCGATCGACCTGTGCCTGATCTCAAATGTGCTCGTCTACTGCACCGACGAACCGAGCGCGCACGTACTCACTTCGCTGCTTCAAAGTGGCGTGCGCGCCATCTTGGTCAACGAGCGGAACGGAGAGCAAAGGATGGTGGGCATGGTCCAAAAGCGCGGCGTCGTCGTGTGCAAGCTGCTTGACCAGAGTTCCGCCGCCGGCAGGGACGACCGGCAGCTCCTCTTCTTGCCCGAGGGTACGCCCGCGCCCCCCCCCGTGCCACGTGACCTCGAGCACACCTTCCCAAACGTGCCCTACGAGGAAGCGAAGAAGGGCTCATGACGCACGTCGATTGACCGCTATTGAACCGCTTCTTCCGCGCCTTGCGTGCCGTGCAGAGTGATTTTTTATCAGTTTTGTTGGGAAATTTAGCTGTTCTCTACTGTACCGTATGCGCGGTACGCAACAAGGGCGAAAGACCACGTAACAATGAGGCGCGTACTGAGTACCGTGATACTCGTCAGGTGGACGGCGTTACGCTGGCGGGCACATCAAACAGTAGCCGGGTCCAAAGTTTACACCGGCCAGCTCACGAATGGAATCACATACTCGCCCTCGAGTTGGGGCTCTTTTTGCTGCACGTCAGGCGATGCCCAAAACTCTTCCGCATTGCCGCCAAAGATGTCGCCGAGCGACATGCCTCGCTGCATACGCAAGGAGGCCTCGAGGGCTTCCTCATAACGAGCACGGAGCTCGGCTGCAACGACCTCACCTCCAAGCATGTCGATGATGGCCTTGGGAAAGACTGGCGCCTCGACGCCTCCTGGCAAGAGCGGAAGACGGCCTTCCTCGTCCGACGGGCCAACAAAACGCAACCCTTCAAACTCGCCGGCTCCTGTCAGCAACTCTGGACACTGAACAACATCGCCGGGCTCAACCTCGCCTTGGGCGCCGACGAGCAGCCAGTGCCTTCGAAAGCGGGAATAGTCGTCGGCGTGATCGTCGTGCGCCGGCAGGCGGAGCACGATCAGGCGAGCAGCAGCACGAGTCGGCGTTTTTTCGCCGCCGCGTGCGCGCAACAACGCGCGGTGAGAAGTTATCGCGCTTTGTGTGAACAAAATTCTTTTTGTCCGAACCACGATCGATGATGCGTCTCTAGTGCGTCTCTCGAGACCCCGAGATGTCCTATGTCGGCGCGGTCTCGAGCATATGGTCTCGAGAGTCGAGTGGTGCCATAAGCCATAATAATGATAAAAATGACGGTATTAAATACTACTGAGCCGTAACTCGAAGGCTTGAGCCTTGGCGCTGCCTCTCGGGATGTCTAGAGATACCACGCCCCGGTCGAGCCTCGTCATCGCCAAAGGGTCATGGCTTAATCTTCATCAATCCCCCTTGCAGGACTGGAAAAGGCCCGCATCATCGAAGGGCGGCCAGGGGCCAGGGGGCGCGTCGGGGTCAACGCCTGGGCGGTGCGAGCGGCGGCGACTGCAGCGGGATCGAGAGGGGCCACACGAAGCAGATCGAGGGACTTGGAGAGGCCACTCGCCTCGCGCATCCTCTTCAGCCTCGTCGAGCGATGCTGCACCTCCATGCGCCACTGCGCCTGCAAGAACTCGCGCCGATCGTTGCCCTGCAACAGCTCGCGCAGCTCGAGCTGATGGGCCACCATGCGCCTCTTCCATACTTCGAGTGGGCGCACGTGCTTGTGCAGCCGCGCCAAGTGCTGCTCCTCCGCCTCGAATTCCGCATCAGGAGAGAGTGGGGCCGCGATGGCCTCCGATGCAGCCTCGTCCTCTTCCTCCTCCTCTTCCTCCTCCTCCTCCTCGGGTTCGGTGGGGAGTGCGTCGGGGGCAGCTACGGGTACAAGGTGCACAAGCTGTTCTGGCAGATCTACACACTCGACGCGGAGTTCGAGGAGTGCCCGACGCTCCTTGCGCGTCACTGGTCTGCTTAGCTGGAGGAGGCGTGTGCGATCGCCACGGCTGTCGAAAGTAGGGCCTTCTGGTGATGGCGGCCCTTTGCTCGCATCGGCAATGGGCGATAAGGGCTCCCGAGAAGGCCTCACGCGGCTCAGTGGCCGAGCAGATGGCGTCATCAAACGCAGCGCCGTGCATCCATGGGGAAGCGGCTGCAAGAAATCACGTTTCCTAGACTTGGTCAGACCGACGCCTCTTGTAGCTACTTCCTTGGCTGCCACCATCTTTGCGGCGTGCACCAGCGCCTCAAGGTCATCTTCCGCCTTTGCTCGGCCTGCGCCTGCCTGAACTGCGAAAATGCGAGAGATGCTGCGACCGGCTCGAAATGGCGTCGATGTCCGTGAGTCCCACGATGTTTGCCAAGCTTGCATGGCTCTCTCTCTCTGCGTGCACTCTCTGCGTGTTTCGACCGAGGATGGCGGTAGTCGGTCAACTTGTTGGTCGGTGCGGTGGGTTCACCACAGGCGGGGTCAGCAGCTTACGACGCTTTCGCCGAGCCTCTTTTCGGAAGCGTGATGAAACGTTTGGGCTCACTGGCCCGCCATGGTGTGAATGTATGTGTGTGAATGTGAATGTGTGTCTGTGTGACTTCTGACACTGGTCTACCTCACATGTCCACACAGTGTCAATTAAACAGAAATGAGACTGATATGAGATTTGTCTTCGCGTGCGCATGCGTGCAGACGCTGGCGCCCATGGTTGAGCGTTGACCCCTCGTCGGTCGTCGCGGCTTCGTTGCTCCCCCTCGGTAAGACGGTAAGGGCTAAGATCCATTGCTTAGGGCCCTTACGCCTTAGCGGTTTGGACCGTTTTGGAGATTTTGGTGTTCGTATTACTTATAAGACCTCGCAACCCGTCGCGTAGAGGCTCCTACGTCCTCACTCCTCTACTCCGTTGGTAGTCGGCTAGAGTACGTGACGGTGACCTCCCTCGACGTGCTCGCGACCCGCCAAGGCGACCACGGTATTGATATTGATTGTCAAGACTATAGACTTGAAAAAACTCGAACTGTGGAGGATCTGAGTGATACACTGAGTGTGTTCTTCTATCTTCATCCGACGCAACGGCCACTACACGCCATACATATCTACGATTTTGTGCGGCACACATCGCCAGTTCGCCACAGACGAGACTCGTGCGTCCGTCGTCGCCTTTTCGTTTCTCGTGCGTCTCGTCGACCGCTTAACCCAACGTTTCTTGTTATGCCATTTTCGCCGCGGCACTCGTAGCCGCACGTTGCCTCTCGCACGTTGCGCCATCGCCGCCTTGCAGCACCGCGCCTTGACCAGCCTGTGGCCCTCCTCGTCACAGCCCGTCGTCTTGGAGGGCCCTGTGGGGAGGAGTATACAGCAGCACAGGCATGGCCGTGCGAACCACCCCGTTTCCCGCACCACTCCCTGGCAGGGCAGGGAAGCAGGCAACGCGGGAGCTTCCCCGCATACCTTTCTGGCAGCGTTGCTGCCGAAGGGGCATCTCCCTAGAAGTTGAGAATCCCAGTCGGGTGAGAGCTCTCCCACCAACGTTGCTCGTCACTCCATTTTGATCTTCACAGCATGGGGTGGGACGGGGGCGGCCACGAGGCGGGGACGCGAGGAGTGGGAGGCGCACACGCGCGTAGCTATGCGTCGCTTGGAAGCCAAGAATCGTCACCGAAGCACGCAAAAAGAGCGCCCGGCGCGGAGAGTCGGAAAGAAGAGAGAGGAACCATCATCTCATCGGCATGGTGCCGTGACCCTCCGCTGCGCGCAACGGCAGAGGTGACGTCGTGGAGGACTCAGGCGAAAGGGGCGGGAAGGGTATCGGGGAGGGAGCTCGCCGCGAGGTTCAGGCGCGCGCTATCCCAGCGGCGGCACGCATGCGCACACGCCCCACTACACGAGGGCACATGGCGATCCGGGCGGGCAGAGCGGACCGTCGGTCGGCTCTCTAATTATCCCGACTGGGACCCCATCATACACGATCGTCATGGTTCCGTACTCGTCGAGCCAGTCCAGGTGCTCCACATCTGCGGCGCTCGAGGCCGCTGCCAGGAGAAAGGAACCGTGTTGCACGAGACCAGTGCACGGTGAGAATGGGTTGGGGCAGCGGGCGAGGGAGGGGGCGCGCAGCGAGAAGCTCCTAGCGCATGGCCGCTTGCAAACGCCCCCACGCCCTCGGCGGGCCCTTCCCCCCCACCCTCTCCAGCCTCCCCGGCGGTTCAGGATCGCAGCCTCGGCTGAAGTCAGCGGCGTGAGCGGTGTCCTTCGCGCCGGCTTCTTCGATTTGGGGACGAACCAGCACTGCAGATGGTTGTTCTTCGTTCGCAGGCGCGTGATGGGCCATGGTGACGACATCAGCGCAGCGCGGCGCAGACGACCTCTGCGCTTGGATTCACTGGGTCCAACCTCCTCGGTCTGCTGCTGCTGTGAAACACAACGCGGCGCAATTCTAGTTTCTTCTCCGTTCACACACGATAATTTTGCGAGATCCTCATTTTTGTTGTCCTTTCTCCTTCGTGACACAGGTCCTTTGTGCCCCCCGAGGGGGGAGTGCAGATTCCGTCCCCCGGAGTGGGTGGGGGAGGGGCGGGGGGCGAGGGTGCAGGCTTGGTGCAGGCGGGGGCGAGACTCGGACACGCGCGCGCGCGCTCCCGCCGGAGGCGTTTGAGGATTGCGCGCGAGTCGAGGCAGTCGTGGACGACGAGTGGTCAGTGGAGTGAGCGCGGGGGGACGTCCGCGACATGTACTGACTGACATCTCGACACTCAACACACCGCACCCGACACACTACCTAAAAAACCTCGCGCTGGACAAGAAAGACAGCTGGATCAACCCGGGAACCGGGTCGGAACCGGGGGGTCCGGGATACCGAAGTACGGATACACATCAGAACACTCTCCGCCCGAGTTCACCCGAGACATTTGCCCCGAAACTCCGCCCGGTGCGCGCGGTGACCGAGGTAAGATAACGGTGAGACGTCAGTACTTCACTCCGCCAGGCGTTGTATACGGCACGGATTGCTGACGGACGTGGTCAGCCGTCCGATTTCGGGCAAGACGAGGACCTCGGAGCGATCCGCCGGACGCGAGGATGGCCTGCTCCCATAGATACCCTTGGTCTGGTTCTGCATCGGCTACGTCGCTCGACGCGTGCTCCCCGTGCACGCGACGCGTGAGCTCTTGGCGCAGCACCTCATTCTCGAGCCGGAGCTTCACAAACCCCTCGCTGAGCATCTCGTGCTCCTCGGCCAGCGAGTGCAGCGCCTCGGAGCCGCGGATCACGTCGTCGCGCAGCTGGGCAATCTCGAGGCTGAGCGACGAGCGCACGCTATCAAAGGTGCTCACAGCCTCCTCGATATCGGCGTCATGCTGGGCGGCCCGCACCTCTAGGCCCTCCGTGTACGCCTGGCGCTCGGCGGCCTCCTCGAGTGCAGATTCGTTGGTGAGCTTTGCGGCCAACACCTCGGCCCATGCCTTGTCTCGGTCCGCTTCGACCTGCAGCAGCTCGGATGCCAGCATCGTGCGCAACGCCTCGCCTGCGGCGCGTGCCTCGTCGAGGTCATGCGCAAAGGTCATGCGTGCCTCGTCCGACGCGTGCACCACTAGGGCGGCAGACGCACAGTCCTCGAGAGTGGCCGCCGCTGACAGCAGGCCGCCTACGGCCACGAGGCAGCGCTCTATAGTCACCTGTTGCATGATGTCCCGCTCGTCGTACTTGCGGCCAAAAGGCCCGCCGTCCTTGACTTCAGCCTTGAGCAAGCGCGCCAAGACTGCGAGCTCTCTCTGTGCCTCGGCCCTCGCAGGAGTGTTGGCCGTGACCGCCTCCTGCAGCTTGTACCAGGTCCACTCAGCGGCATCCGCTTCGGATGAAAGCCGCCTCACCATCAACGATCTCGGAGACTTCTTCGACTTCGTGCGAGAAGCCGCTTTGGGACTGGAGCGGGGCGAGAGAGAAGGGTCCCTTCGCTTCGCTTCGCTGTTCTCGGTCCATCCTGTGGCTGATTGCCGCCGGCTCGCCATTGAGGTCCACAAGCGTCACAAACTGCGAGGAAACGTGTGTTCGGACGTTACGAAAGAAGCACTCGGACGAAACGCACACGAAAACGGTGCGCCGCCGGCTTGCATGCAACCTTCGCAACCTCGACCTAGAAATACCGTACGTGTGAACAGCGGGAAACACATTTCAATGCACACGCACACCTCGGGTGTCGCGTGTGTCGCGTTAACGATCACACACACGAGACGATCTGGTTCCTGGAGGCACTCCGGATCGTCGAGCGCGTGTCAAATCTCAGAGGTCGTCCCCTGGCGCCTGGGACCTGCACCCAGGGCACAAACGAAGGAGTCTCACAGGAGACAGGAGGAGGAGTCCATTAGTTCAGCCGAGGCTTGGAGTCAGAGAGGTGCCCAGAGGTGCCCAAGAGGCATCTGTGGACTCGCCCGGCGCTCAACATGGCGCTCAATTTGCGCCCACGCCATAGGCGGCCGCGGATCGATCGGCGCGCGGCGCCTTTGGTAAAGTGGGCGATGCATTCTGCCCGCCCCAACTTTACGAGCGCAGCCCATCGCGAGTAGCGTCTCAATGAAGAGCGTCTCGGGCGCGCCGCAATGGACGGGGCGGGGGAGGGAGCGCGGGGCATTGCAAAGCAGGCGTCGTGTCAGGCGTCGCGAGGGCAGAGCGCGCGCAGGTGCAAGCAGCGCGGGCGCACCCTGATTCGATCATCTGTTGCTCGACGATACCCCTGCCGCCTCCGGCCGCTCCTTTCGCCGCCGCCTCCTCCCGCCGCCGCTGCGGCCGCCGCCTCCTTTGGCCGCCGTGGCCACCGCGCGTTGCTCACGCCGCTCGCGCCTCGCGCCGGGGGGGCTCCTCTTGGGCGCTCCATTGCGATAGACCTGCTGCTTGCACCGCTCGTGCTCGTATGGCATCGTCTCGGGCTGCATATGCTCCCACGCAAACAAAAAGGCCGCCGGCCCCTTGAGGTTATGCACGAGCACCGAGCTGTTCGCAGGCGGCCGGTACGTGGCGCCGCCCCGCCGCTTGCGCTCCCCCTGCGGATGGCATGCAATGTCATGCACGAGGGGCCCGATGTCGATATAGTGCACCGTGCGAGGCGCTCGCGACACCATGTACCCGGTGCTCGTATCCTCAATTTTTGCCATTGGAGCGTCTCGTGCTCCGGACCGGCGGCGTCGGCCACCCACTGGGTCACCTCGGCAGAGGTTGCGACGTGCTGGAGGAGGGCGGCGGAGAAGAAGTAGCCCGCGCCAGTGCCGTAGGGAAAAGGCAGCACCGCGCCGCGCGTGTCGCAGCTCTCCACATAGCCGGGTGTGCCGGGCGTGCCGAAACTGGAGCCAAAGTTGTTGAGGGCCGCCGAGAGGTCCCACCCAAATCCGCAACGGTCGCCGCGCACGCCAAACTCCAAAGCCCGAGGCACAATGGCGGCCCAGTTGATGGCGCCAACGAGGGCTAATGGCGACGGGCCGAGGCAACCGAGCCGCTGTAGGAAAGGCACGAGCACACGCAGGTTGGGCGCCGTGTCGTCGTCGATCTTGCCCACGTACGGCACGGGGGCGTGGTGCGCGGCTGCGTGCTGGAAGAAGGCGTACCTGTGGGGAGAGGCGGTGTGCCGTGGTGAGCGCTTGCATGCTTGTTGAGCACACTTTGAACGCGTGCTGGAAGAGGCGTACTGCTTGAACGTTGGCATTCCACGGCCGCGCATCTTGAAGCCTGAGTACTTGGTGGGCTGAGTGATCAGCCAGGGCGTCTCGGGCGAGTCTAGGAAGAGCATGTCGCCGTGCTCCGCATGTTCGCGCTGCATCGGCTCGAGCGCCTCTGCGGGCGTGCGCGCCGAGAGCAAGAAGCACACGACGACCGTGCGCCCCACATGCTCGTCAAGGAGCCAGGCGGCGCGGATGGCCTTGCGGCGCTCGGTGCCCTTCGCCGTCGGCGACGAAGGCACGCCCAGCAGCAGCACCGCGCGCGCGTTGATGGCGGCAGCCGGGCTGTTGCACCGCAGGCGTGTGGTTGACAGCGACGCCGAGAGCGAGGTGGGCGAGCAGAGCGGAAGTTCGGGCCCACTCGTATAGTGCAGTGTACGCTCGGCTGGAGGTAGGACGCAAGCTGGGTCGGCGAGCGCCCTGGCGCCGTCCATCACTGCGCATTGCTTGGGCATCGGCGGCAGCTCGAATCGTGTCACCGGGTACTTGGCAAGGAGAGCGTTGTAGAAGCAGGGTTTATAGCGGCGGCCTGGGCAAGCGGCCATGAGTGCTTGCGATGAAGCGTTGACGCCCATCGGCGGCTGCAGCCGCTCGATCGACGCGAGGCTGGTGTCAGGCGCCAGTGAGGCCATGTGCGCCGGCCCCTCGACGCCGACGAGGCGGCCCGCGCTTCTCCGCGGCTGAAAAATCAATTTCCGAAAGCTAAGGACGGCGACTTCACGCCCGTGGACCGCTGTGAATGAAATCAGTGTACTAGTAGACGTTCTCATTATCTTTCACAGTTAACGAATTCAACGCTGGACCTGTGAATGAACGCAGAGCGCAGCTTAATCACGAGGTAGGTCGTAGTACAGGACTACAGGTGAGTGAGTGGAGTGGGTTACTAGTAAAAAAAAGACACACCGTGGAACAATATTGCAATATTGGGTACGGGTCGAGATACCCAAAAAGGCACGTAAGATATCCATCCCATGGCCAATGGGTAGGCACCACTAGTCGCGGACCGATGGGGGGGCGCGTTCCCTCGTGGGGGGGATTGGGGTTTTTTTCAATACAAGAAAAGGCTATTTTCAATACAAGATATC
>ENA-UOUZ01002215-UOUZ01002215.1-mixed-culture-metagenome-genome-assembly--contig:-NODE-2215-length-10783-cov-100.727163_pt1 | contig 10783 bp, 8 predicted proteins | sample MGYA00238154_ERZ761575 | MGnify/ENA primary metagenome ERZ761575 (study PRJEB28896, sample SAMN07631632) | mixed culture metagenome | isolation source: Freshwater growth medium | place: USA...
CCTCACCCCCGCCGCCCCCCCCCCCGCCCCCCCCGCCCCCCCCGCCCCCGCCCTCGCCGCCGCCCCCGTCGCCCCCCCCCCCACCCCCCCCGCCGCCGCCCCCCCTGCCACCGCGCCTCCCCCCCGACCAAACTTCCCCACTGCTCACCACGACGCTCGAGATCCCAATCTTCGCACTGGTCTCCGTCGGGCTCGTGTTGCTGCTCACCCTCGCCATGCTGCTCCAACGGCTGCACCAGCTCACCAAAGCGCTCACGACGACGCACGCGGCGCGGCGCGGCGGCACCCCCGATCACCGCCCACGACGACGCGACGACGCTGCCGACGACGGCGCCGAGCCGTTGCTGCATCGGGACGATGTCAGCGCCCGTCACGGCGCCTATGACGAACTCGGCGCCCGTCACGGCGCCTATGGCACCACGAGCGAGGCGTTGCTTTACCTCGACAGCGACGCGATCGGCCCGCCGCGCACGCCAGCGCGCCCCTTGGCGCCCACTACGGCGCCCGCAACGGCCGTCTCGCCTTCCTTGTTAGGAAGCGCCGATGCGCCGCCAGACTCGCTTGCGGCGGGAGAGGTGAACGTCGAGTTTCGGGGCGGTCCTCAGAGTTCATCAGAGGTCATCAGAGGTCATCAGAGGTCATCAGGAGAGGTGAACGTCGAGTTTCGGGGCGACCTCCAAACGTGGCGCGCTGGCGCGGGCGCGAGCTTGCTCCACAAGCTCGCGCAGCTCGAGGATGAGCTCGATCTCGAGCTCGATCTCGATGATGAGCCGCGCGTCGCTGGGGCGCTCTCTCGTTTGAAGCGCGTCGCCGAGCGCGCGGGCGGTACGGATGGCGGAGGGGGAGCACGCAAGCAAGGCGGCGGCGCTGGCAGCGGCGCTGGCGGCAGCGGCGGCGGCGGCAGCCGCGCCGTAGCGAGCGCCGAGCAGATCGAGGCGGCGCAGGCGCTCCTGGGTCGGTTGGTCGAGGAGAGGCTGTGGTTACGCGAGGCGCGGCGCGAGCTGCTTGAGGCGTCCGCAATGGATGAGACCGAGCTGCTCGAGGCCATTGACGAAATCTCGGAGCAGCAGCAGCAGCAAGCGCAGCAGTACACGCCCTTTGGCACGATCGAAGAGGAGGACGAGGACGCGGCGGCGCCCGGCACGGCGCCCGGCATGGCGCCCGGCACGGGCGAGCCGGGCGCCGGGCCGGGCGCCGTCGGCGCGAGCAGCGACGCGCCCACGACGACGCCGACGAGGCCGCGGCGGCCGCCGCGCACGGGCGTGAACGCAGCCGCCTTGGGCGCCGAAGAGGAGTTGCCTAATATGGACGATGACGACGGTTACGAGAGCTTCAAGACGGCGCTTCCTAATATGGATGAGATCGACTCGATGCCTTCGAGCCCGGGGGCGTTCACACCGGCTGGGCAGCCGTTCACACCCGTGCGGCTGAGCTACGCGGAGCGCGCCGTGCTCGCCTCGCGGCTGGACGGTCCGCAGGCGAACGCGCTGCTGCAGGAGGTGATTGCCACTGATGACCTCTTGATTGCCACTGATGACCTCTTGATTGCCTCGCGGCTGGACGGTCCGCAGGCGAACGCGCTGCTGCAGGAGGTGCGTGAGTGCCACGGAGTGCCACTGAGTGCCACTGAGTGCCACGAATTGCCACGAATTGCCACTGATTACCTCTTGATTGCCTCCCTCATCAGGTGCAGCAGCGCATGGCGACCGTCGCGCTGCTCCAAGAGGCGCTGGTCAACTCGCTCATGCTCAACGGACCGCTCGGCACGACGCTCGGCCTCGATGCGGACGATGGCGACGAGGAGAGCGGCGGCGGCGACGACGACGACGACGGGAGCGACGGCGAGGCGCTCGATACGACGCTCGTTCGGCGGGGCGCCGAGTTGAGCGGGATCGCGCGCTCGGCTTACTCGCCACTGAAGGAATTGGAGGAGGAGCTGCCTAATTTGGAAGGAGAGGAGTTTCCTAATTCGGTCGCACCGCCGGTCGGCGAGACGAAGACGATGACTCAGCGTCTTCATGAGCGGATCTTGAGCGGCGGACCTCCTTTGCCTAATATGGATGAGCGAATCTTGAGCGGCGGGCCTCCTAATACGGTACCGCATGTCCAATACGGCGCTGCCCAATACGGCGCTGCGCAGCAGGCTGCTGAATCCCGCGCAGCGGCAGCCGAACGGCGTCCCCACGCGAATGAGGTGGCGGAGGGCGCCGTGATGGGCGGCGGCGCGGAGGCTGAGGGCGCCCTGATGGGCGCCGGCACGGAGGCGGCGGCGAAGGCGAAGGCGGAGGCGGCGGAGGCGGAGGCGGCACGCGTGGAGGCGCTCGAGACGGCGCGAGCCGCCCTCGCGCGCAGCGAGCAGCTTGAGGCGGAGGTACCCATGCCCGCCTCCAATGGCCTCTGATTGCCTCTGATTGCCTCTGATTGCCATCTGATTGCGTCCCTCATCAGGTGGCCTCTATCTGATTGCGTCCCTCATCAGGTGGCCATGCTTCGCTCCGCATACTCGATGGCGGCCTCGACGGCTTCCTCCGCCGCCGACGTGCTGCAACTCGAGGCAGAGGTGGCTCTGCTACGCGCGGCAGGCTACGCGTACTCGCAGGCCCCCTCGCAGGCCGCCTCGCAGGCCGCCTCGCAGGCCGCCTCCCGCAGGCCATCATCTGATTCGGAGACGGCGGAGGCCGTGGCGCCCACGTCGGCGCCCTTGGACGCCGTACACGCCTACGCGCCCACCTCGGCGCCCGCCTTTGCGCCCGCCTATGCGCCCACCTCGGCGCCCGACTATGCCGAGACGGCGCCCCCCGACCCCCCTCCCGAAGTCCGCAAGTTCAAATCGGGCGCCGAAGCCGCGGCGGCGGCCCTCGCGGCAGCGAGATCGGGCGCCGCGCCGCTCGTCTCCGCCCCGGGCTCCGAAGTTTCGTTACTGCCGATCAAGTACAAGTCCGGGCGCGAGGCGGCGCTCGCAGCGCTCGCGGAGGCGCAGCGCAGGCGCGCGCCAGGCGAGACGCCCACTACGGCGCCGGGGGAGGCGCCCGTGACGGCGCCTGGTGAGGCGCCCGTGACGGCGCCAGCTGGGGAGCCGCCAAGCTTGATTTAGCTGCCGCGAAGAGCGAGAGCAGGGGAGCCAAAGGTCGTGTCAAAAAGTCGCCGTCAGGCCCGTGTGGGGAAATCGAGTAGTCTGTCCAGAGCACGACCACCAACGGTGAGAAGCCCCGTTCAGCATGCCCGTCAGTCAGCAATCCGTCAGTCAATCCGGGGAGGGAACGTGGGGCATGCCTGGCCATTAAATTGTTGAGCATGCTGTTCATGTCTCAGTCGATTGAATTTTGGACAGCATAAACAATTCGAAGTGGTCGGAATCCGACCCTATTAAATTACGCTTTACACGGAGGATCGAACATTATTTACAGTGCGCGTATAAAGTAACTGAAAACTCGTTAGATACTGCCGCCCTCAAAGAGTCCACTTTAGATTGCACCGGAGATTGTCTCAGGGCATTGCACGCCTCCGACGCTGCAGCGGCCTCGTCGCCGTCACCTCAAGCGCGACCTCCACCTTGCGCTTGCCACCCTTATTGCCACTTAGCATGGCGCCGCCCTCGCGCCTCGGAGGGGTGAGGGACACCTCGTCGCCGCGCAGCCAGATCACGTCGACGGTGCTCGGCACGGTGCTCAGCAGCGCGCGCAGCCAGTCGTCGCGTCGCACGCTCCCGCGCCGCAAGCACGAGATATTGCACCCGTGCACAGGGCACACACTGCTCCGCGCCTGGCACGACTGGTGGCGCCGAATCTCCTCGAGAGCCTCGAGGTTGCACCGGCTCAGATGCATGCAGCCCTCGAGCGTGGCGGGGTCGGTCAGCCGCTGGTGCGAGAGTACGCACTGCAGCCTCAGCTGCTCCCACTCGACCTGCACCTCGAGCAGCGCCTCGTCCTCGTCCTCGTCCGACTCCATTGCCTGCGCCACGGCTGGTATCGCGCGCACCTCACGGCACTCCTCGTCCTCCTCCTCCTCCTCCTCGTCCTCGGTGGGCGTGAGCTCGAGCTTGACCTCGCCGTCCTCATCGTCGACCTCGCCATCGGGCTCGCCAACCTCGTCGTCCTCGTCGTCCTCGTCGTCTTCCTCGTCCTGCTCGTCGCTGCTCTCGTCGTTCTCGTCGCACTCATCGACATGCCCGGCGCCCTCAGCCTCTGCAGCCGCTTCGCCGCCGCGGGCCATGTGCTTTGCATATGCGACGGCGGCCTCGACGGCGGTGGCGAAGTATCCAAGAGAGACAAGTCGCTCATCACGCTTGTATCTGGCCTGGAAGGGCTTAGCTGGAGGCTGCCCTGATGAATAATTTGGAATGCGGTACACGCTACGGTAGCCCGTGTTCGAGCGAGGTGAGAGATGCAGCCGGAGCCCCTCAGCCTCGGTGACCATGCCTGCTGCATCTGCCTCCCCGGCAGATTCGCCGTCGCGGGCCATGTGCCTGGCATACGCGACGGCGGCCTCGACGGCGGTGGCGAAGTATCCAAGAGAGACAAGTCGCTCATCACGCTCGTATTGGACCTGGAAGGGCTTAGCCCGAGGCTGCCCTGATGGATAATTTGGCATGCGGCGCACGCGAAGGTAGCCCGAGTTCGAGAGAGGTGAAAGATGCAGCCGGAGCCCCTCAGCCTCGGTGACCATCCCTGCTGCATCTGGCGTCAGTTCGACTCCATCCTCCTCCTCCTCCTCGCGTTCCTCGAGAGGCCCTTCTTCTTCTGCACCGCCCTCTTCGTCCCAAGCGCCGTCCCAAGCGCCGTCCCCAACGGCAGCCCGGCTGCGGCTTCGCTGCTTTGCAATCGCCACCTGCGACACCGGCTTGAGGCCTTCCAAGACGCGAGACGAAGGCCGCCGCTCGCGCGCACCTCTTACCAGCGTAGGAACTCGATGCAGGCCACCATGCTTGTCCGGTAGGGTGCAGCCAAACGTACCACACTCGTCCCTGTCCTCGTCACTGTCCTCGTCCTCGCACTCATCACACTCATGCGCGACGTTGCTGGCGTGGACCGGAATGCCACGCGGCACTTGGTCCGCAGCGTCCTTGGCTGCGCCTTGTTCGCTCTGTGCCTCCTGCTCGTCGTCGTGCTCGACGCCCTCCGCCTCTGCAGCTGCTTCGCCGTCGTGGGCCACGTGCATGGCATATGCGACGGCGGCCTCGACGGCGGTGGCGAAGTGTCCGAGAGAGACATTTCGCCCATCACGCCTGTATTGGACCTGGAAGGGCTTAGCCCGAGGCTGCCCTGATGGATTATTTGGCCTGCGGTGCACGCGTCGGTAGCCCGTGCTCGAGTTACGTGAGAGATGCAGCCGAAGCCCCTCAGCCTCAGTGACCATGCCTGCTGCATCTGCTTCCCGAGCTGCTTCGCCGTCGCGGGCTATGTGCCTTGCATACGCGACGGCGGCCTCGACGGCGGTGGTGAAGCATCCGAGAGAGACATGTCGCCCATCACGCTTGTATTTGGCCTGGAAGGGCTTAGCTGGAGGCTGCCCTGATGGATTATTTGGCAAGCGGATCACGTGAAGGTAGCCCGTGTTCGACTGAGGTGAGAGATGCAGCCGGAGCCCCTCAGCCTCGGTGACCATGTCTGCCCCAACCTCCGCCAGGTCACAAGCCTCCACGCCAGCGTCGCCCTCAGGTTCGAGAGACTCATCACGCTCAAGCGCGACGTTGCTGGCGTTGAACGGAATGCCGCGCGGCACTCGTCCCGCAGCGTCCTTGGCTGTGCCTTGTTCGCTCTGTGCCTCCTGCTCGTCGTCATGCCCGGCGCCCTCCGCCTCTGCTGCCGCTTCGCCGTCGCGGGCCATGTGCTTGGCATATGCGACGGCGGCCTCGATGGCGGTGGCGAAGCATCCGAGAGAGACACTTCGCCCATCACGCCTGTATTCGGCCCGGAAGGGCTTAGCCCGAGGCTGCCCTGATGGATCATTTGGCTCGCGGCGCACGCGAAGGTAGCCTGTGCTCGAGCGAGGAGAGAGATGCAGCCGAAGCCCCTCAGCCTCGGTGACCATCACTGCTCTTGCATCTGCCTCCCCAGCCTCAGCCTCTGCAGCCGCTTCGCCGTCGCGGGCCATGTGCTTTGCATACGCGACGGCGGCCTCGACGGCCGTGGCGAAGTATCCGAGAGACACACTTCGCCCATCATGCCTGTATTCGGCCCGGAAGGGCTTAGCCCGAGGCTGCCCTGATGGATAATTTGGCTCGCGGCGCACGCTACGGTAGCCCGTGTTCGAGCGAGGTGAGAGATGCAGCCGGAGCCCCTCAGCCTCGGTGACCATGTCTCCCCCAACCTCCTCCTGGTCATCAGCCTCCACGCCGGCGTCACCCTCGGGTTCAAGAGACTCATCACGCTCAAGCGCGACGTTGCTGGCGTTGAACGGAATGCCGCGCGGCACTCGTCCCGCAGCGTCCTTGGCTGTGCCTTGTTCGCTCTGTGCCTCCTGCTCGTCGTCATGCCCGGCGCCCTCCGCCTTCCCAGCTAGGGTTAGCCCCAGCTGCCCTTCGCTTTCGCGGGCTATGTGCCTGGCATACGCGACGGCGGCCTCGACGGCGGTCGCAAAGCATCCGAGAGAGACATCCCGCCCAGGCTCCAGCACACGCGTGTATCCGGCCTGGAAGGGCTTATCCCAGGGCTGCCCTGATGGATCATTATGACAATTTGGCCTGCGGAACACGCCAAGGTAGCCCGTGTTCGAGTGAGGTGAGAGATGCAGCCGGAGCCCCTCAGCCTCGGTGAGCACCATGTCTGCCCCAACCTCCTCCTGGTCATCAGCCTCCACGCCGGCGTCGCCCTCAGGTTCGAGATACTCATCACGCTCAAGCGCGACGTTGCTGGCGTGGACCGGAATGCCGCGCGGCACTCGTTCCGCAGCTTGCATGGCTGTTCCACGCGCTTTTCCCAAGTTTCACTCCACCATTCCTAATGCGACTGCATGCAACTAGTCGAGAATGAAGGAAAAACGAGTATATTCCAGCGCCGTACCGGTTTTTCGTCTTCCCGGTCCGGAGTTTGTGCGAATTTTGTGTTTCACAGCTGCCCAGGCTTCGGCGAAGCTGCTGTGCCGATGATGCTCGCTGTAGCTCCAACCATCGCCATGGCCTGGGTGATCCGCGTCGCAGCGCCGCACGAGCTCGCACGCGTTGCCGAACTTCAGTTTGACACGTTTGCGCCGCCGCCCGAGCCGCCCGCTCTTTTGCCGCTTTTAGCCTCCTTTTACGAGCGTGGTCAAGCGTCCGTACGAGGCAACATGCTACGCAAGCTGATGGATGAGCTGAACTCGCGCATAGACACGGGCTCGGACGTGTTTGTGGCGGCGGAGGCGGACGACGATGCTCTTCCGAGCGGCGGCGTGGACGAGAGTGGACGATACGTAGAAAAGGGGGCTCCACTCCTCGGCACGGTGGACCTGTCGCAGCAGGAGATGCAGCTGCCCACCCATGGCATCGCCGAGGGGCTGTACATGAGCTGCATGGCCGTCGCGCCGGCCGCACGCCGCCGTGGCATCGCTCGTGCTCTGCTGGCGGCGAGCGAGGCGCGCGCGCTCGAGCGCGGCGAGTCGATGCTTTGGCTCCACGTCGAAGCTGGCAACCACGCCGCGATCTCGCTGTACGAGCGCGAGGGCTTCTTGCGCCAGCCCGACACGCCGCTGTTCCAGGGCTTCGCACGTGCGCTCAACCTGCAGGAGCAGCCGTTGTTGTTCAAGAAGGAGATTGGGTGACATAGCCGTCGTGACGAGCCTTGTGGGCCAAGCTGCGGACGAGAGAGGGACAATACACTGCTTAAAAACACACGTTACCCTCACCCAAACCGTACATGTGACTAGCTCAGAGTATAGTACAGCCGGTATAGTCGTTATACTTGTGGGGGCCGCACTTAGGAGGGTCGCAAACGAACCACCCGCCCTGCCAAGGGGGAGTTGGCAGTTGCGCGAGTTGCTTCTCTAGCCGCCAGATGAAGGTCGCCCGCCTCGTAAGGTACGGTCCGGTGAGACAAAAGAAAACTTTTCTACAGCCGGTACAGTGATACCCTACCTTTTATCACAGACACTCTCAAGACTCCCCCCAAATCGTCATTCACACCGCACTTCACGGTATCCATGTTGTGTGGCGTAGCGCTGCTTGCGCTCCTGCCCATCGCCGCTGGGCTATGTGAGGACGCCCATACGGACACCGATAGGGCGAGCTGTGCATCATGGGCGAAAGGCGGCGAGTGCGACCGTAATCCTGACTACATGCGGCTGAACTGCGCTGCGTCATGTGGTTTCTGTTCCACACCTCCGTCAACTTCTGCTGGACACTCTTCGACTACGAGTATACCCATCGAACCGCTGCTTGCGAAGCTGAAGACGGCGCGTGCTTGGCCGCCGGCACAGCTAGCAAGTCTGCGCGCAGCCTTGGACCCAGATGGCGATGGGCTTGTCGACGCTGAGGATTGGATGACGCTGACTGGAAGCGCGCATGCTTCTGGGAGCATGCAACCAGAACGCTCACTGGGAGCATGCGCCGAGGCCGCATCGCCCGTGACGAGGACGCCAAGCTCTTCGGCGCATCCCTCCTCCTCCTCCTCGCCGCTGCCAGGCGACGGTGCGCTCTCGACTCGTGTGGCCGAGCGAATGCCTACGTTCGTTCTGAGTAAGACGCCGCCGAAGGTCGGGGCCGAAGACCTGTACTACGTCCTCCGAGCGGAGGTGGGCTCCGCCCTCGATGCGCACGCGGAGGACGTGTTCGAAAAGTGCGCCTCGCGCTGCCTGCAGAGCGATGAGTGCTGGATGATCTCGATCTCCCCACAGGCGGGCGGGCGCCCAAATAGGAACTGTTGCATGCATACCAAGTTGTGGGGTTTCACGAGCGTGACCGTGTAGAGATTCCGGATTATTCGGGTTGTAAACGACTTGTCCGGCGGCTGCCAAGTCGCGCGGCGGCGCGGCAAGGTCAACACACGAGCCGAACATTGGAGCCGAACTAGTGCGCGTTTGCACATCGGCGCGCCCGCGCGCGCCGCAGCCCGCACTGAGCTCTCGCGTGTGTCGACGCGTCGTGGTGGTTGCTGGTTCCGAGACTGCTTACCACGTACAATTGGTCTAGATGCAATCGGCTCCTTACTTGCCCAAAAAGGATCGCTTCACACAATGGGCGCATGCGCGAGTAAGGAGCCGACTGATGCTAGTCCTGTGGATGTCCGACTGGACCCGGAACCACCAGCTCGAGCAGAGAGTCCGCCGCATCTGAACGTCGAGTGGCCTCCAGGGACTGCGAGCACTTGCAAGCAACATCAGCACACCTCTGAGATGCTTGCGAGCGCTGCTCCGGTGGCCGCCAAAGGCGACGCTAGATGTACGAGCGCTACTCTGCCGTCGCTGAATTCAGCGGCTGATGAAGTCGAAACGCGAGCACCTGCAACTGCGCAGTCGCCTATTTCAGTGGCCGGCGCAGATGACGATGCAGGTGCAAGCCCTCCTCTGCCTCTGCTCGATCCGGCTGCCGAAGTCGATACGCTAGCAATTGCATCTCCATCGGCCACCGCAGACGACGATCCATGTACAACCAACGCTGCTATGCCATCGCTCGATCCAGCAGCTGCCGAAGGCGAGACGCTAGCATCTCGAGACACTATGACTACGCCCACGAAAAGGAGCTCCAGTGGCAATCAGTCGCAATCAGAGGCCATCAGAGGCAATCAGTGGCAATCAGTGGCAATCAGCACGAAAAGGAGCTCCAGTGGCAATCAGTCGCAATCAGAGGCCATCAGTGGCCATCAGTGGCAATCAGTGGCAATCAGCACGAAAAGGAGCTCCAGTCAGTTCGCCAGTCCTAGGGTTTCCTTGGCTACTGCGCAAGTACCTATTCTAGCCACGGGCACCCGTGACTCCCAGCCCACGCCTCCCATGCGCACAAAGTGCTACTCGAAATCAGCCGCGGATTGGGCCGCGGCACGGGCGCAAACGCCCACACCGGAGATGAAGCTCGTCATCGAGACCGTGCCTGCAGCGTCGCCGCACACGCCGCCAGCTGCGGCTGCCAAGCCGCTGCCACATCATCCATCCATCGTAGCGACGCGTGCCCCACCCGTGAGCAGCCCAGCTGCTGGGAGCGTGTGGAATGCCCCACCCGTGAGCAGCCCAGCTGCTGGGAGCGTGAGCAGCCCAGCTGCTGGGAGCGTGAGCAGCCCAGCTGCTGGGAGCGTGTGGAATGAGTTCCTGGAGGCGTCCGAGATGCAGCCGGCCATGGCTGCGATTGCGGCGCTGCGAGCTCACTTTGAGATTTCGGATCGAATCCGTGGCCTAGAGGTGATTGAGGCACTCATCACGCGGGCTGAAACGACCATGCCCGCTCGGGTGAAGGAGATGATGCGTGCCCTGGTGCGCCAGCTGATGGCCTCTGATGGCCTCTGATTGCAACTGATTGCCACTGAGTGCGTCCCTCATCAGGTGCGCCAGCTGATGGCCTCTGATGGCCTCTGATTGCGACTGATTGCCACTGAGTGCGTCCCTCATCAGGTGCGCCAGCGAGAGCGACGCAAGGCGGCGCCGCCCGCCGCGGGCAAGCCACCGCTCGTCGTCGTCATCAGTGGCGCGGGGCCTGTCGGCCTACGCTGCGCAGTCGAGTGCGCTCTCTATGGGATTGCCACTGATTGCCACTGATTGCCACTGATTGCCACTGATTGCCACTGATTGCATCCCTCATCAGGTGCGCTCTCTATGGGATTGCCTCTGATTGCCACTGATTGCCACTGATTGCCACTGATTGCATCCCTCATCAGGTGCG
>ENA-UOUZ01002218-UOUZ01002218.1-mixed-culture-metagenome-genome-assembly--contig:-NODE-2218-length-10776-cov-152.558530_pt1 | contig 10776 bp, 1 predicted proteins | sample MGYA00238154_ERZ761575 | MGnify/ENA primary metagenome ERZ761575 (study PRJEB28896, sample SAMN07631632) | mixed culture metagenome | isolation source: Freshwater growth medium | place: USA...
CAACACTTGATACTTAACGCAAAAAAGTGTCTCAATGTTAAACCAACACCCCTGGGCGCCGCGGTCGCGGAGACGGGACAAGGACAAGTACTGCGGGCCATCCACGACGAGAGCGTCGTCATGCACCAAGAGCGGGGCGCCAGCGCGGCTGGCGCACTGCACATGCAGGATCGCATGGCGGCGACAGGGCTACCGGCCCCGTGGCCCCATACGATACACGAGCGTCGCACAGACGAGGAAATCGCCGCCGAGGCAGCGCGACTTGCGACAGCAGAAGCACAACGCCAGGAACAGTGGGCGAAGTGGCGGACGGCCACGACGACGGAGGGGAGCGACGGGCACGACCCGTGGGAGGCGGTACGCAGCGCTCACTACACGCCACTCGTCGAGCACCTGCGGACGGAGATGCGAACGATCATGTCGGACGAAAGTATCGACCGCGGCCTGCAACGCTTCCGAGCGCGACAGGGCGTCGGGGTGGGTGGGTTCTCCGGCATATGGATCGCTCGTGCCAGCGCACCCACGCGGCAACGATACGCGCAGGCACTCAGGGACACGGCGGCGGACGTACTCATCGCCGCGGACGCACTGGATCGGGAGCGTTGCCCGCAGGACAGACGCGTCGCCGTCCAAATGATCCGCGACGCCGCGCCGAAGGGCTGGACGCAATGGATAATCATGCTCCTCACAAAACCGGGCAAAGCCCTCGACGTGCTGAGCAAGCGACGCGACATCTGCCTACAACCACACTCACTCAAACTCTGCGCCAATGCGGTCGCGCCCCATTACGCGGCGGTACAAGAACACGTTCAGCCGGAATCCAACACGGGCTTCCGCGAGCGCGGAGCGGCCACGACCACAGCGTTATGGCTCGGACTGACCAAAGAGGAGGCGGCCTCGGAGCGCAAAGGGTGGTACTGCGGATACATCGACAAGGGGGGCTTTTTCCAGTCCTGCGTCCGGCGAGCACAGCGAGTCGTCGAGGCGAGATTCGGCGTACCCGTCACGGTCACCACCCTCATTATGGCCATCCACGACGCGCTCACGGTCCGTTACGACTCGGGGATGGGCATCACACACGGCACGGAATCCAATGTAGGGAATGGCCAGGGAGACACCATCGCGCCCATGCGGAGCATGATCCCCCTTGCCATCGAAACACGAGCGGTGGAATGGCTGGTTGCAGGATTCCAGTTCGTGGCTCCACAGTCGAAGTCAGGTCACGGGGTCCGCCGCACACGCACCCCACAGGGGTGGTTCGCCGACGACGGCGCCTTCGTGGTCGACTCCCTCCGCACCCTCCAACAGGCGTTTACCGTGGGATCCGCCATGGCGCGAGTGCTCGGTTTCACGGTCGGCATCGATGTGGACGCCAAAGGCACACCCATCGGCGACAAGACGGGGTGGATGGGGAGTGAATGGCGGAATGGGGCGTGGACGGAGGTGGGGGACGACGTCACCATACGGCTCATCGACGGCAGAGCCGTGCCTCGAGTCCAGGGATTCTACAAACACCTCGGGATACGTCAGACGCCCATAGCCGACTGGACGACGGCGCGGCAGGTGGTGACGAACCGCTGCAGCGGCATCGCGAGCGCGCTCTCCCGTCTCGGCATCCTCACAGCGGAAGAGTATGTGGACACAGTCGACGCTGCGACCACCACGGTCGTCGCTTACTATGGGGCGGCCTTTCCCGTCGGGGAAAAGGCCTGCGAACGGATTGACGTGGCGAAACGCCGAGGGCTCGCGCGCATGGGGCACGCGGGCGAGCGCACGTCCAGATGGCTGGCGCACGCGCCGCGCCCGCGCGGCCTCGGCATGGCAATGACCTGGCCACACGCGGCGGCGGCGCTCGTAGTCGAAATAGACCGCGCGCTCAACATGCCCGAAACCGCGCCGGCCCACGTCGCCACAGCGTGCCGGGTGGCCAAGGAGTTCTGGCGGTGGGGTTGGCGACCCAACAAGGACGCGCGCGTTCCGCTCGCATGGAACCCAACGTGGATGCGAGATTCGCTCACCGAGGAAGGCATCATCGAAGCGTGGCAGCTATACCTTCAGCTCGCTAATGTTCGCACGCGCGCGAGCGACACAGGCAGCGGAGCCGTGGACGCCCTCGCCGACCGATACCGCATGCCCGACGATCCGGAGGGCGCGGATGCTCCGGTATGGGAACGAGAGGGTCGTACCTACGGCAGGCGCCTCGCCAGGCTCGGGGGCACGCTACGCAGACACTTCCTGGCCGACGGCGGCGGTTGGCGCACCGCCGCGGACCTCGGAGAATACCTAGGCCGGGGAGGCAGCATCATCGGCGGACGCAGAGTCGGCGCGAAGCTCACCCCGGCGGAAACTCGGGAGTACCGGACGCTCCTGCAGCAATTCCACGGGGACGAGACAGCATGGGCGCAGTCACAACAACACAGCGGACGCGAACGGCCGCTCGAGATACGCGCCGTCGACGTTCTTTGCGCCAGGGGCGTCTGTGATGGACCAGGCGCCACGGACGGCACCGACTACCTCCTCGAGTACAGCGACGGTACGACAAGATGGGGACGCCGCCCAAGAGCCATGGCACCAGGGCTTCCGGCCAAGCTACGCGCCGCGCGCGCGGCCTATCTGGCGGAGGGAGAACGCACTGTCGAGCAATACGCCGCGGACGCACTTGACGACGCACCTGGCGCCCTATGGCTCGCCACCAAGGCGCCCCTGGCGGTCGGGGCACGCCCCCCCCGGGACGTCATCACGGACGCCGGCCGGGAGATGGGCGATCGAACTCGGATCTTCGCTGAGTTCGCTGTGCGGGAAGCGCGAATCGCGCCGCGGACCCCGGTCGCGCAAGCCCTGGGCCAGGCAGCGACCAGGGCCTACGCCCTCGCCGAGGAGGCAGACCGCGCGGTGACGCCCGAAAAGACGTCGCCACAAGAGCAAGCCGCCCTCGCGGAGCGGGCGGAGACGGCGTGGGCCTGGGCAGCGGCGGTGGATACCGAGGCCAAGACGAGGGCGACACCAACCAAAGAACGCGCGGAGGCGCGGCGCACCGCAGACCGAGCTTACGCGGAGTGGATCACGGCCAAGGCGCGAGAAGCGACCGGCACAATGGCGGGGGCGCTCGCGGAGTGGGCACAGGCGCTACCGGAATACAGCCTTGCTGCAGCCGGCAATGCCGACGGCGCACATGCAGCGGCGGAGGCGGATGCTCGATCCCCAGCCAAGCGGTTCCGACCCAGCGCACGCCCGGGGTGCTTCTTCGGATCTCTCATGGCCGCGGGCGACGATGGCAAGAGGCGCACGCGGCCGTCCCTGGCGCTCACCGATGCGCAGCGCAGCGCCGCGGCTACGCTACCCCATACAGTACCAGTGCCCGACGCGCGAGACATGCACCGAGACCCGAGGGTAGCGTGGGACGGCGGGCCGTGGCGCATGTGGTCCGATGCGCCACGGCGGCTGGGGTGGAAACTCACGGCGGAGCAACACGCCCATATACAGCGACAGAGACTGGCCGCCACGGCCCGCCGGGCGGCAGCACGCTCGGCGCGCCCTCACCGAGAGACAGACACGCTATCGGGCGTGCGGGCGGACGATACGGCGGCGGAAACAGACGAGACCGGCACTCGGCCCTACGGCGCCAACCGCGCCCGCCAGCATCTGGCAGAAGCCCTGGCCGCTGAGGAGCGGGCCGACACGGCGGCGGCGAGGGCATCCGAGGGCGACGGGTGGCTGGGCGACTGGAGCGCGGAGGACCTCGCCGCAGCCGAGGACGAGGCCACGGGCGCACGAGAGGGCGAGGAGGCCGTGGAACCGTGGGACGCCATAGAGGCCATGGAAGCCTACGATGACGCGGGGATTCTGGCGGACGCCTACCTCCGACAAGACACGACCCACGCGGCCACTCAGGAGTGCGCGGGGGGCCTGACAGCCACACAAAGGAGGCTCATGGAGGGAAACCACGTACTTGCACTGGAGGGCAGGCAACGGCGCGAAGAGGAACAGTCCGCGCGCACCGCCGCCGAGCTTGCCGCTGCCGCGACGGCCGCGGACAAGGAATGGCGACTTCGGTGCGACGAGGCCACCGCGACACGGAGGTCGGCGGATGCACGCGTGATGGCCATGGAGAACAACGTACCGATAGCGTGGGAAACGGTATATCGGGATGCCAACGCCAAGGCAGCCGAACGCACCGCGGCGGAGCAACGCAAATCCGTGGCATTGGACGCCGAGCGCGCGGACCGAGAGGCAAGCGCCATCCGCGCGCGCGCCACGGCGACCAGCCTCACCAGGGCCCGGGCGGCACTCGCTCGGATCAAGCTGGAACTCGGAGACCAAGCGAGCGTCACCGACGCGGAACGCGACGCCCTCGCTCAGGAGGAGCGGGACGAGGCGCAGGCACACGCGGCCGCCCAGGCGGCACAAACGGCCCAGGCGGCCCACGACGACGCAGCGCGCACAGCACTAGCCTCGGCGGCGGCGGCGGCGGAAAGGCTCCACACCGCACAGGAGGCAATTGCGGAGTCGCTGCACGCCCTCGCGGGAGGGGATGCGCGCACGAGACAATCCACACAAAAGGCGGACGAGGCGAAGATAGAGGAAGACCGCTATGCCAACGTGGAATACTGGGACACGCTCACCGCGGAACAGAGAGTGGCGATCCTCGCCAGCCCGACGCTGCGGCTCTGCGTACGGCACCGCGACATGGAACAAGCCGAGCCGCGACGATCGACAGATAGCCGCATCGATATCAGCATGGAGCCCAAGGAACGCCGGAACATAAGCACTGAGGAAACCAAACACATCGCCGCCATCGGGCTTGCCATCGAGCACGCGTACGATATCCAATACGCGTACGCGGTCGACGGCAGCAAGGATGAAGCGGAAGCGTGGGGCGACGGCGCAACAGGGGAACGAGCGGCGGCATGGGGCGCGTGGGATGGCATCACGGCCTACGGGGGGGCGCTCCCGCCGGATACGGACAACCAAGAGGCCGAACTTTATGCAATCGAACGCATCCTCGCGCGACACGAGCGGGGCGACCGGATCCTACTCATGTGCGACTGCCAAGCGGCACTCACGACGGTGGACGGTACATGGCAGAGCGGACGGGTGGGCACGGGCAGCCCCGCGGCGGGACGGACGGGAGGACTACTGGTCGAGGCGATCACGCGGCACCGACTCAGGATCGAGAGCCGGACGGACGACAGCCAGCCGCGCGGGTGCGTCTGCTTCCTGTGGGTCAAGGCTCACGGCGGAGGCGTCGTGCCAAACGCTTACGCCGACGCGATTGCTAAATCCTGCCTGACGGCGGACGTGGATTATGCCAGCGTGGACGCGCCATTCCTGGCTCTCCCCCGGGCGTGCCTATACGCAACCACGCCCACCCCACGTGATGATACGTGGGAACTCGATGGCGACCAATACTCCTGCATCGCGGCGGACAAGTCGCTGCGACACATTATCATCGACGGTATCACACGCCACGCCCTCGATCGCCTACCGAAACCGACCCAGGAGGGCTGCGACGCGCGCATCGTCGGTGAAGTGACTCACATGCGGGGACGTCCGGAGGGCGCGGCGCCAGGCGCCCCGCCGCGTCGTAGCGTGACGGCGCCGACCGCCACCGGCGGAGCTTTGCGATTGCGCTCTAACGACCTCCGCCAACACGTCGCGGCCTGCCCGCTGTGCCTCACACCGGGGCCGCTGGAAGGGGACCACACCATGCGATGCACTGCACTGCCACGAGCGCTTCGTGAAGCAGCAATGGCCAAGGTAACCGCAGCACTCGACGCAGCCGCGAGCGCACTGCCCTCGGGCGCTCTCTGCGCGCCCGCGGAGAACACTATGCAGGCGTGGAAACTCGCAGCTCGCCGAGCCGGGCAACACGGCGCAATAGCAGCCCTGGGACCGACGCCGGACGCTCACCACCCGCTCAAGCCGACATCCGCGCGCGAATGGGCGCATAGGGGGTGGAAAACTAAAGCAGACGAGTACGCGCTCGACCTAGGTGAAGGCGCAGCAAGGCCCGACAAACAGCTCGCGATGTGGTGTGCCATAGCCGTATGCAGCGCGCACGCGGCTGCCATTCAAGCTGCCGACGCCGTGGGCGCCACGGCGGAGGTGGCGAGCGCTTGCACCGCGGCGATACAAAAAATAGAAGAGGGTCCGCTGGGGACGGCGAGTAGAGCAATAGGCCGCGTGGCGCTGAACGAGGAGTCCGGGGCGCCCGACGACAGTGGCATCATATATCAAACCCACGACGAGGGCGGCATCGACTCGATATGCATACGCTTTACCCAGCTCCAGCCACACGCCCAAGGGGCGCATCTGCGCGAATGGTCGGAACGCAGATCATGGCTACCGTCTGCACGCGCGCACACCGGCAAGCGCACGTGGTCGGCCCATACACACCGAGGGTTCTGCTCCGAGGGCGGTGCCGCAGGACGCAAGGTGGAACACTCGGTGGCCGTCGACCCCCTCGACGCCGTATACTCCATCACGGCGCCAGCGACATGGCCTTGGCGGGTGGAATACGAAATTCACGGACACGACACAGCGCGCCCGGACGGGACACCGGGGCAGCGGGTGCAAATCAGCGTCCGCCTCGGGTACGCGGACGGCGCGCCCAAGGCGCGCGTCAGCGCACGTCACGTGCGGACGGACGGCCGCCGGCACCGGGGCGGAGACACGGCGATTAACACGGAGGTGGAGCTCGCGGGGGATAAGCAGGGACTGGGACTGCGGGCCATGTTTTGGGAAATGGCGTACGGGGCCCACGCGGAAGAGCACGGAGCACAGGCCGCAGTACGACGTGCGACAGCGGCTGCCGCCTTGCGCTGCCAGGGGGGCCCAGAAGGTGCGGCCTGGCGCTCTCTGCGCAGCGTCATGGGGGGGGAATTACCCCCTCCCACCCCTCGCGAACGATTGGAATCACACCTAGCGAAACGAGCGGTAGGAGACGCCGCCGCGACGGAGGCTGAGGCTCGCGTCACGGCCAAGCACGACGCGGCGCCACCCGGACCGGCCCCGACGCACGTGAGCACCGACGCGGAGCGCCTCGGCGAGGCGGCAGAGGTGCTCGGCGTGCAGATAGACGCGCCCCCCCAAGAAATGCGGCGCGCATACCTGCTAGCGGCCCTTCGCCTGCACCCGGATAAAGGGGGCTCCAACGCCGCCTTCCTCGGCATGCAGGCAGCCTATCAGCTCTTGGACGGCGCGACGAGCACCGCGCGCCAAGGGGCCACCAGGGAGCTGCGGGACGCAGCGATCGCGGCGGCGCGGGCCCGACGCGACACGACGGACTCGGCGACGCAAAGGGCACTTCGGCTCTCGCGTGAAGTGACTCAGGCGCGGGAGGAGGCGCGCAAACGGGCCGAAGCGGAATGGGTCCCGCCATGGCGCACCGCCGCACAACACATCCGCACGGCGAGCGGAGCGTTCATGGACCTCTGGACGGAATACCAACGACAGGTGACGCGCAAACAAAATGAATTCGCACGAAGTACCGAAGGAGGGGGATACGAGACTCACGGCGAGAGACAAGCCGCCATGGCCGTCGCACGGCGGGCGACGCTACGTCACGAACGGGAGGTCGCTAGGCACAAAGCGGTCGCCGACATGCGCGACGCGGAAAGACGCGCCACGCACGCCCGCCGGGCCGCGGCGATCACAGCGGCCGACCAGATGCGACGACGCGGCGCGGCGGCGCTCCTGGAAGCCTCCCAGGTCGACCCCTCAGTGCTCATGCAAGAATATCGCGTCCGGGTCCCCTATGCCCTATGGGAGGGTGAACCGGACAGCCACCTGGACCACTACGTGGAGTACGAGATAGAGGAGATCGGCACGCACTGGGTCACACTCGTACGCACCGCCGCAACCGCCGCGGAGCGACGACTCCCAATCGCGCGGGCGAAATGGAATCGCTTCCAGGTCAACTGGGACTGCCTCACGGGAATCTCGCGGTACGGCCCGGACCTCCGGGGCCTCGAGATCGTACCACGGGGCACCGCGGACACGACGTCGGCAGAGGAGGCGGAGACGAGCGACGAAGAACGCCAGCTCGCTGCATCCGAAGAGACAAGGGCGATACGACGCGCGGCACGACTGATCGAAGATGCACGCACCGCCGATCGCGACGCTGCACGAGTCCTCCGCGAAGAAGCACGACAGGATGGGGCGCACACGGCGGCGGACGAGGCAATGCAGCACGAAGATGCCAGTGACGCGGACAAGGATGGATCGGATGTAGACGACCTCGACGGCCGGAGGTCGGGCCCGATAGCGCGACAGACCACGGGGCGCCGCAGACGACCTCCGCTCGGCGCAGGGGCGCGTGGAGAGGCAGAAACTGGGCCAGGGAGGCGTGGACCGGGCCGGTCGCGGCCGCGGAATACGCCGAAGCGTGGGTCGGGGGCGTCCCACCGCTCCCACCTGGGTCGGCGGCGACGGACGCAGCACGGAGAGCGGCGCAGCAGGCGTCTCTTGAAGCGAACACCTCGGGCCACAAACGCGCGGTGGCAACGGCGGTACGGGAATCGTCACGACGAACGAAACGGCTCTGGGGCGCCGCGGAGGACGCGGCGAGGGTACACGAACAACAGTGTGCCACGGACCATCTTGCGGCATTCATACAACAATGGCGAGAACAGGAACCGACAATCCCGCGACCCCAATGCACAGCGGGCACAGCGCTGACCGCCGCCACCGCGGCGGCCGACACCCTGCAGCGGCACCAACCCGCGAAGGATACGGTCGCGGCGGCTTCGCGGAAACGAGTACTGGTCGACGCAGCTTGCCTCCTCGCCTCCACCGGCGCCCACCGGAACATCACGGGCGACACAGCGGCCGCACGCGCGCAACAGCTCCTACGACGCGACGCCGGACAACCACCCCTGACGCCCGGGGACGCGGGGCACAGGGAAGCCGTACGCATGCTGGCAGCAGTACTCGAACGCCTCCCGAGCGATCCGGACGGACCGAGGGCGCCGAGTCTCCCCGCGCCTCTCGCGCGCGGTGTACGGGCACAGCACACCGACGCCAGCGACACCGCGACGTCGAACACCCCAGCTATACCGCACAGGGACGATGCTGAACGAGCGGAACGGGAGCCCCCGCCACACCTTGCGGTGCACGTTGGCAACCTGCGAGCCGGGGCGAGGAAGGGATGGCGCCTGGAGGACGCAGAGGACCGCAGGGTGGACCGCGGGACGCCGCTAGGCAACCCATTCCCCATCGACCCGACGGATGACCGCTCGAGGGATGACGCATGCGCGGCATACGCAGCCCTGATCAAGGGCGACCAGGAGAGCGTCAACGCACAGGAGATCGCCACCCGATACGGACTGCGCGTCATCCCACGCCTCGCGTCGCGAAAAGCGATTCGAGAGCTGCACCGCTCGCTCCGACAGCTCGAACATGATACGGCAGAACTACGGCCGGGCAAGTCGATCCGCCTGATGTGCCATTGCGCTCCCGAGCGATGCCATGCCCACGTCATCGCGCACGAAATCCGGTACAGACTCCACAAGCGCGGCATACACATACTCGTGGACGACGGAGGGTGGAAGGGGGACGCGGCACACGGGGCCGACGCACAGCCCACAGACGACGGGCGCGACGGCGCCGACGCCGACATGACAGCCATAGACGAGGGCGCTGAGGGGCACGCAGGAGACCCGGCAGCGCCGGACACGGGCAACGCGGACAGCATCAGCGACGGGGGGGCAGGCTCCGAAGGGCGGGCGGGCGCAACACACACCCCTGCGGCGCCGAGCGACGCCCATACGGACGCGGCGAATGGCCAGCCAGAGCTGTTCCCCGATCTACTTGCACGGCTCAAGGGGCACCGCGAAAATAGGCGCCGCAACGAGTGCGCGATCGCGGCTTTCTTCAGTGCATTCCCTAACCCCAGGGCACTCTCTCACGCGCACCCTCACTCCCTACCCGCCGCAACCCGCTCACGCGAGACGAACGGGCCAGGCGATGCCGGCGGCGGCGGCGGGGAGGACGGGGGCGGAACAGATGCCGCAAGGGCGGCGGGGGCGATGGTGATGAGGTCGGCGCGACAGCGGAAGAGTCCGGCAGCAATGGCAAGGGTAAAGGCGGCGATGGCGAAGGCGGCGGCGGAGCGGGAAGCGAGGGCGGCCAAGACGACTACGGCTGAGGCAGCGGGGATAGCGGCGAAGGCGGCGGCGACGGAGGATGCGGCGACGACGGCGACGGCGGTGACGGCGAAGGGGGCGACGGCGACGGAGGCGGGGTCGACGGCGGCAGAGGCGACGGTGACCAGGGTAGAGACGGCCGAGAAGGTGCTAGCGGAGGCGGGGAGGACAGCGGCGGCGGTCGGGGGGATACGTACGCGCGACACTTTAGGACCAGACGACAGTCACGAGGACGGAACGACCCGAATGAAACGACAGGAGACCTCGTTTGGAGACGAGGACGATGAAGAGCAGGCCCATGATACCGACGGTGACGCCGTAAGGGACGGAAGCGGAATAGATGGCACGAGGGCGAAGAGGCGCGCGACGGGGGACGGAGGCACGACAGACGGCACCAAGCAGCGCGGGGAACGCGGTGGGAGATCGGAAGCGGCCCACAGGGCTAAACGGCGCAAGCGGAACGACAAGTACGGAAACGAGGCGACGTGAATTACCGGAGGACTGGCAGCGCTTGCGCAGCCAGGCTGATCCCAACGTGATCCCTATGACAGCGGCCGACGACTCGATACTACCGGGGGACTGGCAGCGCTTGCGCAGCCAGGCTGATCCCAACGTGATCCCTATGACAGCG
>ENA-UOUZ01002219-UOUZ01002219.1-mixed-culture-metagenome-genome-assembly--contig:-NODE-2219-length-10768-cov-108.792588_pt1 | contig 10768 bp, 7 predicted proteins | sample MGYA00238154_ERZ761575 | MGnify/ENA primary metagenome ERZ761575 (study PRJEB28896, sample SAMN07631632) | mixed culture metagenome | isolation source: Freshwater growth medium | place: USA...
AGGCGTGCTGCAAGCGTAGACAGTCAAGGTGCCACGCGCGCATGGCCGCCACCCCTGCGGGCATCGGTGGCAGCGCCACCTTCGAGCCGGTGGCAGCCTCGTCAGCGAGCATGAGCACGGATTGCACCACGCCGACGATGCGCGCGACGTAGTCACGGTAGAGGGTGGGCACCGTGTCCTTGTCGCCCTTGCCGGTGAAGGTGGCGCGCTCGATGCTGGTAACCACCTCGGCGACGCGCGTCTCGAGCTGGCCGGCGGGCGCGACGCCCGGCTCGGTGGGCTGGCCGTTGCGCAGTACGAGCACCTTGGACGGAAGCGCGTCGAGCGCCTCCCGCACGCGCGGCACCGCGCCCAGCCGCGCGAGCAGCTCGTGGCTCACGGCATTCTCAAAGACGCACCAGCCGCGCTCGTCATACGGACGCTCGTTGTACAGCGTGTCGACGCCGTCGCACAGCTCGGGCCACGGCCCCGCGCGCTTGGCGGCGAGCGCCGCCTCGTGCGACGCGAAGCGCACGACAGGCGGGTTGCGCGAGAGCTCGAACGCGACGATGGCGCCAAAGCAGCCAAGCGTCTCGCGGATGGCAGCCTCGCCCGTCGTGGGCTTCAACCCAAAGAGGCACAACGCACCGTCGAACGACTCCGGCCGGGGCGGGATCTCGCGCGACTGCAGCACGGTCGTTCCAACGGCGGAGGCATACACGTCGGCCATGACCTTGATCGCGCGAGCAAAGGCGGCTCTCTCGTCGGGCGTGCGCTCGCGATCGGGCAGGTTCTGGAAGAGCGAGGCGTAGTCCCAGAAGATGCCCTCGATGTGCAGGTGCTCCTCGAGGGCGGCGAGCACCATGTCCAGGCGCGCGCCGTCCGGGTCGCACTCGCCAGGTGACAGCCAGCCGTGGGTGAGCGCGCCAACGCCGCGGGTGCCGCGCCGGAGCAGCGCGACGGCCTCCTCAGCCGAAAGGAAGGGCGACTTTTTCCCCGATGCGAGGAATAGCGCCTCGAGCTCCTGCCGCCGCTTCAGCCGTCTCCCGTTTGGCTGCCGCAGCAACCGCCCCAGCCGCCGCAGCCATGAGACACGCAGCAGCTTGATGTCGCCGGCGCGCAGCGCCTCGGCGAGCCGGTCGTCGAGTCCCGAGAGGACGCGAATGATCTCGGGCGGTGCGCCAATTGCGACGGTGGGCCGCTCAGCATCGTCGTCGTCGTCGATGTCGTCGAGGCTGGTGTCATCCCCATCGTCGTTCAATGCATTAGGCCGGGCGGTGGCAATCGCATAGGCGGTGGCAGTATCGAACGCGCCACCGTATTCCACAATGAGATGGTCGGCCAGCCGCTGCAGCGAAGAGCCCGGTAATCCGCTCACCGCATTGAGCGCGGCCGTGAGAACCTTGGCCAGTGCAGCGAGCTCCTGCTGCAGCGCGGCCTTAGAGATGGTGGCAGTGCCGCTGGCCGACGTGGCCGTGGGCAGGGTCTTGGCGTTCTGCGCCTGCGCAAGCAAGTGCTTGCCTATGAAGAGCGGGCGCTCAGAGGGTGGCAAGGTGAAGGACGCTCGTGTTGCCGCTGTGAGAGGCTCGGTGAGAGGGTGCATGGTGTGATGCGCGCTCGCACCATATAGGACCAAAAAAACTCGAGAAGTGTCGGTGATGAAATAATCAATCATGTGAATTCACACCGTACAATTGTACACGTACGAACGACATCGCGCCTAACGTGAAGAGCAACACCTCGTTCTGTACACGTTCACCTCGGATCATTCTCATGCTTGCGAGGTGAACCGCGTACCGCGCAGCGCGCGCGCACACAGACGACCGATGAATCACGCGTATTTTCTGCAACAGTATGAGTCCATAGATTTCGTGATTTGACACGCCGGGCCTTGCGTTGAACAGCAGCACAGCGTTCCCAACGCTGAACAAAGCCAAAGTCGAAGTGCCCGAAACAACGCTCTATGAAGTTCTTTCGCTTTTGTGACGGCATCGTCGCCGATTCACACGAGGGAGGGCCGCTTTGACGGTGCTGCAGTAGGTCGCGTCGCGTCGCTGACCAATGGAAGACCCGTCCAGCTGGTCCGATGATACGTGGAGCCGTCTGATGAATACGGCGCCGAGCATCATCAAAGCGCAGCAGCAGCAGATGCGCGAGGCAGCCACCAAACGGAAGCGCGTGCGAACAGAGGGCACGCCAGTGGAGGACGCCCCAGCTGAGCCGCCCGCCAAGCGCACGAATGCCGTGCTGCCGGAGGCTGCCAGTGGCCACCACGACAATGCACTGGCGGCGGCGGGTGACACCACATCATGCCGTGTCGTGGCGATCACGCAGCCGGCATCGGTCCTTTCCGCCGAGACCGGTGGCTTCCAAAAGGGCCATATGGCCGGCCTTCGAGCCGCACTTGGCGCAGGGCTTCAGTACATCAGCATAGGCGCCAAGGGGTCGCTCCTCGTGCACGCGGTCTACGCCGGCGCCACCGAAGCAAAGGCGGCGCTGTCGGTTCGAGGGATCGGGCAGGTGCGTCTCCTTAAGGGTGAGGCGCTGAGCGAGTTTTGGCGGCAGAAGGAGGAGGAGCAGCAGTCGCACGCGGCGGCCAAGGCCAAAGCGGAGCTCAAGTGGGCGCAAAAGGCGGCGGAGAGGGCCAGCGGCAAGGGCGGCGGCAAGGGCGGCGGCAAGGGCGGCGGCAAGGGCGGCGGCGGCAAGGGCGGCGGCGGCAAGGGGGATGGTGGTAAGGGCGGTGGTGGTAAGGGGAGTGGCGACAAGAAGGGGAGTGGCGGCAAGGGCGGCAAGGGCGGCAAGGGCGGCAAGGGCGGCAAAGGGTCGGGTGGCGGCAAGGGCGGAAGCGAAGGCGGCAGCCACCCTCGGTTTTTCGTGGCAAAAAACCGCCTTGCCGACAAGAAGAGTGGCAGTCGGGAGCTTGACAAATTTAATTGACTTTCGTTTGATTCGTACGTACTAACCGAGATTCGGCAAGATTCGGGACCTTCACATGACTGACTACTGCGTGCTGTACGCAACGGCCCCCACCTCCCATTGCACACATCGCCGTCACACGCGGCAACGCGCCGCGTCATCTGAGCCGCGTCATGGCGCCGTTGGCGGCGGCGCTCCCATGAGAGGTCCCTTGCCGTCGTGCAGCTTGAGGTGTAGTTGGTGCAGCTCCTGCAGCAGCCCCCACGAGCCTGGCTGCAAGGTGCCCGCGAGCCCCGCGGAGACCCCCGCGCCGAAGCCGCCGAAGCCGCCGCCGCGCAGGGCGCCGGTGCGCGCGTTGATCGCCGGCTGCCCGAGCTGCCGCAGCCGGTGGCCGTGCAGCTCCGAGTGCGCCTGACCCAGGTTGCGCAGCGACTCGTCCAGTGAGGCGGCGAGCGAGCCGCGCTGGGTGTGGACGAGGTAGAGTTGGCTCTGCGTCATGCGCAGCCGCTCCTCGCTCTCCGACGCGCGACGCTGCGGCGCGTGGCAGGGGGTCATCAGCGGTCATCAGAGGTCATCAGCGGTCATCAGAGGTCATCAGGGGTCATCAGCGGTCATTAGCGGTCATCAGGGGTCATCAGCGGTCATCAGTGGTCATCAGGGGTCATCAGCGGTCATCAGCGGTCATCAGCGGTCATCAGGGGTCATCAGTGGTCACCAGCGGCAATCAGTGGCAATCAGCGCACCTGCGACGCGTGGCACGCCGCGATCGCTTGGGACGCTCGCCGCCGTTCTGCCTCCAAGGCGGTCTCGTACTCGACCAGCCGCGACGCGACCTGCCCATCCGTCGCGGCGGCCGCGTAGAGCTCGGCTCGGGAGGCGGGGTGCGCGTACGGATCGGGATGCGGGGGTAGCGCCGTGCCGGGCGGTTCCGGGCGCGCCGTGCCGGGCGGCTCCGAGCGCGCCGTGCCGGGCGGTTCCGGGCGCGCTCTTGGTGCACTCTGGGCACGCACAGGCGCGGCGAAGGCGGGTCGGGCGTCGTGTCGGGCGGGCGGTGGGCGCGCAGTGGGCACGGTGCCGGCCATGCCGCAGCATGCCTCGGTGGAGGTGGAGCGCTGTAGCTCGATACGCGCCGTGTCCCTCTGCATGATGAGCCTCGCAATCCGCGCCTCGGCCGACAAGAGCTCTTCGGACAGGATGGCGACGAGCACTGCGGCCTCCAAGGCGGCACTCTGCACCGCCACCTGAGCCTGCACAATCGAGCGCTGCGCGGTGGCCGAGCCGTCCTCGCTCACAACGAGCCGTGCGGCGAGGCTGTGCGCCTGCCCTCGCGTCTGCTTCAGCTCCGCCTCCAGAGACGCCATGCGCGGCGGATCCGCGGAAAGACCGGCTGGGGGCGCGGCGGCGGCGGCGGCGGCAAGGTGCGCGGCCGCCGAGCGCACGGGGGGCGAGCGCGGCGGGAGCGCGAGGGGCGCCGTGTTGGGCGCATCGCCGCCACCGGTCCCGCCCAACACGGCGCCACCGGGTGCGCCCCCGCCGGCCCCCTCTCGACGCTCGGCACGACGCTCGGGCGATGTGTGTTGGGATCCCGAGGCCCCCGCCCCGCTGCATGCCCCGGCGGTTACGGCCTCGACGGCACGCGCGCCGCAGCCGGCGGCGGCGACGGATGCGGCGGCCGCGGCGATGGCGCAAGAGGGGGGCGCCTGCCCGCTGTCCGCATACGAGCGCAGGTGCGGCTCCGTCAATTGGCCCAGTTTCGTCAGGGCCGCCTCCGCGACCTGCAAGTCCTGACGAAACTCGCGGGCGTCCTGACGAAACTCGGGTGCGTCCTCCGCGGAAGCAGCCTCGCCGGCGCTGCCCCCGTCCGCACCACCCGTCGACGGCGGCGCTGCTCGGCGCGCGTGCAGCGCCGTAGTGAGCGCTGAGCTCGGCGGCAGCGGGCTGGATCTCAACGCATCTCCGCTGGATCTCGTCGCATCTCGACTGGATCTCGTCGCATCTCGCGAGCCGGGCGACCGGGCGCTCACCACGGCGCTCCTGGCTTCGAGTAGCCCGTGCTCGCGCCCCTCCATGAAGCCCTGGGCACGCCCTTGCTGGTAGCCCTGCCGCCGCCCTTCCTCGCGCCCCTCCTCTCGCCCGCGCTCACGCCCGAGCGTCATGCCGAGCGCCTTCCCGTCGTGCCTCGCCTCGTCCACCTCGGCCTCACGGGCGATCAACAGCGCCAGATGCGCCGTGTTGGGCGGCGCGAGCGCTGTGACGGGCGGTGCGAGCGCCGTACCGGGCGCAACGCTCGCGCCATGGATGGGCGCCGTGGTGGGCGCAGAGGCCGCGCCCGCTCCGCCCAACACGGCGCCCGACTCGCGTGCGACCTCGCGCAATCTCGACTGCAGCTCGATCAATCTCGACTTGAGCTCGCGCGCCTCGCCCTCGGCCTCTGAGCGCGCGCTCGTCACCGCCGCCGCCGTCGCCTCCTCCGCCATTCGCGCGCGCTCGTGGGCACCCCGCGCCTCCACCCTGGCCGCCGCCACCGCCTCGGCCGCCGACTGCGCCGCCTCGGCCGCGCGCGCCTCCATTTCGGTCGTGCGCGCCTCCGCCTCGGCCGCGCGCGCCTCCACCTCGCGCGCTCGCATCTCAGCTGCTCGTACGCGGGCCGCGGCCACGTCGGCCACCTCCGCACGCACGCGACGCTCCGCCTCCTCAACCGCCGTCTTGAGCGCCGTCTTGAGCGCCGCGTCCATCTCCGCCCTCATCTCAGCGCGTACCTGATGAAAAAGGCAATCAGGGCTCCTCAGAGATCATTTAGAGGCAATCAGGGCTCCGCCCCCTCACTCGCCCCCCCTTCCTCCCGCCCCCTCACTCGCCCCCCCTTCCTCTCGCCCCCCCTTCTCGCCCCCCCCCCCTTCTCGCCCTCCCTTCTCGCCCGCTCATCTCGGCGCGTACCGACTCGAGCTCGGCCACATTCTCGGCCTGGACCGCCGCCAGCCCTCGTGCCGCCTCCTCCTTGTACCCGCGCAGCTCTTGCGCGGACATGTGCGCAGTCCGCCCAAACGGGGGCGTGTGCGCGCCCGCGGCGGCGCCCGGAGCTCTGGGACTGGCACCCGCGCCGCCGCCGCCGCCGCCGCCGCCGGGCGTGCCGAGCCTCGACGACGTGCCACAGGGTGCACCGGCCGCTCGGCTCGGCGTGCCGGGTAGAGGCTTGGCGGCAAAGGCGGCGAAGGCGTCGGCTGCGTCGGTGACGGAGGCGGCCGTGGCGGCGGACACGGCAACAGACTCTTGCCAAATTTGGTTGCCCGCGACCAGAGCCGCACGCGCCGTGTCGAGCGCCACGTTCGTCTGCGCGAGGGCCTTCTCTTTGGCAGCGAGCTCCTCACGCGCCGTGCCGAGCTCCTCACGCAGCTCCGTGTTGGCACGTTGCAGCCGCTCCTCCCGGGTCGCTTGCAACTCGGCCGCACCCTCTGCCTCCTGCTGACGCAACTCGAGCTCGGCCCTCGCGCCGTCCCGAGCACGACCCAACTCCTCCGCCTGCGCGCGGGCATCGTCGGTGGCGCGCTTGGCGCTGATCAGCTGCCGTCGAGCCCCTGCAAGCTCCTCCAGGGCGACTGCGAGCGCCGCCGACCGATCGTTGAGCTGTGAAGTGAGTCGACGCTCGACCGCCGCCGTCTCGGCCGCAGCTGCCCGCCGCACCTCACGCAGCTCCGCCTCCCTGTCTGTTTGGATAAGGTCGAGCGCCGTGTGGGCGCTCTCGGCCTCGCGCAGCTTGGCACGGGATGCCTCGGCCTCGGCGGCCGCCGTGCGCGCTGCCTCGCGATCCCGCTGCGCCTGATTAGGGAGGCAATCACATGATGAGGGAGGCAATCACATGATGAGGGAGGCAATCACGTGATGAGGGAGGCAATCACAGGCCATTCCGAGGCGGTCATCAGAGGTTCGTCAATGGTCTCCGGCAGGCAGTCATCAGAGGTTCGTCAATGGTCTCCGGGAGGCGCGCCTGAGCCGCGAGTGCCTCGAGCTGCTGCTGCTGCTTGCCCAGCACGCTCGCCTGCTGGGCGGCCTCGGAGCGCGCGGCTTGGGCGTCGAGCTGGAGGGCGGCCAACCGGCGCTTGAGATCCTCGAGCTGCTCCGCCGTCGCCTCCGCTTGCTCCTGTGCCGCCGACCGCTCGAGGTCGAGAGCATCGCACCTGTGGGCACGAGGGGGGGGCGCCGTGCTGAGCGCGTGCACGCTGGGGGAGGGCGCCGTGCTGAGCGCATGCAAGGGGCATGCAAGGGGAAGGGCTCGAGCCTGAGCGCCGTGCTGAGCGCATGCATGCAAGGGGAAGGGCTCGAGCTCGCGAGCAGATCGCACCGGCAGAGGGCCTCGCGTAACTCCTGGGCGGTCGAGGCCGCACTCGCCTGATGAGGGAGGCAATCACGTGATGAGGGAGGCAATCACGTGATGAGGGAGGCACTCACATGAGGAGGGAGGCAATCACAAGCCATCAGAGGGCCTCGCCTGCAATGAGACCTCTCTTGACTGTCGCGCGGCGCTTGCAGCTTGCATCTCGCTCGCGTGCATCAGACGCGCCGTGGTGAGCTCGTCCTGCACGGCGCGGCAGCGCGCCTCGACCGCCTCGAGCTGTGAATGGAGCTGCCCCACTGTGTTCACCATCTGGTGGTGTGAAGAGGGGGAGGGGTGGCAATCAGACAAATTGCAATCAGTGGCACTCAAGACCCTAGCGCAGCTCACCTAATGGTGCCTATGAAGCTCGGTCTGAGGGCAATCAAGGGCAATCAAGGGCACTCAGTGGCATCCAAGGGCAATCAAGGGAGATCGCACCTGATGGTGCTTCTCGAGCTCGAGCTCGGACACTCAAGGGCAATCAAGGGAGATCGCACCTGATGGTGCTTATCGAGCTCGAGCTCGGACACTCGCAGCGCCTCCTGCGCCGCGCGAGCAGCCTTGCTCACGGCCGCGCTTGCCTGCCCATCTCGCCCAAGACGACGCGTCAGCTCGCCATCAGTGACCATCAGGGGCAATCAGCATGCAATCAGAGGTCATCAGCTCGCCTGCGCGTCTCTCTCCTCGCGCTGCCGCTCCAGCGTCGCCAGCTGAGCCTCAACTTGCTGTGAGATGGCCGCGACGATGGAGGCGCGCGTAGACGCATCCGTGCCAGGACGGCGCGCCGAGGCGCTGCTCGCGCCGCCTTGAGCGCCAGCACCCCCTTGGTCAGTTGCTGGCTTGGCGAGGGCTGACCCCACACGCGGCGGCAGCGTACGCAGCCATGCCGAGAGCTCGACGAGCTGTCGGCGCATCAGGGCTTCCGAGGCCACCTTCGCCTCGAGCTGCACGCGCAGCCGCTCGGAGCCGCTCACCTGATGAGGGAGGCAATCACATGATGAGGGAGGCAATCACATGATGAGGGAGGCGATCACATGATGAGGGAGGCAATCACATGATGAGGGAGGCAATCACATGATGAGGGAGGCGATCACATGATGAGGGAGGCAATCACATGATGAGGGAGACAATTAGATCGCTTCCAGCTCAGCTGTACACACCATCCGCATGCACTCGAGGCAATCAGCATGCATCGCTTGGCCTCGCCCCTCACCTTCCTTCGCAGTTCTTCCTCGAGGGCATCGCGCTGCTCCAAGGCAAACTTGAGGCGCCGTTGCGCCTTCGCCTCGGCCAGGCGCGCCGCCACGGGCACCTCCACCCCAGATGCGATCTCGCCACCAGAGGCACTCTGCGCTCCAGATGCAATCTCCGGGGCGAGTGCCGCACTCCCCGCTGCCGCCGTCACGGCCGTCGTCACCATGCTGGCGGATCCCATGGAGGAGGACGGCGGCGCGGCGGGCGGCGCGGCGGGCAGCGCGGCGGGCGGCGCGGCGGGCGGCGCGGCGGGCGGCGCGGCGGTGAGCAGTGGCGTCGCGTGCGCCTGACCGGTAGAAACCAATGCTGAGACCGAGGCAAGAGAGGGAGTCGGCGGGGCCGGCGTGTCCTCGCCACTGCCGTCGCTCGCGTCCTCATCCCTGCTCAGGCTCAAGCGCACGTTGGCCGCCACGATCGCGGAGGCCGCCTCGGATTCAGCGACTTCGGCGCGCCGAACGGCCAGCTCCGCCGCCTCCTGTGCCGCGTCGAGGGCAACGGTGTGGCTGCGTCGTTCATCGACATGCGATTGGATGACATCCATCATCTCGGCCTCGGCTTCCTCCGCACGGCGCAAGGCCGCCTCCGTCGCCGCCTGTGCCGCCGCCGTCGCCGCCTGTGCCGCCTCCGTCGCCGCCTGCGCCGCGTCGAGGGCGACGGCATGGCTCTGCCGCTCGTTGGCAAGCTCTGCCGAGAGCTCCTCGGCCTTGACACGCCACTGCTCCTCCGCGGCGCGCGCCGTCTTGAGCGCGGTCGCCGTCGCCGCCTCCGCCACCGAGAGCTGCCGTGCGGCCTTCGCCTGCTGCTCAACACGGCGCGTCTCCGCCACCTCGAGGTCGTGACGAAGCCCTTCGTTCTCGGCGGTTACGTCTGCGAGGCAAGGCGACGCGAGGCATCCGGACCAGCCGTCAGAGGTGACGTCAGAATTTCGTCAGAGGTGACGTCAGAGGTGACGTCAGAGGTGACGTCAGAGGCATCCGTGGCGTCGCGAGGCATCCGGACCGCCGTGTGAGCGCCATCGTGAGCGCCATCCGAGGTTACGTCAGAGAGGTCATCCGAGGTAGCGTCAGAGAGGCCATCCGAGGCCGTTTGAGGTACTCACCTGCGAGCATCCGATCTGCCTTGAGGATCGCCGCCGAGAGCTGCTGCACCTGATGAGGGAGGCAATCACATGATGAGGGAGGCAATCACATGATGAGGGAGGCACTCAGATCGCTTTGAGGATCGCCGCCGAGAGCTGCTGCACCTGCAGCGCCGCCGAGCGGGCAGTCAGACCCACCTCGCGCTGCTTGCTCGCCTGCGATCAGGACGCACAAGAACGAGGCGCTCAGCCAGACGTGCCCGGGACAGCGCGAGCCCGGGACAGCGCGACCTCGGGACAAGGGCAGTGGGGGGAATCAGACGGGCGCCGGTCCGGGCGGGCGCCGTGTTGGTCACCTCCGCGGCGGCCAGTTGCGCCTCGAGGGCTCGTACCTGTGGGAAAGCGGGCGGGGCGCCGTGCTGAGCGCATGCATGCAAGGGGCATGCGAGGGGAAGGGCTCGAGCACGAGCGCCGTGCTGAGCGCATGCATGCAAGGGGCATGCAAGGGGAAGGGCTCGAGCACGAGCGCCGTGCTGAGCGCATGCATGCAGGGGGCATGCAAGGGTTCGAGCGCCTCGAGGGCTTTTACCCGTTCGCCCATCTCCGACGCCACGTGCGAGGCGGCTGTGGAGGCGGCCGCTAGCGCTGCATACGATTGGGGCGCCGCGTGCGCAAACGTCGGCAGCGGCGTCGACGTGAGCGTGTTGGATGGCGCCGTGTTGGGCGGCGCCGTGTTGGGCGGCGACACGGCGGCGGCGCTGCTGCCACTGGACCGTGCTGGCAACGAAGAGTACGGGAGCGAGGATGGCAGCGAGGATGGCAGCGAGAGCACAGGCGTGGGCTGCGACGGCGGTGCGGGCGTGGGCTGCGACGGCGGTGCGGGCGTGGGCTGCGACGACGGTGCGGGCGTGGGCTGCGACGGCGGTGCGGGCGTGGGCTGCGATGGCGGTGCGGGCGTGGGCTGCGATGGCGGTGCGGGCATGATGGCCAGTGGCGCCGGTGGCGCCGGCGATGAGAGCTGCTGCTGCGGCGGCAGCGGCGGCGGCGGCGGCAATGGCTGCCGCGGCGGCTCGAGGCTAGCCCCTTGCATGCGCCCGAGGTTCTCGAGCTCCGATTGCATGCGCCCGAGGTTCTCGAGCTCCGATTGCATGCGCCCGAGGTTCTCGAGC